>SXGS01641642.1_pt1 | contig 19473 bp, 20 predicted proteins | sample 3174681 | NCBI WGS metagenome assembly SXGS01 (sample SAMN11356861, study PRJNA531348) | freshwater metagenome | isolation source: freshwater sample F1-80 | place: China: Fuxian Lake, Yuxi | collected 2017-12-25 | reverse complement strand
TGGGAGACCTTCCCCGAGTACCTCGACCAGGTGGCGCAGGTGCCGCGCATCCTCGACGTGGGCGCACAGATCGCGCACGGCGCCGTGCGGGCCTACGTGATGGGCGAACGCGCGTCCACCGACGACCCGGCCACCGACGCCGACATCGACGCGATGGCCGCGATGGTGGAGGACGCACTGCGCGCCGGCGCGTTCGGGTTCTCCACCAGCCGCACACCGCTGCATCGGGCGAAGGACGGTGAGCTGGTACCCGGCACGCACGCCGACGAACGCGAACTGCTCGGCATCGGTGAGGCCATGGCCCGCGCCGGCCACGGCGTGTTCCAGTTCGCCCCCGAGCACGTGAAGGCGCCTGCCGAGGTGTCGTGGATGCGCAAGCTCGCGGCCATCACCGGTCGGCCGGTGAGCGTGAACCTCAACCAGCCCGACCAGGCGCCCGACCTGTGGCGCGACGTGCTCGCCCTCATCGACCAGGCGCACAACGACGGCCTGCCGCTGTACGCGCAGGTGGCCGGCCGGTCGATCGGCATCCTCTACTGCCTGCACGGCAGCGTGCACCCGCTGATGTTCCACCCGGCGTACCAGGAGATCATGCACCTCCCCCACGCCGACCAGGTGCGTGCCCTGGCCGAACCCGAACGCCGCCGACGCATCATCGAGGAGGTGCCCGACGACGGCGGCTTCATGCAGAAGGCCATCCTCGACAAGCTCGACGGCATGTGGGTCACCGCCGACGGCAACATCGACTACGAGCCGTCACGCGACGACAGCATCGGCGCGGTGTCGCGCCGCACCGGGGTGCCGGCGATGCAGATCATCCTCGACCAGCTCACCTCGCTCGACGGCAACGGCATGATCTACGCGCCGTTCTTCAACTACAGCTACGGCGACCTCGACTTCACGTACACCGCGCAGCAGCACCCGTACACCCGCCTCGGGCTCAGCGACGCCGGTGCCCACTGCGGCGCCATCTGCGACGGCGGCATGCCCACGTTCATGCTCACCCACTGGACCCGCGACCGCACCCGCGGCCCGAAGCTGCCGCTCGAGTACGTGGTGCACCGCCAGACCGCGCAGACCGCCGCGTTGTACGGCATCGCCGACCGTGGCGTGGTAGCCCCCGGCATGCGCGCCGACCTGAACCTCATCGACTACGACCGCCTCGCGTTCGGCCCCGCGCGCATGGCGTTCGACCTGCCCGCCGGCGCTCGCCGCCTGGTGCAGAAGGCCGATGGCTACGTGGCCACCTGGTGCGCCGGCGTGCAGACCGTCGCCGACGACGAGTTCACCGGCGCCCTCCCCGGCACCCTCCTCCGCGCCGCCCACTGACGCCACCGGGTTTCTGGGCGCGATCCGTCCCGCTTCGACTTCCGGGCGTGATTCGTCCCGGAAACCGGGACGAATCAGCGCCAGATGCCCGGAGATCCGACCCTGCGGCTCAGGCGGTGATGGCGGTGGGGCCGTGGATGAAGCAGAACTCGTTGCCCTCGGGGTCGAGCATCACCTGGAAGCCGCCGAGCTCGTCGTACACCACCTCGCCCACGCGTTGCGCGCCCCACGGCAGGGCCGAGGCGACGGCGTCCTCCAGATCGGCGACGTCGACGTCGAGGTGCACGCGGTTCTTCGCCACCTTCGCCTCGGGCACCAACTGGAAGCCGATGGTGAGACCGGTCGGGGGTTCGAGCGCCACCCATTCGTGGCTCTGGCGCACCACGTAGCCGCCCAGCACGTGCTGCCAGAACTCGGCCAGCTGCATCGGGTCGTGGCAGTCGATCACCACCTCGCCGAGCTTGCCGATCATGCGTGCTCCCCCAACGACCGGGTGGCACGGCCGAAGATGAAGAACGTGTCGAGGTACGGGTCGGGATCGGCCGACCAGCCGTAGCCACGCACCTCGTCCTCGGTACGCCGACCGAGACGCCCGCGGAACCACTCGAGGTCGGCTGCCTCCACCGTGACAGGCGGCAGGCCGGCGGCGGCCACTGCGTCGGCGAACCCGGCGCGGAAGATGCCGGCCACCCAGCCGAGGAAGTCGGCCGGCACGTCGACGGGCAGGCCGAGCGCATTGCGCAGGTCGGCCTCGTGGGTGTGCACGTCGAACACACCGTTCAGGCGTGGCGCACCCTCCGGGCTGGAGAACACGGCCTCCATGAACGGGGCGAGGGTCGTCCACTGATCGAGCAGATCGTCGAGCGACCGGTCCTTGCCGCGCGCCACCTGCGCCGCAGTCCACACGTCGCCGGGAGCGCCGGCCATGTTGCCCGACGTGGCGTCCTCGGCGATGCCCGACAAGTGCGCAATCACGTCGTGCACCGTCCACTCCGGGGTGGCGGGCACCACCAGCGACTCGTCGACTCCAGGTGCGGAGACCAGCGCGGTGATGCGTTCGCGGCAGGTGCGGTACAGAACTCCGGGGTCCACGCTCATGGCCGGACTGTAGCCTTGGCACCCATGCCCGACGAGTCCCAGCACCAGCCTGCCACTCGCGCCATCACCAGCGGCCGAGCCCACAGCGGACGTTCGCTCGCCCCCGCCCTGTGGTCGAGCAGTGTGTGGGAGAGCGAGAGCATGGCCGACGCCCGCAAGCGGGCCACGGGCATCCGTTCCGGCGAGTTCTACAGCCGCTACAGCAACCCGACGGTGCGCTCGTTCGAGGACGCCATCGCCGAGCTCGAGGGTGCCGAGGCGTCGCTGGCCTTCGCCAGTGGCATGGGCGCCATCAGCTCGGTGGTGCTGGCGCTGTGCAGCAAGGGCGACCACATCGTGGCCCAGCGCAACCTGTACGCCGCCACGCTCGCGTTCCTGCAGGGGCCGTGCGCGCGGTTCGGCATCGACGTCACCTTCGTCGACGGCACGCAGCCCGGCGCATTCGCCGCGGCAGTGCAGCCCGGCCGCACGATGATGGTGCTGGCCGAGACGCCGTCGAACCCGTGCCTGCAGTTGGTCGACCTCGACGAGATCGGAGCGCTCCGCGGCCCGTTCACCGTGGTCGACTCCACGTTCGCCACGCCGCTCGGCCAGCAGCCGCTGGCGCACGGCGTGCACCTGTCGCTGCACTCCGCCACGAAGGGCATCGCCGGCCACAACGACGCCACGCTCGGCGTGGTGAGCGGCGAGAAGGACCTCATCGACGCAGTGTGGGCGTACAGCGTGTTGCACGGCGCCACGCCGTCGCCGCACGACGCGCTCAACGCGCTGCGCGGCATTCGCACGATGGCGGTGCGCACGTCGCACCAAGCGGCCAGCGCACAGTTCCTGGCCGAGTCGTTGCAGCAGCATCCCGCGGTGAAGGCGGTGCACTACCCCGGGCTGCACACGCACCCGCAGCACGATCTGGCGAAGCGACAGATGCGCCACTTCGGCACCGTGTTCGCGGTGGAGCTGGCCGGTGGGCTCACGGCGGTCGAGCAACTGCTCGCACGGGTGCAGTTGCTGCACGTGGCCACCTCGCTGGGCGGGCCCGAGACATTGGTGTGCCACCCCGCCACCACCACGCACGCCAGCCTCACGCCCGAGGAGGCCGCGGCGCAGGGCGTCACGCCCGGGCTGCTGCGCATCTCGGTGGGTCTGGAGGACCCCTCCGACCTGTGGGCCGATCTGCAGGCGGCGCTCGCCCCCTGACAGACTGGGCCGATGGCGGTCATCGGTCTCATCCACGGTCTCGGCGGCACGGCAGCCACCATGGCGCCCCTGGCCGACGCACTCGCTGCGGCCGGCCACGAGGTGCACACCGTCACCCTGCCCGGGCACGGCACCGACCCGGAGGACCTCGTGGGTGTGGGCTGGAGCGACTGGCTCGCCGCCGTGCCGCACGCCGCGGTGCTGATCGGCCAGTCGATGGGCGCCACGCTGGCGCTCACGGTGGCCGCCGTGAACCATCACGTGCAGTTGGTGGTGGCCATCAACCCACCGGTGGCCGACGAGGACGCGCTCGAGGGTCTCGAGTGGCGCCGGTCGCGCGGGCACGACTGGATCGACGGTCCCGACCTGGCCGACGGCGAGGTGGGCTACACCCGCTTCCCCATCACGGCCGTGATCGAGATGGTGGAAGGCGTGCACGCGCTCGACCTCGACGCGGTCACCACCCCGGTGCTGCTGGTGCGCGGCGAACTCGACGACAGCGTCGACCCGATGTCGCTCGACGTGATCGCCGAGAACCTCGGCGGCCCGGTGGTACGCCTCACGCTGCCCGGCAGTGGCCACGTGGCCACGTTCGGCCCCGACATCCCGCAGCTGACCGCCGCCATCCTCGAACTCCTGTAGACCGGAGGGAACCGATCGAGGGGGTCGGGACTCGGTACAGGTGAATGAGCGATGCGACGGTACCTCTGATGCGTGACCCGATCCCCACGGCCGACGTCACGGTGAACGAACCCTTCGAGGTGCTGTACCAGCGCGAGTTCCGACCGATGGTGCGACTCGCCCTCGCACTGGTCGACGAACCGGGCCAGGCCGAAGAGGTGGTGCAGGAGGCGTTCGCCGCCCTGTACCTGAAGTACCGGGTGCTCACGAACCCGGTCGCCTACCTGCGCGTGTGCGTGCTGAACGGTGGCCGCAAGGTGCTGCGCCGTCGACGCCTGGTGCGCCGGCAGCCGGCACTCGCCGAGGAGTTCGGCGACCTCGGGTTCAACCACGTGGTCGACGCCGTGCGGCGCCTGCCCTCGAAACAACGCAACGTCGTGGTCCTTCGCTACGAGCTGCAACTGTCCGACAACGAGATCGCCGACACGCTCGGCATCCCCGTCGGCACCGTGAAGTCCACCCTCCACCGGGCACTCGCCCGCCTTCGCACCGAGGTCTCCTGATGTCCGACCACGATCCCATCGACCGTCTGCTCGACGAGGCATTCCGGTCGCGCCCCATCCCGCGCGACACGCGTCCGTCGATGATCGACGTGCACCGTCGTGCACGCCGCCGACACCATCGCCGCACCGGCGTCACGCTCGGCGCGGTCGCGCTGGTGGGCGTGGGCGGCGCGGTGGCGTTCGCGATGCGCAGCGACGGCCGCGACCAACTGGCCGCCGGCGAGGGCGACCTCGGTACGCCCACCACCTACGTGTGCGACACCACGATGTTCGTCGGCACCACCGTACCGGTGAACACGCTCCCGCCGTTCACCACCACTACCACGATGCTGCCGAACATGTACACGATCATGGAGGGCGACACCCCCGCGCTCGTGGCCGAGAAGTTCGGCGTGACGGTCGAGGAGCTCCAGCTGTGGAACGCCAACCGGCCCGAGTTCGAGTCGTTCATCGTCGGCGGCATCATCTTCGTCGGCGGTACCACGGAGTGGATGCCGCTCACCCCCACCACGGTGCCAGGATGGTTCGACCCGTGTGCGCCGGCCGGATGGACCTGGCACTGCACCGGCGAGATGGGCACCGACGAGTTCGGCCGGGCCGTCTACGCATCGTGCGAGCAGGTGGACGACGGCTCGTTCGTCACCACCACCATCCTCCTGCCGACGAACACCACCGTCCTCGAGCCCGACGTGACCACCTCGGTGAACGGCAACGTCGATCAGACCACCACCACGAGCCTGCTGTCCGAGCCGACCACCAGCTCCATCGGCGGCTGACGGCTTTCGGACCCACGGGTCCGCAACACGTCAGCAATGACGGGAAACCCACCCGTGGGTCCGGAATGCGTCACGAATGACGGGAAACGGACCCGACCCGGAGCGACCGGGGGTCAGTGGTAGTAGGGGTTCTCGCCGCTGGAGTGATCGGTGAGGTCGCGGACGCGCTCGATGGTGGGGATCTGCTCGACGATCATCGTCTGCACGCCCTCCATCATGGTCATGCGCGACATGCTGCAGCCCTGGCAGCCGCCACCCATGGTGAGGTACGCCGTGCCCTCGTTGTCGTGACCCACATAGGTGACGAAGCCACCGTGCGCGGCGAGCTGCGGGTTCACCTCGTCCTGGATGAACGTCTCGACCTCGGCGCTGAGTGCGTCGTCGCGCACCAGGCCCTCCACCGTGGGGGCGAGCGGCTTGTTCGGGTTGCGGATCACCAGACCGGCCGACGACGTGTGGTCGAGGGTGGCGCCCTCGAGCAGGTCGATGCTGTTGGCCGGGATGATGACCTTCAGCGTCACGTCGCCGTCGGTGTGGGTGCGCACCTCGTCGGTGAACGCCGCCTTGGTGATCACGTCGAACGACAGGTCGTACTTGAAGTCCTCACCCGGCTTGCTGATGATCTCGAGGCGCAGGCCGAGGCGATCGGCATCGGGTTCGGTGTCGCGCAGCGCGGCCAGTTCGGCCAACGCCGTCGGCGTGATCGTGATGATCTGGTGCGTGGTGTCGGGGGCGAGGGGGCTCACGCCCTCAGGCTATGTCAAGCAAGCCTCACAACCTCACGCAGGAACGGGGTCGCGCCCCGGTCGCGGGCGGGTGCGTCGAGGTCCTCCGCGTAGCGACGTCCGTCGAACACGGCGTCGGCGATGATGCCCGGGTTCCACGAATCACCGATGGCCTGCACGTTCGCGAACCCGGCCGCACGCAGCTCCCCCACGAGGGCGTCGTTCGGCCTGCGCGCCGTCACGCTCACCAGCACGTCGCTGGCGATGCGGTGCTCGCGGCCGGTGTACGCATCGGCCAGCAACGCTCCGTCGCCGTCGTGGGCCAACACCGCGGTGTCGGTGGCCAGCACCACACCCGCCTCCACCAGACGACGGTGGATGCGCGCCTGCTCCATCGTGTTCACGGTCCACGAACTCACCTTCGAGTCGGGCGTCACCAGCGTGACGTCGAACCCTTCGCGGGCCAGCAACTCGGCCAGCACGCCGCCGAGGTAGTAGTGGTCGTCGTCGAACACCGTGACCCGCTTGCCCGTGGGTCGGCGCCCGGCCAACAGCTCGTCGACCGCGAAGGCGTCGGTGAACACCGGCTTGTGGTGCCACACGCCCACACCGTCGCTGCGCCACGTGGCGCCGGTGGCGACGGCCACGGGCGTGAAGTCGTAGCCGACGATCTCCTCCGCGGACATCGGGCTCTCCAACGTGACGAGCACGTTCGGCAGCTTCGCCAACTGCAGCAGCCGATGATCGGCGACGCGACCCCACTCCGACAGGCCCGGCAGTCGCGCCTCTCGCGCCACTCGCCCACCCAACGTGCGTCCGGCCTCGGTGAGCACCACCTCGTACCCGCGCCGGCCCAGCCACATCGCGGCCTCCAGGCCCGACGGACCACCGCCCACCACCAGCACCTTGGCGTCGCTCTCCTTCGGGCGGATGCGCTCGGGGTGCCAGCCGCGGCGCCACTCCTCACCCATCGACGCGTTCTGCGTGCAGCGGATGGGCACCACCATCCAGTCGGCGGCCACGCAGATGTTGCAGCCGATGCACTCGCGGATGTCGTCGACGCGGCCTTCCTCGATCTTCACGGGCAGGAACGGATCGGCGATCGACGGACGAGCCGCGCCGATGAAGTCGGTGATGCCGCTGCGCACCAGCCGCGCCATCGTGTCGGGCGACGTGTAGCGGCCGATGATGACCACCGGCTTGGTGGTGAGCGCCTTCAGCCCCTCCACCCACGGCTCGATGTAGCCCTCTTGCTCGAAACGCGACGTGCTCGAGTCGAAGTCCCACTCGCCGACCATGAAGTCCCACAGGTCGGGCAGTTCGCCGACCATGGCCATCAGCTCCTCGATCTCGGCACGCTGCAGGCCGTCGTCGCCGAGCAGTTCGTCGACGCACAACCGCACCGCAACGGCAGCTCGATCGCGGCACAGCTCGAGCGTGTCCTCGACGACCTCGCGCAGCAGACGGGCACGATTCGCCAGCGAACCGCCGTACTCGTCGGTGCGGTCGTTGTAGCGACGACTGAGGAACTGCTGGAAGATCGTGAGGCCGTGCGCCGCGTACACGTACACGACGTCGTAGCCCGCGTCGAGCGAGCGACGCACCGCCGCCCGATGCCATTCACGCAGGTCGGCGATGTCGTCGAGCGTCATCGCCCGGCCCTGCGCCGGGATGCCCGAGGTGAGCGGGCGCGCCGACGGCCCGATCGCGGCCACCCGCGGATAGGTGGCCGTGGCGTTCAACCCGCTGTGCACCAACTCGATGCCGGCCAGCGACCCGTGGCGGTGGACCTCGTCGACGATGCGCCGGTGCGCCGGCACGTCGGCGTCGTCCCACAGCCGGCCCTCCACCGCACCGTCGAGCCCCGACGTGTGATGGATCTCGACCTCCTCGGTGCACACCACCGCCCAACCGCCCTCGGCCTTGGTGCCGCGCATCGCCGCCAGCGAGGTGGGGTGACGGTGGCCCATGCCGTTGCAATGGGGCACCTGGAAGAACCGGTTGCGGGCCGTCTTCGGGCCGATCTGCACGGGTTCGAAGAGAATGTCGTGGCGAGGATCACGCATCACGCTCCTGTGTACCAGGCGCGTTGCGGGCTGCGAAAGGTGTCACCCCTGACGCGCCGCCAATTGTGCGAGCCCCTCTGCCACAATCGACGCCATGCGTTCCCCGGTCACCCCCTCGTCCGCGCGCCCGGCGTTCCGCCGCCGCGCCCTGCCCGCTGTCCTCCTCGCCGCTGGTCTGCTCGTCGCGGCATGCGGTGGCGGCGACAGCTCGAGCGCCGAGACCACCAGCGCGCCCGACACCATCGCGGTCGACACGCTGCCGGCCACCACCGATGCCGCCACCACCACCACGGAGGAGGCCACCACCACCACGGAGGCCCCGGCGCCCACGTGGCCGCTCACCGGTCTGCCCGTGGCCGACGAGGCGCTCACCCAGCGCCCCGCCGTCGTGGTGAAGGTGGGCAACTACGACAAGCACCCGCAGCGCGGTAGCGCCACGGCCGACATCATCTACGAGGAGATCATCAACGCGAACGTGTCGCGTTTCGCCTTCGTGTACCACAGCCAGTCGGCACCCGAGGTGGGCCCCATCCGCTCCGGCCGCCGTCAGGACGTCGACCTGTTCGGTTCGCTCAACAAGCCCGTGTTCGCATGGGCCGGTGGCAACAAGACCGTGACGGCCGAGGTGCAGTCGAGCGATCTCGTCGACCTCAGCCAGTTCAAGTGCAACGGCAGCTGCTATCGCTCGGGCGACGACAAGCCCGTGGAGTTCACCCTCATGTTCAACGTGGACAAGGTGTTCACGATGACCTTCGAGAACGCCGGCATCCCGGCGCCGCAGTTCGAGTACCTCGACGCCGGTGAGGCACCGGCCGGGAAGCCGTCGGCCGGTGCGCTGGTGACGATGGACTCGTACAACATCGACTGGACCTGGAACCCCGCCACGCTGAAGTACGACCGCGTGCAGAACGGCCGCGTCGACGCCGACCGCGATGGCACGCCGATGACCACCGAGAACGTGGTGGTGCTGGAGATGGTGTACCTGCCCGGCATCTCGGGCAGCCCCGATGCGCAGAGCGTGGGCAAGGGCGAGGCGTGGGTGTTCACCGGCGGCAACGTGGTGCACGGCACGTGGGAGCGCGCGGCTCGTACCGACCCCTTCTCGCTGATCGACGACGACGGCAACCCGATCGAGCTCACCCCGGGCCGCACGTTCATCGAACTGCCCCGCGACGGCGGCACCACCGCCAAGTGACGACCGGGGTCGCGGTCAGCGACCCCCGCCGTCGACCTCGATGCGCTGACCGGTCACGTAGCCGGCGCCGTCGCTGCACAACCACAGCACCACGTTCGCGATGTCGCGGGGCTGGCACACGCGCCCGAACGGCGACACTGCGTCGAGCGAGCGAAGGTCCTGCAGTTCGCGGTTGCCGGTCATCGCACGGCTGAGGCGCACCCCCATGTCGGTCTCCACCAGGCCGGGGGCCACGATGTTGACGTGGATGTGGTGCGGTCGCTCCTCGCGGGCGAGCGTGAGCGCCAGTGCCTCCATCGCCGCCTTGCCCATGTTGTACGGCGCACCGTTCGCGGCCATGTGGCTGGTGGCCACCGACGAGATCATCACGATGTCGGCCCGGCCGCGCTCGGCCGCACGGGCACGCATCGACGGCAGCGCGAGACGACTCAGGTGGTGCGGGCCGAAGGCGTGGGTGGCCACGACGCGCATCATCTCCTCGGGGTCGGTGTCGACCACCGCACGGCCGCGCGACGCGATGCCGGCGTTGCACACCAGCACGTCGATGCCGCCGAAGTCGGCCACCACGGCGTCGACCATCGCGGCGTTCTGGTCGATGTCGTCGACCGACGCCTGGTACGCCTTCGCCTCGCCGCCGGCGGCCTGGATGGCCGCCACCGTGTCGGCCGCGGCCTCCGCGTCGTTGCGGTAGTTCACCGCCACGGTCGCACCGTGGGCCGCCAGCAGTTCGCTGATGCCCCGGCCGATTCCACGACCGCCACCGGTCACCAGCACCACACGTCCGTCGAGTTCGCTCATGGGCGCCATTCTCACCCATGCCTACGATGCAACCCATGTTCGTGCGCAACACGTGGTACGCCGCCGCCTGGGAGCGCGAGGTCGGCGACGGGCTGATCGGCGTCACCGTGGCAGGCGAACCGCTGGCCATCCACCGCCGCGTCGACGGTTCGTACACCGCGCTGCACGACGCCTGCCCGCACCGCAAGCTGCCGCTGTCGATGGGCCGAGTGCACGGCGACGTGGTGGAGTGCGGGTACCACGGCATGCGGTTCGACGGCTCGGGCGCCTGCGTGGCGGCGCCCACCAACGGCACCGTGCCGCCCGGCGTCGCCGTGCGCAGCTTCCCTGCGCATGCCCGCTACGGGCTGGTGTGGGTGTGGCTCGGCGACCCGGTGCTGGCCGACCCGGCCACCATCTTCGAGGTCCGCCACTGGGGTGAGCCCGGCTGGGGCTGCACCGTCGGCGACGACATGGTGGTGGCGTGCCACCACGGCTACATCACCGACAACCTGCTCGACCCGTCGCACGTGGCGTGGGTGCATCCGGCTTCGTTCGCCGGTGCTGGTACCGACGACACGCCGATGGAGATCACGCTGGCCGACAGCGGTGTCACCGTGTGGCGGTGGCTGTTCGACACGCCGCCACCACCGTTCTATGCGCCGTACCTGCCGTTCGACGGCAACTGCGACCGCAAGCAGCAGTACGAGGTGCGCTACCCGAGCCACGCGCTCATCACCGCGATCTTCACGCCCGCGGGCGAAGGCGGCGAGGACCGGCCGCTGCACCCCGACGCGTTCGTGATGGACAGCTACAACTTCCTCACCCCCGTCGACGAGCGCACCACGCGGTACTTCTGGTTCCAGATGCGCAACGTGCAGGCCGACGACAACGCGGTGTCGCTCCAGTTCGCCGCGTCGGTGAAGGCGGCGTTCGCAGAGGACAAGGTGGTGCTCGAGGCGGTGCAGCGCGGCATCGATGCGTCGACCACACCGATCATCAACCTGCGCAGCGACACGGGCGGGGTGCGTTTCCGTCGGCGGCTCGAGCATCTGCTCGAGGCCGAGCGCGCTCGGTAGTCTGCCCGCATGCAGGACGGCAGCCGGAAGGCCATCATCGCCGCGTTCTTCGCGAACCTCGGCATCGCCATCGCGAAGTTCATCGGCTTCCTCATCACGGGGTCGGCCGGTCTGTTGGCCGAAGCCGGACACAGTGTGGCCGACACCGGCAACCAGGGCCTGCTGATGTTCGGCGGCAAGCGTGGCAAGCGCCCCGCCGATGCCGCGCACCCGTTCGGCTACGGCCCCGAGCGCTACTTCTGGTCGTTCGTCGTCGCGCTGGTGCTGTTCAGCATGGGCGGCCTCTTCGCGCTGTACGAGGGCATCCACAAGCTCAGCGACCCGCACGAGATCGAGAGCGCCGGCGTGGCCTACGCCATCCTCATCGTGGCCATCGGCCTCGAGACGTTCTCGCTGCGCACTGCGGTGAAGGAGGCCAACCACGTGCGCGGCAAGCGGTCGTGGTGGCAGTACATCCGCACGGCCAAGTCGCCCGAACTGCCGGTGGTGCTGCTGGAGGACATCGGCGCCGAACTGGGTCTGTTCTTCGCGCTGTTCGGTCTCACCATGGCCGAACTCACCGGTGACCCCCGCTGGGACGCGGTGGGCTCCATCGCCATCGGTGTGCTGCTGGTGGTGATCGCCATCATCCTCGCCGCCGAGATGAAGGGGTTGCTCATCGGCGAGGCCGCGAGCGACGAGCACCTCGACGCCATCCACTCCGCCATCAACGACAGCGACAAGGTGAACGGCCTCATCCACCTGCGCACCATGCACCTCGGGCCCGACAGCCTGCTGGTGGCCGCGAAGATCGACTACGACCACTCGCTCGACGTGGCCGAGCTGGCGCAGGCCATCGACGCCACCGAGGCGAACCTTCGCTCGCAGGTGCCGCTCGACGCCGTCATCTACATCGAACCCGACATCCGTCGGAAGCAATCGGAGTGAGACGCCTCGACCCGCGTGGTGCGCAAGGTCGCACCCTCGGTTTCCTCGCGCTCGGCGTCGCGATCCTGTCGTTCAGCGCCGGCTCCACGTTGGTGAAGCTGTCACACACCCCCGGCGTGACGGTGGCGTTCTGGCGCATGCTCCTATGCAGCGCGATCTGGATCGTCATCCTCCGCATCTCCGAACAACGCTGGCTGGCGTGGGACGACATCCGCGCCGCACTCCTGCCCGGTGTCGCCTTCGGTCTGAACATCACGTTCTTCTTCACCGGCGTCACTCGGACCTCGGTCGCGAGCGCCGAGTTCACCGGCGCGCTCACGCCGCTCATCGTGGTGCCGATGGGCGCGTTCATCTTCAAGGAACGACTGCGACTCGGCGCCCTGGTGTACGGGCTGGTGTCGCTGTTGGGCCTCGCGCTGGTGCTGTTCAACGCGCCACCCACGGGCGAGTTCAGCTGGGGCGGCGTCGCCTGGGTCGGTGCAGCCACCACGCTGTGGGCCACCTACCTGCTCACTAGCCGCAGCCTCCGGCAGGGCCGCTCGGTGGCCGCCATCATGGCCGCCATCACCCCCATCGCCACGGTGGTGATCCTGCCGCTCGGCCTGTTCGTGTTCCCCGGCACCCTCCTGCAGGTGACGTGGCGTTCGGTGGTGTTCATCATCATCCTCGCTGCGCTGACGGGCACGCTGGCGCACGGGCTGATGGTGTTCGCGCAGACCCATGTGCCCATCGGCGTCATCAGCATCAGCCAGGTGTCGCAACCCGCCCTCGCAGTGCTGTGGTCGGTGCTGTTCCTGGGCAGCACCGTGGTGGGCATCCAGATCGTGGGCATGGCCCTGGTGATCCTCGGCCTCGCCATGGTCACCGTCCAGTCCCGCCGCTGACCGCCGCCGGTCACCGTCAACAGGTCACCGCAGCCGTGGCGGCGAGCAGCACGATGGGCGCGACCACGGCGCCGGCGACCAACAGCCGTGCCGCCGTCCGTTCACCGTGGCTCCTCCGGAGCAGGAAGGATCCCACGATCGCCACTGCGATCCCGACCAGCCAGAGCGCCAGGAACGCCGCACCCTGGAGCTGATGATCCAGTTCGCACACCCCGACGGTTCGGGCGTCGAAGCGCCTGCCGATCCAGACGGTTGCCAGCCCGAAGGCCGTGAGGGTGGAGAACCACAGGACGAGGTCGACCTGCGCAGCGCGGGAGCGCGGCGTCCCATCGGGCGGCGCCACATCGGGCGGCGCCCCATCGGGTGGCGGCGGGGCGGAGGGCGGCGCCTGGGCAGGGACGGCGAGCCGGTCCGTCCATGCGTTGCCGTCCCACCAGCGAACGGGCCCGTTCGGGTCGCCGACCGGGTACCAGCCGGAAGGCGGGCGCTCCATGGCCCCGTCGGCCGGGTGTGGCATCGGAGCGGTGCGCTGATCGTCCATGACGACCTCCGTCTTCACCATCCCTCCTGATCGAGCGCCTGTCAAGCAGATGCCGACGTACGGGAGGATCCGGCGCTGATTCGTCCCGGCTTCCGGGACGGATCACGCCCAGATGCCGATGTGGGACGAATCACGCCCAGATGCCCGGGAACGCAGCAGGCGGGTCTAGGCTCGCGGGCAACCGACACGGGGAGCTCGCTCGACGGGCTGAGAGGGTGGTCATCGCCACCGACCCGAGAACCTGATCTGGGTAATGCCAGCGGAGGGAGTTGCAGCATGCCGCACGTCGCGGTGGTCATCGGAGGAGGAGCACTCGACCCCGCCGTGGCCGCGTCGTTGCCCGACGACCTGGTGGTCATCGCCGCCGACGGCGGACTCGACCATGCCGTCGAGGCCGGGCTGCAGCCGAGCGTGCTGGTGGGCGACCTCGACAGCATCTCGGCGGGTGGGCGGATGTGGGCGTACGCGCACGAGGTGCGCATCGACGAACACCCCGCCGACAAGGACCTCACCGACACCGAACTGGCGCTGCAGACCGCGCTCGCCGTGCCCGACGTGGGCAACCTGGTGGTGCTCGGCGGCGCCGACCGTCACGACCATCGCCCCGACCACTTCCTGGGCACGCTGCTCGCCCTGGGCCACCCGTCGATGGCCGGGTTCGGCACCGTGACCGCCCACCTGGGCGGCACATGGTTCAGCGTCGTGCACCCCGGCCGGCCCGCGACGCTGCCGCTCGGCGCGGGCCGCACGTTCTCGGTGTTGGCGCTGCACGGCCCCGCCAGCGGCGTCTCGGTGCACGGAGCGAAATGGCAACTCGACGACGCCGATCTGTCGCCCACCGAGGCGCGCGGCGTGAGCAACGAATCGAAGGAGGACACGGTGACGATCTCGACGACCGCAGGTGTGGTGACGGTGGTGGCGCCATGAAGCGGCTGCTCTCCGGCCTCATGGTCACCGGCGCCCTGCTGGCACTCGTCTCGTGCAGCGACGACGAGAAGGCCGCCCTCACGCTCGTCGCCTACGACTCGTTCCCCAAGGAGGGCACGCCGCTGAACGAGGCGCTCGTTGCCTTCACCGACGACACCGGCATCGAGGTCACCGTGGTGAACGCCGGCGACACCGGCTCGATGGTGTCGAAGGCGGTGCTCACCGCCGGCAACCCCGAGGGCGACGTGATGTGGGGCGTGGACAACACGTTCCTGTCGGCTGCCGTGGACGGCAAGGTGTTCGAGGGTGAACCCACCCAGGTGAACTTCGGCGACGTGTGCCTGAACTACGACATCGGCTGGTTCGACGAGCAGGGCGTCGAACCGCCGACCACGCTCGACGACCTGCTCGACCCCGCGTACCGCGACCTGCTGGTGGTGGAGAACCCTGTGACCTCGTCGCCCGGCCTCGCATTCCTGTTGGCCACCATCGCCGAGTACGGCGAGCCGGGCTGGGAGACCTACTGGGCCTCGCTGCGCGACAACGGCGTGGAGGTGGTCGACTCGTGGGAGAGCGCGTACTACGAGCGATTCTCGGGATCGGCCGGCTCCACCGGTGACCGCCCACTGGTGGTGAGCTACGCGAGCAGCCCGCCGGCCGAAGTGGTGTTCGCCGACCCGCCGGTCGACACCGCGCCCACCGGCGTGGTGGAGGGCACGTGCTTCCGCCAGACCGAGTACGCCGGCGTACTGGCCGGCACCGATCACCGCGACGAGGCGGCGCAACTCGTCGAGTTCCTCACCGGCCCCACGTTCCAACAGGAGCTGCCGCTGACGCTGTTCGTGTACCCGGTGAACGACGAGGTCGCCCTGCCCGACGTGTTCACGCAGTGGTCGGTGGTGGCCGCCGACCCGTACACCATGGACCCCGTCGCCATCGCCGAGCACCGCCAGGAGTGGCAGGAGCAGTGGACCAGCATCGTGACCGGCTGACGCGGCTGCCGCGGTGGACGGTGCCCGCGCTCGCCGCGGTGCCGCTGCTGGGGCTGGCCGTGTTCTACGCGTGGCCGCTGGGCACGCTGCTGGCACGCGTGCTGCAGCCGTCGTCGGTGCGCGACGTGCTCGACGCACCGGGGCTCGACCGCGTGCTGTGGTTCACCGTGTGGCAGGCCGTGGTGTCCACTGCACTCACACTGCTGCTCGGCTTCGCGCCCGCGTACCTGCTGGCGCGCTACACGTTCCCCGGGCGCCGAACGGTGCTGGCCGTGGTGACGGTGCCGTTCATGCTGCCCACCGTGGTGGTGGGCGCCGCGTTCGTGGCGCTGCTGCCCGATCGGTGGCACCAGTCGGCCACCGCGGTGATCGTGGCCCACGTGTTCTTCAACGTCGCCGTCGTGGTGCGGCTGGTGGGCGCGATGTGGGCAGTGCTGCCCACCGATCTCACGGCTGCCGCGCGCACGCTGGGCGCGTCACCTGCGCAGGTGCTGCGCCACGTCGTGCTGCCGCTGCTGCGACCGGCGCTGCTGGCGGCTGCCGGCGTGGTGTTCCTGTTCACGTTCACCTCGTTCGGTGTGGTGAAGCTGCTCGGCGGCGCGCGCAACACCACCTTGGAGGTGGAGATCGCGCGACGTGCCACGCAGCTGGGCGACGTCGACGGCGCGGCCGTGCTGTCGGTGCTGCAACTGCTGGTGCTCGGCGCGGTGGTGTGGTGGTCGGCACGATGGCAGCGGCGCGCCGCCGTGGCGTTCCACGGCGGCCGCACCACACGCCGGGCACGCACGCAGCGGGAACGTCGCCGACTCGCGGTGGTGCTGGGCCTCACCGTGATCGCGATGGCGGCCCCAGTGCTCGCGATGGTCGCCCGCTCCTTCCACCCGGGCGCGAGCTGGTCGCTCACCGCGTGGCGCACCCTCGGCAACAGTGAAGTGCGGCCCGGCATCAGCCTGGGCGTCGATCCCTTGGCGTCGCTGCTCGTGTCGCTGCGCTACGCGTTGGTGGTCACGGCCATCAGCGTGGTCGTGGGCGGCACGGCGGCGCTCGCCATCACCGCCGCCCGGCGCCACGGCCGGCTGCTCGACACCGGGTTGATGCTGCCGCTCGGCACCTCGGCGGTCACCATTGGTCTCGGCATGCTCATCACGTTCGACCACGACCCGGTCGACTGGCGCGCGAGCTGGTGGTTGGTGCCACTGGGGCACGCGCTCGTGGCCATCCCCTTCGTGGTGCGCAGCCTGGTGCCGGTGCTGCGTTCGGTGCCGCCCGACCAACGTGCTGCCGCAGTGATGCTCGGCGCCTCGCCACTGCGCGCCTGGTTCGAGGTGGAGGTTCGTCGCCTCGCCCGACCCGTCGCTGCCGCGGCAGGGTTCGCCGCAGCCATCTCGCTCGGCGAGTTCGGCGCCACCACCTTCCTCACCCGCGCCGGCCGCGAGAGCATGCCCATCGCCATCGACCAGTTGCTCGCACGCACCGGCGACGTGCCCCGCGCCCAGGCGTTCGCACTGGCGACGCTGCTGTTCGCACTGACCGCGATGGTCATCGTGGCCGCCGATCGACCGGAGGTGACCGATGCTCGACGTGCGTGACGTGCGGGTGCGCTTCGGCGACCGCGACGTGCTGCGTGATGTGTCGCTGCGCGTCGACGACCACGAAGTGGTGGCCTTGCTCGGTCCGTCGGGCATCGGCAAGAGCACGCTCCTGCGTGTGGTGGCCGGGCTGCTCGTGCCCGACGCCGGCAGCGTGTGGCTCGACGGCACCGACCTCACCGACGTGCCACCGCACCGGCGTCGCATCGGGCTGATGTTCCAGGACGAGCAGCTGTTCCCGCACCTCGACGTGGCAGCGAACATCGGCTTCGGCCCGCGGATGGCCGGCGCCGATCGCGCCACCGTGGCCCGGCGTGTCGAGACCCTGCTGACGCTGGTGGGCCTGGAAGGGTTCGGTGGCCGACGGGTCACCACCCTCAGCGGCGGCGAGGCGAAGCGCGTGGCGCTCGCCCGTGCGCTGGCACCCGAGCCCGCGGTGCTGCTGCTCGACGAACCGCTCACGGGGCTCGACCGAGAGCTGCACGACCGGCTCGCCGTCGACCTGGCGGCCGTGCTGCGCGACACCGGCACCGCCGCGCTGCTGGTGACCCACGACCACGACGAGGCGGCCGTGATCGCCCACCGCACCGAGGTGTTCACCGGCGGCGCGGTCTGACAAGCTGACCCACCGTGACCTCACCTGTGCGCATCGGTTTCCTGGGGGCGGGCCTCATCGCCACCTACCACTCGAAGAGCCTCCGCCACAGCGGCGCCGACGTGGTGCGGGCCGGGGTGTTCGACCCCGACACCGAACGCGCGCAGGCGTTCGCCGCCGCATCGGGTCACACCGTGTGCGCCAGCGAAGCAGCGGTGCTCGACTCGTGCGACGCGGTGTACATCTGCACCTGGACCAACGAGCACCCTCGTCTGCGGGCCGAGGCCGTGGCGCGCGGACTGCACGTGTTCTGCGAGAAGCCGCTCGCGTTCACCGCCGACGAAGCACAGCGGATGGCCGAGCAGGCCGACGCGGCCGGCGTGACCCACCAGGTCGGTCTCGTGCTGCGCCGCTCTCCTGCCTACGTGTGGGCACATCATCTCGTCACCGACCCGGCCGCCGGGCGGGTGATGACCGTGGTGTTCCGCGACGACCAGTTCATCCCCATCCAGGGCCACTACGCCAGCACCTGGCGCGGCCAGCGCGAGTTGGTGGGTGCTGGCACGCTGCTCGAGCACTCCATCCACGACGTCGACATGCTGCGCTACCTGGTCGGCGACGTCACCCGGGTGAGTGCGCAGACGGCGTTCTTCCACGAGCTCGACGGCATCGAGGACGTGGCCACCGCGTCGCTGCGATTCGCCAACGGCGCCACCGGCGTGTTGAACAGCGTGTGGCACGACAACCTGGCCCGGCCCAGCCTGCGCCGCGTGGAGATCTTCTGCGAGCGGCGTCATGTGGTGATCGAGGGCGACGACTGGTTCGGGCCCGTCTCGTGGACCGACGCCGACGGCACCACGGGCTCGTTGGAAGGCGACGCACTGTCGGCCGCCGCCGACACGATGCGCGACGGCACCGACAATCCCGACGGCGAGTTCGTGCGCGCGGTGCAGGAAGGCCGCCGCGCCACCCCCGACCTGCATGCCGCGGTGGCAGCCCACCGCATCGTCGACGCGATGTACGCCTCGGCCGCGGCGGACGGGCAGTTGGTGGTGTTGTGAGCGACACCGTCGAGGTGGTGGAGATCAGCGCCACCGACACGCACCCCTTGCGGCTGGCGGTGCTGCGGTTCGACACGCCCACCAAGGAGGTCGTGTTCGCCGAGGACGAATGGCCCGGCTCGTGGCACCTGGGCGCCCGTCTCGACGGCGAACTGGTGGGCACCAGCAGTTGGGTGCCGCGCGATCACGACGGCGGCACCGCCGTGCAACTGCGGGGCATGGCAACGGCGCGGCACCTCCAGGGTGCCGGCGTGGGCGGCGTGCTGCTGGAACGCGGTTGCGAGATCGCCGCCGAACGTGGCTTCCCCGTGGTGTGGGCGCGGGCCCGCGACGCGGCGTTGGCGTTCTACGAACGGCACGGGTTCGAGGTGGTGGGCGACGGCTTCGTCGACGAGGCCACCCAACTCCCCCACCACCTGGTGGTACGCCGACTCGGCTGAGTTTGCCGATCGGGCGATCGCCGCGTACCCAGTGTGGGTGCATGGCTGCCACTTCCTCGCACCACGACGCCGCCGAACGGCTCCGCCTCCGAGC
>SXGS01655494.1_pt1 | contig 19480 bp, 22 predicted proteins | sample 3174681 | NCBI WGS metagenome assembly SXGS01 (sample SAMN11356861, study PRJNA531348) | freshwater metagenome | isolation source: freshwater sample F1-80 | place: China: Fuxian Lake, Yuxi | collected 2017-12-25 | reverse complement strand
GCAATTCCGGCGGGCCGCTGTTCAATCTGAACGGCCAGGTCGTGGGCGTGAACACCGCCATCATCTCCCAGTCCGGCGGGTCCATCGGGCTTGGCTTTTCGGTGCCCTCCAACACCGTCAAACGCATCTCCGCGGCGCTCATCAAGGATGGCCGCGTGAGCCGCCCCTGGCTCGGCGTGAATGTGCAGGACGCTGATGCGGCCCTGATCAAGGCCTACCGGGCCAAGGGCACGACCGGCGCGATTGTCACCCGCATCACCGATGCGAGCCCCGCTGCCAAGGCAAAGCTGGAAGTCGGGGATCTCATCCTCTCCATCGACGGGCGGACGGTCGCCGGTGTCCGCGACATGACCCGCCAGCTTTCGGAAAAACCGATCGGCAAGGCGATCTCCCTCAATATCGTTCGCGATGGCCGGGCGCGGGACGTTTCTGTTACGCTGGGCGAGCTTCCCGATGAGGACGAACCGGCAACTGCCGCCCCGTCTGAAACGGCCGGCATGTCGAATGATCTCGGCGCCGATCTTGTGGCGCTGGACGATGATGTCCGCCGCCGGTTCGGCGCGCCCCGTGACATGAGCGGCGTGGCCGTGACGGCCGTGAGCACGCGCGGACGGGCCTACAACAAGCTGCGCAAAGGCGATGTGATCGTGGAAGTGAACTTCCAGACGGTCAGCGCGGTGGCCGATGTGATCAAGCGGCTCGACACCGCCATGCAGACGCCAAATCAACCGATCCTCATCCGCGTAAAACGGCGCGGCGAGACCGGCGGATGGTTTGACCAGTTCGTCTCCATCGAGATCAAGAAATAGGGGAATTCTCCGGTGTTTTCAGGGCCTGACGCGGATGACGCTGCGTCATATCCCTGTCAAACATTACGGAAAATATGCCGAATTGGCTCGCCAAGGACGGCAACGCACGCTAAGGACTGCGCAAATTGACCTTTTGACGGGCTGAGGCAGAGATATGATCCATCCTTCCCTGATCGCGATTGCCGCTATTGTTATTGTGTTCGGCATCCTGAATCTCATAGAGTTCAAGCGTCTCGATTAAAGCTCAGGGGAGCAGGCGGTGCCCGATCCCATCCTGCTCATTTCCCTTTTTGGCGGGCTGCTGCTCATGGCGGTTGCCGGTGACCTGCTTGTGCGGGGCGCGCTCGGTCTAGGCCGCGCGATGGGCGTGTCGCCCCTGGTCGCGGGTATCTTCATTGTCGGTTTCGGTACGTCGATGCCCGAGATGTTCATCTCGGCCAACGCCGCGCTCAATGGCAATCCGGGCCTGGCCATCGGTAACATCGTCGGCTCCAACATTGCCAACCTCCTCATGGTCGCGGCCATTCCGGCGCTGTTCTTCCCCTACCGCACAGGCGGGGCCGGGCAGGGGCGGGCCTTGTTCATGCTGCTGCTCGCCACCGGCATCTGGATCGGCATGACGGCCATCATGCCGCTCGATCCCCTGATGGGGATCTGCTTCCTGTTCGTTCTGGTCGGCTATACCGGCCTCTCGATCTTTGCCGCGCGGCATGACGAACTCGCTGGCCGCGGTGTTGCCGATGGCGAGCCGGCCGTGACCATCAATCCCCCGGTCTGGCGGGCCATTTTCTATGTGCCGCTCGGCATTGCCGGCCTGCTTTACGCTTCGGGCATGATCATCACCGGCGGTGAAGGCGTGGCGCGGCATCTGGGCGTGCCCGATGAATGGATCGGGCTGACGATCCTGGCGCTGGGCACGTCGCTGCCGGAGATCGGCGCGGGGCTGGCGGCGGCGTTCCGCCAGCGGGGCGACGTGGTGGCGGGAAACATCCTCGGCTCCAACGTGTTCAACCTTCTGGGCGCGGGCGGGATTGTGGCCCTCTTCGGGCCGTTCGAAGTGGCGCCGATGTTCCTGCGCTATGACCACTGGGTCATGGGGATAACGGCGCTGCTGTTCGCGGTGCTGATACTGCTGCGTGTGCGGATGGGACGGCTTCTGGGCGTTCTGCTGCTGCTGATCTATGCGGCGTATATCTACGGGCTGGTGACGGGCACGAATCTGCTGGCGCTGGCGCAAATGGTGACGGGATGACACCCAAAGGCGCGCTGGTAACAGGGGCGGGCGGCCGCCTTGGCCGGGCCATGGCCGAGGCGCTGGGCGCCGATGGATGGGCGGTTGCGGTGCATTACCGGGGCTCTGCCGAGGGCGCCGAGGAGACCGCGGCAACAATTCGCAAGGCTGGCGGACGGGCCGAAATCATTGCCTGCGACCTCTCCGACGAGGCCCAGAGGGCGTCATTGATAGGACAAAGCCGGTCAATCCTGGCCATTCCGGTGACACTTCTGGTCAATTCGGCCTCCACTTTTACCAGCGACAGCACCACTCACCATACGCGCGATGACTGGGACCATCACTTCGAGCCGAACCTGCGCGCGCCGGTTCATCTTGCCCAGCAGCTGGCCGCAAACCTTCCCGATGGGGAACGCGGGTTGGTGGTCAACCTGATCGACCAGAAGGTACTCAAGCTCAATCCGCTGTTCTTCACCTACACCCTCTCCAAGGCGGCGCTGTGGCAGGCGACGCGGATGCTGGCGCAGGGGCTGGCGCCGAATGTGCGGGTCAACGCCATCGCGCCGGGGCCAACACTGCAGAGTGTCCACCAGAGCGACGCGCAGTTTGCCGCCGAGCGGGCCGCGACGCTGACCGGGGAGGGCAGCAATCCGGAGGAGATCGTCCGGGCACTGCGCTATCTGATTTCTGCTTCCAGCGTGACCGGCCAGATGATTGCCTCTGATGGCGGCCAGCATCTGATGTGGCAGACGCCCGACACCCAGATTTGAGAGACTGGCAATGAACTTTTCCTCCGACACGGCCGCGCCGGCCCATCCATCCGTGCTGGAGGCGATGATGCGGGCCAATAGCGGGCCTGCCCCCAGCTATGGCGCCGACAAAGTGACGGCCCGGGTCCGGGCGCAGCTGGCGCGCGTATTCGAGACAGAGGATTTCGATTTCTGGATCACGCCGTCCGGCACGGCGGCAAACGCGCTGGCGCTGTCCTGTTTCTGCCCGCCGATCCATTCGGTGATCTGTCATGAAGAAGCGCATATCCAGATGGATGAGCGCGGGGCCGTGGAGTTCTACACCGGCGGCGGCCGGCTGCACCTTCTGCCCGGCGAGGGAGCAAAGCTCGATCATGATGTGTTTGCGGAGTACCTGCTCAATTACGACCCCAGTTTTGTGCACGCCACGCCCCCGGCGGTGCTGTCGCTGACCAATCTCACCGAATGCGGCACGGCCTATTCGGCCGATGAGGTCGCCCGCTTTGCGAAGCGCGCAAACCTCGGGGGCCTCGCGGTCCACCTCGACGGGGCGCGCTTTGGAAATGCACTGGCGCATACCGGCGCCAGCCCCGCGCAGATGAGCTGGCAGGCCGGCGTGGACGTGCTGACGCTGGGGCTGACGAAGACCGGCGCGCTCAGCTGCGATATCGTGATCCTGTTTGGGCAGGCCAAGGCAAAGGGCAAGGAGCTGCGCGCGCGGGCCAAGCGTGCGGGCCACATGCCGGCCAAGATGCGCTTCCTGGCGGCGCAGGCCGAGGCGATGCTGGAGGGCGGGTTGTGGCTCGATCTTTCGCGCCACGCCAATGCGATGGCGCAGAAGCTGGCGGCGGTGTTCCGCGAGGATGGCATTGAGCTGGCCTGGGATGTTCAGGGCAATGAGGTTTTTGCCCTGCTTGACCCGTATGACATCGACAAGCTGCAGGAAGACGGCGCAGCCTTCTATGCCGAGTGGCCGGGCGGTTCGAGCCGGTTTGTCTGCTCCTGGGCGACCACAGAGGCAGAGATCGAAAGTGTACGCGAAACGCTGAATCGGCCTATGCGGAAGTAGGCGTCAGCGCCTTGCCGAGCCAGCCCTGCAGTGTACTGATGACTTTGCTGAAGTCGATGGGGGCCGAGGTGGCGCCGCCGAGCAGCTCCTGATGGAGGCTCATCACCAGGAGGGGAGAGAGGGCGGCCAGCGCCGCAGCGCGCAGGGCGGCTTCGTCCTGCGGGGCGCCGGGGGTGGCGCGGAGTTTGTCCGAAACAGCGTTCAGGGCAGGCTCGAGCACCTTCTCCAGATAGGCCTGGCCGATGGTTTCGTCGGCGAGGCCTTCGATCAGGCCGAAGGCGTGGGCCCGGATGAACCCGCCAAGGCGCATGCCGGCTTCAGAGATGCGGAAATATTCCTCAAAAGCGGTGGCGGGGTTGGCCGAGGGCAGGGCGACGACGGCCCAGAGGGGCGCGCCCTTGCGGCCGATGTTTTCGAGAATTTCGAGGATCAGGCCCTGCCGGTCTCCGAAATAGTGGCGCAGGGTCGGCTCGGACGCATTCATCGCCTGGGCGAACTGGCGCAGCGAGGGGCGGCGCAGGTCGGCGGAGAGGGCAAAGTCAGTCAGCGCGTCGAGCAGGGCGGCGCGTTTGGCGTCAAAGTCATGATTTCGGGCGCCCGCTGGCCTTGGCATTCGCAAACTCTCCCTGCGGCGCCGGAATCAGGCGCACCCCCGTTTCCTACATCACATCGCAGGCGATACCCGTCAACGCGGCAGTACCCACTTCAATGTAAGGGTAATCCTGCGTTGGTAAGTGATTTGAGCCATCGGGAGAGGAAGATGAATCAAGATGAGTTTGTGCGCCTCGTCGGCGATCGGCTCTGGCATATTACGCTTGTTGAGAACCGGGCATCAATTTTGAGAAGCGGTTTGGTTCGCCCGGCAACGCTTGCCGCACATGTTCCCGGCCTTGAAGACCAACTTGTGCTTCGGCGCGAAGATGTGCTCGTTAAAACTGGCTCCGTTCACGCAAGGCTCAACCATCAGAAACCTCTTTGGGCGGGACGTGACTATGCATTCCTTGATGATTGCAGTCTGGAGGATTGGAGCCGTCAGTTGGATGCGCGCCTATTCTTCTGGCCAGAGCGGAAGGGAAAGGCCTTTTTGAACAGCCTCAACAATCGGGGCAGCCAATGGCGTGTGGAGTTTGATTCCCGCCTGTTCTTCGAAAAATACTCTGAATGGGTAGACTTGGCGCCAATCAATACAGGGAATGCGACCCGGCGCCCCTCACCGCGCGGGAATTGGATTTATGTGCCGGCAACGGAAAGCGCCGAGAATTTTCGAACCAATCGTTTGAGTCGAGGTGCTGCAAAGGGGAGGGACAGCGTAGAGGAAATTTCTCTTCGCCGTGATATTCCGCCATCAGATCTTGCCGATTTCGGCATCTGCGAAGGTATTCAAGATAATTAGACCAGATGGCCAATAAGCCGGGTTCTGTTCGTCCCTTGCGGGATCTGGCAGCCATTCCTCTGGGGCGTTCATTGCTGAACGCCTCGGCGCGACGCACCCGGGGCACGGGCGGCGGACAGCCCATATGTGCCCCCTACTTGGTCTTGCTCCGGGCGGGGTTTGCCATGCCAGCCCTGTTACCAGCGCTGCGGTGGGCTCTTACCCCACCCTTTCACCCTTACCCTCGGGCCGAAGCCTTCGGGCGGTTTCCTTTCTGTGGCACTTTCCCTCGGCTCACGCCGGGCGGCCGTTAGCCGTCGCCCTGTCCACCTGGAGCCCGGACTTTCCTCCAGTATGCAGTTACCCGCATACCAGCGGCTGCCCGGCCATCTGGTCTGGCGGGGGATATAGGGGAAGTGGAGGCCGAGCGCAAATGGGCGTGCTTCGCACTTCGCGCGCCCTCACCCTCCACTTCGCGGGAGAGGGGCCTGGCGTTGTGTCTGGGGCTTCCCCCCTCCGTCCGCTTCGCGTCCACCTCCCCCGCTTCGCAGGGGAGGATGACACCGCGCCATCTCAGCTGCAGGGCAGCACCCTTGTCCTCCCCTGCGAAGCGGGGGAGGTGGCAGGCCGCGCAGCGGACTGACGGAGGGGGCTGTGCCGGAACGGCGCAGTGCCTAAACCACAAGAAGGCACGAACTCCTTGCGGACTTCGTGCCTTCCCGTGTGTTTCGAATCGGTCTACCGAGACACTGTGCTAGCACTCGATTTCGGTCTTCGATCGACATCAAGGCTCTGGAGACAATCCGTTCGAGCGGATTCCCTTTCATCACCCTCCGGACCCGGACGTTCGCCTTTTCAGGCGCACGGTTCCGTCTCCGTCGCCGCCGTGCACAACCGGGGGGTTGCCTGCACGCGGCTGACCGCCTGCGTTTGCCATTGCTGGCACTCACTTCTTGGTCACCGTTTACGGATCGTGCCCCGTTACGGCATACGGCCCCGATCGGTGGGTCTAGTTCCCGCCTCACGGCCATCGCCTGCTTTATCCCTTCATCTCCACCTAGGCCCTTTGCGCGGCCAGTCTCCCGGCTTTGCTCCTGACCCGGTTTCGTCCGGGGGCGATGGACTTGGCCTCTGGCTCCTCTGGCAGGTTTGCTCCTGCGGGGAGTTCCGTTGGCTTACCGAAACGATCTCATAAGGCCTCGCCTGAGTCGAGACCCTGTCCAGATTTTTTCTCGTCAGGCGTGAAGAATCTCACAGGTTTCATTACGCCTGTGGAATGATTGTGGGGCTGATGTGAAAAACGCAACAAAATCAACCGGGCAAGGATTAATCCTTACCGGGCTTGCTGGCGAGGGGAGGTCCTGCGCAGCGGGGCGTTCGTTCAATTCGTCCGGGGACGGTGTATGATTTGCGACAAGACCTCAACGAAATGTTCCCGGCTTTCCGGCTCTGCTCATCCGCAGGATGGCCGGGTGCCGGGATGCAGCTCCCTGCGGACGGGTACGCCTCATTTCCTGTCGCGCCTGTAATGAATGCAGGCATTGGGGGCGCCGGCAAAGGCTGCGCGAATGCAAGGTTTTTTTCTTGGGCAGAGCATGCCACAACGATGGGGATGCTCGAGCGCTGGCGACCCGACTTCATCGATCCTGCTGTCCGGGCTGCGCGCCGGCTGGTGCGCCCGGATGTGCGCATCGTGACCGGGGGCGTGGCCTTCTACGCGCTGTTCTCGATCTTCCCGCTCATCTACATGACGCTGACATTGCTGACATTTTTCCTGCCGCCGGAACTGGCGCACCAGCTGGCGAAGCCCGTGACGAATTTCTTCAGCCAGAGTGTGGAGCCGCTGACCTTTGAAGAGGTGGACGCGATCCAGAAGATGACCCCGGCGGGGCTGAGCCTGCGGGCGTTCCTGGCGGCAGTGCTGGTCCTCTTCACGGCGACCTCAGGGGCCAAGGCCCTCATCACCGGCATAAGGATGATAGCGGGCACGGCGGACCGGACGCGGTTTGCGCGGTTTCAGGGCACATCGCTGCTGCTGACCGCGACGCTGATCCTGGGCGTTTGGCTCTTGGGCGCGATGCAGCTGATCGCGACGGTGGCGGTGCAGGAGGCAGGGGGCTTTGCGGTGCGCTTTGCCAACGAGATCACGACGCTTGTCGACTCGCTGTGGATTTCAAAGGGGATTGCGAGCTTTGCTGTGTTCTACCTGATCCTTGTGATGTCGCTGCGCGGGCATGTGCGGCGGGGGACGCGCGCGCTGGCGGCGGGGGCAGGCGTTGCGGCGGTTGCCTTCCTTGGGGTGACGTTCCTGTTCCAGCTTTACCTGCACTATTCGGTGCTGGGCACGATCTATGGCGCGATCGCTTCGCTGATCTTCGGCTTTATCTGGCTGTCGGCGTCGGTCTCCTCGCTGCTGCTCGGGGCGGCACTGGCAACCGAATGGGCCCATGCGTGGGGCGAGGACGAGCCTCAGGGAGCGTAGGCCGCGGCGATCTGGGCGAGGCGGCGGAGGGTATCGGCGTCGGCCATGCCGGTGATGGCGGTGGGCATCCAGCGGCGCTGGAAGGCGCGCAGGGCAGCGGGGACATCTGTAATGTCATAACCAATGGCGGCGAGATGGGCGTTGAGGCGGGAGGCATCGCCGCCTGACCAGACGCAGGTTGCACCGGTTTCAGGCTGGGGCCAGAGGCCGATGCCGGCCTCTGCGAGGCGCTGCCAGGGGAAGTGCTCGCCGGGATCGATCTTGCGGGTTGGGGCGATGTCGGAGTGGCCGACGAGGCCGGTGGGCGGGATGTCGTGCTGGGCCATGATCTCGCGGGATAGGGCGATGACGGCGGCGATCTGGGCGTCCGGATAGGGCGGGAGCTGGCCGCCGGGCGCGGGATAGTCATGGCCGCCATTGACGATCTCGATGCCGACGGAGCGGGAATTCAGATCGTCCAGGCCCTGCCATTTGGAGACACCGGCGTGCCAGGCGCGGCCATTTTCGGCCACCAGGCGGACAATCCGGCCATCTTCGCGGACCATATAGTGCGCCGAGACCTTCGCTTCCGGATCGCGCATGCGGGCGAGGGCGGCGTCGCCGGACTCCATGCCGGTGTAATGGAGGACGAGGAGCGAGACGGGATGTTTCCGGTCGTCAAAGTTCGGGCTGGGGGCGTCTTCGATGTGCATCAGGAGTCTCCCGCGCCGGCCTTCTTGCCGAGGGCGGCTTCGGGCATTTTTTCGTTCGGGCGGAGCGCGATGACAAGCACCCCCGACAGCGAAACGATGGCGCCGAGGATGAGGCGCAGGGTGAGCGGCTCGTTCAGGAGGGCGATGCCGAAGATGACGCCCCAAATGGGGGTCATCAGGGTGAGCGGGGAGAGGAGGGAGACGTCATACTTCTTCAGGAGGGTGTAGAAGGCCGAATGGCCGAACACCGAGACGCCGAGGATGGCGAAGGCGCTGGCGGCCCAGACCATCCAGCCCCCGTCAATATACGTCGCGAGCTGGTTTTCCTCGATGGCGAAGGAGAGGGCAAAGAGCGGCGCGAAGCTGAAGAGGCCGACCCAGGCCTGCATGCGCAGGCCGGAAATCTGCGGCATGCGTTTCATCACGATGCCGCCCGCCGAGCCGATGAAGGCGGAGGCGACGATGTAGAGGAGGCCAAAGGAGACCGAGAAGTTTGCCGGGTCCAGCGCGATGATGATGACACCGAGGAAGGCCAGCGTGATGCCGATGGCGCGGCGCCAGCGGATGACTTCGCCGAGGAACATCATGCTCATCAGCGTGGAGAAAGGCACGCCGAGCTGACCGGTGACGGCGGCGGCGGAGGCGTCTGCGTGCTGCAGGCCGATGAACAGCAGCGAGAAGTGGACGCTGCCGATCATGATCGAGACGAAGAATAGTGTGCGCAGGTTGGGCGGGCGCGGGAAGAGGAACGGCACGAGGCAGACCGCGACGCCGAGGAAGCGCAGCGCGGCAAAGAAGATCGGCGGAATGGCCATGTCGGCGACCGCCCAGCGCGTGACGACAAGGTTCAGCCCCCAGACGAGGCAGACAGCGCAAAGCAGGATAAAGTCACGAACGGCCATGATGGGGTCGGCCCTATCAGGCTTTGGCGGGGATTGGCAGGGGGCGCGTCGGGGTAAGGCGGCAGGGGAGGTATGCGGGCGGTGTGCCGGGGGAGAGGTTGGCCTGTTACTTCCCCAGCCGGTTTACCGGCAGGCGCAGATAGGTCTGGCCGTCGGATTCCGGGGGTGGGAGGCGGCCGGCGCGGATGTTGACCTGCAGGGAGGGGAGGATCAGGCGCGGCGCGGCGAGGGTCTGGTCGCGCGCGGTGCGCATGGCGACGAAATCTTCTTCTGTGACCCCGTCATGAACGTGGACATTGGCGGCGCGATGCTCGGCGACGGTGGCTTCCCAGGCGAATGCTTCGCGGCCTTCCGGGAGATAGTCGTGTCCGGTGAAGATTCGGGTTTCGGGCGGCAGGGCGAGCAGCTTGCGGATCGAGTGGTAAAGCGCGTGGGCATCGCCGCCGGGAAAGTCTGCCCGCGCGGTGCCATAATCGGGCATGAAGACGGTGTCGCCGACAAAGGCCGCGTCACCGATCAGATAGGTCAGGCAGGCGGCGGTATGGCCCGGCGTGTGCAGCACACGGATGGTTTCCTTGCCCAGCGGGATTTCGTCCCCCTCATTGAAGAGCGCGTCGAAGACGCTGGCGTCCGGCGTATCCGGCGTGGGGCCGAACATCGGGCGGAAGATTTTCTGGACATCCGTGATGTGGGCCCCGATGCCGACCCGGGCGCCGGTCATCTGGCGGATGTAATCGGCGGCCGAGAGATGGTCGGCATGGGCATGGGTGTCGAGCGCCCAGGCTATTTCCAGGTCTTTGGCTTTTGCCGCAGCAAGGACGGCATCGGCTGACTTCGTGGAGAGGCGCCCGGGGGCGGGATCAAAGTCCAGCACCGGATCGATGATGACCGCCTGGCGGGTGGCCTTGTCCCAGACGAGATAGGTGACCGTGTTTGTCGCAGAGTCGAAAAACGCTTTGATCTCAGGCATGGCGGCCTCCTCTTCAGGGTTTGCGGGCGTCTGTATTCATTGCAATATATGATATATTGCTAAATTAGCAAGTTATCATATATTTGGCGCTGGACATGCCGCACAGATGCGCGAAGGTAGGTCGGCGAGGGAGCGGGACGCAAATGGAACTTGTGCCAATCGTCATTCTTGCCGCGATCCTCAGCGGAGTGGTCGTCGGAATTTTCCTCGGTACATTCGGCGGGGGCGGCAGCGTTTTGGCGGCACCGCTGCTGATCTATGCCGTTGGTGTGGATGATCCGCACGTGGCGATCGGCACATCAGCAGCGGCGGTGGCGGCGATCTCTGCCGTGAGCCTGATCGGCCATTGGCGGGCCAAGCGGGTGAAGTGGCCCTGCGCAGGACTGTTTGCGCTGGCGGGTATTGCCGGGTCCATTGCCGGGTCGCAGCTTGCGCTGAGGGTGGATGGCACCTGGCTCTTGCTGGCCTTTGCTGTGGCGATGGCCGCGATTGGCCTGTCGATGTTCCGCAAGCCCAAGGGGCTGGGGGATCCGGACGTGCATATCACGGCGGCCATCATGGCGCGGATTGTGCCGCTGGGCCTGCTCACCGGACTGGCGGCGGGCTTTTTCGGGATCGGGGGCGGGTTCCTGATCGTGCCCGGCCTGATGATGGCGACCGGGATGACGCTTTCCAATGCAATGGCTTCTTCGCTGGTCTCTGTGGCCCTCTTTGGGGCGACGACCTCTGCCAACTACGCCCTTGCCGGGTATGTGGACCTGAAACTGGCCGGGCTGCTGCTGGCGGGCGGGGCCGTGGGCGGGGTAGCAGGTGTGCAGGTCGCCAAGGCCCTGGCCGGGCGGGTTTCGCTGGCCCGGAAAGGTTTTGCCGCCATGATAGTCGGCGTGGCAGGCTATGTCGGCTGGAACGCTGTGCTTGGAATTGCCGCAACTTCCTGACTTCTCGCGCATTTACAATTGCAGCGGCCCTGCGAAAGGTTGCTAAATCCGCCGCAAAGCGCTGATATACCAACAAGCAGGGTTAACTTGGCATGGGCCGCAGGGCCCTCGCAGGGAGATTGAGTGATGGGCCTGATCTGGTGGATTATGCCATCGATTGCGGGGGTTATTGGCCTCCTTCTCCTGTTCGCAGGATTTGGGAAACTGGCAAACCTCAAGCCGTTTGCCGGAGTGACGCGGCTGGCCTTTGGCACCGGCTTTGTCGGGATTGCCGGGATGGTCGCCTTCATCGGGCTGAACATGCAGACCTACAAGCGGCTGACCTATGAACGCCCCGTAGCGGTCGTGAAGTTTGTCGCCGTGCCGGGACAGGAGGATGCGTTCACCGCTGACGTTACCTTTTCGGACGGGACGCAGCTGCTTCAGGCGGACGGAACACAGCCGGTGTTTCGCGGCAACGAATGGCAGATCGGCGCGCGGGTGATCAAGTTCAAGCCGATGGCCAATATCCTGGGATATGACTCGGTTTACCGGATCGAGCATATGCGCTCGACCAATGCCATGCAGTTTTCGTCAGAAGCGGTGACCGAAGGCAAGATCGACGGCATACGGATCGTGACGGAAGAGCCCGGCATCGACATTTCCAAGCTGGCCGACACGCATGGCTCGCGTTTCGGCATCGACGCCGAATACGGCTCGGCGACCTATCAGCCGATGGGCGACGGGTTTGAATATGAAGTCTCGATCACGCAGGACGCCCTGATCGCGCGCCCGACCGAGGCGACCCGCACGGCGATCCAGTCCAGTGCCTATCCGGGCTTTCTTCCCTCCAAAAAGGCAGACTGATGAACCCCTGGGAGCGGTATGTTGTCCCCAGCCTGATCTCATGCGCGTGCTCGACCAAGCCGATCATGAAGCAGCGGGAGAAGGTTGTTCCGAAGGCGGACGGGGTTGTGCTGGAACTCGGCTGTGGATCGGGCACCAATTTTGCGATGTATGACGGCGCGAAAGTCGACCATCTCTATGCGCTGGAGCCGGCGCCGGGAATGATCGTCAAGGCCAAGCGCACGGCGAGCGAGCTGGGCATCGGGAAGAGCATCGACTTTCTCGAGACGGGGGCAGAGGCCATTCCGCTGGCGGACAATTCGGTGGACACCGCCGTGATCACTTTCGTGCTCTGCACGATCCCGGACTGGAAATCTGCGCTGGCTGAGACCAAGCGGGTGCTCAAGCCCGGCGGCAAGATCCTCTTCACCGAGCACGGGCTGGCGCCGGACGAAGGCGTGGCCAAATGGCAGCGTCGGGTGGAGCCCGTCTGGAAGGCGCTGGCGGGCGGGTGTCATCTGACGCGTGACACGCAGGCGATGCTGCGGGAGGCGGGGTTTGAACCGCAGGGGGCCGAGACAATGTATCTGCCCGGGACGCCGAAATTTGCCGGCTATGTCAGCTGGGGCGCGGCGCGGGTCGCGTGAAGCGGGCCAGACGATGCGCCGCCCGCCCTATCTTCCTTTCCTGAATGGTCCCTTGAGCCTTGCGCCGGGGCTGAAGCCGATTGCGCCGGAGAGCTGGCTTTATCCGGATACGGAGGCGCATGTGCTTGATGAGAAGCGGGCGCTGATGTCCACGCGGCGCGGCGATGTTTATGGCGCGCGCGATGGCAGCGAGCTGGCGGCGCTGGAGCTGGCAGCGGCAGTGCACGGCGTGGCGGGGCCTGCGGCAGGGGCTTGGGCGAGCGCACTGGAAGGGGCGGCGAGCGCGGTCTCCGATGATATCTGTGTGCTGATCAAGGATAAGGAGGGTTTGTGGCGGCTGGAGGCAGCAAGTCTCTGCGCGCCGACATTCTGGCGGCTGGACGAGAAGCTGGGTGAGCCGCTGGGCGGGCTGCATGGGCCGGTGCCGGGCGCCAATCCGGGGATGGTGGGGCGTATTCACCGGATGTTTGACGCGCTGCGCCCCGGGCAGGTGCTGGAGCGGTTTAATTGGACGGTTCAGCCGGGGACGGATCGGTTTACTCCGTCGCAGGCGCCGTTCAAGGCGCTGGCGGCCGGGATGGATGAAGCCGGCGCGCTGGAGGGATTGTGGCTGCGTGTGGAGCGGCAGACGATTTCAAAGCTGGAAATTTCGGGCGCGGTGGTGTTCACGATCCGGGTGGCGATTGATCCGCTCCGGGCGGCCCTGGAGGGGGCGGATAAATGCGAAGCGTTTGCCGCGGCGTGGGACGGGATTGATCCGGTGCTGGCAGATTATAAGGGCTGGCCGCATTATGAGCGGCTGGTTCGTGCGGCGCTGGCGCAGGCGGGGAGCGCGCGCTAAATTGTGCTGCGTGGGAGGACACAAGGCACATGTCTCAGATAAAGGAAGGCCGCTGGGTCGCGGAAGTTGAGGGCGAATTTGTGGTGTTCCTGATTGGGATGCGGATCAATCGCCTTTGGAAGATCTGGGCCTGGCTGCCCGTGTTTCTGGCCATGCCGAAAATGCTGATCGAGCTCTTTGGCAAGCCGGAGTTAGGCCTGCTGCACGCGCGGACGCATTTTGGCCTGCGCAATACGATGCTGGTTCAATACTGGCGCAGTTCCGAGCAGCTGCATGCCTATGCAACCGACCGGACCCTGGCGCACCTGCCTGCCTGGAAAGCCTTCAACCAGCGGGTTGCGAAGAATGGGGATGTTGGTATCTGGCATGAGACCTATACGATTCGCCCCGGAAGCTGCCGCAACATATATGGCAACATGCCCGCCTATGGACTTGGCCTGGCGGGCACATTGAGGCCCGCGGGCGGAAAACACTGAGGACCTGCAGATGCAATACTGGCTGATGAAATCGGAGCCTGACGCCTGGAGCTGGGAGCAGCAGGTAAAGAAGGGCGAGGCCGGCGAGATCTGGTCTGGCGTGAGAAATTATACTGCGCGCAATCACATGCGCGAGATGAAGCTCGGCGACCGGGTATTCTTCTACCATTCCAATACCGGGCTGGAGATTGTCGGCGTATGCGAGGTGTGTGAGCTGTCAAAGCCCGATCCGACGACGGATGATGCGCGCTGGGACTGCGTGACCATCCGGGCGCTGGCGCCGATGCCCAAGCCGGTAAAACTGAAGGACGTCAAAGCCAATCCAAAGCTGGCAGAGATGAGCCTTGTCGCGTCGTTTCGCCTGTCCGTGCAGCCGGTGACGGCGGCGGAGTGGAAAGAGGTGTGCCGCATGGGCGGCATGGACCCGAAGACGCTGAAGGCGGTTTAGGGCGCTACTCTGCCGGGCAGGCGCCTGCGTGGCTGAAGCTGATCTGGACGACGCCGGAGGGCTTTGCTGTTTCTTCGGGGCCGAAGCTCAGATCGGCATAGACGTTCAGGCCGGTCGCGTCGCCATTGGTGACGATTTCGCCATAGGTGAACGTGCCGTCCGTGCATTTTATCTGTGTCATGATGAAGTGATCGGTGATCGTTTGCTGCTGCGTGATGCTGCAGCGGCCGGCCGGGTCGATGTGGGAGAGGACAAGGTCTTCGACCGTGATGCTGGCGGGGGCGTCCGTGAGGCATTGGGAGACAGTCCCGGCCTTGGCATAGGCGGCGTCGGGGGAGGTGATCTCTCCCTGCCAGAGACCAGCTTCCACGGGGATGGCCAGCGGGGCAGGCTGCTCGGCGGCGGCAAGGAGAGCGGGCGCACTGATGGCGGCTAGAGCGGCAGAGATCAAATGGAGCATGGCAAGCCTCAAGCGGGTGAGGCGCCAGAAAACATGACAAAGGCGGGTGGCGGTATCCCCTGATCCGGGGGGATCAGCCCCTGTTGCCATCCTCAAAGCTCGCCAGTGTCCATTCGGCGAAGCGTTCGAGATTTCCGCCGGTGAAGAGGAAGCCGGCGACGCCGGCGGCCCTGGCCGCTTCGATGTCAGCCTCCTTGTCGCCGATGAGGAAGCTGGCTTCGCGTTTCACGGGAAAATCCGACATGGCGCGCAGGAGCATGCCGGGCTTTGGCTTGCGGTCGAAACTGTCCTTCCGGTAACGGAGGTTTTCGCCTTCCTCATGGAAGGGGCAGAAATAGATCCGGTCGATGCGCGCGCCCTTTTCGGCAAGGCGTTCCTGCATCCAGTCATGCAGGGCGTGCATGTCGTCTTCTGTGTAATAGTTGCGGGCGATACCGGACTGGTTGGTGACGATGAACACATACCAGCCGCGCTTGTTGAAGGCGGCAATCGCCTCGGCGGCGCCTTCGATGAATTCGAAGTCACCGATGCGGCTGACATAGCCCCGGTCGATATTGATGACGCCGTCTCTATCCAGGAAGAGGGCAGGGCGGTGTGTGCTCATGGGCTCTATTTGGCAGCTTCGCGGGAGGATGCAATCCTCTCCAGAGGCGCGAAAGGCATCGACAGTCAAGGACTTCTGCAGGACAATCCCGTTTCGTGCAGGCAAGGGACCGTCTGTGCAGCACAATGACAGGGGACAGTCATGGAAGCATACATTCCGCTAATCGTGAGCGCACTGGGCGGCACGATCCTCGGGCCCATCCTGGCCAAGCTGCTGGGTGGCAGCGGCATGATGGGCGTTTTCGGCGGCATTCTGGGCGGGGTCGGGGCCCATTACGGGGCGGACGCGGCCAGCCTTGGACACTTGCTCGGAAGCTCACCGGTAATGGTCCACCTGCAGGATTTTCTGGAAGGCGGCATTGGCGGGGGTATTCTCGGAATGCTCGGCGGCGCCCTTCTCAGGAAGCCCTGAAACGCGCCTGCCCAGCGCGGGAAAGCCTTATCCGGCCGGTGTTGCGGGCAAGGCGTGCCGGTTGGCGGCAACGCCGCGCAGGAAAGGCAGGAGCGCGAGCGCGGTGATGCCTGCCGCCAGCAGGAAAGCTGCGCCCGGAAAGTAGATGGCGGCGCCGGGCGCGGCAAAGCTGGCGAAAACCTGGGTCATCAGTACCGGGCTGAAAATCAACGTGAACGCCATCAGGCTTGACTGGGCGCCCTGGAGCTCGCCTTGCGCATTTGCAGGGGTCAGGTTGGACGTGATCGTGTTGATTGCCGGCATCGTCACGCCGCCGAGGGCGGAAAGGAAGATGACCGGGTAGATCATCCAGCCTTCCGAAGCGAAGGCAAACAACGTCATCGCCGCGACATTCATGCTGATCCCGAAGATCGCTGCGCGCGTGGCGCCGATCCGGCGGACAAGGATTCCTGTCAGCAGGGCCTGGGAGAGCGCCGAGCCGATGCCGACCGCGCCGAGCGAGAGGCCGATCTGCCATTCTGACCAGCCATATCGCGAGGCGCCGTAATAGTTCCAGGTGGACGGGTAAACGGCATGGGCGATCTGGAACACGCCGATCGTGAGAATGAACCAGTAAACCTTCGGCAGCTTCGAGAAATGCCGGATCGCGCCGAAGGGATTTGCCCGGGCGAGGCTGACCGGGCGCCGGTTTTCCGGGGCGAGACTTTCGGGCAGCACGAACAATCCGTACAGGAAGTTGATGCCGGCGATGCCTGCGGCAACGAAGAATGGCAGCCGCATATGGATTTCGCCCAGAAGGCCGCCAAAGACGGGTCCGAGGATGAAGCCGAGGCCGAAAGCGGCGCCCAGCACGCCGAATGCGCGGCCCCTGTCCTGCGGCGCGGTCACGTCGGCCACATAGGCATTGGCGACAGAGACGGTCGCCGAGAAGAAACCGGCCAGCGCACGGCCGAAGAACAGTACGGCGACCGATGGGGCAAGGCCCATGATCAGCATGTCGACGCCTAGCATGCCGATTGAAACCAGCAGCACGGGCCGGCGCCCGTAACGGTCCGACAAGGCGCCAAGGAAAGGCATGGCGATGAAGTTGGCGACCGCGTAGGTCATCGCCAGCCAGCCATTCTGCTTGGCGGCCAGCTCGACCGGCAGGCCGGTCAGATCGGCCAGCAGCGACGGCATGATGGGCATGACCAGGCCGAAAGACAGCATGTTCAGCGTGACCGCCACGACGACGAAGACGAACGCGTTTTTGCCGTGAGGGCGCGCAGGAGCGGTGTTGGTCATGTGCGGCTTCTTTCGGCGTGGGCGGAAGGCAGGTCAATCTCCAATATCAATTTCTGTACGTCAAAATATTTGCACGATTTTAAAAATATTAAATCCATCAGGACCAGCACTGTGCCGGCTGCGCCGCGTCTTGCGCGCCAGCCGGTGATGGCGTGATAGTGGGGACATGGCGAGCGAGCTTCCGATCACCCGAAACCCGGCAAGTGCTGAAACCGCAGAGGCGGTCCGCTGCGCAGTGCGGCTGGCGACACGCATGGGCAGCTCGCGGCTGGCGCGGATCGAGGACGCGGCCGGGCTTTACGCGCTGCTGTCTGACCCGGCGGTGCATGCGCCGATCTATACGCTGCCGCGGCCATTGACCCTCGCCAGCGTGGAGGACTTCATCGAGACGCATCTGCTTGAGCGCGAAGTGGGCATCGGGCTGCTGTTTGTGCGCGAAGGGGAGGGCGGGCAGATCCTCGGCTATTCGGATGTGCAGGTCTGGCCAGAGTTTGGCGCGGGCGAGCTCGGCGGGGCCTTGCATCCGTCCCTCCATGGGCAGGGGAGCGGGGCGCGCGGGGCGGCGGAAAGCTTTGGCTGGATGTTCGAGGCGCTGGGGCTCAGCCTGATCTGCGAGACCGCGGCGCTCGACAATGTGGCGACGCAGCGTCTGCTGGACGGGCTGGGCTTCCGCCGGATGGGGGAGGTGACGAGCCTGCGCAGCGACGGGACGAGCCGGGCGAGCCTTGTCTGGGAGATGACCCGGAGCGAGTGGGAAGGCCGTCACGATAAAGACTGATTGCCAGCACGCGGGAGACCGGCTAGCGGGCGCGCCATGACGATCACGGAAATCCTGATTGAAGCGGCTGGCTGGTCTGGCGCGGTGCTGATCCTGGGCGCCTATATCCTCTTGTCGCTCGGGCGGCTGCAGGGGAATTCACCGGCTTACCAATGGGCCAATGTGATCGGGGCGGCTGGGTTCATCCTGAACAGCGGCTATCACGGAGCGATCCCGTCCGTGGCGATCAACATCCTCTGGGTGGCGATTGGCGTGTTTGCGCTGTGGCGGATCTACAAGGCAGCGGCCTGAGTCAGCGAATTTACCGTGGCGGCGACCGGGGAAATCTGCGATTCTCGCCGGATGGCTCGGAAACTTCCGTATGGCCGTGGCGTTGTGATCCCGCAGGAGGAGACTTGAATGAAACAGATACGCTATTGGCCGCTGTTTGCTTTTGCCCTCCTGGCGGCCTGTTCGCCGGCGGCAGAAGAACCGGCAGCTCCTGCACCTCAGGAAGAGATCACGGCTGTTCCAGAAACTGCGCCAGAGAGTCCCATAGAGGATGTGGTGGAGCCGGAGATGGCATCCGAGCCGGCTAGCTGCGCCGAGGAACTGGGCGCGGATGCGGCGCAGGTTCTCGTGGATCAATGCCTGGCAATTTCGCCCGCGACCCGGCCGCCCTGCAATGCGCTGAACAGCTGTGACATGATCCGCGATGAGATCCGCCGGGGCTGCGGGTTTGGCGATGCGTCGGATAATCCGGAATTCTGCGCCGATTATCCATAGCGGCGGTCTGAGTTTCAGAATTGCCCGTGGCGGCCGTCAGACATCTCCGCGCGGATGGCGGCTTCTTCGCGGAGGGGGCAGGGTCAGCGGCTGAGTTCCTTCATCGCCTCGTCCAGGCCAGCGAGGGTAAGCTCGAACATGCGGTGGGGGCCGATCAGTTCACGGATGAGCTTGATGGAGCCGGTATATTCCCAGGCGCCTTCCTTGGTGGGGTTGAGCCAGACAAAGTTTGGATAGCGTTCCACGAAACGCTGCAGCCAGAGGCCGCCGGCCTCTTCGTTCCAGTGTTCGACCGAGCCGCCGGCATAGGTAATTTCGTACGGGCTCATCGTGGCATCGCCCACGACGATCACTTTGTAGTCTGACGGATATTTGTTCAGCACGTCCCAGGTGGGGATGCGGTTGTTCATTCGGCGGCGATTGTCGCGCCAGAGGCCCTCATAGGGGCAGTTGTGGAAGTAGAAGTATTCAAGGTTCTTGATCTCGGCCCGGGCAGCGGAGAAGAGCTCTTCCATTACGCGGATATGCGGGTCCATCGAGCCGCCGACATCGAGCAGCAGGATGACCGAAATCGTGTTGCGTTTTTCAGGGCGCATCTCGATGTCGAGATAGCCCTTGCGGGCAGTGTTGCGGATCGTGCCGTCAAGGTCGAGTTCGTCGGGGGCGCCCTTGCGGGCCCATTTGCGCAGGCGCTTCATGGCGACCTTGATGTTGCGCGTGCCGAGTT
>SXGS01351205.1_pt1 | contig 19480 bp, 16 predicted proteins | sample 3174681 | NCBI WGS metagenome assembly SXGS01 (sample SAMN11356861, study PRJNA531348) | freshwater metagenome | isolation source: freshwater sample F1-80 | place: China: Fuxian Lake, Yuxi | collected 2017-12-25 | reverse complement strand
GCACATGCCCCGCCGGATAGAGCGTTACCCGTACATCCCCGATCTCGACCGTCTCGCCATACGCCACCGGCCAGCCAGGCGTCGGCCCATAGCGCGCCTCCATTATGGCCAGCGTCTCGGGCGTCGCAATCACCTTGCCGTGCCCGGCACGCGCATGGTCGGCATGGCCATGCGTGACGATCGCCAGCGGCTTTGGCAATGACGGATCGACGAAGGCGGCCCCGTCCGCCACCTCAATCCCGCCTGCGCCAGGCCTTATCCAATCAATCGGCAAATCCATCCTCGCTGCATAACGCCCCCGGGGCGGGGAAGTTCAATCTGGCCCTTTCCCCGCCCCAGGCAAGCGGACGGCCAGGAATCTATTGACGCGAACAGTGCCATAATGTCTGATGACGCCAACGATAAGATTGGGGAGGATTACATCATGCTGCGCAGGCTTCTCGCGGTCTTAGCGGTACTCGGCGCCGCGTCCGCCCCCGGTCTCACCCAGCCTTCCCCAGAAAAACCCAACATCGTCATCATGGTGATCGACGACGCCGCCCTGATGGATCTCGGCATCTATGGCGGCGAAGCGGCCACGCCCCATATCGACGCCCTTGCCGGCAGTGGCGCGATGTTCACCCAGTACCGCTCCTCCCCGCTCTGCTCTCCCTCCCGCGCGATGCTGCTCACCGGCGTCGACAACCACCGCACCGGCATTTCGACAATCCCCGAAGTCCTCCCCCCCGAACATGTCGGCCAGCCGGGCTACACCATGAGCTTGGAGCCGGGCGTGACAACCCTCGCCGCTCGCCTCAAGCCAATGGGATACCGTACGCTGATGACCGGCAAATGGCATCTCGGCAGCGGCGAAGGCGACCTTCCCGACAGCCATGGCTTTGACCGCTCCTTTGCGCTCGATGCGTCGGGGGCGGACAATTGGGAAGATAAATCCTACATGCCCTACTACGCCGATGCCCCATGGTATGAGGATGGCACGGCCGCGTCGCTGCCGGAGGATTTCTACTCCTCCACCTTCATCGTCGATAAGATGATCGACTATATGGACGAGGATAAAACCGGTGCGCCTTTCCTCGCCTATCTCGGCTTCCAGGCGCTGCACATCCCTGTGCAGGCCCCGCCCGAATTTACCGCCAACTATCTGGACACCTACCGCGATGGCTGGGAAGCCCTGCAGGCTCGCCGCTGGCAACGCGCGCAGGAAATCGGGCTCGTCCCCGCAGGCGCGCCCCAGCCAGCCCTGCACCCGGACCTTCGCAGTTGGGACGATCTGCCCGAAGACCAGCAGCGCCTCTTCGCCGCCCGCATGGCCGTCAATGCCGGCATGCTCGAAGCGATGGACCATCATGTCGGCCGGCTGATCGAACACCTCAAGGCCAACGGCACTTACGACAACACCGTCTTCGTCATTACCTCCGACAATGGACCGGAGCCCTCTTCGGCCGAAGACCCCCGCTTCGAAGCCTGGCTCGGCGCCAATGGCTATCATCTCGGCATCGACCGCATCGGCGAAAAGGGCAGCTACGGCTTCATCGGCCCGGAATTTGCCAGCGCGGCGTCTTCGCCCAGCTACCTATTCAAATTCTACGTCTCCGAAGGCGGCCTTCGCGTGCCTCTCATCATGAAAGGCCCGGGCATCACGCCTGGCCGTGTCGACAGCTTCGCCCTGGTCACCGATATAACCCCCACCCTGCTGGAAATGGTCGGCGCAGGCCCGGCCCCCGAGGGCGCCGTCTCAATCGATGGCCGCAGCCTGCTGCCGGTTCTCTCCGGCGCCGCCTCCAGCGTCTACAGCGGCGAAGATGCCATTGGCATCGAGGTATCCGGCAATGCCGCCCTGTACAAAGGCCCTTGGAAGATCACCCGCAATCTCCAGCCCTGGGGCGATGGGCAATGGCGCCTCTTCAATCTGGAAACGGATCCTGGCGAAACCGAGGATGTCAGCGCCGCTCATCCGGAACGCTTTGCAGAGATGCAGGCCGATTATGCCGCCTATGCGGAACGCGTCGGCGTCCTGGAAGTGCCCGCCGGCTACAATTCCGTCTCCCAGGTCGAGAAGAACATGACCTCTGCCGTTCTCAAGCGCGCCATGCCAAAGATAATCGCCTTCAGCATCGGCGGCCTTATCCTCATTGGCGGACTTGTCTGGTTCGGCCTGAATATTTCCCGCAGCCTGAAAAAGAAGGCATGACCTGATGTTCCGCAAAATCCTTCTGGGCCTCATCGCCGCGCTCCTCGTCATCGGCGCCATTGCGTTCTTCAACCGCAAGGAAATCATCCTCCATCTCGTCACCAATGCTGGCCGCGTTGATGTTGCGCCCAACCGCCCGGTTGAATGGATGCAAGGCCCGGAAACCGCCGCAGCGGCAGCCTCCGAACGTGCCCCGAATGTCATTTTCATTCTGGCGGACGATCTTGGCATCAACGACATCTCAACCTTTGGCGGTGGTCTCGCAAACGGGCGCGTTCCCACCCCGAACATCGACCGCCTCGCGGCCGATGGCGCCCTCTTCACCACCGCCTATTCCGGCACCGGCACCTGCGCGCCCTCCCGCGCCATGCTGATGACCGGTCGCTACCCCACGCGTACAGGCTTTGAATACACGCCCACCCCGCCCGGCATGTCCCGTATCGTTCCCATGTTCGCAAATGACATGCGCACAGGCCTTCCGCCCACAGAACAGGTGAAGGAAAACGAGAAACTCATGCCACCCTTTGCCGAGCAGGGCCTGCCGAGCGAAGAAATCACCATTGCCGAAGTTCTGAAGGAACGGGGCTACCACACCGTCCACATCGGCAAATGGCATCTCGGCAATACCAGCCCGTTCAAGCCCAACGATCAGGGCTTCGATGAAAGCCTCGATATGGCCAGCGGCCTCTTCCTTCCCCCCGGCGACCCGCGCGGCGTGGAAGCCCGGCTGGACTTCGACCCCATCGACAAATTCCTCTGGGCACGCATGCAGTTCGCCGCCAGCTATAATGGCAGCGACTGGTTCGAGCCGGGCGGCTACCTCACCGATTACTGGACAGACGAATCCCTGAAAGTCATCGAAGCAAACCGCAACCGCCCCTTCTTCCTCTACCTTGCCCATTGGGGTGTCCACACGCCGCTCCAGGCCACGAAGGAAGACTATGAAGCCGTCGGTGATATCGAGCCCCACCGCGCCCGCGTCTACGCCGCCATGCTGCGCGCTGTTGACCGCAGCGTCGGGCGCATCATGGACAAGCTCGAAGAAGAGGGCCTGGCCGACAACACCATCATCGTCTTTTCGAGCGACAATGGCGGGGCGGGCTATATCGGCATCCCCGAAGTGAACGCGCCCTATCGCGGCTGGAAGATCACGCTGTTTGAAGGTGGCATCCGTGTGCCCCTCTTCATGAAATGGCCTGCCGCCATCCAGCCGGGCACCGTCATAGACGAACCCGTCGCCCATATAGACATCATGCCGACCCTTGCGGCTGCTACCGGCGCGTCGCTGCCGGAAGGCGTCGAGATTGACGGCAAAAACCTCATGCCTCTGGCAACCGGCACCGGCAGCATCTCGCGTGCCAATGACGCGTTGTTCTGGTCCAGCGGCTATTACAAAGTCGTGCGCGCGGGCGGCTGGAAACTCCAGGTCAATGGCCGCCAGCAGAAAAGCTGGCTCTTCAACCTGAATGAAGACCCCACCGAACAGACAAACCTTGCCGCTTCCGAGCCCGAAAAACGCGCTGAACTCCATGCCCTGATCGACGCCCACTGGAAGGACGCCCGCGAGCCACTCTATCCGTACACGATTGAAAGCCCGATCAAGATCGACCGTACGATTGACCAGCCTTACGTCGAAGGCGAGGAGTACGTCTACTGGCCAAACTGACCCGGCCTAGTCGGCAGCGGCATCCTTCACGATCCGGAAGCCGATATGGTTTGAGGAGAAGTCAATTTCCTGAGGATGGCGCGCGGCCGGGCGGTAGCGCTGGCAGAAATTGTCGGCGCAGAGAAAGCTGCCGCCCTTGATCGTATTGTTGCCCGGCGCGAAAGGCGTATCGGTCCACTCCCAAACATTGCCGATCATGTCGGAGAGGCCAAGCCGGTCCGCCGGAAAGCATCCGGCAGGGGCAGTCCCGGCAAACCCATCCTCGACCGCATTGGCTACAGGGAAAATGCCCTGCCAGGTATTCGCGCGCGGCGTGCCATCGTCTTCAAACGCGCCGGATGTATCCCGTGCCGGGTCCGGCAGGCCAAGCCGCGCGGCATGTTCCCATTCTTCTTCGCTCGGCAGGCGTCCACCTGCCCACGCGGCATAGGCCATCGCATCAGCGAGCGACACATGCACCACCGGCCAGTTGCCCTTGCCCTCGATTGACGAGCCCGCCCCCTCCGGCGCCCGCCAGCTTGCCTCCCGCATCAGATGCCAGCGCCCGCTCTGGAACACGGCCGACCCTGCGCCCGGCCGGCCTTCGAGCACGCCCCGTTCGGCATCGCTTACATACCCGGTTGCGGCAACAAACTCTGCAAACTGATCATTGGTGACTTCATGCGCCTGAATGCGAAAGCCATCCACATGCAGGTCGATCTCGGGCCGCTCCTCCGGATAGATCGCGCCGCGCCCCTTCTGAAGTACGCCGCCCGGCACATCCACGAACCGGCCCATCGCCCCAGCGGCCAGCCCGCAAACTCCAGCGGCCGGATCGTCTGTTGAGGCACCGCTACAAGCGGCCAGCACGCACAGGCTCAGAAAGACGAGACGTGCGCGCATGGAAAGCTCAGGTCAGACCGATGCCAGCAGGGCTTCTACCAGCCTGCGCATCGTCGCCCGCGCATCTTCTACCGAAAGCTCGCGATCCTGCCGCAGCCGCCGCCAGGTATCAAATCCGAGCACGGCGTCAAACCCGGCCTCGAGCACGACATCCGTACGAACCTCTTCGGGCAGCACCGAATCCAGGATCGCCCGCTCCATGGCCACAAAGTCCTGATGTCCCTGCATCAGGAATTCAGACCGGAACCGGCGAATGCTCCCGCACACCCGGAACGGTAAAACCCGCTCAAACACTTCCGACCGGCGCTCCACCAGTTCCAGCACCTTGTCCCGCCAGTTGTCGCTCTGGAACGGCGCCTGCACGATCGGCATCACCTCCGCCTTCACGCGGCGGTTCATCTCAAGGTAGAGCCCATCGACTTCCTCGAAATGCCGGAACACCGTACGCAGGCTGACATTTGCCACTTCGGCAATCCGCGCCGCGCCGGGGTCCAGCTCGCCCCTGCTCACCAGCTCGAACATCGCCTCGATGATCTGTTCACGGCTGCGCTCGGAGCGGCGCTTGCGGCCATCTTCGGTTTCGGTTGCGTCTGCAGTGCTTGCGAATAGGTCCGACATTCCAGTTCCTTGCTAGGCCAGCTTCCTGCCCTGTTTAGCGACGAAGACCGCCTCTGCCTATGGCTTGAGGCCCATTTGTGACAGCAACAGCTGTTTCATGTCCTCCGGAAGCACGGTTTCGATGTTCAGCTGCCCTTTCAGGCCCGCGGACCGGTGCACCGCCGCTTCCTGCCACTCTGCCGACATCGACATGCGCACCATATCGCCCCGCTTCGGATACATCGCGATCGCCACCTCATCCCACAGCTCCTCGGCCTTGCCCAATGAGAGAAACGTCACATCCCCGGCAAAGATCGCCTTGCCGCCAAACTTCGGCAGGATTTCCGTCACCGCCCGTCCATAGATCATGTAGGCTTCCTTGCCGGACATGTCCGCTGCCCGGCCATCCTCATACTCGGCCCGCTCCTTGAACTTCAGGAGATTGACCATGAAGATCGGCCCGTCCGGCCCGGGCTTCATCAGCTCCTGAACCTGCGCGGGATCTGTCGGGAAAACTTCGTTGGTAACCTGCATCACTTTCCTCCCTGTACGAATTGTCTTCTATGCCGACAGCGCGTCCTCGATGATCCACATCCGGTCCTGCCCCCAGGTGGCCACATCGCCCACCCGGAAGCTCGGCACGCCCCAGATGCCAAGGCCCACCATCTCGGCCCGGTTGGCTTCCGCCTCTGCCCGCCAGTGATCCCCGCCGATCAGCGCCCGCGCCCTGCTCCAGTCGAGCCCCGCGCGCTCTACAATCTGCCGCAGGCCCGCATCACTGCCCGCATCTATCCCCTCTGCCCACACGCCTTTCAGGAAGGACTGGCAGAACGCAAAGCCCGCGCCCTCCTCCATCGCCATCGGCAGGATGGAATAGCCCCGCTCCACCGGCGTTCCGACCGGATCAACAATCTTGCCAAACGGAATGCCCATCCGCCGCGCCTCGCGCGCCACGTCCCGCGTGATGTACATCCCCTTCATCCGGGGCACCGGCAGCCCGCGCATTACCATCGGCAACACAAAGCGCAGCTTCAGCTCCGCCCCATACGCCTCTGCCAGCGCGCGGACGCGTTCTGCCGCAATGTAGGTGTAAGGACTGCGGAAGGAGAGATAGAAGTGAACCTCCTTGCCCGTCCCGCGTGCCGGGCCTGCATCCGCGCGCGGACAATCTGGCTGCACAAAGAGGAACGCCTCCGGCGCCCCGGATTTCTGCGCGCCCAGCTCCCGCAGGCGCCGCTCCAGATAGTGGACACGGTCCACGCCCCAATACCACTCGCCCTCATAATGCAGCATCCCGCCGAGATAATGCCCCAGCGTCTCCCGCCGCGCGCCGCCCTCGGCCAGCGCCGCCTCGGGCGAGTTGCCCGCCGCAATCGCCCCGCCGGTCCACAGCGCCTCACCGATCACCAGCGCCTTGGCCGCAAAGTCCGGCGCTTCCAGCACCGCGGCCAGCGCCGCCTCCGCCTGCGCAATTCGCTCGGGCTTCGGCTGCGCCCCCGGGTCAGGGAAACTCAGTCCCGCTTTCGCCGCCAGGCGCCCGGCGTCCTGCCGCGAATAGTCTTCCAGCTGCCGGCGTTCCGGCGCCGCCCAGTCCGGCGGAGGCGGCGCAAGGCGCGGGCGGATCACAAGATCATAGCGCGCCGCCAGCTCCGGCAGGATCTGCAGCATCAGGTGGGAATAGGGGTCGCCCGCCACATGGAAATATTCGGCCTGATGCATCCGCCCGTCCCTCTGCCTTTTCTTCTCTGCCGCCGCCCGAAGGGACCGCTCCCGGGTCTCCCCGGTCACATAATCAGCTACGCGGGAAACAAGCAGTGCTTTGAGTGACACGCGGGCTCCTCCCCTGCGGCTTTGCGCCAGTCTTTAGGAAACGCTATATATTGGCATGTAGCGTGTCAATTACTGCGCTTTTAGGTGGCGAACGCGCCAATCCTTAATCAGAGCCCTGCGAAAATTCACCAATCGAACGAACGCAGCCGCCGGCCATTCCCGCATCTGGCGCCGATTTTGCACTTCCTGGCCTTAACGCCCCGCCGGAGCCCTCTCCGGCCTGTTGTGACAATGCTGGAAAGGACATGCCGTGCGCAATCTGACGGTCCCTCACCTCCGCCCCGTGGCCTTCCGGCCGGCTGGCCCCCGCGCGCTGCCTCATGCCCTCGACCGCATCGCGATCCTCAACAATTCCGGCCATGTCGCTGGCGAACGCACCCATCTGACGTCTCTTCTGGCCAGCCAGTGGCGCGCAAACGGCATTGAAGTCATCGAATTGTCCGGCACTGGCACATTCGTGGAGGCCGATCTTCTCTTCCTGAACCTCGGCCGCGCTCTTGTCCCGGAAGACTACATCCGCTTTGCTGCGCAATACCCCGTCACCTTCAATGCGGGTGCCGCTGACCTGCGCAAACACCGCTATGCCGATGGCCAGCTGCTCGCCGGCTCGGCTTATCGGGGCCCGGTCATCGTGCGCATGGACAATGGTTATACGCCCCCGCCCGTCCAAGGCGCCTCTCCACTGAGTTTCCTGCGCAGGCTCAATGGCCGCCGCGCGGCGCATCTGCGCGACGCCGCCGCCACGACAGGCAGCTACCGCATCTATGCCTCCATCAATGATGTGCCGGCTGAAAATTTCGGCCCTGGCTTCATCGTGCAGAAATTCCTGCCCGAGCAGGATGCCGGCCGCTTTGTCCTGCGCCAGTATTACTTCCTCGGCGAAGAACACTTCGTCGGTGTACAAACTTCAGGCGCCGCCATCATCCACACCGGCACACCCTCCAGCCTCGAGGAGTGGACGCCGCCGGAAAGACTTCTCGATCTGCGCCGCCGCCTCGGCCTCGATTATGGCCGCATCGATTTTGTCCTCGTGGACGGGAAACCCTTTGTCCTCAGCATCAATCGCGCGCCCGCGCTGCCGCAAGGCAAAGAGCCCGGCTCGGTGCCCCCGGCCTATATCCGTCTCGGTGAAGCGCTCGCAGAAGCACTGACCGACACCTACGCGGCGATGGAAAAAACCGTCTTCTGACGCGGAAAACGCTGGACAGGCGCGCGCCTGTCCACGCCCTTTTCTCAGTCACTGCAACCCAACACGGTTGCCGGATTCGCCGGGGTTCTGGCCTGCCCCAGTCTTTGGCGCATGATCAAAGGCAATTCCCTCCGCGTCAGAAAGCACCCCGCCCGCCTCCAGCGCGCGGCCTGGGCCCTCGCGCGTGTCTTGCTCCTCTCACTGACGGTCATGATAGATTGGCTGCAGCGAAACCCGTTCGCCCAGTCTCCCGCCAGCCTCGTTCGCTTCGCTCAGACCCAGACCGCGATTGTGGAACATATCTTCCGCTGTCTCCTGATCCTGATGCGGGCCACGCCGGCTGCGCCAAAGCCAGCCCCCTTCCAGCCCGGCCTGAACGACGCAGACGCCCGCACGCCGTCTGCGCGTCGTCATGGAGCGCCCGGCTTTCTCAGCCTGTCGCAGATTGCCAAGGGCTTTGCTCGTTTCGGCGCAGCGCCGCCTGCGCTTGATGCGCGCCGCCGCGCCCGGCCTAAAGCTCTGCCGCCCGGCCCCTATGGCCCCACGGCTGCGGCGCCTGTCGCCGATCCCCTGGAATTGCTCGCCGCGCGCCTCAGCGCCTTGCGCGCTGTCCTCGCAGATCCCCACGCCCACGCTGCCCGGTTGGCCGCGCTGCTCAAGGCGGCGGGCGTCTCGCTACGCGCGGCCCTGCCCCAGCTTCCTGATGCCGCGCTGTGGATGCTCTGCAATCACGCCGCAAAATCCCTTGCCATTCCCACGCCCGGCCCGCTGCCCGACACGTCCTGACGCCCATCCCGCCAATTTCATCATCCTGCCGGCCACGCCCTGCGTGTTCCGGGCAAAGTTGCTGGATTCGGCGCTTGCTCCCGCCTTCCCTCGCGCAAATGCGGCTCATTCGATCTCCGTAAAGGTTGACTGACAGAAAGATGGCAGCGAAGGAACACGGCAGACGGCCGGTAACGTTAACAGCCCGGAGAGTACGCGGGCTCGCAGCCATGCGCCGTCGGACTGAGGCGGGGAATGAAAGACAATCAGAAGCCAGCCCGGCGCTCCGTTGGCCGGCTGACCAACGGGGACGCTGCGGGACGAAAACCCAAGGCCAAGGGCGCCTTGAAGGTCGCCCGTGAAATCGTGCGCCACATCCATGAAGAGCGTATCTCGGCCGGCCAGAAATACCTCTCCGAAGCCGACGCGCTTGAGCGTTACCGGGTGGCGCGCGGAACCCTGCGGGAGGCCCTGCGCTATCTTCAGCTCCAGGGCGTGCTCGAAATCCGCACCGGCCCCAATGGTGGCCATTTCGTCGCCCATCCCAATTGGGAAAACCTTTCCTCGACGATTGCCCTCCTTCTGCAGTTTTCCGATGCCACAATCGAGACGCTGATCGAGGCGCGCATTGCCATCGAGCCGGGCATGGCCGCGCTCGCGGCCCAGCGGGCGACAGAGGAAGACATCGCCGAAATGGACTCGCTGCTCGAAGCCTTGCGGGAAAACCTCGGCAACTATGACGCCTACTACAATCTCTATCTGGAATTCTGGGACCAGATGGCGCTTACGGCCCGCAATCCGCTCTTCCTGTTCCTGCTGCCTGCCTTGCGCCGCATCACCTGGACCTCCGGCATCCGCCCCAATGAGGCCCAGCGCGAAGCCGCCCTTGGCGGCCTCGTGGTCATCCGCGATGCCATCGCCAGCCGGGATGCTTCAGAGGCGTCCAGGGCCATGCGCAATCTGGAAAAGGGTTACCTCAACACGATGCGTACGGAATATCCGCGAGAAATCTCGCGCCGCGTCCTCTGGCACGAGCACCCCTGACCGCCTCAGCGCCAGTTGGCGTTCCGCGATGTCTGGCCGATCCCCGGGTTAAGGCAGTTTGTCGGGTCCAGCTTGCGGAAGAAGTTCACCTGGGCTGGCTTTGCCCGGTACTCATGGCCCACATTGTACTCGGCCGGGCATTCAGCGCCGCGCGCCTCATAATGCGCCAGCATGCCCCGCCGGAACGCCGCCTCATCGGCGCCTTTCTTCAGGATGAAGTCCTGATGAAAAACATGGCAGAAGAAATGCCCGTACACAAATGTCTTCTCGACCATGTGTTTGAGATGATCGGGCAGGACATAAAACCACGCCTTGTCATTGCGCCGCAAGGCCACATCCAGCGACACCAACCCGCCAATGCGCGCACGCCTCAACGCCGTGTACCGGATCACCGCGGCCGCTGCTGCAGACGCGTGCCGGAACGCCCGCCTGCCTTCGGTGGGGGAGCAATCATGAACCACCCCCTTCCCGGCCGGCATCACCTCGGCAAGAACCGATCGGACGGCCGAAGCCTGTATGTCATCCACCCTCAGCAGGAGGTGGTGGGTGTATTGCGCGCCCAGCTGCCGGTAAGCCTCGGGCAAATGCGGCGGCATCAACCGGGTCATCCCCTGGATCATCCGGTCACTCAGACACGCGTCCCCGCGCCCCAGGCTGCAGGCGATGTCATCGATCGCGGCCTTCATGCGGAACAGCATCGGCAAACGTCCGGCGCCCAGCATCGCCGTGGCGAGGAAAAGGTCCTTTCCGTAGGTGGCCGCCAGCCGGAACAGGTCGCGGTGCATGTACTCTGCCGCAGCCGGCACCAGAGAGGCCTCTCCCAGCAACCGCAGACGCACCTCCGAGAGGACCGCCGCATCCTCCGTTGCCAGATGAAATACCCGCGTACCCTTCGCTTCCGGAAAGGTATCAAGCCGCAGCGCGAATACCACAACTCGTCCGGCGCTGCCCGAGGCGCCCTTCAGGTAACGGGGGTTGCCGTTGTACCGGGCCGGCGATGACGCCGCCACATCCCTGACCTGCTCAACATAATCCGCAGCAGAACAGCGCTTCTCATGCATGTCATGCACGATCCTGGTAAAGTCTCCATGCTCCAGCTTTTCCAGCTGCTCTTCCGGATCACGCCCGAGGTCGATGCCAAGCTCATTGATCAGGCGCAGCTCGCCGGTCGCATCCACCTGGGCAAAGATTGCCGCCTCGGTGTATGCGGGCCCCCGCCTCACCAGAGCGCCCCCGGCATTGTTGCACACCCCGCCCGCCACCGTTGCGCCAAGGCTGGAGGATCCCGTCTCGGAATGGGGCTCACGCTGCAGCGCCCGGAGCTCGTTTCCCAGATCCATCAGCGCCGCGCCCGGCAGGCATACGACCTGGGCGCCGCCATTCAGCAGATGTATGCCCTTCAGCCGCATCGTATTGAGAATGACCACCCCGCGATCATACTCGCCGTCCGGTGTCGATCCGCCTGTCAGGCCGGTATTGGCGCCCTGCATGATGATGATCCGCCCCGCCCGCACGACCGCCCGCGCGGCGCGCCACAGGTCCACAAGCGATCCCGGCCGCACCACGGCAACAGCCCGGCCCTCGCCCTGACGAAATCCTCGCAGGAAACGGCGCGACGCTTGATCACCCGGCGCCACATGTGCGTTGCCCAGGATCGTCTTCAATTCTCGAATCAAGGCAGCGTCGGAAAACATGCCGATTAGGTATCATCAATAATTGGACGCTCATCCACGTGACAGGGAAACCCCGGACTGATTGCAGGCCCAGCAGTAGAATTCCCCAGAAAATGAACAGGCGCCTGCAGGGGAGCAAGCGCCTGGACCAGTTCAGTCAATTCTGATGACAAATCTTTCAGGCGTCAGAAACGGATATTGACGCTCACCCAGAAGCTACGAGCCTTGTCCTTGATGTTGTAGTCGTCCTGAGAGCTCAGCGTGAAAGTGCCGTCGCCATTGTCGATGAACTCGTACTGGTAGCTCGTGAAGTCCTCATCAAGGAGATTGTTGACCCGCCCGCTGACCGTCACGAAATCACTCACGCGGTACTGGGCGCCCAGGTTAAAGACTTCATAGTCCTTGTAGTACAGCTCCTCGCCGGTCGTGCTGCTCACACCGCGATAGCGCCTCGAGCGCGCCTCGATCGAGAGCTGCGAACTCAGCTTGTCGGAGATGCTCCAGTCGAGCGTGGCATTGGCCATATGCCTCGCGGTGTTACCCAAGGGCAATCCTGCCTCGGCACCGCTCTTCTGCTCGCTGTCCGTGTACGTATAGTTGGCCCGGAAGCTGAGATTGTCGAGGATCTCATACCGCCCGGCCAACTCTGCGCCTTCGATCACCACTTCGTCGATGTTCACGGTCTTGCTGCTGTTGGAATACCCCAGATCGGCATACTCGCCGGTCCCGGAACAGCTGAGGGCGAGCCCGGCCCCGCAAGGCTGGGACGCAATCTTGTCGCTGAATTCATTGCGGAAGATCGTGGCGTTGAAGTTGTGGCCCTGCGAATGCTGCCAGTAAACGGCCAGTTCCGTGCTGGTGCTGGTCTCCGGCTCCAGATCAGGATTGCCGTAAAATGGCGTGGTGCCCTGCCCACCAAATCCGACAATGCCGTCATAGAGCTGCGTCGTCTTCGGCGTCTTGAACCCGGTACTGACGCCGCCCTTCACCGTAAGGCTGGGCGAGATCGTGTAAACGCCATAGAGGCGCGGGCTTACCTGATCACCAAACACATCATGATTGTCATAGCGAACGCCGCCGGTCAGCGAGAAGGGCTCGACAGGCTTCCAGGTGTCCTCGGCAAACAGCGAGAACATGTTGTGCTCCTGAGCTTCACCCGCCGTGCCGGATTCCAGACCGAACACACCATCGGTCAATTCGCCCTGAATGGCCTGGCCCCCAAGCACCGCCGTATGCTGGCCGGCAAACTGGAACGGCATGTCGAGCTTGGCATCGAGCGTATACTGCGCGCTTTCCAGCGTCCGTTTCGGCCGCGGAAGAAAAGTCTCTTCGGCAATACGCCGGCGCTCGGCCACGGTGAGTCCGGCATAATCCCCCGTCCCGTCAATCATGGTCAGGAGCAGTTCGCGCTCTGTCACCGAGAAAGGCAGGGTACGGCCATTATTGTTGGTCGCGATATAGGCCAGCGAGATAAAGCTGTTGCCAAAGTCCCACTCACCATCATGCGTAATCGACCAGCTGTCGCGCGTGAACTCCTGGGTGGGGCTATAGCCCACACGCGGATTTGCCCGGCGAGACCAGGTGCCGCCATTGGCTGTGCAGGCGCCCGCATTGCTGCCGCTGGCACCAAGGCAGAAATTGCCCGCCGTGAAAATGCTGTTGATGTTATCGACTGTGCCGACCGGATACTCTTCGACGCCGGCATCGTTGATCTTGATCTTGTTGTCGTAGTCCTGTTTCGAGGCGTCATAGTCCAGCGTGACGGTCTGGTTGGCCGCCGGAAGCCAGGCGAGGCTGAAGCCGTAGCTGATATTGGTGTTGTCGACAGTCTTGCCGCCACCGCCGAACCCGAGGGAGCGGTTGACGATATTGCCATTGGGATCGGTCACCGGATCATACACCGGGTTGGACGCGTCGCGCTTGTACCAGCTGCCCCGCGCGCTGAGGTTCAGTTTGCCCGGAACGATCGGACCGGAGACGAAAAGGTCCGCCGTCGTATCATCTCCGAATGCGTCATTCTCCTGAATGCTACGGCTGAGCGTGCCGGAGCCACTCCAACGCTCGCTCACCTTTTTCGTAATGATGTTGATGACCCCGCCCAAGGCATCGGAGCCGTAAAGTGTCGATGCGGGGCCACGGATGACCTCAATCCGCTCGATCGTGTCCAGCGGGGGAATGTGGTTGAACTGGTTGCCACCGAAATTGTTCGGATAGATGTCGCCATGATTGTTCTGGCGTTTGCCATCGATCAGGACGAGCGTGTAATCCGACCCCATGCCGCGCATGCTGATAGTACGCTGGCCGGTCTTGTCGGACGTTTCGCCGACATCAATCCCTTCAAGGTCGCGAACGGCATCGATGAGCGTCATATAGGGGCGCTCTTTCAGCTCCTCGACCGAGACGATGCTGATGCTGGCGGGCGCGTCGACCAGCTTCTGCTCGAAGCCGGCAGCCGTCACGACGATCTGGTTGAGGCGCATCTGGCGGTCGGTAGTGCGGGCAGCCTCACCCGAGGCAGCTTCGGCCTCGGGGGCCGTTTCTTCTGAATAGGCAGCCTGTCCTGAAAGGACGGCGGCGAGCACAGCGCCGCTGATGACAGCTTTGCGGGCGAGATAGGATTTCATTTTAGACCCCTGCGATTGAGAAACATTCGCATTTTCTGTAAGCGCAGGCGCCACTTCGATCAATCTTTAATGATAATCATTCGCATTTAATTATCTCGTAAATTCAGGGCTCTGGTAAACTGCGGCATCGCGCGCAGGTGTATTGCCCTCGCCTGGATGGCGAGTGGCCTCCCATCTGTTCGGGTCAATCAGCCCAGGCTGCGAGGGCCGGGGACATGCGCGCCGGCGCGTCGCGGTATTGCATCAGAACCTTGAGGTCATTCTTGCTGGCGAGGTCCAGGCCAGCGCTGTCCCCTGCTGCGAAAATCGCTGTCGCCCAGGCATCGGCGCGCGCGCAGTTTTCATGGATTACCGTGACACTTGCGAGGTCACCGAAGGTACAATTGCGTGCCAAAAAGGGGACAATATGGGACAGTTTGTGACCATCCCGGACACTCTGTTGCCGATAATCGCCAGATGTGGCCAGCGCCTGACCGACAAGGGCAACACGCCAGGGCGCTTCTCCGGAGCAAGGGTTTTCAAGGTCGACCCACCAGGGTGAGCGGTCGGGCTTCACGCCGCGGCTGGCGAACTCCCCGCCGATCTCGACGAGATACTGGCTGACACCCAGCCACTCGAGCGCCATGGCCATCTGATCGACCGCGTACCCCTTGGCGATGGCGGACACGTCCAGCGTGACGCCGCCCGGCTGGTAGAGACGGCCATCGTCTTCCAGTAGCTGGTGCCAGACTCCGGCGCCTGCCGCCCTGCCCTCCTGCCCGGACCCGATGCCGGCCGGGCCGAAGCCCCGGCGCATGACTTCGCCGCCAAGGCAGGGATCAAACGCGCCGCCACTGGCGCGTGCAATGTCCAACGCAATGACCATCACCTCGGCAAAGGTGGCGTCGATGGCGATGCTGCCGCCGGGCGGGAGGCGATTGTACTGAGAGATCAGGGAGGACGGCTCCCAGGGGCTCATGGACGCGATCATCGCAGCGAAGCCCGCTTCCAGCTCCGCGCGGACGGCTTCTTCTTTCAGACCGGGCGCAGCGCACCAGCTGGCAGACCAGCTTGTGCCCATGGTCTCTCCTTCAAGACGATGGGCCATAAATGCTTCCGGCCGCGGTGTGATGTCACCGCGGCCGAAACTGTCAGGTATGAGGAGGCGGGCTTCGCTCAAAGAGGCAGGGCCTCGAAGGTAACAACATAGGTGGAGCGTACCGTGATCTCCTTGCCATTGAGCGTGCCCTTGCCTTCAGAACCCGCGCTCAGCCAGTACGCGCCCGCCTCATCCGGCGTGAAGGTGAGGATGCCTTCCGCGTTGGTGGTCAGCTTCAGTCCGTCTTCGGAGTTACGGTAGCGGTCGCTGCCGCGGATGATCTCGACTGCAACGCCTTCGGCAGCGGCCCCGTCCATCAGCAGCTGGAAGGAAACTTCCTCGCCGGCATAGACATCGTTGGGATGGGTAACGGGCTTGAGTTCAAGGCCCTTGCCTTCGGTGGCGAAGGCGGCCTCATTAGGCGCGCCGAGCGTGACGAAGGTTTCAATGCGGCGGACGCTGCGGGAGACCTCCACGCCGGGCTTGGCTTCGATGCCTTCGGCTTTCAGCGTATCGGCATTGCCGCGCCAACGCTTGCGCTCGCCGTCTTCTTCCCAGCTGGCCATGTAGCCATCGCCGCCGGAGGAGATGCGATAGGTACCCTCCTTCTCAAGCGCGACATCAAAGACCGAGCGGTATTTTCCCGAGGCCTTGTTCTGCGCTTCGACGGCTGCGCCATCGGGCCCGGTGATTGTGACCGAGTCGAGGTTCATCGCAACGTGGTTGGGATAGAAGAGGTTGTTGGATATGGCGCCGTCTACCGTCACCCACTGCCCATCGCCGGAGAGCGTGAAGGAGGATGGCAGCATCCACGCGCGGTGGGCGCTCGCGGTGCCCGAAATGGTCAGCGCAAGGACGGCGACGGCGCAGGCCTTTAGAAATGTGGCTTTCATAGTGTGACTCCCGTGATGGTGTTGCCCGGAGGGGCGTTATTTGCCCGCAAGGCGGAGGGTGACTTTGCCGAGTTCGCGCTCACCGCTGGCGGAGAGCGCGTTGCCCTTGAGGGGCCAGGTGAAGGGCACAGCGACGAGTTCGCGGCCGCCGACTTCGCGTGAAGCTTCAACGACAAGCTGGTAATCGCCGGGCTTCAGGCCGGCAAAGGCGCCTTTATCCGTTGGCAGAACGATTTCGTGATTGCCCGGGGCCTTGGTGGGGCCGGAAATGCCGTCCACCGGCATGGCAAGTTCGCGGCCCGTGCGGCGCCACCACTGGCGGATGTCCTTCAGCCAGGTCTCGCCCTTACCTTCCCCGGTTTCGCCCTGCTGGTACCAGACGGCAATGTTGGAAACGACCGAATGATCCGGTTTGGCAATCCAGACAGCCACATAGGGGCGGTGATATTCGGCCACGTCGAGGCGCGGAATGGCAATGTCGATCGCCACATCATCAGCCACCGCCTGCCCCGTAAGCAGCGAGAGACCCGCGATTGTCAGAACTGCACGCATACAGAACACCTCATATGTGAAGGAAGAAGAGAAGGATGATGACGGGGATGGCGAGGCCGCCCATCACCAGGGGCCATGTGGAACCGCGCCGCTGGGAATGGATTTGCAGGAGCCAGAGACCGGTCATGCAGAAGACGATGGTGGCCACCGCAAAGATATCGAGGAAAAGCGACCAGACCGGGCCGGTGCTGCGGCCCTTGTGGAGATCGTTCAGATAGGAGATCGGACCGCGCGAAGTGAGCTCATAGAAGACGTCGCCGGTTTCCCGGTCGACCGTGAGCCAGGCATCGCCCCCCGGACGCGGCAGGCTGACATAGACATCGATATCGGTCCATTCGCCCTTGAGCCCGGCCAGATCGACGCCAAGCTCGCGGCGGATTTCGTTGGCGATGCGCGGCGGAACGGCGGCGGCATCTGAGATCTCCATATCCGGGGATATGCTGGCCTGAGCGCCTTCCGAGAGCACCATTTCCAGCTCTGTGACCTTCGGCTTGGCCGGGATCTGGTGGGCGTGGTTGAGCGTGATGCCGGTGAGGGAAAAGAGCAGCATGCCAATGAGGCAGATGGCGCCAGACATCCAGTGCCAGGTGCGGGCTTGCCGCTTCCAGAAGGCGTAGGTCCCCCACTTCTCCAGATGCCGGAGGGGCGACTTGCTCCAGACGCCGGAAGCACGCTGGGAGGTGAAAAACTGTTTCAACTGGAATAGCCCGGGACAGTGGTGTGTTGGCACAGCACCTGCCCGAGTTTAATCGCGATTGCAAGTCATTCTCATATTCAATGTCAGTTCCAAGCAAGGTAGCGCTGACGCGGCCAACTCCTTGCGATCATTGACTTTGCGGCGTAATGCCCTGCCGGGCGAGCTCAGTAATTTCCGCCGACCGCAACATAAAGATTGATGGCAGCCGTCAGGCGGTCCAGCCGGCCGAGCACATAGCTGTTGGACGCGTCAAACGCGTTCTGCTGGGCATTCAGGAGGGCGGTGAGATCGCCCGTGCCGGCCTGATACTGGATTTCGGCAGCGCGCAAGGCTTCCCGGGCCGCGTCGCGCGCGATCAGGAGCTGTTCTTCGCGGGCAGCGCCCGCATCAATCGCATTGAGGCTGACATCGACATCCCGGAGGGCGCTGAGGATCGACTGGCGATAGGCCGCCAGTTGCCCTTCACGGCGTGCCTGCGCGCCTTCGAGTTGGGCATCAAGACGCCCGCCGGAAAAAATCGTCTGTGCGACGGAGGCCGAGAGCGAACCGACGAGATCGGTGCCGCCTGTCAGGACACTGGAGAGCCCTGCCCCGAGATCTACGCTGGGGAAGAAAGCGGCGCGGGCGGCGTCAATGTTTGCATTGGCGGCGCGCAGGCCCGCTTCAGACTGCATCAGATCCGGCCGGCGCAGAAGCAGGTCTGACGGAAGGCCGGGATCGGCAATGGGAAGCGCAATCGAGAGAACATCCGCCTGCGGAGCCTCATACCCCTGTGGCACGCGGCCAAGGAGGATGGCGAGGGACGTTTCCAGGCTGGTGATCTGGGACTCCAGCTGGGGAATGCGGGCGCGAGCATTGGCGAGCTGGGCCGATTGGCTCGACACGTCAAAGCCGGATATGGCGCCTGCCTCGTAGCGGAATTCGACAATCTCGAAGATGCGTTCGGAAATCTCGAGGTTCTGTTTGGCGACGGCGAGCTGCTCCCGGGCAGAAAGCAGATTGAACCACCCTGCTGCGACATCGGACTGAACCGTCAGCTCCAGCGCGCGCTGGGAGAAGATGGCGGCGTCGAGGTTCGCCAGGGCCGCGTTCCGACTGGCGGCATTCGCGCCGAAAAGGTCGATCTGGTAGCTTGCCGAGAGGCGGGCGCTGGCGTCGACATCTTCGATGCCGCTTTGCGTATTGCTGCTGGAGGACAGGCTGCCGCTCACCTGCGGGAGGAAAGCTGCGTTGGCCGTGCGAAGTGTGGCGCGCGAGGCGTCAACATTCGCGACGCCCTGGGCGAGCGTGTTGTTGGCGGCGAGCGCCTCTGTGATCAGGGCGTTCAGCTCTGCGGAATTGAAGCCTGCCCACCAGCTCTGTTCGGGCGCGGTTAGCGCCTCGATTTCGGCTGCATAGTCATAGCCGCCCGGCAGGGTCAGGCCGGTATCGGTCGCGGTTTCCCGCTGGATGGGGCTCAGGCTGGCGCAGCCAGCGAGCGTGAGGATGGATGCAGTGACAAGCAGCGTACGGATCATTGAAGCTACTCCGAAGCGAGCGCGGTGACGGGATCGAGCCGCGACGCCTTGCGGGCTGGCAGAAGGCCGAAGACGAGGCCGGTGGCGAGCGCTGAACTGAAGGCCAGGATGGCGGGGAGCGGGGTGACGGCGACGGTCATGCCGATCTGCGAGATGACGAAGACAATGCCAAACCCGATGGCGACACCGGCGATGCCACCCAGACCGCCCACGACGAGGGACTCAACGATGAACTGGGTCTGGATGTCGGACCGGCGCGCACCGGTGGCCATGCGGACGCCG
>SXGS01000540.1_pt1 | contig 19487 bp, 11 predicted proteins | sample 3174681 | NCBI WGS metagenome assembly SXGS01 (sample SAMN11356861, study PRJNA531348) | freshwater metagenome | isolation source: freshwater sample F1-80 | place: China: Fuxian Lake, Yuxi | collected 2017-12-25 | reverse complement strand
TCCTCACAGATCTAAGGATATGCTCGTCATTCGCGCCTAGCCAACGACTCATTGGGCCGCCAGCAAAATAGGAAGTTATTTTTGCACGGACCCTTAGCAAATTTCCACGCGGTTCAACTGCCGTTTCAAGGGTTATCCGGAGAATCCGGGACGAAGGGCTTGCCATCGCCCTAAAACCGGCGCTGGGTGCGCGAAAACGTAGGGAAGGAGCGAGTTGCGAGTGAAGAATCATCACAGACTTTATGATGCCATCGTCGTCGGTGGCGGCCACAATGGACTCGTGGCGGCGACTTACCTGGCCAAAGCTGGAAAAACCGTTGTTCTGCTCGAAGCACGAGACGAATTTGGTGGCGCCACCACGAGCGTGAGGCCCTTTGACGATTACGATGCGCGGCTCTCACGGTATTCCTATCTGGTTTCGCTCCTGCCGGATCAGATTGTCGCCGATTTGGGAATCAACTTCAGAACGCTCGGGCGTTCGGTCTCTTCCTACACCCCGTATCACCGAGCGGGTCTGGAAGACGGGCTGTTGGTCGCGGCGGAATGGGATGAAGCGACCGCGAATAGTTTCCGGAGGCTTACGGGATCGGATCGGGAAGGCGCCGCGTGGCGGGAGTTTTACGGCGAGATTGCCGAACTGGCAAGACGCCTTGCACCCACCTTGCTCCAACCCCTTAAGACCGCAGCGGAACTCAAGGCCGAGTTGGCATTGCCCGGGTTGTGGCGCGATCTCATGGAGGTCCCCATCGGGGAAGTCATCCGCAAACGTTTCAGTGACGACACCGTGAGGGGCGTGGTTCTGACTGACGCGCTGATCGGGACCTTCGTCTCGGCGGATGACATGCAGGCAAACCGCTGCTTTCTCTACCACCTGATCGGCAACGGCACCGGCCAATGGCGCGTGCCGCAAGGCGGAATGGGGGCGCTCGTCAGTGAGTTGCTTCGCGTCGCGACGTCCGCGGGTGTGGAGATCAAACTCCAATCCAAGGTCGCCGCGCTGGAGAGCAGCCCGGCAGGCGTCCGAGTGGAAACAGATTCCGGCGGTGCCTATGTCGCTCAGGATCTCCTCTTTGCCGCCGCGCCGCAGCATCTTGCCCGTCTGCGCGGACGGCCCGAGCCGAAGTCCCTCGAAGGGTCGCAATTGAAGATCAACATGCTGCTGACGCGCCTGCCGCGCCTCAAATCTGGCGTGGACCCGCGGCTCGCCTTTGCCGGCACCTTCCATTCGAACGAGAGTTTCACCCAGTTCGACGCCGCCTACCACCAAGCATACGGCGGTGAACTGCCGCGGCCGCTTCCGCTGGAAATGTACTGCCATACTCTGACTGATCCCTCGATCCTGTCGCCAGATCTGATCGCGAAAGGCTTCCACACACTCACCCTCTTCGGCCTGCATACGCCAGCAAAGCTCTTCGATGCCGATCCCGAAGGCGCCAAAGCACTCGCCACAGCGCGCGCCATCGCCAGTCTGAATGAATACCTGCTCGATCCGATTGAATCCGTCCTGGCTCCCTGCCGCGATGGATCGCTCGCGATCGAAGGGAAATCCCCGCTTGATCTGGAGAAGGACATTTCCCTGCCCCGCGGAAACATTTTCCATCGTGATCTGGATTTCCCCTTCCTCGACGACGATGCGGAGAGGGGGAACCGCCAGCTTTGGGGTGCCGAAACGGATGATCCTCATCTCTACCTTGCGGGTGCGGGAGCCAGGCGCGGTGGCGGCGTCAGCGGCATTGCCGGCCACAATGCGGCTATGGCGTTGCTGGCAAAATCTTAGCCATGACGGATGTGACTAACCACAATCCCGCAAGATAAGAATCGGCGAAATCGGTCAAAAAGGCAGGGCAAGACTCCGTCGAGCCGGGCTTTCCTCCCACCACACGGTCAACCGCCTCAGCGCAACCCCATCCGAGACAATTTACTCCAACGTGCTTTCAAGATGAGCTTGAGTGGCGAAGGGGGTTCGCTTTCCAGACCTCGCAAAAGAAGGGGGGAATTCGTTGCCAACAAATCGATTTCCATTCCCTTGAATTCCTCACTGCAACCAACTCCCTTGCCCCATCCGATGGGGAAAGGCACGGGGAGAGGGGATGTTTTACTTCAAACGAACACTCAATTCTTTTTCAGAAATTGCCTCATAAATTCTGAGGGCTGACCTCAGGCTAGGCGCAAAGGAGGCCCACATCCTGAAAGATCTGTAGCGAGTGAGCAACGACACCAGAGTTCGAAAGAACCCCCTAATTAGACTCATCTTGAAAGCACATCGGAATTAGAGGTTCTAGAGCATTCTCGCCCTCCTATTTGAGGACGTGCAGAGTGGCGTTTTCTTGGGTCTAACTCCTTATTTCACAGAAAATAGGGGAAACCTTCGAGGAACAGATGCCCTGGTGCTTTTTAAGACTATGCGACTAAAGTCCCATGCGTGCCGCACTCGCCGTCGCGCTTTTTGGGCCCAGGGTCCCATAGCGGTTTCTTGGAATCCGTGTGAATACTTCATCAGCAGCCACGCAACTCCGGTGCAGCAACGGAAAAAGTCCTGGGGGCACTGGTGGGCAAGACAACCAAACTATTAAATCGAGATCTGACAACCATGAAGCCGAATTTCACCCATCCGACAGGCCGACCACACGCCACCCCGTTGAAGAGTCTTCTACTCGCGGGAGCTGCTTTGATCGCGGGGGCTCAGGCCTCAGTCGCGCAACCCGCTCACTTGCTGAACGGATTAACGCTGGTTACCCAGATCTACAGCCAGCAGTCCCAGGGAATATTTACTGATTCCGAAGGGGCGCAGATCAACCGCTACGGAGGCTCGTGGGAAGATGACGCCGACCCCTCGTTTATTCGCTTTGGGAACCCCATCCAAGGCGTGATGCCCGGGAACAACACGACTTGCGCCCCTTTCGTCACCCATCTCCTGTTGGCCACTTATAATTGGAATTGGGGAAACGTCGTATTCTTCGACCCGATCCTGAACAGCAATCATAGCTGCGAGAGCCCAAGTTCTTACCGCTATGTGGCGATGATCAAGCAGAACGCGGGATTTGTGGCGCAACTGCCGACCTTGAACCTCGTGCAACCTGGCGACATCATGGCTCTTCAGGATGTCGGTGCAAATACCGGGCACACGACCATTGTGGTTCAAGTGGATTGGCTGAGCGGCAAAGCGTACCCGTCCCAGCTCCCGGGCGCTGATGGAACTCTGGCCGGCAGCACCTATTACGAGGTGGAAGTCCTCGACAGCTCCAGCGGTCAGCACAGTTCGGACACGCGCACCGTTACTTTGGCCAACAACACCAAAGTGATCACTAGCGGCGCCGGGGTCGGTCGGATGGGAGTGCTCGTCAATGGGAATTTTGAAGTGCTAGGCCACACATGGAGCCTGCCCACCGCCAACTACGCGACAAAACCCGCCACGTGGCTCAGCGGCTTTAAGAGCCGCTTCCGCCCTCAATCAAACCGAGAGATGGTCTTCGGCAGGCTTCCGGCGTTGAATGTTGTCCCGTGACTCTTGTTTCCAGAATCCTCCGAATCTGAACACAGGCCGACCGGGGGAGGGTTGTGGCTTTTTGCGGCAGTCTGGATCGCGTTTTTGCACTTTCGCCTAGTTCGATACGCCTTTACCCCCGGCGGCACGGAGTTCATGATAAATTCTTACAACGGAAGTTGAAAATGGCATAAGAATGACATGACGAAGAACGAGGCAACTCCTTTATGGATGCTTTTGGGCGATTCGGAATACCTGTCTCGCCGGGATCATGGGAAGGTTCACGAGAGGCAATTGGCGTTTTAGTGTGGAGCGGCAAAACGACATGCCTTCTTCAGGGACAGCCCAAATCGGAGAGGCAAGATTCGATCATCTTTCATGAAACGCCCCTCTCGGACCCCAGCAGAAGCACCTAGCGAAGCACCCGCTCCGTGGGCACAATCCGTGTTCGCTTCGAACATGGACGCAATGATCGTGGTGGATGCGAAGGGGTTGACGCGCGAAGTCAATGTCGCCGCCCTGAGATTGTTTAATTATAACATCGAAGGAGTGGTTGGACAATCATGGGCCGAGATGTTTCTCCACACCGAGGAGCGTTCAGCCGCGCAGTCGAGAATTGGCGCGTCGTTGAGGGCGGCTGAAGCGGGAATCGGATCGTTCCGGATCGAGACGGTTGCCATCGGCGCCATGGGCATGGAATTTCCGGCGGAACTGGCAGTGTCATGGCTCGCGGCGCCTGGATTGGAAGGTTGGTTTTGCCTCCAGGTCAGGGATATTTCTGAGGTCAAGGCGCGGCAGTCTGATTTGGAGAGGAACCTGCGCGATGTGGCGGACCGAGCCGAGGCCCATGAAACACGCTTCTTTCAAGCGCGCAAGAAGCTCGCGGAGAGCGAGACCCGGCTGCATGAGTCAGAGGAGTTGTTTCGAAAGGTCTTTCAATCCGCGCCAGTGTTTGTGGCCATCGTGCGATTGGCGGATGAGGCGTTTGTGGAGGTCAACGAAAAATTCACGGAATGGTCAGGCTGGACGAGGCAGGACGCTGTTGGGCGGACCACGATGGACCTTAAACTCTGGGTTGAGGATGCCGAACGGGCCAAATTCCTCGCCGACCTTCGAAATCAAGGGAGCATTCGTCATCGTGAATGCCTCATGCGAACTCGTTCTGGGCAGAAGGACATTCTGTTGATCTCGGCGGAAAGAGTTTCCTGGCACGACCAGCCTCATGCGATCTCGGCGGGACTCATTATCACCTCCCTGAAGCGCGCGGAAACAGAGCTCAGGGCCGCGCTCGAAAGGGAGCAGGACTTGCAGCGAATCAAGAGCGAGTTTGTCAACCTCGTCTCTCATGAGTTCCGCACCCCCTTGGGTGTGATCCTATCTTCATGCGAGATATTGGATCATTATTTCGAACGATTAACGACTTCGCAGCGGCAAGACCACCTCCGGGATATTGCCAACGCCACCCGCGGCATGACTCGTCTGATGGACGAAGTGTTGTTCTTGGGGAAAGCGGATTCGGGGCGACTCAAACTCAACGCCACGGAGCTGGATCTGGTGGAGTTTTTCCGAACTCTGGCGAATGAACTCGCGGGGGCAACAGGGCATCGGTGCCCGGTAATACTTAAGAAAGGCCGGGGAAGATTTCGAGTTCCTGCAGACCCCACGCTGCTGAGGCACATCCTTGCCAATTTGGTCTCCAACGCCATCAAGTATTCTCCCAAGGGAAGTCCCGTTCAACTGCGGTTGAATCGACGAGCGGATGAAGTCGTGTTCGAGATTCAGGACCAAGGCATCGGCATTCCCGCATCAGAAATCGCCAGGTTGTTCGAGCCTTTCTCCCGAGCGAGCAACGTGGGCGAGAGGCCGGGCTCAGGCCTCGGTTTGGTGATCGTCAAGCGATGCGCCGCAATGCACGGAGGCACCATTTCTTTGGAAAGCGATGTCGGCCGAGGCACGCTCGCCCGTGTGAGTCTCCCGTTGGGGCCGCCCCCTGGCGTCTCCAAAGGCTCCTGACATTTTGAGGGACGAAACCATGGGCGCCATCCTAGTCATCGACGACCAGCCCCAGTTGCTCAAGAACGTTTCGACAATTCTCCGGTTGGAAGGTTTTACAGTCGTGACTGCCAGCAACGGTCTTGAGGGATGGGAGATTTTGTCTAAAGAGCCCGTGGACTTGGTGGTGTGTGATGTGGCCATGCCGTCCATGGACGGGTTTGAATTGATTGAAAGGATCCGGGCGCACCCGTTGTTGAAATCGTTGCCCTTTGTTTTTCTCACGGCAAGAACTGACCGAGCCGATACCCGGAAAGGCATGGAACTGGGAGCCTACGATTACTTGACGAAACCGTTCACCAGGAATGAATTGCTGGGAATGGTCCGGTCCTGTCTCGCCAAACAGGCGGCGGTCGCCGCCTCGAGTCAGAATAAGTTCACGCCTGACTTTACTTCCTCTAAACCTCTGGAGCAATTGGGCCTGACCGCGAGGGAAGCCGAAGTCTTGCTTTGGACTGCGCAAGGCAAGACCAACGCGGACATCGCCTGCATTTTGGGCATGGCGGAGAAGACCGTGAAGAATCATCTCAGCAGCGTTTTTCAGAAAATGGGGGTCGAAGGGCGGCATGCAGCGTCGTTGAACGCTTTGATGATCTTGTCATCCGGCCGTTAGGGCTATTTGTCGTTCAGCATTTGCCATATGACCTGACCGATGCTGTCTCGTGCCTTCTCAAGCCGGAACAATTCCCTTTTGATTCTTATTTCGTTCCAGGGTTTCGCGGCTTACTGTTCTGCGCATCATGAAAGCCTTGGTCCTCCTCGTCGCCGGCCTTGCCTTGGCAGGGGTCGAGTCCCCTGTTCACGGTGCCGACCGGGTTGTTCTGGTCGTGGGCACCGGCGTCAAGGAACCCTTGGGAGCACCTTCCCTCGAAGTGAAGTTGAAGGAGCCTTTTGGCGTCGCGTTTAACCGCGAGGGCGAATTGTTCATCATCGAGATGGCGCTAGGCAACCGGCTGTTGAAACGTGATCGGAACGGAAAGATTTTCCAATTAGCTGGCGGTGGTCCGAGTGAATGGGCAGGGGATGGCGGACCTATGAAAGGCGCCCGGTTCAACGGTCCGCACAATTTGGCGATCAGCCCCGACGGAGTCATTCTCATTAGCGATACGTGGAACGGCCGCATTCGGCGATTGGATCCGAACCTCGACGTGGTGGCCACTCTGGCCGGATTCGTGGCGCCTCTTGAAAGCGCTCGGGAATCCGGGCCCTACTGCGTGACGCTGGATCCCGCCGGCACGTTGCTTTACATCGCGGATCTTCGGCGCGTCCATCTCCTGGATCTGCGGACTGGAAAAGCCAGGGTCGTCGCCGGGAACGGGGAAAAAGGCCCTCCCAAAGATGGCGCCCTGGCGACTGAGGCGCCGTTGGTCGATCCAAGGGCGGCGGCGGCAGACAAGCAAGGCAATGTTTATATCCTCGAGCGGGGCGGGCATGCGCTTCGCGTCGTCGACTCCCAGGGCCGAATCCGCACCGTTGTGAACGCCAGAGGGCTCAAGGGTTCCTCAGGTGATGGGGGGCCCGCTTTCGAAGCCACGCTCAATGGCCCCAAACATCTTTGTGTCGACGCGAACGACGACGTGATCATTGCGGATGCGGAGAATCATCTCATCAGGAAGTTTATTCCAAAGGAGGGTCGAATCCAACGAGTCGCCGGCACGGGCAGACAGGGGAGCGCGGGCCTCGGCGGTCCTCCGGAGCAAGCGGAGCTCGCCCGTCCGCACGGCGTGACCATCGGCCCGGACGGGCTGCTGTACATAACGGACACCTACAACCACAGAATTCTGCGGATCGAGCGGTGAGCGGTGAGCTGGGAGCCGCGCGCGTTACCGAGGACGTGAGAGAAGGACCGCGCGGCGGCTGGCCATCGGAGCGCCGTTTTCCAAACGTGACGGGCGGATTTGGAACCACTAAACTCTTGCCGTGAATCATGAATCCGATCGGCCGTTGTTTCGCGTCGCGTCTGTTCAAATGGAAAGCGCGCCGGGCGACAAGGAATTCAACTTCGCAAAAACGGAGGCGTTCGTCTCTCAAGCAGCGGCAAAAGGGGTCCGTTTGATCGTGTTTCCCGAGTGCGGGATCACGGGCTATTGGCACATCCGAAACCTTTCCGTCCAACAACTTTCCGACCTCGCGGAGAAAATCCCGGACGGACCCAGCACCCGCCGGCTACTCGAATTGGCTCACCGCCATGGGATCACCATCGGTGCTGGATTGGTGGAGGCTGGCGATGGCGGCGCCTTTCATAACTCCTACATCGTGGCAATGCCAAACGGCGACTTCCATCGCCATCGAAAGATTCATTCTTTCGAGCACACGGCTGTTCGTCCAGGATCTGAATTGACCGTGTTCGATCTGCCCGATGGATTTCGCGCAGGCGTCCTGATTTGTTATGATTGCAACCTGATCGAGAACGTGCGGATGACCGCGCTTCGTGGCGCCGAGATTCTTTTGGCGCCGCATCAAACCGGCGCCGTGCGCAGCCGAAACCCGCACCTGATGGGAGTGATCGACCGCCGTTTGTGGGAAAACCGGGCTGTGGCGCCTGAGGAGATCGAGCGGGAGTTTCGTGGAGACAAGGGCCGGGGATGGTTGATGCGTTGGCTGCCGAGCCGGGCGCATGACAACGGCATGTTCCTGATCTTTAGCAATGGGGTGGGGGTCGATGACGATGAGATTCGGACGGGGAACGCGATGATTCTGGACCCCTATGGCCGCATCCTAGTGGAGACGTGGAAGGCGGACGACGCGCTGGTGGTGGCCGACTTGGATCCAAGTCTGCTGAGGGACGCGACAGGCCGGAATTGGATTCGCGCGCGACGCCCCGAGCTCTACGGACCTCTGACGGTTCCCACTGGCTTGGAGTGCGACACCAGAAAGCTGAAATTTGAGGAATGACCATGAACTCACGAACTGCTCGCCGGCACCGCCCACTTCCAATTCTTCACCTTGCCTTGTCCGCGTGCGTGCTGATTCCAGTCGTGGACTTTATTGTCTTGAGCTCTGGGGTTCAGGCGGCGGAAGCGGCCCTGGATCGATCCGATGCCGCGGCCATAGACGCCTTCTTAAGGGCGGAAGCCGAGAAAAAGGGCCGGGTAGGGCTTTCCGTGGCCGTTGTCAAAGATGGCCATTTGGTGTTGGCGAAGGCTTATGGCAAGCGATCCTTGGAGACCGGGGCAGCGGCGGATGGGAACACCCTTTTCGCGATTGGTTCAGTCACGAAACAGCTCACATGCGCCAGCGTCCTGATGCTGGCAGATGAGGGGAAACTGAGCCCGGCAGACAAGGTTTCGAAGTATTACCCTGGGCTGACCAAGGCTGATGAGATCACGCTCTTGGACCTCATGCATCACACGTCGGGATATCCCGACTATTACCCGCTCGATTTCGTCGACCGCCGGATGCGGCGGGGCATCGCGCCGGACGAATTGATCCGCCAATACGCGGGGGGAAAGCTTGATTTCGCGCCGGGCACGAAGTGGTCTTACAGCAACACGGGCTACATCATTTTGGGCCGGGTTGTCGAGAAGGTGAGCGGTCTGCCTTTGGGCCGTTTCATGGAGCAACGGCTCTTCAAGCCTCTGGGCATGACGCGCACGGTGTACGAGCCTGAGGCGGGGGACGAGCGGCTCGCGAAGGGATATACGGCCTTCGCGACAGGCGGCCCTGAGCGGATCGACCCGGAAGGGCGCGGCTGGCTCGAGGGAGCTGGAGGGGTGTATTCTACCCCCACCGACATGGCTGCATGGAGCATGGCGCTCATGAGCGGCAAAGTGCTCCAACCGGGGAGCTTGAAGCTGATGACCACGCAGCGCGAGTTGGCGGACGGAAAGCTCACGGATTATGGGTGCGGATTGAGCGTCAGCTTGAGGAACGGCAGGAGGGTTTGGGCTCACAACGGGGCCGTGAGCGGCTTCGCGGCAGCCAGCTCGATGGTGCCTTCAACCCGGTCTGCCGTCATCCTGATGGCCAACAAGGAGAACGGTCTCGCGGGTTTGCCTGGCAAGTTGCTCGCCATTTTGACCCAGGATGAAGCGCAGATTCCAAAAGTGGCGGGACCAAGCGCCGACCGGCTGGCCCTTGAGATGTTTGAAGCCCTGCAATCGGGCAAAGTGGATCGAAAGAAATTCAGCGACGACTTCAACCTCTTTTTGACGGACGAAAAGGTCCGCCGGGCGGCGGCCCGCCTCGCCCCGCACGGCAAGGCGCTCAAGACTGAGCTTCTCAGCCGAGCGGAAAGGGGAGGGATGGAAGTGACGCGCACCAGCTTGCAATGTTCCTCCATCAAGCTCGTGGTTTTAATTTACCGCCGGCCGGACGGGACGGTGGAGCAATGTTTCGTGGATGAAGAATGAGGATCGAGAGGCTCGCGATTCACGTGTTGGGCGCTGATGTCGTTTTGCCTACTCTGCTGAAACGGGCTTAAGCCGCGACTCCACGTGGGTTTCAATGACGTGGTGCAGGATCACTAGTGATGTGTCTCACAAATGGGCGGAGTTATGCCGCAAGGGATTTTGGCCTCTTGCGAGGCGCGAACGACGAGCATACCCTTCGTGGGTCTGTGAGGAGCGAGCAACGAAGCGGGAGGCCAAAAGAACTGCGGCCCGGAGGGTTGCGCCGAAAATGGCCTGGGGCGGCGTTGCTCAGTCAGTCGAGTATCGCTGCGGATACACTCCCTCCTTCGCGTCTTGCCCCAGGCCATTTTGGGCGCAACATAACTCCACCCATTTGTGAGATACATCACTAGCTAATCGGGTGCCTTCCCATCCTCGAAGAGGCTGAGGATGGCGTTCGCGCCTCGACCACATGCGCCTGGTTCGCCAAGACTGGCGATCACGGCATCCAACGCCTCCCGGATCCGTCGCCGACGATCCTCTTGGAGGATGATCGGGAGAGCCGCCATCGCGATCGATTCACCCGTGGCATGGTCTTGAATCAGCTCGGGAAAAATCGACTTTTCCGCCAGCAGGTTTGGCATGGCGAGGAACGGCACTTGAATGATGCGCCTTCCGATTTGGAAGGTTGTCCATGACGTTTTGTAGATGGCAATCGAAGGCACCCTAAAATAGGCCAGCTCGAGAGTCACGGTTCCCGTGGAGGCTATGGCTAACTGCGCGCCTGTGAGGGTTTTTGCCAGATCGCCGGAGCTGCATACGATGGGGAGGCCGCTGTTGGCTGCCATTTTAGAAGCGAGTTCAAGCAGCCCTTCGGACGGCAGCACCATGTGCCAGTTGAGAGGCGCTTTGCTTTGCAGGATGCGCACGGCGTCCAACATGGCCGGCAAGTGGCGCCGAAGTTCCGCGGGCCGGCTTCCAGGCAACAGCACTCCGTGGCGTGTCGAAGGCGTGTCGGTCGGGCTTGGGCTGGGATGTTTTTCGGTCTTGGAGCGGTTCCCAAAATCGCCGCGGTAACGATCCAGCAGGGGATGGCCGATGAATTCGACCCGGAGCTTGGGCGTCTCGCGGGCATACCAGGCTTTTTCGAATGGAAAGATGCTCAACAGCAAGTCCAGATCTCTTTCGAGAGTTCTGGCCCGCCCGGCTCGAGAGGCCCAAACTTGTGGCGACACAAAATAGACCAGTTTGGGATTCCAGTTGAAGAATTCACCCTTTCGAGCCCGTTGCCGGCGGCGCATCGCCGCGGCGAGCCGCCGATTGAAGCCCGAGAAATCCACAAGCACAATGAGGTCGGGCAACCGGTTGAAGGCGATCTGGAGGATCTCGTCGAAGAGTCGTTTGAAGTCGCGGATCTTCCTGACGACCTCCGTCAAACCGACCACTGAATGCTGGGTGAGGTCGCAGTGCAAAGTCACCCCTGAAGCGGCGAGACGCGGTCCGCCCGCCCCAAAAAACTCGATGGGCCACGGTTGTTCGCGAACTTTGGGATGATCCCGGAGCGCCGTCACCAGCTCGGCCGCGAGCGCGTCGCCGCTGGCTTCCCCGGCGACGATCATGCATCTGGAGATCGGGGTCACGCCTGCTTGATTTGCTCGGTTATCTCGATCGCAAGATCCAGCGCACGCTTGGCTGATTCTCCCGAGACCACTGGAGACAGTCTTTGAACGACGCACTGGATGAAACTTTTCAGCTCCAGCTTCAACGGTTCCTCCTTATTGATCGGAACGGGTTCCCGGACGATTCGTTTCCCTCCAAACTCGCTGACGACGGCGGAATCCTTGCCGCTCAGGAGTTTTTGCAGCAGGGAAGACTCCGATTCGTCACCTCGGGCCAGACGGTAAATAAAACCCTCTTGAGCGCGGTAATCCAGGGAAATATAGACAGGCTTGTCTCCGCCACTAAAGACGCGGATTTTGCGGAGCCGCTCCGGGCTGATGCGGCTGGCGGTCAAGTTTGCGACGCACCCGTTCGCGAAGCGTATGCGGGCGTTGGCGATGTCTTCACTGCGGCTGAGCACGGGAATCCCCACGGCGTCGACGCTGACGACCGGTGAGCCCACGAAAGCCAGCAAGATGTCAAGGTCGTGGATCATGAGGTCCAGGACCACGCCGATGTCCGTGCTTCGGGCGGGGTAGGGGGACAATCGGTGCGACTCGATGAATCGGGGCAGAGTGGCCACTTCCTTGAGGGTGGTGAAAACGGGATTGAACCGCTCCACGTGGCCCACTTGAAGTGCGCAAAGGTTGGCCGCCGCGAGGGAGACGAGTTCGGCTGCCTGGCTGGAAGTGTCCGTCATGGGCTTTTCCACCAAGACATGCTTTCGCTCGCGCAAAAGTTTTTGGGCCACATCAAAATGCGTGGTGGTGGGGGTGACCACACTGAAGGCATCCGCCGCCGCCGCCGCCGCGTCCAAGGACGGGAAGGCGGGCACGCCATGTCTTTCGGCGACTTTGCGGGCCGACTCCAACGACGTGTCGAAGACGCCCTGGAAAGTGACTTCGCCGCTGGCGGCTAAATCGGCGTAGAGGCGGGCGTGTTCTTTGCCGAGAGATCCTGTTCCGATCACGGCAACCCGTGTTTTCAGGGGCATGGCTGGGAGATTAGGTTCAACTTCATGCATTGGAATCAGGAAACCGGGCGTTGTCCAAACAATCCTGAAGATTTGTGGTTTCAAATGGATCCTAGTCAACAGCCGTTGAAATCGGCTGACACGCCGGGGATTGGATCTTAGTCTTCCGCGGTTTGGGCAATGCGGGCATGAGCGTGGAACTCACAGAATCATTTTTGGCGAAAGCCGCCGGATGGGAAGCCATGAAAAGCGCGCGTGGACTCGTGTCCGCGGATCGTGTGCTGAGCTCCAACTGGACTCCTCCGGTTTTGAAAGGCGTGGTTCAAGAGGGGCAAAACTCTTACCGCGCGGGTCTTGTTATCAAGGGGGCTCTCGAGATCGAGAACCTCTGCCCTTGCCGCCAATCTCGTCAATGGGGATCAATCTGCGCTCATTCCGTCGCGGTGGGCGTGCATCATCTGCGCCAGCTCGCGGGCCCGGCCCACGCGATGCCCGGGGAGGTTGGAAGAACCGCCGGCACGGCCGCCCCAGGGGCGCCAAGAATATCGCCGAACGCCCAGATCCACCCGGGACTGGGTTCAGTGCGAGGTTTGCGGCGCGTCGCAACGGACGCTCCGGCCGATGGAGAGTCCGCGGTCATGTTCGTGATCTTGCCTCCCCTATTGATTCAGGGAGCTCCCCGGGGCGTTGTCATGATCTACTTCGAGGCGGGATACGGAGCCCTGCGTAGGCCCCTGGACGCCTTGCCCCGCGATAAGGAGTGGCGGTTCGACGCGGCGGATTCACGCTTGCTTGATGAAATTGCGCTTCTCAGCGGAGGGGGAGCCCCCGGCGTGATGCAAGTTTCCGTCGCCGATTTCAATCGACTCCTTCGAGCCATGGTGGGCCATCCGAGAGTGACGCTGGGCAAAGGCCAGTCTGTGAACGTTCTAGATGTTCCATGGGCTCCCCCAATACGGGCCCGCCTCGAGGTGGACGGCGAAATTTCTCTGGAAATGGGTGCCATGGCATCACGGCCCGCACTGTTCAAGGGGGAAACCACTTGGGCGTTCTCCGACCGCACGCTTCAACCCGTGCTGGCGAGCCCGATGCTCACCGAGATCATGAAAGGGCCGGTGCGCCTAAAACGCGGTCAGGTGCCGTCGTTTTTGAGCCATGATTGGCCTTCGTTATCGCGAAGCGCGGGCGCCGAGGCGAACTTCAGCCTCGAGCAATTCAGGCTGGACCCGGTTCAACCGCGCTATATTTTGGAGCTGGCGGGAGGGCTTGCCCGGCTTCAGGCGCGACTTCAATGCGCTTACGGCCCCCGGGTGTTGACCTTGGGATTGGCGTCCGGCGTGGAGAGCCTTTGGATTCCTGATCCGGTTGATCCCACCCGCTATTCGACGCGTGATCTGGGATCCGAGCAGCGGGCTTTGGACCGTTTGACACGCTCCGGATTCGCAGGCCCGGACACTCGAGGCTATTTCATTCTTTCGGGCGAGAACGGTGTGCTGCGCTTCCTCGCGAGCACTTATCCACGGTTGCTGAAGGAATGGGAAGTCACCCTTGAACAACGGCTGGAGAAAGCCGCGGCGTCGGGGTTGGATCGCGTGACTCCTCGCTTTGAGGTCACTCCATCCGGGGAACAATGGTTTGACCTGCACATCTCGTACTCAACTGAAGGAGGGGACAGACTGGCAGTCTCTGAAGTGCAACGATTGCTGAGGTCAGGACAAAGCCATACCCGGCTGAAAAATGGGAAGATGGCCCTGCTCGACATGGGTGCGGTGGATGAATTACACGAAATGCTTCAAGATTGTGCTCCGGAGCAGCACGCGGGGGCTTATAGAATCTCCAAGTCGCACGCGGGATTTCTGGATGCGAGCTTGAGGGTGCAGGAATCTTGGCGGCTGAAGGCGCCTAAGGAATGGCTGGACAAGGTTGGAAAGCACGGCGGCGGCGAGTCGGTGGAGGCTGGGGAATTGGGAGATTTAGGCCAAGTGCTGCGACCCTATCAAAACAAGGGCGTGGCATGGCTGCGATTTCTCCATGAAGGCGGTTATGGGGGAATTCTTGCTGACGAGATGGGCCTCGGAAAGACCGTGCAAACTTTGGCATTTCTGCGGTTGCTCGTGCGGGTGATGACGGGCAATACCGGCAAAAGAGCCGGCGATCCGGCGTCCGGCGCGTCGGTTTGTCCCGCTTTGATCGTGTGTCCCAGCAGTCTTGTGTTCAACTGGGTCGCGGAGGCGGCTCGATTTACTCCCGAGATCCGAGTGTTGGCGATCAACGGGCCAGCCCGGCAGGCGCTTTTTGATACCTTGCGAACCCATGATGTGGTTGTCACGAGTTATGCCCTCTTGCGGCGGGATGCGGCGCGATACAACGACATTGCTTTCGACACTGTCATCCTCGACGAAGCGCAGCACATCAAGAACCGGCAGACGCAGAACGCCCAGGCTGTGAAGGCCATTCGCTGCTCGCATCGTTTCGTGCTCACCGGCACGCCGCTCGAAAACTCGGTGTTGGATGTCTGGTCGATTTTTGATTTCTTGATGCCGGGATACCTGGGGCCTGTGTCCGATTTTAAGGATCGATACGAAATTCCGATCACGCGGGAAAAGGATGTGGCTGTCCAGGCGCGGTTGGCGCGGCGTTTGCGGCCCTTCATGCTGCGGCGCTTGAAGCGGGATGTCGTCGCCGATTTGCCCGAGAAGATCGAGCAAACCGCGTTTTGCGATATGACCGCGGACCAGGCCGCCATCTACCGTCAAATCTTGGAGGCGGGGCGAAAGGAGGTGTTCGACGCCCGGGGTGGTGAAGCTGGTGGAAAAGGACGCATCGCCGCGCTGAACGCCCTGCTTCGATTGCGGCAAGCTTGCTGCGATCCGCGTTTGCTGAAAGTCGAGGGAATTGATCCTTCCGTAAGTTCGGGCAAAGTGACAATGTTCGAGGAGTTGCTTGATGAAGTGGTGGACGGAGGGCATCGAGTTCTTGTGTTCAGCCAGTTTGTCTCCATGCTCACGCTCTTGCGCGAGAGACTTGAAGAGGATTCGGTGCCTTATTGTTACCTGGATGGCGGAACGGTCAACCGGGGCGAAGTGGTTGGTCGATTTCAAAAGGATGAATCCATTCCCGTCTTTCTGATTTCGCTAAAGGCCGGAGGCGTGGGGTTGAACTTAACTGGCGCGGACACGGTGATTCATTTTGATCCTTGGTGGAATCCGGCGGTGGAGGAGCAAGCGACTGATCGCGCCCATCGGATTGGGCAGTCCAAGGTCGTCACCAGCTACAAGCTCATCACACGGGGAACGGTCGAGGAAAAGATACTCAGTCTTCAAGCGCGCAAGAAGGAGATGATCCAAGGAATGCTCGCTGGGGAGGAGAGTTTGGTCGAGTCGTTGACGTGGGACGAAATGCGGGAACTGTTAAGCTAGCCAGTGTGTGATTTATCATTTCCCACCGTCAATCGGCCAGGTCTGGGTTCGATGAAGTGGGTTTGTTCAGGGTTGAAGACTACGCCTTGACAATATGAAGCCCACCGATAGTGTCCGCAACGATGAGTGTAACCCGATGGTTTCGATTCGGATTGTTCCCCTGTTTGGTTTTCCTCCTGTTCTCGATCTTTCCTGTCTATTCCCAAGACGGAATTCCCGGCACGGCGGTGTTCGTGTCGAGTGTCAGCATTGACTTGAAAAAGATCCTAATCGCTCCGGATGGGAAGTTTTATTTATTAGCTGGATACTCGTCCAGCTCACGCCTTCGACGATACAATGAGGATGGATCTGAAGACAAAACCTTCAATGAAAATGCGATATACTTAACTGAAGGGGCTGTATTATCAGATGGCCGAATCCTAGTCACAGGCACTTTCGCGGGTGCTTCCATGGGCTCGAGAACCGGGCTGGTTCGGCTCAAAATAGATGGCACGATAGACCCTGAATTCACGGCGCCAGTGCCTGTCAATTCGATACGCGCGATCACTGTCCAAGCGGATGGAAAGATTTTGATTGTCGGTGGTTTTGGGGCGATAGGTGGAATCGCGCGGCGAGGTTTTGCTCGACTTAATTCGGACGGCACCCTGGATCGAACATTTCAGGCAAACGTTGAAGGTTTTTTGTGGGACATAATTGTTCCAAAGACCAACGGTGAAATTCTCATCGGTAACCAATTCTATCGGGTAAACGGACAAGCCCGGGATGGCATCGCTCTTCTCGCAAACGACGGCACACTCAGCACGGCTTTTGTGCCTGAGTTTGCGAGGACAAGAGATAATCAATACGCCACGCTGGATTGGTTGGAAACTCTGTCAGAAGGAAAGGTGTTGGTGGCCGGATCGTTTGATCATGTCGGTGCCGTGCCACGAATTGATGTGGCGCGACTCCGAGCCGATGGTAAGTTGGATCCAACGTTCGATGCCGGGCTTATTGAGGGGCCGGCGTCCCACACGATTGGTTTCGCCGCGCCAGAGCGGAATGGGAAAATCCTGATCGCTGGAAGCTTCGATCGTGTCCAAGGTCAAGCGCGGAATGGCATCGCACGATTGCATACAGACGGACGCTTGGATCTGTCTTATGTTAGCGAGCTTCCGAGTTCTGTTAGGATCGAAGGTCTGGCCTTGTTGCCGGACGACAGTTTGCTGGTCGTCGGTTATGGCAATCCGCAGGGTGGCCTTCCATCTCAATTCGTTGCTAGACTCCGAGGCGGAGAATTGCCGCCCGGTCCGCCACGCATCGTGCATCAGCCGGTCAGCCAGCGCGTTCAGGTTGGCCAAGACGTTAGCTTCACCATCGCCGCTTCCAGTGCTTCAACAGCGTGGTACCAGTGGCACATGAACGGAACCGTGCTTCCTGGAGAAACGAACGCCACCATTACCATAAGGAATGTCCAATTGGACCATACTGGCGCGTACTACGCCACAGCGTTGAACGCGGATGGGGCTTCTACCAGTAATGCCGCCGTACTTGCCGTGCGAGAGTCGCCAGCGTTGCCTGGCACGGGCGATCCCTTGTTTCGAATTGGTCAAGGATTTGGGGGTGGCGAAGTGCTCGCATTGGCGGTGCGCAAGGATGGCCACATCATTGCGGGCGGCAGCTTTACGACTTTTGACGGAATAGGACGAAAAGGCCTTGTTCGTCTGACCGGGAACGGTGAATTGGATCGGACGTTCGATCCTGGCGGAGGCGTCAACGGCAGAGTGAATACTTTGCTTCTTCAACCCGACGACAAACTAATTGTGGGCGGAGCCTTCTCGGGCATTGATGGCCAAATCCGGTCAAATCTATTTCGACTGAATTCTGACGGCTCCCTTGACAAGACCTTCAACCCGGGCACGGGCCCCTCAGCCGCTGTATGGGCACTTGCGCTTCAGCCGGATGGCAAAATTCTGATTGGCGGTCAGTTCAGGGACTTCTCGAATCGTGCTTTTCCTCGATTAGTCCGCCTCAACACGGATGGCACCATGGATCCCAATTTTGAGAATGGTTCACCCAACGGACTCGTATCAGCGATTGCTCTTCAGAGGGATGGGCGCATTCTCATTGGTGGAACATTTGGTGTGGTCGCCAATTCAACTCGGATTGGCATTGCAAGACTCCATTCGGACGGAAAAGTGGATCAAGATTTTAATCCTGGATGGGGGTTGGGCGGTTATGCTCCCTTCACCACGCCAACATTTGCCCAGGACACGGTGCGAACGATCGTACCAATGGATGACGGTCGTGTGTACATCGGGGGAGGATTCTCCCGGGGCAATGATCAGCGAAGGGAAGGCATCGTCCGCCTCTTGCCAAACGGCGGTGTGGATTCTTCATTCTTCGCCGTCAGTGGAGTATTTGCTATTGGTGGAACCCACACGATTTCTGGAATCGCCTTGGAGCCTGACGGGCGCGTCGTCATTGCGGGGCTAATTTTAGAAGTAAACGGCGAGCGTCAACAAGTAATGGCCCGTTTGAACTCGGACGGATCACTCGATCGCAGTTTCACGTCAGACTTTCAAGGCACGTCATTCGGCAACTCCGGAACAAGCGCCACCGCACTCGTACGGTTGTCTAGCGGAAATATTCTCGTTGGGGGAAATTTTAGTATTGCCGGGGGCTTGTCACGCAATGGTCTCGCTGGCATTTTTAGCGGATCACCATCTTTGGCGCCACCCCGGATCAACGTGCGACCATTCAACATCGCTCTACCACCCGCACCCAGTGGACGCTCGTCATTGTCGCAAAATGCAATCTCGATCCAAACCGGTCAGGACATTATCTTAAGCACCCTCGTCGTCAGTTTTGAGCCCTGTGAATATCAATGGCAGATCGGCGGAGTCAATGTGCCCGGCGCTACCAATCCTGTTTTCAGGATCAACAACTTCACGACAACGCCGAGTGGATCGATTCGTTTGTTGGCAAGGAACTCCGCCGGTGCTGTCTCAAGCCCGTCAACCACAATTGAAGTCAGTGGCATGGTGGCTCGATTGGGGCATGTCAGTCCAGCCTTTGCTCCACCAGGACCAGTCAATGGCAAAGTGTTTTCCCTGGACCGCCAACCGGACGGAAAAATCGTTATCGCGGGAAGTTTCCTCACTGTAGGGGACAGGTTCACACCTTTGGTCGCCCGCTTAAATGCCGATGGCAGTTTGGACGAATTCGGGCCACGTTGGTCTCGATTTGATGGTTTTGCCAGCGTCGTCAAGCTGCAGAGGGATGGAAAAATTCTCGTGGGGGGTGACTTTACTGCTATTCGCGGGAATGACGCTTTTCCTGATGCGAAGCTGGTGCGACTAAAAGAGAACGGCGTGGTGGATGAAAGATTTTCGGCGAAATTTGATGGAGATGCACGGATCATCACCATCATCCAACGCGAGGATGGGGCGATCCTAGTGTAGTGTCTCTGAACTGTCTTTACTAAGTCCGACTTGGCGTGCCAGAGTTTCACGGGCCCGCTGAATCTTCTCCAGAATCGTTTTCCCGTCCGCTTTCCACTCATACCGTTTCGGATTCAAATTCCGATCCGC
>SXGS01396832.1_pt1 | contig 19492 bp, 28 predicted proteins | sample 3174681 | NCBI WGS metagenome assembly SXGS01 (sample SAMN11356861, study PRJNA531348) | freshwater metagenome | isolation source: freshwater sample F1-80 | place: China: Fuxian Lake, Yuxi | collected 2017-12-25 | reverse complement strand
GGGTGCCGCTGCACACGTTGCGCGCAAACATTGATTATGGCTTTGCCGAAGCGTTGACTGTTTACGGCAAGCTCGGAGTGAAGTGCTGGATCTGCAAGGGCGAGAACAAACCGGGAAAGAAAGCCCCGGTTGAAGTGAAGCCGATTGCACCCCAGGCCTGAACAACACGAACCCATTTTCCTGAGAGGATACTGATATGCCGTTGATGCCATCACGAGTGAAGTACCGCAAAATGCACCGCGGTAACCGCGCCGGTCTTGCGACCCGCGGTAACACGGTGGCGTTTGGTGAATATGGCCTGATGTCGCTGGAGCGCTGCTGGCTGGACACCAAGCAAATCGAAGCCGCCCGTGTCGCCATTAACCGCAACATGAAGCGTCGCGGAAAAGTCTGGATCCGGATCTTCCCGCAGAAAAGTTTCACCAAGAAGCCCCTCGAAACTCGAATGGGCAAGGGCAAGGGCCCCTTGGAATCTTGGGTTGCGGTGATCCGCCCGGCAAACGTCCTGTTCGAGGTGGACGGTGTGCCAGAAGCGTTGGCCCGTGAATCGATGCGCCTCGCGGCAACCAAGCTCCCCATCAAGACCAAGTTCATCTCCCGCCACAAGCTGGCGTGAGCGAGGAAAAGTGTTTATGAAAATGTCGGAACTGAAAGATTTGACGATTGCGGAACTCGCGGCCAAGAGCCGCGACCTTCGGCAGGAAATGTTCAACATGCGCCTTCAACAGGCCAGCAGCCAGTTGGAAAAGCCTGCCCGCATCCGCAACCTGCGCCGCGACATCGCCCGCATCGAGACGCGCATGAGCCAGATCCGAAACAAAGCGGCCTGATTGATTGCCTATGTCAGACACAACCACAGCCACAGAACTAGTCCGCGGTCACAAGAAAGAACGCGTGGGCGAGGTCATCTCCAACAAGATGGCCAAGACCATCGTGGTCCGCGTCGAACGCCGCTTTCCCCATCCTCAATTCAAGAAAGTCGTGACGCAGTACAATAAGTTCTACGCGCACGACGAAAAGAGTGATGCCAAGCCGGGAGATCGCGTCCGCATCCAGGAATGCCGGCCGCTTTCCAAGACCAAGCGTTGGCGTCTGGTGGAAGTCGTGGAACGCAATCCCGAAGCCGTCGTGGCCTGAGGTTTGCACGGGCGCTTAACCGCACAATTTTATGCTACAGATTCGTTCAATTCTTGATGTTGCCGACAACACCGGCGCAAAGCGCGCTGCCGCGATCGGCGTCATCGGCCGCAATCAGATGTATGCCCATGTGGGCGATGTCATCAAGGCGCACATCAAGGAAGCAGCTCCGGATGGCACGGTGAAAAAGGGTGACGTCGTGGACGCCGTCATCGTCCGCACCCGGCATCCGATCCGCCGCAGCGACGGTTCCTACCTGCGCTTCGATGCGAACGCCATTGTGATCATCGACAAGGAGCACAACCCGCGTGGCACCCGCATCTTCGGTCCTGTGGCGCGCGAACTGCGCGAGAAGAAGTTCATGAAAATCATCTCCTTGGCGCCGGAAGTCATTTGAGGATTGTTATGCAGAAATTTCATGTCAAAAAAGGCGACGAGGTGGTCGTCATCGCTGGTGCCGAAAAGGGCAAGCGCGGCAAAATCATAGAGGTTCTCCGGGCCAAACAGCGCGCCATTGTCGAGGGCTTGATGATGATCAAGCGCCACACGCGCAAGAATCAGGCGAATCCCCAGGGTGCCATCGTTGAACGTGAGGGCACCATCCACGTTTCAAACCTGATGCTCGCATCGAATTTCGATGCACGCGCAACGAAGCGCGGTAACCAACCCGCCAAGGCCTGAGCCTGATTAACCGAAACAATTTAAGACAGAGTTGATACCCGCGTCCCGGCAAAATCCGAGACCGACCAAAAATGAAACCGAGACTCTACGAGAAGTACATCAGTGAAGTGGCGCCTGCGCTGAAACAAAAGCGTGGCTACACCAACGTCCACCAAATACCGCGATTGGAAAAAATCGTGGTGAACATGGGCGTCAGCGCATCCTTGGAAAAGGGTGCCATTGATGATGCGGCAAAAGATCTAGCGGCCATTACAGGCCGCAAGCCCGCCATCAGCAAATCCCGTAAGAGTATCGCAAACTTCAAGCTTCGCGAGAACATGCCCATCGGCTGCCGCGTTACGCTGCGTCGCGAGGCGATGTATGAATTCTTTGACCGCTTGGTTGCGGCAACGCTTCCGCGCATTCGTGATTTTCGCGGTATCTCTCCGCGCCGTTTTGACGGACGTGGCAACTACACGTTCGGCATTCCGGATCAAACCGTGTTCCCGGAAATCGAACTGGAAAAGATCAAGCGCCAGCAGGGTATGGACATCACGATCGTCACCTCCGCTCCGACGGATGATGAAGCGTTTGACCTGTTGAAGCTGATGGGCATGCCCTTCTCGGAACCCGGAAAGTAAAAGAATTGTTTTATGGCCAAAACCTCCTGGTTGGAACGCAACAAGAAGAAAGCCGCCACGGTCAAGAAATACGCCGCGTTGCGCGCTGAATTGAAGAAAAAGAAAGACTACGTGGGCCTTACGAAGCTGCCAAAGAACGCCAGCCCGACCCGCGTAGTAAACCGTTGCTCGATGAGCGGACGTCGCCACGCTTACATGCGCAAATTTGCCTGCTCGCGCATGACCTTCCGGGAAGGTGCGTTGAACGGCCTGATTCCAGGCGTGACGAAGGCGAGTTGGTAACTTGATAGTGCGCCCCAGACTGCACCACGATTTGACACGACTATGACGGACCCGATTTCAGACATGTTGACCCGGATTCGCAACGCCAATCAGGCGTTGCTTCCGTCCACCGAAATGCCGCATTCCAAGATCAAGGAGAGCATTGCCGCGCTCCTGAAACGGGAAGGCTACATCACCGACGTCAGCGTTGAAGGCAAAGCGGTGAAGAAGCTCAAGTTGCAATTGAAGTACCAGGGCCGGAAGTCTGTCATTCAGGGCCTCCGCCGCGTCAGCAGTCCGGGCCTTCGTCGTTATGTCGGATCGACCGAAATTCCCCGCGTCCGGGGTGGCTTGGGCACTGCGATTGTTTCGACCTCGCAGGGAGTCATGAGTGACACGCAAGCTCGAAAGAATAATCTCGGCGGCGAGCTCCTCTGTTTTGTCTGGTAAGATTTTAACCTGTTAGACCTATGTCACGAATCGGAAAACAGCCCATCACCATTCCCGCAAAGGTGAAAGTGGAGATCAAGGGCCAGCGCGTCAACGTCGAGGGACCCAAAGGAAAGCTCAATTGGGAAATGCCCTTGGGGACGACTGCCAAAGTTGATGGCGCCAACATCGCCGTCACGCGCGCCAACGAAACGGCGCAAGTCCGCGCCTTGCACGGATTGTGCCGCGCCCTGATCAATAACATGGTCAAGGGTGTGAGCGACGGATTTGTCAAGAAGCTCGAAATCAACGGTGTCGGTTTCAAGGCGGCTGTCGCTGGAAAAACCATTAACATGAGCCTTGGTTACTCTCATCCCATCAACTACGACATCCCGGAACAGATCAAGGTGACGGTCGATGAGAACACCAAGATTACGATCGAAGGTCCGGACAAGATGATGGTCGGCAAGGTTGCCTCGGAGCTTCGTAGCTATTATCCCCCGGAGCCTTACAAGGGCAAGGGTGTCAAATACTCGGATGAGAAGATCATCCGTAAGGAAGGCAAGACCGTCCAGTAACCCATTTCCGTCACGGCAAAATCCGTGGCGACACAAACATGCAGCACGCAAAAAAGAAACAACTCAGGCAGTTGCGCAAATGGCGCATCCGCAAAAAAGTCGTCGGCACCACCGCGCGGCCACGGATGTCGGTCATCTTCAGCAACGAACACATCTACGTGCAGTTCATCGACGATTCCAAGGGGATCACCGTTGCGTCTGCATCCACGCGGGCCAAGGCAACGCCCGGGCGCGAAGCCCTCGCGGCGAACGTCGAAAGTGCCAAGAAGATTGGTGCATTGGCGGCCGAGGCTGCCAAGGGAAAGGGTGTTACCCAGGTCGTATTCGATCGTCGTGGTGCCCGTTATCATGGCAAGGTCAAAGCCTTGGCCGATGCCGCTCGTGAAGCGGGTCTGCAATTTTAATCAAACCTGGAGATATTACTGTGGCTGAGAATACCAACGAAAATCCACCTGTTCCGCCGGTCGAACAGGAACAGCAGGGTCTCGCATCAGCGACCGCCGGTGGTCCACCCATGGGCGGTGGAGGTGGTGGCGGACGTGGTGGTAACCGCTTCGGCGGTGGCCGCGGTCCTCGTCGCCCACGCAACAATGATCAAGACGGCGGAGACAGCGAATTTGTTGAAAAGGTCGTCTTCATTAACCGTTCCTCCAAAGTTGTCAAAGGCGGTCGCCGTTTCAGCTTCAGTGCCTTGGTTGTTGTCGGTGACAAGAAGGGCCGAGTGGGACTCGGACTCGGTAAAGGCGCGGAAGTTTCAGATGCCATTCGCAAGGGTGGGGAAATCGCCAAGAGCCGCCTGCAATCCGTCTCATTAAAGGACGGAACCATTCCTCATGAAGTGGTGTCACGGTATTGCGGTGCTCATGTTTTGCTCCGTCCGGCATCACCCGGTACCGGAATCATCGCTGGCAAAACGGTTCGTTCAGTACTCGAGTCGGCCGGCGTCAAAGACATTCTCACCAAGTCGCTGGGCTCCAAAAATGCCGCGAATGTGGTCAAGGCCACGCTTGCCGGGTTGAAGCAGTTGCGGCTGCGCGAAGACATCTATCAAAGCCGCGGGATTGTGTTCAAGAAGCGCGAAACCACCCCCGTTGTTCCAGCGACCACGGTCTAATTCTACTTATGCGACTACACGATTTGAAGCCCCGTCCAGGGGCCAAGCACCGGCGCAAACGCCTCGGTCAGGGTGAATCCAGCGGTCACGGCAAGACTTCTGGTCGTGGCGGCAAGGGTCAGACTGCCCGCTCTGGCAGTTCCATCCGCATCGGTTTCGAAGGCGGTCAGATGCCCCTTATCCGCCGCATGCCAAAGCGCGGCTTCAATAACGCCCGCCATACGACACGTTATGTGGGTGTCAATCTCGACTCCCTAAACCAGTTCGACAACGGAGCCAAGGTGACCGTCGCTGACCTCCGCAAAGCGGGTCTGGCCAACGGCCCGGTAAAGTTGATCAAGATCCTCGGAGACGGGGAACTCTCCAAGAAGCTGTCTGTGTCGGCTCACGCGTTCAGCGCTTCTGCAAAAACGAAGATTGAAGGCAAGGGCGGTTCCTGCGAGGTGATCGCGGTCAAGAAACCCGCAACGCCCGCGAAATAGCGAATCTCCCACACGCACATGGTCGCCAACATTGCCAATACGTTCGCCAACTGCTTCAAGATTCCGGAACTGAAGTCGCGCATTCTCTTCACCCTTGTGGTGCTGGCGATTTGCCGTGTGGTGGCAATGATACCGGTGCCTGGCTTGAATGGTGCGGATCTCGCAGCCTACTTCGATGAAATGGCATCGAAAAGCGATGGCGGCGGTCTTTTGGGGATGTACAGCATGTTCACCGGCGGAGCGCTGGAGCGTTGCGCCGTTGGCGCGCTTGGCATCATGCCTTACATCAGTGCCACGATCATTCTTCAGTTGCTCACGGCCGTAGTCCCACAGTTGTCGAAACTAGCCCGGGAAGAGGGTGGTCGGGTTAAGATCATTCAATACGGTCGCTACTTTACTGTGCTCCTGTGCTTGGGGCAGGGACTAGTGATGGCCATCGGTTGGGAGAATGCGAGTTCCATCTTCCCCGGTTTCAACTCGAAATTGGTGCTATACGAAAACGTTTGGTGGTACCGCATTCAGACCACGCTCATTTTGACGACCGCAACCCTCTTGTTGATGTGGTTGGGTGAACAGATCACAGAGCGCGGCATTGGCAACGGCATTTCGCTCGTGATCAGCGTTGGCATTCTCGCTGGATTGCCGCAGGCGGTTCAGGCTCTTCTCGACATGTTCCGTAGCATTGACGGTGCGGATGCGCGATTCAACTTCTTCCACGCGATAGTGATGTTGGTTCTTCTCTTCGTCGTGGTGGGAACGGTAATCGCCGTGACTCAGGCCCAACGCAAAGTCGCTGTGCAATACGCCCAGCGGGCTGTTGGTCGCAAGATTGTCGCGGGTGGATCGTCCTTCATGCCGCTTCGATTGACCTATGTCGGCGTGATGCCCATCATCTTCGCCCAGGCGATTCTGATGTTCCCGCAGAAGATTTTGCAGTTCCTTGGAAGCAGCTATCAATTGCCATTGTTGAACAGCATCGCCAACAACCTCCAGGAAGGCGAGGCCCTCTACATGGTAATCTATGCGGCGATGATCTTCTTCTTCTCGTATTTCTGGGTGGCCACTCAGTTCAACGAAATCCAGATCGCTGATGACCTTAAGAAGCAAGGGGGTTATATCCCTGGTGTCCGTCCGGGTCAGGCCACGAGCGACTTTCTGCACAACGCGATGAGCCGAATCACTCTTGCTGGGGCTTTCTTCCTAACCGTCGTCGCGGCGTTGCCTATCCTGCTATATCGCGCGATGGAAATCCCGCTGGCTGTTTCCACGTTCTTTGGCGGAACGAGCATTTTAATCATCGTCGGTGTCATGTTGGACACGTTGCGCATGATGGAGTCGCATCTGTTGATGCGGCACTATGATGGCTTCCTGAAGAAGGGCCGTTTGCGCGGTCGCTTCTGATCTGCGCCGTGGGATGGTTAAAGCCCATGGTTGTGCTCAAAAATGAACGCGACTTGGCACTGATGCGTCCCGCCTGTGTGCTGGCGCAGACAGTTCTGGACGAAGTTTGTGACTTTGTGCGGCCGGGTCTGACCACCCGCCAGGTGGATGAGTACGCAGCGGAAAGAATCCGCAGCTACGGCGCGAAGAGTGCGTTCCTCGGTTACCGGAAATATCCGTGTCACCTTTGCCTCTCGGTGAATGAACAAGTGGTTCACGGGTTGGCGACCGATGTGCGGCTGAATTTTGGCGACATCATCAGCCTCGACGTTGGCGTGGTTTACAACGGATTTATTGGCGACACGGCCCGGACTGTGGCGGTGGGCGGATGCAGCGTGGAAGCGCAGCGCCTGATGGATGTCACTGAGCAGTCGTTGTATCTGGGCATCAAAAAGGCCGTGGGCGGCAACCGCGTCGTGGATATTTCGCGGGCCATCCAACGGCACGTCGAGGCAAACGGATTTAGCGTGGTCCGAGAATTTGTCGGACACGGGGTAGGGCGGACGATGCATGAGGAACCTCAGGTTCCCAATTTCGACGACGGTAAGAGATCGCCGAAGCTGGTTCCGGGCATGACGATTGCCATTGAGCCGATGGTAAATGCCGGCGCGCCCGACGTTAGAATATTGAAAGACGGCTGGACAGTGGTGACCAAAGATGGTCAACTCTCCGCCCATTTTGAGCATACGGTTTTGATAACCGAGTCAGAACCGGAAATCCTGACGTGCCGATCGAAGACGCCATACGCCTCGACGCCGAGATAGTGGAAGTTCTCGGGGTGCAGTTGTTTCGGGCAAAGTTGTCCAACGGGCATGTGCTTCACGCGCATACGGCGCGACGAGACGAGACGTTGGCGGCGGAATTGCGGGTCGGTGAAATAGTGCGACTGGAAATGTCGCCATTCGATATGTCGGAAGGCCGGATACAGTTTCCGGTTCGACAAAAGATTTGAACGAAAGAACAGAAACATGAAAGTTCGCGCATCAGTCAAAAAGCTCTGCGAAAACTGCAAAATCGTCAGGCGCAAAGGCGTCATTCGGGTCATCTGCTCGAATGCGCGTCACAAGCAACGTCAGGGCTAGACAACTCGAAATTTAGACACATATGGCACGCATCATTGGTGTTGAAATTCCCGGCGAGAAGCGGATCGATATCTCCCTCCGCTACATCTATGGCATTGGCCCGGCCAACGCCAAAATCGTCCTTGAAAAGGCCGGCATCAGCCCGGACATCCGCGCCAAGGATCTGAATGAGCAGCAGCTCTCTCAGATCGTCCACGCGATTCAGGATGGCAAGTATGTCATCGAGGGCGACCTTCGACGCGAAATCGGTCTGAACTTGAAGCGCCTTCAGGCGATCAAGTCCTACCGTGGTGTCCGTCATTTGCGCGGACTCCCGGTGCGTGGTCAACGAACCAGCACAAACGCCCGCACGCGCAAAGGTCCGCGCAAGACGGTTGGTGTGCAGCGCAATCCGAACGCCAAGACTGGCATTCACTAATTAATTATCTTTTATGGCTGACGAAACGAAACCCAAGAAGTCCGAAGCGAAAAAGGAGGCGAAGCCCGCTGCTGAGAAGGCACCGAAGGCTTCTGCTGAAGGCGCTCCTGCGAAGGCGCCGAACAAGGCTCCTGATGCAGGTGCGGCGGCAGCACCGGCTATTCCTGTCGCGGCATCCGCACCAACTGCTGCCGAACTCCTTGGGGAAGATCCCAACGCCAAGAAAATCATCAAGGCGAAGGGTTCCAAGAACATCGCCGTTGGCGTCGCGAATATTCTGGCAACCTTCAATAACACGCAGGTCACGATCACTGACATGCAGGGCAACCTGCTTGGCTGGTCCAGCGCCGGTCGCGTCGGCTTCAAGGGTTCACGCAAGAGCACCGCGTTCGCGGCCCAACAGGTCGCCCAGGACGCCGCCCGTCAAGCCATGTCTCACGGCATGCGCGAAGTTGAGATTCGCGTCAAGGGGCCTGGCTCCGGTCGTGAATCGGCCATCCGCGCGCTTCAGGCTATCGGTCTGGAGATCAGCGTCATTCGTGACGTCACCCCGGTGCCCCACAATGGATGCCGTCCCCGCAAGAAGCGCCGCGTCTAGTCCTCACCGAGAGCAACTCACCATTTAGATACATATGGCTCGTTATACTGGTCCCCGTGTTCGCATCAGCCGCCGCTTCGGTGTTCCGATCTTTGGCCCGACGAAATACCTCGAACGCCGCAACTACGGTCCCGGCGTTCACGGCCCCAAGTCGCGTCGCAAGACCACCGACTACGGTCTCGGCCTTCTCGAGAAGCAGAAGCTCCGTTACTACTACGGCCTCATGGAAAAGCAGTTCCGTGGCGTCTATGAAAAAGCGCTTCGCCGTCGTGGTGTCACTGGCGAACAGATGCTCCAAATCCTCGAGACGCGCCTCGACAATGTTGTTTTCCACCTTGGCTTTGGTCAGACCCGTGCGGCCGCCCGCCAGTTGGTTGGCCACGGCCACGTGAAGGTGAATGGCCGCAAGGTTAGCATTCCTTCCTATGCCCTCAAGGTGAACGACGTCATTGAGGTCAAGGACAATACAAAGTCGCGCCAGATGGCTGGCAAGAACATGGAATCGTCCACGAGCCGTTCTGTGCCGGACTGGCTCTCGCTGAACCGCGAGGCGTTCAAGGGCGTCGTGATGCGCATTCCGACGCGTGACGAGATCCAGCCCATCGCCAACGAGCAGGCGGTCGTCGAATTTTATTCCCGTTAAACCAATTCCGCCCTTGAGTGAGGGCGGAGAGCAATTATACGGGCCGGCTCCAGCAACGGGAATAAACAACCGGGGTCAGGCCAGATTACAATTGCAACCCATAAAGCCATGCCAGTACGTCTAGGTCGTTTTGAAATGCCGAAGCGCCTGCAGAAGGATGACTCCTCTGCGACGCCCACATATGCCAAGTTCGTCGCTGAACCGTTTGAAACCGGTTACGGCCATACGATCGGCAACTCGCTCCGTCGTGTCCTCCTTTCCTCACTGGAAGGTGCCGCCATTACCTCCGTCAAAATTGACGGGGCGATGCATGAGTTCACCACCGTTGACGGTGTTGTGGAAGATGTGACCGACATCGTGCTGAACCTGAAGAAGGTTCTTTTCAAATGCCACGTTCGCGAGCCGCAGACCCTGCTGCTTTCCGTGAACAAGGAAGGCACCGTTGTCGCAGGCGACATCGAACTCAACCAAAACACCGAACTCGTCAATCCCAAGCAGGTCATCTGCACTCTCGACAAGAAGAAGAAGTTCGAGATGGAACTCGAGGTCAAGGTTGGCCGCGGATTTTGCCCCGGCGACGAGAACAAGAAGGTGGATCAACCGATTGGCGTCATTGCCATCGACTCGTTGTTCTCCCCTGTCACCCGCGTTCGTTACGGCGTCGAGAACGCTCGTGTCGGCCAGCGCACCGACTACGATCGTCTGGTCCTCGAAGTCTGGACCGATGGCCGCATCTCTCCCGATGACGCGCTGACTCAGGCTAGCGCGATTCTCCAGCATCACCTCGACGTCTTTGTCGGATATGACAAGAACGCCATTGAGTTCGAGCAGGCGGAGACGCGCCAGGATGACGATCAGGCGAAGATGAAGAAGCTGCTGAACATGAGCGTGAACGAGATCGAGCTCAGTGTTCGTGCGGCGAACTGCCTGAACAACGCCAACATCACCACGGTCGGCCAGTTGGCGATGAAGAGTGAGCAGGAGATGCTCAAGTACCGCAATTTCGGCAAGAAATCACTCAACGAAATCAAAGATAAACTTTCCACCTTGGGCCTCGGTCTGGGTATGACCTTTGAGTCAAACCTGCTCGAAGCCCCCAAGGAAGAAGCCAAACCCGCCCTTTAATCGGGCCGATTGTTTTATGCGACACCTTAGAAGAACCGCCAAGCTGGGCCGCCAGTTCGAGCACCGCAATGCGATGCTGGCGAACATGGTTTGCAGCTTGATCAAACACAAGCGCGTCACCACCACCTTGGCCAAGGCCAAGGCGGTCCGGTCCGTGGCCGAGAAAATGGTCACGCTCGGCAAGAGCGGCAGTCTTCACGACCGCCGCCTGGCCGCCGCCCGCCTTCGCCAACAACCCCGTTCGCTTTTCAAGGGCACGCCCACCCGCAAGGGAGCTGTCCTCCGTGCGGAATGGCGCGACAACGAGGACGTGGTCCACATTCTTTTTGACAAGATCGCTCCTGTCTTCAAGAGCCGGGCCGGCGGCTACACTCGCATCATCCGCCTGAATCAGCGTCAGGGTGACGCCGCGCAAAAGGCAATCATTGAATGGGTGGACGTACCCGTCGAGGCTGCGCCGGAACCGGCGAAGGCCGACGACAAGCAGGCTGCAGCGGCGAAGTAATCACCGCCCGCCATCGCCTTTCCAGTTTCAAGCCCGCTCCACGGAGCGGGCTTTTTCTTTTCGCCAGTCCCTTGTATCGCCGCCGGCACTCTCTCTGCTAACTTCGACCCCGTGAACGAACTGCTCATCGGTCTGTTGAGCGCGGTGGTGGCTACGAACACTCCCGCCGCAGTCAGCAATCTTCTGCTCAAGACTACCGGCGTGAAGGTGCCCCTAGTGGTCGCCAACAATCCGGTCGAGCAGGAGTATCAGAAGCTGATGCTTGATGACGACGTCGCGCAGCAGGAGGTGGACAAGTGGATTCAAGAGCGCAACAGCCAGCCGATCCCGCAATCCGATGTCGAGCGCGCGTCGCTCAACGCGCGGATTCGGAGGCGATTTGACCCGGTCAAGAAAGCCTACGAGGACTTTTTGACCCGGCACTCCGGGCACGTGGAGGCGCGCATTGCCTACGGTAGTTTCCTGAACGACATCGGGGACGAGCCGGCGGCAGAAGTGCAGTGGATCAAGGCGACTGAAACCGATCCGAAGAACCCGGCGGGGTGGAACAATCTGGCGAATCTCAACGGCCACAGCGGCGATGTGAAGAAGTCGTTCGACTACTATGCCAGGGCAATTGCGCTCGATCCTGCTGAGCCAGTTTATCTCCAGAACCTCGCCACCACCGTGTTCCTGTTCCGGAAGGATGCGATGGAGTTCTACAAGATCGACGAGCAGGAGGTCTTCGCGAAAGCCATGCGGCTTTATCGCCAGGCGCTGGCGCTGGATCCGGAAGACTTCAGCATGGCGGCGGAACTCGCGCAGACCTACTACGGCATCAAAGTGCCGAAGATTGACGGCACCAATGTCAATCGCGCGGCGGAGCTCAAGCTGGCAGAGGAAGCCATGACCGCGTGGCGGGCGGCACAGAAGCTGGCGACGAGCGACGTGGAGCGGGAAGGAATCCACATCCATCTTGCCCGCTGGCAGATCAATCTCGGCCGAGATGCGGAGGCGCGCCGGAATCTGGAAGCAATCACCAACGAAGTCTGGCTGGCCGCCAAGAAGAACCAGTTGCGCCGGCTCGCCGAGCGGGATGCTGCACTGACCAACGCGGTTGCTCCTCCAGCGGTAAAGGCTCCCTGACATCCAGCAAGCTCGACGGCGAAGCTGCCCGGGCTACTTCGATGCGATGTAAACGTCGGTGTTCTCGAGCGTCTTCGCGATCATCTCCACCGTCTTCTCGATGGCCCCGAGGTTCTCGCGCACGACTTTGAGCGCGTTCAAGCCGAGGGCCTTTGCCTGATCGCGATCGGCAAGGAGCGTGGTAATGGCGATCTCCAACTGCGCGGAATCCTTCACCTGCATCGCGCCACGATTCTCGACAAACGACTTCGCGATGGCCTCGAAGTTCTGCATGTTCGGCCCGAAGATGATCGGCTTGCCTAGCGCGCCGGGTTCGATCGGGTTCTGGCCGCCTTCCGTCGTGAGGCTCTTCCCGACGAAGATGACGTGGGCGTGTTCGTAGAAGTATTTGAGCTCGCCCGTCGTATTGACGAGCAGACAGTCGATCTCGCCGGGCTGGAACTGGGTCTTGGGTGTGACTTCCTTGCGGAAGACGTAGCGCACGCCACGGGCCGTGATCTCGGCGGCGGCTTCCTTGCCGCGCTCGAAGTGCCTCGGGACGAGAATGAGGAACAGATTCGGGAACCGCTTCCGAAGCCGTGTGTAGATGTCTGCCAGCACGCCTTCTTCACCGGCGTGCGTGCTGCCGCCGAGGAGGACGAGTGCGTCCTTCGGTGCGCCGAGCTGGGTCAACATGCGCTGCACATCCAGAGGAGTGCGCTCTTCGAGCTTGGCGGCGTCGAACTTCAAATTGCCCACGATGCGGATGTTCTCCTGCCGGCAGCCGAGCTCGCGCAGGCGCGCGGCATCGGACTCGTTCTGGCAACTGATCCCGGCGAAGCCCGCGAAGATCGGGCGGAAGAGAAACCCGAAACGCTTGTAACCTCGGAAAGAACGCTCTGACAGCCGCGCGTTCACCAGGAACGACGGCACGCCGAGCTCCTCGGCAGTCCAGAGGAAGTTCGGCCAGATCTCCGCCTCCACCAGCACGATGGCCTCGGGGTGGATGGCCATGAACGCGCGACGCACGCTGGCGCGGCGGTCGATGGGGTAATAGATCTTGTGGACGTGCGACGGAAGCTTCTTGCGCAGCTCGCCCATGCCGGTCGTGGTCGTGGTCGAGACGACGATCTTGAGGTTGGGCATCCGCCGTTCAAGGGCGGCGATAAGCTGCGTGGCGATGTTCACCTCGCCCACGCTGACGGCGTGGATCCAGAGCACATGCCGGTTCGTCATGGCCTGCTTGACCTTGGAGCTGAATTTCCCGAAACGCTGTGGGAAATCCTCCTGCCAGTTGCCGCGCCGGCGCATTCGTACGAAATAGTACGGCGCACTGATGCAGAAGAAGATCAGGAACAGGATGTTGTAGATCAGCCGCATGCTTTGACCACGTCGGGGACTATATCACCTGAATCCCTCCGGAGTGGCAAAAGAAAATCCCGGGCCGGACGAAAACGAGGTCGCGCCGTTCAGCCAATCCCGGCCGCGGCGGCGCCGATGATGCCCGCATCCGCTCCGGTCGCAGCCGACACCAGGGGCACATCCCGATGGCCCGGCCACCAGATGTGCTCGCGCATCGCCGCGACCAACGCGTCGCGATACCGCCCTTCAGTCAAACCAAGCCCACCGCCGAGAACGACCCGCTCCGGATCGAGCACGTTCACCAGAGCGCCGATCGCCGAGCCTGCTTCGGCGCCGGCGGATGTCACGATGTCACGAGCTTGAGCATTGCCGGAATCCGCCGCTGCGATCACGTCGCGTCCGGACGCGGCGTCTCCGCCGCGAGCGTTGAATCGCCGGACTAGCGCGGGACCAGAGGCGATCGATTCCAGGCTGGGAGCGGGTTCGCCGCCACGCCCGGAACGATGCGGCATCGGCCCGCTGGCCATCGTGCCGGTGGCCCCGTGCGCTCCGGCCAGCGGCTTGCCATCGATGACGACGCAGGAGGCGATGCCGGTGCCAATGGTGACGTACAGAAACAACCGCGCGCCGTGCCCTGCGCCGAACCTTGCCTCCGCGCGTGCGGCTGCCCGCACATCCGCTTCGATGCGCGTCGGGGCGAAGCGCCCGAGGCGTTCGAGCACCGGTAGATCGAGCCACGCGATGGTCTGCGCGCTGGCGATGGTGCCGTCGGGCCGGACGATTTCGCACAGGCCGAGGCCGATCGCTGCGGGAGCCGGGCCGGCGGAATGTGCGGTGGCGAAAAGTTCGCCGACGAGACGTTCCACCTCCTGAAGCACCGCTTCGCCGCCGCGCTCGGGTCGCGTGGGTGTCTCGAGGCGCGTCAACACGCGGCCATCGGGAAAGGATACGAGCCCGGCGGCGATCTTCGTGCCGCCAACATCCACGCCGATGGCGCAGCAGTCGGCGGTCGGGGCCGCGTCTGGCTTCGCCTGGGTCATGCGCGGTTGCGCCCGCTCAAGCCGGATGCGGCGTCGGCGTCCAGGAAGACATGGACATCAGGATGCCCCTGCAACAACGACGCCGGGCAGTTGGCCGAGCGCGGGCCTTCCGCCATCGCGCGGACGGCGGTGATCTTGTGACTGCCGAACGCGAGGATGATGACGTGCCGTGCGGCGAGAATCGTGCGCAGCCCGACGGTCACACCCTTGGCCGGGGCGTAGTCGCCGCCGAACCATTTCCGGTTCGCCTCGATGGAAATGGTTTCGAGGTCCAAGAGTCGTCCGCCGGCATCCTCCGCGCTGCCGGGTTCGTTGAAACCAAGGTGCCCGTTCTGGCCGAGGCCGAGGATGATGACATCCAGCCCGCCAGCGGCGGTGATCTTGCGTTCGTGTTCCTGCACGCTGGCGAGAGCGTCGGCTTCAAGCGAGCTGACGGTGTGGAACTGCGCCGGGGGAACGCCCCAGGCCTGTTGCACGCAACGGCGCATCAGGTTGGCGCAGTTGCGCGGTTCTTCGAGCGGCACGCCGACGTATTCGTCGAGCGCGAAGACCTGGAGATGCGCAAGCGAAAGCCTTCGTTCGCCGATGCGCCGGTAGAGTTCGAGCGGCGTGTTGCCGGCGGCGACCATGACGGTGCGGGCGTCAGGGCGCGCGAGCCATGCCGCGAGGCAATCCGTCGCGGCAACGTTGGCGCCCTCGGCCGTTGGATGAATGGAGAGGTTCACTTCGCCTCCGCCACGCCGCGTGACAGGGCGCGGATGTAGGCTGCGTTGCATCCGCAGCAGCCGCCGAGGAAGCCGATGCCCTCGGCCTTGGCGACCTTGCCGAAGTCGTGGAACTCGGTGCGCGAAACCTGGATGGTCTCGAGATCATCCGGGAACGCGGGCAGGCGCGTGAAGCTGTGGCAGGCATCCGTGGTGTGGAAGGCCGAGGGCTGCGCGGCCAGCGGAACCGGCGTGGCGGCGCGCATCTGGCGCAGGAGCGGGAGCATCCGGGTTGGGTTCTGCTCGCAGTTCGCGCCGACGGCGATCGCGCCGAGGTCCGCCATTGCCTTTGCACATTCGGCGGGCGTGTGGCCGTCGCTGCACTTCTCGATCAACGGCCGGAAGCTCATGGTGGCGACGGCAGGCAGGCTGGCGGCGGCAGCGCATTCGAGCGCGACTTTCATCTCCGCGAGATGGAAGAAGGTCTCGAGGATCAGGAAATCCACGCCGGCGTCCTTGAGCAGGCGGATTTGCTCGGCGATGTGGTCGCGGGATTTGCCAAGGGACTCCATGCCCTCGCGCTCGGTGAGCTGGGTGCGGGAGACGCTGCCGGCCACGAGCGCGCGGTCGCCGGCGACCTCCTTGGCGAGCTTCACGGCGACGGAGTTGATTCGCTCAGTGTCGGCTCCGTAGCCGGCGCGGTTGAGCTTCTCGCGGGTGCCGAAGAACGTCAGTGCCTGGAGCACATTTGAACCGGCGCCGAGGAATTCCCGGTGCAGCTCGCGGAGGGCGTCCGGATTCTCGATGGCGACCTCGGGCGTGAATTGTCCGCTGCCGCGGCCGGTGCCGACTTTCTCACGGCCGGAGCCGCTGTCCACGTAGCCGCGGCGTTCGAGTTCGATGAGGTAACCGCCGTCGCCGAGGACGACGCCTTGCTGGAGGAGTTCTTTGATGGGTTTCATTTCATGTCATTCAAATTCGGGTTCGTTTCGTCCGGCTGTTGCGCAGGCCGTTCCCACGCCAGCGCGGCCACGGAGACGAGCGCGATGATGAGCCCCGCGATCTCGCGCGGGCCGGCGCGTTCGCCCAGGAAGCCAATCGCCACGGGCACGCTGATGAGAGGATACAACCCCGCCAGCGGCGCGATGATCGAGGCTTTTCCGGCGGCGGCGAAGGCGAGGAGAATCACGAAGTTGCCCGCGCTGAAGAACAATCCCAGCGCCGCGACGAGGAGCCAGAGGCGCGGTGCGGGAGTCGCTGGCAACGGATCGGCGGCGAGGATTCCGATCGCCACTGGAATAAACGCGGCGAGGAACCATAGCGCGGACAGTTCGCCGGAGACGTGGTTGGTGGACAGCTTCTGCAACAGGCCGGACACGCCCCACAGCGCGATGGGCGGCAGCGCGAAGAGCAGCCAAGAATTCATGGAGCCTTCCACGCTGGTGATGTTGAAAAGCCAGATCGCGATGAAGGACAGGACGATGCCGGCCTTCTGCACGGCGTTGAGCCGTTCGCGCAGGAACAGCACGGCGAGAATCACCGTGACGAGCGGGTAGAGCGCGGTGAGCGGGACGACGGTGGCGGCTTGTGCGCCGGAATTCAGCGCGTGGTAGTAAGCGATGTTTCCGGCGCACGTGAGCAGGCCGGCGGCGAAACCCAGCACGGAACCGCGCATCCGTGAGTCGGTCGCGCTGACGCTGACGGTGAGGCGTTTCGAGAACCCGAGCGCGATCATTACCGGCACCAGGCCGAGCGTGGACAAAGCCTGGCTTTGCGCGGCGGTCACGGCCTCGCCGATGAGTTTCGAGATCACCGCCCAGATGCCCCAGCAGAGCACGGCGAGCACGGTAAAGAGAAACCAGCGGGGCATGATCAGGTCAGAGGGGAGGGAAGGAGTGTCGGGTGGATGGAGTGGGGATGGTTCATCCGGAGCTCCTTTAGTGTTCCCGCGTGCGGTCGTGCTGGCGATGTGTGGCTTCGGCGGTGGCGGTTTCGCCGAACGTCGGAGGAATGAAAGTGGTGGTGGTGTCCACGGCGCGGCCTTCCTTCGAGGCCTGGCGGGCGAGCAGCATGATCTCGAGAACGTGCAATGCGTGTTCGGGCGTGACGACGGGTTTCGTCCCGGCGCGCACGCAGTCCACCAGATGATTCAAGCCGTCGGTCCACGGCCAGTCGGGCGCAGTTTCCTTGAAGACCTGCCAGCAGCCGGCGTTGTTCTGGAACAGTTCGTAGCCGTCCGGATCCCAATCGTCGCCGAGCATCTGAATCGTTCCGGCGCTACCGTATATTTCCAGAGCAGGCCCGCGATACTGCTGGAGCGTGAAGCCGCAGGTGACGACCGCGAGCGCGCCGTTGCCGAAATCGAGCAACACCTGCGCGTTATCTTCCACCTGTACCGAAGTGCGCCGACCATTGATCTCGCGCTCTGGAATCGCCACGGAAGTCATGGCCGTGACGCGGCGCGCGGGCCCAAGCAGCCCGGTGAGACTCGTCAGGCAATACACGCCGAGATCGAACAGGCATCCGCCGGACGCCTGATAAAACCACTCGTTCCAGTCCGGCCCAGCCCAGCCGTATCGTGCGCGGGCCGAGCATGGCTGGCCGATGTCACCGCGCTGGATGCGCCGGGAGAGCGTTTGAAACGTGGGGCTGAGGATGGTGAACGGCGCGCACACGAGCAGTCCGGGGCTGCGCGCGGCGAGGGCCGCTAGCGCGCGGGCGTCCTCGAGCGTGGTCGCGAATGGCTTTTCGACGAGCACATGCTTGCCTGCTTCGAGGGCCATTGTCGCGAGCCGCGCGTGTTCGGGCATCGAGGTGAGCACGAGCACGGCATCGACCTCGGGCGAACGGATGAGTTCGCCCGCGTCCGTAGTGAAGCGATCGACTTGCAGCGCCGCGCAGGCTGTGGCGCGCTGATGCTCGCGTCCGCAGGCGGAGGTGACTTCCACGAGGCCGCGCGCGCGGAGCTTGTCGATGGTGGCGCGATACGCCCCGAGGACGTTGCCGCAGCCCACGAGGCCAAGGCGGAGCGGTTGAGAATGCGGTCGCATGTGAGTGATGCGCGAGTGAAGCAGTTCGCCCGCGTGCTGGCAACCGGGGCCGGAGGCAGGGCGATCGGAAGTTGTGGCTAGTTGGATGGGGTGGAACTGTTCGCACACAGCCGTGCGGATCGGTCGCCCGCTGGACGCGGCCTTGATTTGTCGCAGCGCGACAGAATCCACCTCTGCTCGCTCCTTTCGGCCTCGCCGGGCAAAACTTTGAACTTTGAAGTTGGTGAAGGGCGGCTCTATTGTCGCGGCCATGACGGCAGACACGTTCAATCACGAGATGACGGAGGCGCTCAAGGCCTACGACAAGTTCGTGGTCTGCATCGACAAAGTTCCCGAGGATTGCGAGACCTCGCTGCGTTCCCTGATGGAGAAGGCGATCAAAGCCTACGAGAATCGCGGACCGTCGCTCCGTCACGGCATCGCGCTGGACAAGCAGGTCACCATCATCCTCAGCCAGACCGAGAGCGACCGGCCGTTGTGCGGGATCTACTTCAACCTGCATTCGCCGTATCAGAAAAAGGCGTCGAGCAAAACCGCCAAATCGACCACGTAGTTCGGTCGTAGTGCCCCTTCGCAGTGTTTTCATTCAACCGCAACCCATAACAGTTCCCGCATCATGCCGAATCCCTGGACCGGAAAAGGAAACCCCTACACCCGCAAAGAAGTTGTCGATCGTCTCCGCGCGCAATTGAAGAAAGGCCAGCCCATCATCGCTGCTGGCGCGGGCACCGGCATCAGCGCGAAGTTCATCGAGAAGGGGGGAGCCGACCTCATCATCATCTACAACTCCGGCCGCTTCCGCATGATGGGCCACGGCTCCACTTGCGGCATGATGGCCTACGGAGACGCTAATGCCATCGCGATGGAGATCGGCGAGTACGAGGTGCTCCCCGTTGTCGAGGAATGCCCCGTTATCTGCGGCGTCCACGCCACCGACCCCCGCCGCCGCATGTGGCACTGGCTCGGCAAGGTGAAGGAGATGGGCTTCTCGGGCGTGAACAATTTCCCCACGCACACCATCGTGGACGGCCACTTCCGCGGCGTGCTCGAAGAGACCGGCATGAGCGTGAAGAAGGAGTACGAGATGGTCGCGCTCGCCCGGAAGATGGACCTCTTCAG
>SXGS01533862.1_pt1 | contig 19494 bp, 23 predicted proteins | sample 3174681 | NCBI WGS metagenome assembly SXGS01 (sample SAMN11356861, study PRJNA531348) | freshwater metagenome | isolation source: freshwater sample F1-80 | place: China: Fuxian Lake, Yuxi | collected 2017-12-25 | reverse complement strand
GGAGTTCTCCTTGAGCTGAGGTTTTGAGGGCAGGGTTGGTGGCGGGAAGCTGGCACGCGGCCAGGGTGGAGAGGGCAACGGCAGAAAGCAGGGACTTCATCATGGGGGGCTCCGTTTGGTTTTTGCGATAACTCTTATCGCGATAAACATCAGATAGGAGATTGCCTTTTAGGGGTCAAGCATTATTTTTATCGCGATAGGTAATTTCGCGATAAGGGTCTCTTCTGCCCCCGCGCAATAAAGGAATACCACATGCCAAAGCTGACCGCCGCAAACCCGCCGCTGCCCCCGCCGCTGAGCGAGCATATCTGCCGCACGATCTACGCCACCAACCTCGCCATCCAGCGGGTCCACAAGGTCGTCCTCGACGAGCTCGGCATCACCTACCTTCAGTATCTCGTCTTCAATCTACTCTGGGATCGTGACAATCAGTCGGTCAGCGAGCTTTCCGGCCAGCTGGAGCTGGAGCCCAGCACGCTGACCCCCCTGCTCAAGCGCCTGGAGGCGGCCGGCCACCTTACCCGCGTGCGCAATCCGCAGGACGAGCGCCAGGTGCTGATCAGCCTCACCGGTCAGGGCCGGGCCATGCAGCTGCAGGCCGGCTGCGTCGGCACGAACCTCGTGGAAAAGGCCGGAATGTCCGTAGACGAATTGCGCGCGCTCAACGCCGGCATCCGCGCCCTGCACGACAAGCTCACCACCCCGGCCGGAGAAGGGGAGGGCTGAACCCCCGGCCCGTGTTCGATCACGCCTGCGTTGGGGCGGGTTGCCCACGGGCCGGATCGGGGTCAAGATGCCCCCTCTCCCCCCGGAACCCCAGAAGGAGGTCAGCATGCAGATGCTATCCCGAATGGCCCTTGGCGCCACACTCATCACGCTCGCGGCAGGAGGACAGGCGCTCGCGCATCATGGCTGGTCCTGGGCCGAAAGCGAGCAGACTGAGCTGAAGGGAACCATCGAGCAGATATCGATGGCCCCGCCCCATCCGAGCCTTGAGGTGCGCGATGCAGACGGCACGCTCTGGCAGGTAGACCTTGGCAATCCCAATCAGACCGAACGCTCGGGCTTCACCGGCGACACGGCCGAGGCCGGCGACGCGATCACAGTCCTCGGAAACCGCAATACCGATGCCTCCCGCGCCCATATCAAGGCCGTGCGGATAACCATCGAGGGCACCAACTATGATATGTACCCCGAGCGGATCGCGGCCGACTAACATCAATGGCTCCTCCCGGATGGATTGAGGCGTCCTGGATCGCGGAAACCCTTCGCTCGAGCAGCGATGTCTATATGGCCGTCAACGCGGCCCATATCCTCGGCATCGGGCTTCTCGCCGGGGCGATCATTCCGCTGGATCTGAGGCTTCTGGGGCTTGGGCGCAAATGGCCGCTTCAGGTGCTGGCGCCGTTTCTGTCGCGGTGCGCCGCCTGGGGGCTCACCCTCGCGGTCCTGACCGGCGCCGCGCTCTGGACGGTGCGCCCGGCGGAATATCTCGGCAACACGGCCTTTGTCGTGAAGATGCTCCTGCTGGCGCTGGCGCTGGGCGTTGCGGGCCTGCAGCATCTCGCACCCGGATGGCGCCGTGTGCTTTCGGAAGGAACGGCCAGCCTGCCGGTGCGCCTGCTGGCCGGCGCGTCGCTCGCCTGCTGGCTGTCGGTTCTGCTCGCCGGGCGCTGGATCGGCTTTCTCTAGACCGATGGCCTGAAGAGACCCCGGCGCAGGCACTTCCATCAGTCCCCGGAATAAACAAGCCCCCCGCTCAGACCTGAACGAGGCTCGCCAGCAGCGCATGGTCCTTCGAGGAGAGGCGTGTCCCGCCCAGCTCGATCTCCACCGCCACGCTCGTCCGCGCGACCACCGCGCCGGGTGGCAGGGCGAGATAAGGCAGCACGGCCCGCGTGTGCAGGGCCACTTCATAGAGCGACAGCATCGCGCCTTCCTTGGCCGGGTCCTTCAGCTGTTTCACCTGCCAGCCGCTGTTCCCGCCTTTGGGCTCCCCGCGCATCATCATGAACGTGTCGCGCGTTCCGGCAATGCCGGGCGAGACGACCGCGCCATCGCGCAGGCTCGGGAAAACCGGGGCCGTGTTGAGGGCGTCGCAAACGGCCAGCTGCTGCGCGAGCGCCCAGGCAGTGCGGTCAACGCCGCGCGTCCACACAATCGGCATCGCGCTGAAATCAGGCTCCCACAGGGCAAGGCTTCCGTCCGCCTCGCTGCGCGCCTCCACCAGCATCCAGCCGACCTGGATATGCTCGCCCGGCGCGATGCGATTGCCCCCCGCCACGGCGGCCAGGAAATACTGCCGCAGCCAGTCCAGCATCTCGGCTGGCAGGCCACTATGCGCCAGCAGGATTTCAGGATGCGCGCTGGCGGGCGGAAAAACGATACGGTCAGTTTGCACGGGCGAAGGGTCCTTGAAGCTTTCCCGCCAATTGCCCGATTAACGGCCGCGCAACAACCGGGGAATCGCGGCGGGGGAAGGCGGGCCACGCCCCCCTCTCCCCATTGGGGAGGGGAGTGGAGGGTATGTGGGCATTCCGTCCCGCTTCCAAATTTCCCACGGTCGCGGCAGTATCCGCCGCATGAGGATCACCATCGCCCCGCCCACGCCGGCCGATATGGACGTGCTTCACCCCCTGCTGCAGGGCGCCTACTGGTCGCCCGGCATTCCGCGCGAGACGGTGGAGCGCGCCTGCGCCGCCTCCCTCTGCGCCCTCGCGCGGGACGAGGCCGGCACGCTGACAGGCTTTGCCCGCGCGGTGACCGATTACACCGTCTTCGCCTGGGTGTGTGATGTGATGGTGGTGCCCGCTCATCGCGGCCAGGGCCTGGGCCGCAACCTCGTCCGTGCCCTGATGAGCGATCCCGAGATGCAAACCGTCCGCCGCTGGATGCTCGGCACCGCCGATGCTCACGGCGTCTACGCCGAGCTGGGCTTCGCCCCCCTCAAGGCGCCGGAGAGATTGATGGAAGTGATCAGGCCACCGCATTGGGGGCGGTGAAGAGCGCAGAAATTTGCCTATCAATTTATCTCGCTTCCAATTTTGAAGCGGATGGGCAGTTGTACACTATTGTGCTTATCTAGCACTGGATTTCGTAGCATTACTTATATTAATCAACGTGTTGTGGAAGAAGGCTGCGTATAGGAGGAGCTAGAATGTTCTTCTTTAGGTCGCAGTAGGTACGAAAGGCCGAATAGCGATGGCTTATGTTCTATGGATTGTTGGCGGAATACTCGTCGTATTCGTCACCTTTTTCTTGGTCGGATTTATCGGCGGACCTGCGCAGCTAATCTTTGGGCGAGATGGTTATCAACCAGAGTTTTTTCTGAAGTTCACATTCTGGGTTAGCCTTGTAAGCGCGGGAATACTTGTCGGACTTTACTTTTCGACACTGCACAAGTTGCAGGCGGACTATGACCACCACAAAAAGATTCAACAGGAGACAGTGACAGACGCTGTCGCCCCAATTGTCGAGAAGCCAGTGAATTCCGCACAGTCGGAAAGGCAATGGCGCATCGCAGAATATGAGCGAAGAGGATTTCGTAAAACGAAAACTCTTCAATTTTTGCGTTCGACTCCAGGAGGCTCCCAGGAAGTCGTTTTAGCAGACTTGTTTCTGGGCCTGCCTCCGAAAACTCCCGAAAAAGGCAATATTTGGTTTCAGCGAGCTGCATTGGTTTACGCAGGAGGACAAGTTGTCGATTTGAAAGCTGCCGTTCTTTATGGTGATGAATCGTGGAAAAGTCTGAGTGCTGAGTATGTTTCGCAAAAGCGCAGAGGTCGTCCGGTTCATATTGAGAATGCCATTAACCGCCCACTGATAAAAACCAGTCTTGCTCAAAGCCATTATGCGATTTGCTTGGGTCTATCTTCAGCGGAGACAACTCAGCCGTCTAACCTGAATGAGGAGCTTTCAGAGGATAGGGCCGCAAACCTCTGCCGAGCCATTATCAATCTCGAATTCAAAAGGACTGAGGATGTCTTTGGTGTTGATTTGGGTGTGGCCCGAACCAAGCAGACCGACTTAGAGCTTCAATCGAAGCAGCGAGCCGTTGTAGTTATTGGTGTCGATGTGTTCGGCGAAGATCTGCATATGGCAGAACTAATTCGAGCGGCAAGTGAAGTTATACAATTGAACGGCTTGGTTATTGATGATTATTCCCGGTCTCGCTCAGGATATGTGGTGATGAATCGCCTAGATGGAGGAGAGTACGTCGGTGCTCCTAAAGACGACGCAATCGGCGACGATGATGAGTTGTTGTTTTACTTAAAAGGGCGCGATGGTTTGCCCGAAAATTAGACGTTCAAGTGCAAATTTCCTTGAGCCCCTCAAACCACCCCCGCCTCAATCAAGCTCCGCGCGCCCGCGATCACCGCTTCTTCGCTGCTGCGCGGCGTCCAGCCCAGAACGCGCTTGGCTTTCTCGCTGGAGATATGCCGTTCGCGGTTCAGTTCCGGGATCAGCTGTTTGGCGGGCGGGTTGATACGGGCGATCAGGTGGACAATCCAGCCGGGAATGTCCTTGGACGGAACTTTTGAGGCATAGGCCGGAAACTCGCGGCGCAGCACCTCGGCCACGTCCCGGAACCAGATGAACCGGTCGCCCACAAGGAAGCGCTCGCCTTCGGCCGCCGGGTTCGTCATCGCGGCCACATGGGCGGCGGCCACATCGCGCACATCCACCACCACAAAGCCGACCCGCGGCGTGCCCGGCAGCTTGCCCGACATCAGCTGGGTGAGGATTTCAACCGAGGCCGAAAAGTCCCCGCTCATCACCGGGCCCAGAACGAGGGCGGGGTTGATGGTGGTGAGCTCCAGGCCCTTGCCTTCACCTTCGACATAATCCCAGGCCGCCCGCTCGGCGATCAGCTTGGAGCGGATATACGGGGTCATGTCGGCCCCGCCAGTGTCCTGCGACCAGTGTTCCTCGGTCACGGGGTTGGGGCGCCTGTCGCCCCAGCCATAGGCGCAGGCGGCCATCGAGGAGGTCATCACCACGCGCTTCACGCCCGCTGCCTTCGCCGCCTTCAGCACGCGCAGCGCGCCGTCGCGGGCGGGGATGATCAGCTCATCGGCATTCTTCGGCACGGTCAGCGGAATGGGGGAGGCGACATGCTGGACGAAGTCCACGCCGCTCACCGCCTCGGCCCAGCCGGCGTCCGAGGAGAGGTCGGCCGCGCGGATTGGGATCGAGACCGGCTTGCCGGCATAGGCGCTGAGGGTCTGGTTCAGCGGGCCGGCCTTCGCGGCGGAACGGGCCGTGCCGATCACCTCATGGCCTGCCTCGAGCAGCTGGTGGATGACATGCCCGGCGATGAACCCCGTCGCCCCTGTGACCAGAACTTTCGCCATGCCGTCCTCCCGATTTAGTAGAACAATAAACGAAACGTTTTTTGTTCACAAGGGGAAACTGGGGCATGAGAAAAGTGGCCGGGAGTGGCCGGAAGTGTCCCTCTTTTGGCAGGCATCTGGCCCGCTTTGGCCCCGTTTTGGGGCCTGTTTTGCGCCCTCAGACCGGCTTTGGCGGCAGGGCGGGCTTGCGCCGGTTGAGCCTGTGTTCCCGCCAGGTGATGTAAAGCGTCGAGACGATGATGATGCCTGCGCCCACCCAGACGAAGGGTCCGGGCAGCAGGCGGATCATGATCCAGTCCGCCAGGGTTCCCATCGGCAAACGCACATAGTCGAGCGGGGAGAGGAACGAGGCGTCGCCCACTGACATGCCCTTGATGAAGCAGAACTGGGCGACGAAGCCGGCAAACGCCATGGCGAAGATGAGGGCCCATCCCATCAGGTCCGGGCTGCTCCAGTAGAACAGCGCAAACGGCAAAATGATGATGGAAGACAACATGTTGGCCCACACCAGCAGGGCCAGCGGGGAGTGAACGCCCGTCAGGGACTTCACCAGAACGATGGTGAAGGCAAAGCAGAGCGAGGAGGCCAGCGCAAACAGCGCGCCGAGATTGAGATGCGTGCCGCCCTCGCCGCCAAGCAGGGCGGGTAACAACGTCATCACCAGCACTCCCGCAAAGCCGATCACCACCGCCCCGCCGCGATGAATGCCCACCTTCTCGTGCAGCAAAACCATCGCCAGCAACGTCACAAACAACGGCCGCGTAAACGACAGCGCATTGAACTCCGCCAGCGGCAACTCAAACACCGGCCAGATCGCAATCAGCCCGAACACAAACCCCGCCGACCCGATCAGACTGCGTGTCACCAGCGCGCCAAACCGCGCGGTGTGGATCTTCACGCCCCCGATCCAGACGAACGGCATGGCAATCAGGAAGGCGAGGAAGCTGCGCCAGAAGGCCAGGAAAATCGGGTGCGCGTCAGCGGTGATCTCCTTGGCGAGGGCGATGTGGAAGGTATATCCGGCGCCGGAAACCAGCATCCACAGCGCGCCCTGAAGATTGCCCGAGAGGCCGGGGCGGCTTAACGATGCCCCTGATCCAAAAGGTTCCCTGCCGCTCATGCCACGCTTTTCACCTGAAGAAGTCGAAGAGATTGACCGGCTCTGGCGCAGCCTGCCGGCGGGCCACATGTGGACCGGTTGGGCCGCGATTGGCCAGTCCCCGGAGACGGTGTGGATCTATCGGTCGCGGGCCCACTGGCGGCGCTTTCCGCTGACGCGCACCAAGACCGGATATGCCCTCGGCGATGATCAGGGCCGCCTCTTTCGTGAAGCGGCGACCCTGGAGGAATTGCTCAAGGCGGTGGAAGCCGTGCCCCGGCTGCGGATTGCCGATCAGGACTGAGCGGAAGCGGCCTGCGCCAGCCGCATCTGCTCGGCCTGTTCCGGGCTGATGCCGAGGCTTTCCAGAACCGGGCTGGAGGCGGTCTCGTCCCAGCTGTGGCGCGGGCCGACGGTCATGCCGCCATCCACGAGGAACTCCGCCCCGGTGATGAATTCGGCGGCATCAGAGGCCAGAAAGGCCGCCATCTCGGCTATGTCCGTGCCTTTGCCGACGCGGCCGATGGGCTGCATCTTGCCGCCGGCCTGGTAGAGCATCTCGGCCATCTGGTCAGCCACTTCGCGCGGCAGGCCGAGTGAGGCGCCAAAGATCGAGGTGGCGATGAAGCCCGGCAGGATGGCGTTGACGCGGATCTTGTATTTGGAGAGCTCGGCGGCGGCGAGCTTGGAGAAGTGGGCGACACCCTTCTTGGCCACCGAATAGGTGATCGGGGCATAGCCGGCCGAGACCGCGCTGATCGAGGAGGTGTTGATGATCGCCCCGCCTCTGGCTTTCATGTGGGGGATGGCGAATTTGGTGCCTGCGAAGACCTGCTTCAGCAGCAGGTTCATCGTCTGGTCGTAGCCGTCGAGATCGAGCTCTTCGACCGACGTATTCGTGCCGCCATGGCCGGCATTGTTCCAGACGATGTCGAGCGATCCGAAGGCGGCGGGAGCCGCGTCCATGACGGCTTTGAGCTCGTCCATGTTGGTCACGTCGCAATGGACGAAGCGCAGCTTGTCCGGCCCGAACCGGGTTTCCAGCGCCCTGCCTTTTTCGTCCTGGATGTCGCCGGCGATGACCTTCGCGCCCGCAGCGATGAAGACTTCCACGCCGGCCAGTCCGATGCCGCTGGCGGCGCCTGTGATGACGGCTACCTTGCCCTTGAGATCTGCCATGTATTCCTCCCGGTTTTGGCCGACATGGGCCGCCCTTCCGCGAGGGGCGTCAAGGGAGAAAGATGACGGGGGCGTCAAATTCTGCCCGCCCCAACTCAAGCGGGAGAGGGGAGTGGATCAGCGCTTCTTCTGCAGCCCGAAGCGCTTGATAAAGATCCCGTCGAGCCAGCGTTTGGGCAGGCGGCTGGCGATGGTGAAATTGGTCAGCTTGTCGGGCACGGGGGCATAGCGCGCTTTCGGGCTGGAATTGCTGAACGCGTCCTCGACAACTTCGGCGATCGTCTCCGGTTTCAGGCCGGTCTTGCCGCCCTTCAGCATCGTTTCCTCAAAGATGTTGAGGGACGCGGCCCAGTCGCTGCCTGCATAGAGGCCGCCTTCATTGTCCTTCTCCGCCTTGTCCCAGATCGGCGTTCTCACCGAGCCGGGGCCAATTGCAATGGCGTCGATGCCGTAGATGGCAAGTTCCCGGCGCAGCGTGTCGGTCATTGCTTCGTTGGCATGTTTGGTCGCGGTGTAGGCACCCAGGAAGGGCGCGGCGATCTTTCCGCCGACGGAGGTGATGGTGACGATGCGTCCAGGCGGGCCTTCGCGTGTGGGATCTCCGCCGAGAAGGGGCACGAAGGCCTGGGTAACGCGCAGCATGCCGAAGACGTTCACCGCGAAATGGGCTTCGAAATCCTCCAGCGGCTGGATCGCGAGCGGCCCCATCTTGGCAATGCCGGCATTGTTCAGGAGGCCGGTGAGGCGCCGCTTGCCGAGCGCCGCGCTGAGGGTGGTAACAGCTGCGGCGACCTGATCAGTCTTCGTAACATCCAGGATGATCGGACGAAGATCGCCGGTGGCGCCCTGACGCAGGGCATCGGCGTCCTTCTGCGAGCGTACGCCCGCAAACACGGTCCAGCCCTTGGTGGCCATGTGCCGGGCAGCGGCTTCACCGATGCCGGTGGAGGCTCCGGTGACGAGCAGGGTACGGGCGAGGGCGGGCGCGGTCAGATCGGTCATGTCTCTCTATACGCGCGAAAAGCCTGTCAGTTTTCAGTTTTTTTGCTGCCGCCCTCAATCACCGTCAGCCGGGGCTTGGTCTGGCGCAGGCGCGTCACCTTTCCCGGCTCAGGCGGGGGCAGGCTGGAAGCTGGCACCAGGGCGGGCTTTGACCTGGCGGGCGGGGGCGCTTCGGCTTCGGGTGTCTCTGCGTCCTCCCCGGTGTGGCGCACGCGGGGCAGGGGCTTGCGCTTCATGCCCATCGGCTTGCGGGCCTGAAAGCCGCCGGAGGGCTTGCCGCGGGCTTTCTTGTCGATTTCGCGAAGCTTGGCCTGTTGCAGGCTGGAAAGGGCTTCGCCCTGCGCGCCCTTCATGGGGTCGGCGAAGGCAGAGCCGAACTTCTCGATCCTGCCTTCGACTTCTTCGAGAAACTCGCGTTCCCAGTCCGAAAGCGGTGGCCCGAGGCCCTTTTCAGCCAGCAGCGCGGCTTTCCGCAGCTTCCTCAGCGCGGCGCGCTTCTTGCGCTCATCCACTTCTCTGGCCATGGCATCATCTCAGACGAGTTTGCCAGTCTCCGCAATCGGCAGTGCGATCTCAGGCTTCGCCCAGTGCAATCAGATAGGTTTCCAGGATCATTTCCTGTTCTTCGCGTTCGGCCCGCTCGATCTTCCGGAGCCGGATCACCTGGCGCAGGGCCTTGGTGTCAAAGCCGATGGCTTTTGCTTCGGCGTAGACTTCCTTGATCTGCTCGGCGACTTCCTTCTTTTCCTCTTCCAGCCGCTCGATCTTGGCGACGGTCTGGCGAAGCTTTTCCCGGGTGGTTTCGTCGATCTTTGTGAGCTCGAAGCTGTCATCATCGGCCATGGGGCGTCCTTTCCGGGGTCTGAGGCGAGGGGAAGGCTCTTAGCGGGTCTGGCGGCCAAAGGCCAGCCGCCGGATGGCCCCCGCAACAGCGCCGCCTTCGCCATGATGTGGCATGTGTCCCTCGTCCGGCAGGATCACCAGTTCGAGGGGTATCTGCTTCTTGAGGCGGGCGGCATGAAGTTTCGGTGAAAGCACTGTGTCCTGGCTGCCGGAAAACAATGTGACGGGCACCGTCAGATCGCCATACCGTTCTGATTGTTCGGCCAGTTCGGTCTTCAGCCGGGTCATGTCCTGCGCGTTGGCGCGGAAATTCGGCGGGCGCAGCAACAGTCCGAGACCGGAGTTCTGATAATACCCCTCCGGCGTCGGCGCCGGGGCAAACACGCTGGAAATGCCATTCTTCATCTGCGGCGGCCCGACGATCGGGACGAGCTGGGAGAAGACAGGTCCCACGATGGGCGAGGCTGCGATGGAATTGTACCAGGCGGTGCCGCTGCCTTCGCCCCAGTCATGCGTCACCGGGGCCAAGAGGACGAGGCCGGAGACAAGGTCGGGGCGGTCCAGGGCAAGGCGCAGGGCGACAGCGCCGCCGAAGGAATGACCCGCGACAACGGCTTTCTGGCCGGGTGCCAGCTGCTCCAGGACGCCGGCCATCTGACGGGCCTGCGCGGCGAGCGTTTCGGCCCCGTCAAAGCGCTGCGAATAGCCATGCCCCGGGCGGTCTGCCATCAGCACGCGCATGTCGGCCTCTAGGCGGGGGGCCAGCGTCCAGGTGAACTCGCGGGCATTGGCGCTGGCGCCATGGATCATCAGCACGACGGGCGCGGTTTCAGGGCCCCGGGCGAAGACGTGAACACCGTGGCCGTTGACCTCGATCTGGCGGCCCTCGGCCGGGAAGGCTGTTTCCACCTTCGAGGTGTAGGCCATGCTGGTGACACAGGCGCCAAGACCGAGGCCCGACAGGGCCACGAGGGATGCGGTGATCATGCGTTTCAAAGCTCCTGGCCTTCAGCCTTGAGGGTCAGGCGGGCTTCGGCGGCCTTGGCTTGGGGCATGAGCGGATAGATGGTGAGTGCCTGGCGGTAGCTGTCGAGGGCTTCTGCCTCGCCGCCAAGCTGTTCGAGGATGTAGCCGAGGCCCAGCCAGGCGCCAAAATGGCGTGGCTCGGCCTCAAGCGCCTGATTGAGATCGCGCAGGGCTTCGGGGTAGTTCTCTTCAGACAGGAAGATGCCCGCGCGCCGGTGCCAGGCTTCGGCAAAGTCCGGACGCATCAGGATCACCCGGTCGAGCAGGTCGCGGGCGAGTTCCGTGTCGCCGAAATTGAGCGCTTCCACCGCTCGGCTCATCACGAGATCAGCGCTGGGCGAGCCCGATTCCAGCCAGGTGGCCCAGATGTCGTCGGCCACATCGGCGGCCTGAACTTCGTCCTCGGCCGATTTCAGTTTCTCGAACATCTCGTCGGATGGCAGCGCCTGGGCCAAAGGCGCCAGCGCGAGCAGGAAAAGAGCGGAGACGAGCCGTTTGATCATAGCCCATGATATGACGCGCGCAGGGCCGGCGGCAACGGCGGCTCTCAGCGGAACTGCCAGAGAAAGTCTCAGAGAAGTCCCTGGCGGATCAGTTCGCTTTCAAGCCGGGCGGCGCCGGTGAAGAGGTGGGTCTGGTAGCCCAGCGCGTCTGCCATCGCGATGTTTCGCGGCGCGTCATCGATGAACAGGACGTCGCCAGGATCGGGATCACCCATGCGGGTGCGGGTATAGTGGAAGATTGCCGGGTCGGGCTTGATCATGCCGATCTGGCCGGAAACCACCACCTCGCGGAAGCGCAGCAGGGCGGGGAACATGTCCAGCATCTGCGGCCAGATTTCGGCGGGCATGTTGGAGAGGCCGTAGATCGGCACTTCCCTTCCATGCAGCAGTTCCACGAGACGGTCGGTTCCGGTGATGTAACCGTCAAACATGTCTGCCCAGCGGCTGTGCCAGGCGCGGATCTGGGGCTCGTAGTGGGGGTATTTTTCGATCAGCGGGGCGGCATTGTCGGCAAAGCTCACGCCGCGGTCATGCCCGGTGTGCCATTCCATGGTACACACTTCGGCAAGGAACCGGTCTGCTTCAGCCGCGTTGCTGAAGACCTGCGAGTAAAGCCGAGCCGGCGACCAGTCGAGGAGGACGCCACCTAAATCGAAGAGGGCGATGCGGGCCGTCATTCTGCCGCCTCAATCCCTGTTCATCTAAGGCTCAGCCTTGTTTCGCTTTGAAACGAGGGTCGGTCTTGTTGATCACATAGACCCGGCCCTTGCGGCGCACGATCTTGCAGTCGCGGTGACGTGACTTGAGCGATTTGAGAGACGAGCGGACTTTCATGGGTCTGGCCTGAAACGTTTAGGAATTGGGAAAGCGGAGCGCGTAATGAATCCGGATAGCCGAGTCAAGAACGGTAACTGCGGCGAGAAGGCCGACGAAAGGGTAAAGGGCATGATTAAGCGCGGTTTGGCCAGCTCAAAATGGATGGGGATCGCGGTTGTCTGCGGGGCGCTTGCCTCCTGCGCAGCCGGCCCGCAGGCCCCTTCACCCAAGCCTCCGGTCACCGGAACGCCCGCTCCGGCGCCTGAAACTGGCCCGATTGCCTATAAATCTTCCGGTCATGCCGCAATGGATGCCTGGCGGAACGATTTTTCTGCCCGCGCCATGGCAGCGGGAAATGACCGGGCGTTGGTCAAATCGCTGCTGGAAAATATCAGCCCGATCCGGATGTGGCTGGGCAGTTCCGAAACAGAGGTGACAACCCAGACTGCGCCAAGCGATCAGGCCGAGTTTGCAAAACCGATCTGGGACTATCTCGCCACGCCGCTGGGCAATACGCGCATCACGCAGGGCCAGCAGAAGCTCGCCAGCACAAGTGCGACACTCGCCGCCATCGAGGCCCAGTATGGGGTCGACCGGCAGGCGCTGCTGGCCATCTGGGGCATGGAAACCAATTTCGGCGGCTTTATCGGCCGCGATGATGCCGCCAATGCGCTGGCCAACATGGCGGTGGAGGGGCGCCGCCGGAATCTCGCCGAAACCGAACTCTACGCCCTGATGAAGATCCTCAAGGATGGCGACGCGCGCCGTGGTGACCTGATTGCGGGCTGGGCGGGCGCCATGGGGCACACCCAGTTCATGCCCTCGACCTATGTGGCCCATGCGGTCGATTTTGACGGCGATGGCCGCAAGGATGTCTGGAAAAGCGAGGCGGACGCGCTGGCATCAGCCGCCAACTACCTTGCCCGGTCTGGCTATGTGAAGGGCCAGCCCTGGGGCATCGAAGTGCTGACCCCGGAAGGCTTCGACTACGGCCTGGCCGATGGCAATGAGCGCCGGATGACGACGTGGACCGGCGCAGGCCTCTCGCCCATCTGTGGCGGGGCGTTCGATACCGGCGGGGCCGAGTATGCCGAACTGTGGCTGCCGGCGGGCGCCTCGGGGCCGAAATTCCTGCTGTTCAAGAACTTCAACGTCTACAAGACTTACAACCGCGCCGATTCCTATGCCCTCGCCGTGGGCCTCTCGGGCGACATGATCGCAGGCAAGGGCGGGCCGGTTGCGGCCTGGCCCAAGCACCTGCCGCCACTGACAGTGGCCGATATCCGGGAGTTGCAGACCAGCCTCAACGAGCTCGGGTATGATGCGGGCACACCGGACGGCATTGCCGGGCGGCGCACCAAGACGGCGCTGCAGAACTTCCAGAAAGCGCGCGGTTTCCTGGCGGACGGGTATCCGACGCAGGAAATGCTGGCGGCTGTCAGGGCAGGCGGACCGGCCATCAATTGAGGCCGGGCCACCGCTAATCTTCGTCATCCCGCGCCTCGCCGAGGCCATCCTTCATGCCGAACCGGGCATAAAGGAACATGGCGATCAGCATGCCGGCGCAGAGATAGAAGGGCAGCTCGCGGCTGACATATTCGTAGAAGAACAGCCCGAAGAAGGGCGTCACGATATAGCCCATGCCGTTGGCCGAAATGACGAGGCCCGCGACATTGCCCTGAAGCTGCGGCGAGACGGCGAGGGAGGCCCCGCTTGAGAAGCCCGGCCGGGCAAGGCCCTGGCCAAGGCCGATCAGGAATTGCGACAGGATGAGGCTCGCAAAATCATTGGCGAACACGATCATCAGCGTACCCACAAGCAAGGGTACGCAGCCCACCCACATCAGCGTCTTGTTGCGCAGGTGCAGGCGCGGGATGATCACGAGCTGGGCAAGCAGGACCGCGACTGCGCCAACCGTGAAGGCCGGGCCGGTGTACTGCGCTGCTTCGCGGCCCGAGACGCCGAGCTTGTCCATCACCGCAAAGACAAACACCTGGGTGAGTACGCCGGTGACCAGAGACATGGCGACCGCGTAGATCAGGAAGGGAAGGACCCGGTCTGAGTGCCAGAGGCCCTTGGCGCCGATCTCTGCATCGATCTTGACCGCATCTGCGACCGGCGCGCGCGTTTCCGGCAGGCGCCACCAGACGAGCGCTGCCATTGTGCCAGCCAGCACCGCCGTGACCAGGGCCGGGGAGAGGATGCCGACCCAGGCGACGAGGGCGGCCGCAAAGGCCGGGCCGATGACGCTGCCGACGCTGAAGCCGGAGGAGAGGAAGGCAATCTCGCTCTGGCGCTCGGCCTTGCTGGTGCGGTCGGCAACGTACGCCTGCGCCGCCGGGTTGGCCGCCGAGCCGATGAGGCCGAACAGCGAGCGGGCAAGCGCCAGGCAGACGAATATGGCAACGATATTGGTCATCATGCCGGAGAGGGCGAAACGCCCTGTCAGCCAGATAAAGAACATCGAGGCGGCATAGCCGGCGAGGCCAATCGCGGCGACCTTGCGCCGGCCCCAGCGATTGGAGCGTTCACCCCAGAAGGGGGAGGTCAGCGACCAGAGGAGCGCTGACAGGGAGAAGACCGCTCCGGCCATCCAGTCCGGCATCGCCATTTCCCGCGTCAGCTGGGGCAGGACGGCGGCAAGCAGCATCGTGTTGCCCGCGCCAATGGCCATCAGCGCGAAGAACAGGAGAATGAACGCGCCCCGCCGGTCTGGGCGGGACTCGTCGGGAAGGGGGCCGTTGATGCCTGGCATGATGGATGGTCCCCCTCGCAACGGGCTTTTTTTTGAAGTCTGCGGTGCGCCCGAACACCCCCCTTGTGAACGCGGCTTTAAGACGCGCCGGGCCATGAAGGGTATTCGCGGTTCTCACGTCTTGAAAGGGAAATGACGCGCAGTGCTTCAACTGGCCGGTCTTGTCATCGTTCTTATCCTCGTCGGAGGCGGCCTTGCCCTGACCGGCGGGCCCGCAGCCATGCACGCGCTACCCTTCGAGCTGGCGCTGATCGGCGGGGCGGCGATCGGCACGGTGATGCTGGCCAATTCGCCGGCGGTTGCGCGCGAAGCGCTGGCAGGCTTTGTGCGGGCTTTTCGCGGCGCCCGCTGGAAGAAGAGCGATTATGCCGATCTCTTCGCGCTGACTGGCGGCCTTATGCGCGCTGTGAAGCGGCGGGGCTTTGTCGCCATCGAAGCAGACATCGAGATGCCCGAAGAGTCAGCGCTCTTCCGCGCGGCGCCGCGTATCCTGGAAGACGCCCCGGCGCGGACGCTGATCTGCGACGCGTTCCGGCTGATGGCGCTTGACCTGTCTGATCCTCAGCGGGCGGACCAGCTGATGATGGAAGCCATCGACGGGCACATGGCGCAGCGGGCCAAGGCGGTCGGCGCGCTGCAGACTCTGGCTGACGCGCTGCCCGCGCTGGGCATTGTGGCCGCTGTGCTCGGCATCATCCGGACGATGGGCGCGATTGACCAGGAACCGGCCATTCTGGGCGCCATGATCGGCGCGGCTCTTCTCGGCACTTTCCTCGGCGTGTTCCTCGCCTACGGGCTCGTCGGGCCGATTGCGGCACGCTATGGCCAGATCGTCGAGGAAGAGGCGATCTTCCTTGAGACGATCCGCGGCATCATCCGCAGTTTCGGGGAGGGCGCTGCCCCCTCGCTGGCCATCGAGATGGCGCGCACGACCCTGCCGATTGCGTTGCAGCCGGAAGCCGGGTCGGCGAGCGCGGCGGTGACCCCGCTCGCAGCAGCACGAAGACCAGCTGCCTGATTGGCGCAGGCGGCCTGAGCCGTTAGGCTCCTGCCTTTCCCCCTGTCAGAACAAGGCTGTTGCCGATGTCCCGTTTCGATGAACTTGTTGCCACCGTTGAAGTCTACCAGTCCCTGGCCGAGGAGAATTACAACCGCATCCGGCGGCTCGCCGAGGAGGTGCGCTCGGGCCTCTGTGATTATCTCGGCGCCAGTGACGGGATTTGTGTGCACCTCGTGCCGCCGGCTGGCCCGTTCGAGCCGCGCTCCTATGGCGATCAGGCCTTTTCCATCCCGCCGAGGGGGTTTCGCCCCCTTGGGCCGGTCTCCTTCGGCCTCGCGGTCAGGGTAACGAAGACGCATGACTGGCTGCGCCTGGGGATGCATTGCCGCAAGTCAGGCGACAGTTTCATCGTGTCGATCGAGGAAGGCGCCGAGTATGAATTCCGGCTGCCGATCAGTGAGGAAGACGCCCGGCCGTTCAATGCGCACATATTCGAGCACATCCAGGGCTGGTTTACCGAGAACATCGAGCGCTACCGCGAGGGCTCCTATGGCGCCCGGGCAATCGGCTTTGACTTCTCGCTGCCTGAGTCCAAACTGGGGTTTGAGTCCTAAATCCACATTTTACACCGAGGATCGCGGCCGTCGGATTCCTGCCTCAATCCGGAATTGGTATTCTCCCTTTTGGGGAGAAAATTTATTTCGGGATTTTGCAGCCATTCCGTCTTGACACGGATTATTCGCCGGCGGCCTGCAATTCAGCCCCGTGAACCCTCAGCCAGGACCTCTGGCGCTTCCAGTCAGGGCAGCATTTGGCCACCAACGCCCAGAATCGGTTGGAGTGGTTCATCTCGAGAAGGTGGGCGCATTCATGGGCAGCGACGTAATTGAGGACCTCCGGGGGCGCCATGATGAGGCGCCAGGAAAAGGACAGCTGCCCGTCAGAGGTGCAGGAGCCCCAGCGTGAGCGTGTGTCCTTTACGGAAATGCCTTTATATTCAACGCCCAAGGTCTCTGCGTGGCGCTTTGCGGCGCGCGTAAGATCTGCCCGCGCCTGCTTTTTGAGGAAGCGTTCGACGCGCATATGAATGGTTTCGGGATCGCCGGGGACATGCAGCAGTTTCGGCGCGCCCGGCAGAAGTTTTGCCAACCGGCCCTCGCCTTCGCCCTTAATTTGGCAGGGATCCCCGCGATAGTTGAAAACGGCCCCTTCCTCGAAGCGGACAATCTCCGGAAGGTGTTGAAGTCTTGAGGAAATCCAGTCGACACGCTCTGCGGCGAAGGCGACAGCGGCCTCCATCTGACGCTGGCTCGGGGCAATGGCCACAGCCTCCCGGCGCCGTTCATCCAGGCGGATAATCAGGCGTCTGGCCTTGGCATTGACCTCAAGGCGCACTTTCACCCGGTGACCACCGGGCGCTTTCAATGTCATGGTCTGGCCATTGTTGTAGAGCATGTGTAAAGAGTCCGCACTTAACGAGCGGCCACACCGCACCCCCAATCCGAAACAGAGGGACACCTAATGAAGTATTTGCTCACGGGCGTGATCGCTATAACTTTGCTTACGGCATGTGGGCAGAAAGACAAGCCGACTGGTGAGGCTGCTCTCGCGGCAGTTGAATTCGACGTATCGAAACTGTCCGATGTCTCGCTCCGTAATGGAGACGCAGCTACGGCTCCCCAGGCGCTTGCCGCTCTGTCCTTGTCTGAGTCCGGTTCCGGGAGGCTGTCCTTTGACGGCCAGGACATCAACGGCGACAAAGCCGTTTTCACAAACGTGATCCTCTCCATCCCTCAGGACACTACTGCGGATGAGCCCCTCTATTCTGAGGAAGAGATCGCCGAGCTGTTCTCCTACATGGACTATGACGGTGACGGCATCGCGGACGATGGCTCCGAGATGACGCTTGAAGAGTACGGCGTCAGCATGAATGCTACCGAGCCGGCCGGCCCGCCCCCCGTGGTCAAGGCGGCAAAGCTCGAGTTTGACGGCCTCGGCATGATCGACGGCGCCGCAAACTTCTCCTTGATGCGCCTCTCGGACATTTCGGTGACCCCGGTCGAGGGTTCTGAAGACCAGACCACTGGCGCCATCGGCACGATCGAACTGATCAATCCCTCGCCGGAAACGGCCGCCTGGGTCGCCAGCCTGTTTGGCCAGGGTGAACCGGCAGACTTCCCGGAAGGCACGGCGCTGTCGTTTGACCGCTGGGCGATCAAGGACGTCAACCTCGTCATGAACGATGCCAGCGGTTCGGGCGGGTTCGATCTTGGCTCGTTCTATATTGATGGCCTGAAAGAAGAAGTCGCAGGCCGGGTTGGCCTCTCCAATCTCAAATTCCAATTCACCGAAGGCGAAACCGGCGACGTCAACATCACGCTCGACGGATTTGGCCTGGCCGGTCTCGACTATGGCCTGATCGCGGCTGCAGCTGCCAGCTCGTCTGATCCGGCTGCCATGTCGGAAGCGATGCAGGCTGATCCGGGCAATCCGGGCTTTGACGCCGCGCTCATGAAGGGCCTGAAAGCGGACATCATCGGCGCCAGCGTCGATCTGGCCGAGTTCAACTCCTATGTGGGCCGCGACAATCAGGGCCGCGCGACCAAGATCACCACTGATCCCTTCACCGTGACGGTTGCAGCGCGCGACAATCCCGATGGCGAACAGTTTGCCGGCGCGCTGGCAACGCTGGGCTACGAGTCGCTGACCCTCAGTGGCGCCGGTGAGCAGCTCTATGATCCGGACGCAGACATTGTGACCCTGCCGAAGGGCAAGAACTACTGGCAGCTCAATGACGGCTTCAAGCTGGACGTGTCGGCCAAGTATGAAGGCTCCAAGGCGATCGCAGAGGCCTCATCGGCGGCCCAGCTGGAAGCCAATCCGGACGCCATGATGGAAGCGATGATGAGCAAGCTGGCGTTCCATCAGCTCGAAATCGCGTTTGACGACAACGGCTTCTTCAACCGGGCGCTCAATGCTTATGCGGCCCAGTCGGGCGAAGACCCTGCCAATGTCCGGGCCCAGATTTCCGGCGTCATGGCGATGGCTCCGATGATGGCTGGCCAGACCGGCGTTGACGTGGCTGTGGTCACCGAGCTTGCCTCGGCGATCTCGAGCTTCGTGCAGGATCCCAAGACCCTGACGATCACGCTGGCCCCGCCGGCCCCTGTGACCGCGCAGAGCTTTGTGGACGCTGCTTCCAACCCGTCTGACCCGGCGATGAAGCTGGACAAGGCGAAGCTCGGCTTCTCGGCCGGCAACAAGTAAGCAGATTGCCCGCAAGGGCAAGAGAGGAGGGCGCGGGAGCAATTGGCTGCCGCGCCCTTTTCATTGGGCGGCATTGAAGGCATAGGCTTGAGCGCATGAAACTGGCGTTTTTCGGAGATGTGGTCGGCAAGCCCGGCCGGGCAGCGGTGCTGGAATACCTGCCGGAGCTGCGCGCGCGGCTGAAGCTCGATTTCGTGGTGGTCAATGGCGAGAACGCGGCCGGGGGCTTTGGCCTCACCCGTCAGATCGCGGAAGAGTTCTTCGGGGCAGGCGCCGACTGCCTGACGCTGGGCGACCATGCCTGGGACCAGCGCGAGGCGCTGACCTATATCGAGCGGGAACCCCGCCTGCTGCGGCCGCTGAACTATCCGGCGAGCTCCGGCGCGCCGGGGAAGGGGGCCGAGCTCTACACCCTGCCGGACGGGCGCCGGGTGGGCGTGGTTCAGCTGCAGGGCAATGTGTTCATGCGCCAGGCGCTCGCCTGCCCGTTTGCGGCGGCCGATGCGGCCCTCGACCAGATGCCGTTGGGCACGGTGGCCGACGCGGTGATCGTGGACATGCATTGCGAGGCGACGAGCGAGAAGATGGCGATGGGGCACCATTGCGATGGCCGCGCCAGCCTCGTTGTGGGCAGCCATACGCATGTGCCG
>SXGS01384665.1_pt1 | contig 19498 bp, 13 predicted proteins | sample 3174681 | NCBI WGS metagenome assembly SXGS01 (sample SAMN11356861, study PRJNA531348) | freshwater metagenome | isolation source: freshwater sample F1-80 | place: China: Fuxian Lake, Yuxi | collected 2017-12-25 | reverse complement strand
CGCTTCGGGGTCTTCTACCGCCAGACCATCCGGATGGTCCGCGTCGCCCAGATCGTCTCGTACAACGCCTGCGGCGAGCGCGAGCTGATGGGCGAGATGCTGCTCAACGAGTGGAAGTGGGCCCCGGACCTGGCCATCGGCGATTCTTGCGACGATGCCCTGCCCCCCTCCAACCACCCCCCCGCCGCGTGCCTCATCCCCCCCTGCGATTGATCCTCGCCTGGCCGCCCGTGTGCGACGGCGCGCCCCGAGGCTCCTGCGGCTGGCTCACCCTCACGCTCCTCAAGTTGCCCTGCGTCCAGCTTTTGGGGACAATGGCGCGGGCGCTCGCCGGCTCATCGGCGTGCGACCCTGCGCCCGCGAGCCGAGGTGGAGATGATCCAGAGTCGCCGTGTCCTGCCGATGATCGCCGCCCTCGCGCTCTCGCTCCACGGGTGCCCCTCCGGCGAGTCCGAGTGCACGGGGCCGGGCTGCGAGGAGGAGGGGCCAGGGCCGGAGCGCCGGTGCGAGGCCAGCACGGACTGCGCGATAGGCTTCAACTGTCAGAACGGGGCGTGCGTCGAGGCGCCCATCTGCAGCGCCGACCGCCAGTGTCCGATGGGTCAGCGGTGCATCTCCGGCGGCTGCTTCATCGTCGATCCGCCCGACGGCGGTCAGCCCGAGCCAGAACCCGCGCCCGAGCCTGAGCCCGAGGGCGGCTGCCGGGGCTGCGTCCAAGAGTCGCCCCAGGGGCCTGTCTGCGTGCCTGGGACCTTCGACGCGGCCTGCGGGGGCGGCGGGCAGCCCTGCCGGGCCTGCGGTCAGGGGCAGAGCTGCGACGAGGGCGTCTGCGCCCGGACCATCGCGTGCGGCCCGGAGAACTGCGAGGGCTGTTGCAGAGGTGAGATCTGCGAGGATGGGGGAGCCGACGGCGCCTGCGGCTTCGGGGGCCTCCAGTGCCAGCGGTGCGCCAACGGGGCGAGCTGTCAGGAGGGCGAGTGCTCGACGCCCTGCGGGCCGGACAACTGCGCCGGGTGCTGCGACGACTTCGGGGAGTGCGACCCCTTCGGGGATCTGGACTTCGCCTGCGGCGTCAACGGGGCGCGCTGTCGAGCGTGCGGCGGCGATCAGGCCTGCTCCGGCGGCGCCTGCATCGATCTGGGCTGCGCCGAGACCTGCGGCGGGTGCTGCTCGGGGGACGTGTGCCTGGGGGGCAATGCGGGCAATGCCTGCGGCGACAACGGCGCCTTCTGTCAGGACTGCGGGCCGGGGCGGCTGTGCCAGGGCAATACGTGCGCGCTCGACCCTCGCTCGCGCTGGGACGTCCTGCTGCTTAGCGCCGTCGTGTCGGCCACCAACGCCAACGGCGACGCGTGGGACGCCTTCGGCGGCAACCCCGACCCCTACATCCAGATGACGACCACCGACGGCGTCACCTCCGCCGAGGCGCGCTCGACCACCCTCAACGACACCACCTCGCCGTCCTGGTTCGAGAACGTCCTGACCAACGTGGTCGCCGAGGCGCTGCTGGGCTCCTTGATCTTCCGCGTCTTCGACGACGACACCTTCAGCGATACGGCGATGGCCTCTTGCAGCACGCGCCTCGAAGAGTCCTTCTTCGACGGCGGGACCTTGACCATCACCTGCCCGGCCAGCGGCGATCTGACCCAGGCCACGATCCGCTTCCAGGTCCATCGCCACTGACGGGGCGCCCGTCTCGTCAACGACACGAGCCGCGTCCAGGCCGGCCTGTGAGCGCGGTCAGTTGTTTTTATCAGTGATTACAGATGTTTGGGGCCCGACGGCCCTTGCCGCGCGGGATCAAGGCTGTTGGCGGCGAGGGAGGGCGAGGGCCAGCGCCAGGAGCAGCAGCGGGAGGATCAAGGGGCTGGGGTCGCCGGGCGCGCTCTGGCAGCCCTCGTCGCCGCCGCCTCCGCCGCCGCCGTCGCCGCAGACGCAGGCGGCGGGCTGGCCGTCGCCGCCGCAGGTCGTGCTGCCGATGCCGCCGCCGGGGCAGAGGCAGGAGAGGGGCTCGCCAGGATCGCAGCCGACGTCGTCGGGCTCGTTGGAGGGCTCGGGCTCGGCCTCGGGGCCTGGATCGCCGCCGACGGTGACCTTGAGGGAGTCGAGGACTCTGGCCTCGTCGTCCTGAACGGCGAAGGAGGCGGTGAAGACGCCGCTTGAGCTGTAGGTGTGGATGGCGTCGAGCTGCCCGTTCAGCGGTGGCGATCCGTCCCCGAAGTCCCAGGTGAGGGTGTGGAGGCCCTCGTCGCCGGGGTCGACGAAGCTGCCAGAGAGGCTGACGGGGGAGTCGACCTCGGCCTGGAGGTCGTCGCCGGCGTCGACGGCGGGCCGGACGTTCTCGATGGTGACGATGAGCTGTCGGGTGCGCTCCTCGGCGCCGTCCGAGACCGTGACGCTCAGGCGAAAGCGGCCGTTCTGGGTGAAGGTGCGGACGATCTGGGTCAGGCCCTCTTCGGTCGTGGGCGCTTCCTCGTCGAAGGCCCAGGTGAAGGCCAGGGTGTCGCCGTCAAAGTCGGTCCCGACGACGTCGAAGGTCAGGGTGTCGCCCTCCTGGCCGCTCTCGGGGCCTTCGACCGTCAGCTCGGGGGTGTTGTTGACCTCGGTGACCTCAATCTCCAGGGTGTGCTCGGCCAGCAGGCCGCCAGCGTCGCGCGCCGAGAAGGTCACCTCGTAGATGCCGGCGTCGCCGGCCTCGGTCAGCCAGCTCAGGCTCCCGGTCGTGTCGTCGAACTCGGCGCCGGGCGGCAGAGCGGTGTGCGCGACGGTCAGCCGGCCGTCCTCGACGTCGTCGATCTGGACCCGGACCATCAGCGTCCCGCCCTCGCGCACCTCGGCGCGCGGCGGCAGGGGCGGGGAGAAGACGGGGGGATCGTTGACGTCCCGCACGACGACGTTGACCTCGGCGATCTCGGAGAGGTTGCTGCCGTCAAAGACCCGGTAGGTGAAGCGATCGACGCCGGAGGCGTTGGGCGGCGGCGTGTAGGTGAACTCCCCGGTGGCGCGATCGGTCAGGCGCACCGCGCCGAGGGTCGGCCGCTCGACGAGCCGGAAGTTGTGCACGTCGTCCTGATCGGGGTCCTCGAGGGGGAGGCTCCCCGAGAAGATCTCGTCCTCGTCGATGTCGACGTCGAGGTCCGAGGCGCGGGGGGCCGAGCCGCGCGGCGTCGGTATGGAGAAGGCGTCGTTGAGATTCGAGCGGACAGCCACCGGCGCTCGATTCGGGAAGAGGCCCGCCTCATCGCCGAGCTCCTCGCCGTTGGTGAAGCTGTCCCCGTCGGCGTCCAGATCAAAGAGGCGCGCCCAGTTGGCGTCCGAGCCCCGGAGGGTCTGCCCGACCTGGAGCCCGAAGGCCGTCCGAGGCCCGGCAGGGAAGATGTGGCACATGTCGTCGCAGTTGCCGTTGGGGATCTGGCCGGTGCGGTGCGGTCTGGCGTCCAGCTTGAGAGGAGCCATCGCGGCCGTGGCGACGACCAGGGCCATCAAGAGCCTGTTCATGGGCGCTCCTCCTTATCTGTTGCGGTGCAGACGCTCCTCTCCCTTATAATGCCATTGGACGGTCGCTGTCATGCGCAGGGCGTGGAGGCCGAGGAGGCCGGAATGAACAAGTATTACCTCAGAGTCTTCAGTGCCTTGGGGCTCGTGGCCGCGCTCGGGTGGGGCGCTTGTTCGGACGCGGGGAGCGGCGGCGCGGGCTCGTCGGACAACAACGCCAACAACGACGAGGCCGACGGCGGCGTCGGCGACAACAACGATCCCGACCGGGACGATGACGCGGGCGATCGTTCCGACGCCGATCTCGAGGGCGACGCCGCGCCCCCGCCCTCCTTCGATCAGAGCTGCATCTTCGCGGTCCTGTCCTGCTTCGGGCAGGCCGGCGAGGCCCTGAGCTGTACGGTCAATGCTCTGAACGGGCAGGCGGCGGTGAGCTACGATCAAGGCAGGGCTGTCATCCAGCAGGCCGACCCCCAGGGCCGCCTGATCCTGGACACCTACGCCGAGGACAACGTCTGCTACAGCGCCAAGGGCGTCACGCCCGGCCCCACGCCTGCGGCCTGGAACATCACCCAGCCGGGCTTCGAGGCCACGCCCTTCGGGGTGGAGATCGCGGGCGATGAGGCGGTCGTGACCTGCGTCGACGGCTCGGTCGAGCGCTATCCCGCCGCCGACGTGCGCCCGCTCCTGCCCACCGCCCTGGCGGTCGACGATCCTTCCTGCCTGAGCCTCGACGACGCGCAGTGCTCGGTGGACATCGACTGCGAGGGGGCACAGGGCGGCCCGGAGTGCTGCAAGGTCATCGACATTGGCCGCTGCCTCGACCAGGCCATCTGCCCGAGGATCCCGGAGGGCCTGACGGGCTGCATGAAGGAGACCATGGACTGCTTCGGCGCGGGGCGCTCGCCGCTGGACTGCCAGATCAGCCGGGCCACGGGCGAGGTGCGGATCAACTACAGCGCCAACCGCTCTGCGGTCTTCAGGGAGGACGAGGCGCGCAACCTCACCATCGAGGCGAGCAACAACCTCGGCACCTGCTTCGTGGCGCGCTCGGACGGCTCCAACCCCTTTGTCCGCCTGGACCTCACCGACGCCAACACCGGGCGCCTCTTCCCCATCCTCTTCCAGGGCGGTCGCGCCTTCATCACCTGCGACGAGGAGACCACCGAGCGACACCCCGAGGACTTCGTCCTTCGGAACCTGCCGGTGCTGCTCGGGTCAGACGACGACCTGTGCGAGCTTGTCGATTGAGCGCCCCGCGGCGCGGGCCTTGCTGCTCAATCGAGCTTTTTAAGTAATATCAAATGGTTGTGCAGGTTTGAGCCTCGCTGGCGTGGAGGCGTGAGCCACACCGGACCCGAGAGCGCGGGTTCGCCTCGATCCTGGACAGGCGAGCGATGACCGTGCAGGAGCGAGGGCCGGTCTGCTGCGGGTCGATCTTGAAAAATCTGCTGCGGAGGTGACAGGCGCGCGGCCTTGCGGTGTTTGAGAGGCGGACACGGTGAGGGAGGGGTCTTTGTCCATCGACGTCGAGGCATTCTATGTGCGCTATGGGCCGATGGTCCTGAGGCGCTGCCGTGGGCTCCTCCATGACGAGGAGGCCGCGCTCGACGCGATGCAGGAGACCTTCGTCAAGCTGCTCCAGAGCGAAACCAGGCTCGACGGGGCGGCCCCTTCGAGCTTGTTGTATCGGATGGCGACGAACGTGTGCCTCAACAAGCTGCGCACGCGGCGGCGCCGGCCGGAGACGCGCGACGAGGCGCTCCTGTTGCAGATCGCCTGCGCCGAGGACGTGGAGGCGCGCTCTGCGGCCCGAGCGCTGCTGGACAGGCTCTTTGACAGGGAGCAGGCGTCGACGCGGACGATCGCGGTCATGCACCTGCTCGACGGCATGACGCTGCAGGAGGTGGCCGACGAGGTCGGCCTGTCGGTGTCGGGCGTGCGAAAGCGCATCCGGACCATGCGCGAGCGGCTGGAGCGCGAGGAGGGCTCCCTGAGCGCGTGAGCGATCGGGCTCCCTCGGGCGGTCAGGGATCGCGCTCGGGGTCGGGGCGGGGTGGAAGTGGCGAGGCGCGCTGGCGCCTCGGGGCGGGCTCGGTGGGCGCGGTGGCGCAGGCGAGGTTGTCCTTCAGCGGAGGTTTCCCTGGGGGGGATGGTCGATGGCATCTCAAAGCAGACGATCCAGTGCACAAGATCTCTCATTGCCTTCAGGGGAACATCCGGTGGAGGACAGCCCGCGGCGCGTCGGCGGCCTGACCGAGATCCAGATCGAGCGCGCCCTGCTCGGGGAGCTGCCGGCGGCGCAGCTTCAGAGCGCCCTGGCGGCAATGGACGCCGATGTCGCCCTGGGCGCACGGCGAGACGCCCTGGCGTCCTCCAACCGCGACATCCTGGACAGATATCCTGTTGGACCCGCGGCCGAGGCGATCAGGCGCCGCGCCGAGGCCGCCGGGCGGATCGCCTCGGCCCCCTCCGCCGAGCCTCGCCGCGCCCTCGGGTGGTGGATCCCGGCGCTGGCCGGCGCGGCGGCGATGCTCGTCGCGGCGCTGCTGGTCGCCGAGATCGGCGGCGAGCGCGGCAACACGGGTCCAGAGGCGCCGGTCGAGGTCACGCGGGACAAGGGCCTTGAGCCCTCCCTTCGCATCTACCGCAAGACGCCGCAGGGCGCCGAGCGCCTTGAGCCGGGCCAGCCGGCGCGCGGCGGCGACGTCCTGCAGATCGGCTATGTCGCCGTCGGCCGAGGCCACGGCGTCATCCTGTCGATCGACGGGGCCGGGGCGGTGACCGTCCACGCCCCGAGCGACGCCAGGAGCCCGACTCGCCTCCAGGCCGGCGGGGAGGTCCAGCTGGCGCACGCCTACAAGCTCGACGACGCGCCGGGCTTTGAGCGCTTCTTCTTCCTCACCAGCGGCGAGGCGCTGGACGTGGAGGCGATCGTGGTCGCCGCAGAGGCGCTGGCGCGGGACGCGGGCCGGGCCGAGCGCGACCCGATCGCGCTGCCCGGCTCCGTGGAGCAGTCCTCGTTCATCATCAGGAAGGTGGGCCCATGAGGTCGGAGCGCGTGCAACCCAAGATCCTCGGGCTGCTCGCCTGGGGGACTCTGGCGGCTCTGTCGATCCTGATCATCGCCTCGTCGTCGACGGCGCTGGCAGACGAGGGGCAGGAGATCGAGCGCTTCGCCTTGATCGTCGGCGCCAACGACGGCGGCCCGGATCGCGTCAAGCTGCGCTACGCGACGACGGACGCCCAGGCGGTGGCCCAGGTCATCGGGGAGCTGGGAGGGGTGCCCCCGGCGCGGCGTCGGCTCGTCCTTGATCCCGACAGCGCCGACCTTGAGCGGGCCTTCGCGGCGCTGGACGCCGATCTGCGGGCGGCGCGCTCGCGCAAGCCCGGGCGGATCGAGCTCTTCATCTACTACTCGGGGCACTCCGACGAGCAGGGCTTGCTGCTGGGCGGCGAGAGGCTGTCCTACCAGGCGCTGCGCCGTCGTATCGACGCGCTGCCCTCGGACGTCCGGGTCGTCGTGCTGGACTCGTGCGCCTCGGGCGCGATGACGCGCCTGAAGGGGGGCCAGCGGCAGCCGCCCTTTCTGGTCGACGCCGGCCACGCGGTCAAGGGTCACGCCTTCTTGACCTCCAGCTCGGCCGACGAGGCGGCCCAGGAGTCCGACACGCTCAGGGCCTCCTTCTTCACGCACTACCTCGTGTCGGGCTTGCGGGGGGCGGCCGACACGACGGGCGACAGGCGAGTGACGCTCAACGAGGCCTACCAGTTCGCCTTCCACGAGACGCTGGCGCGCACCGAGAGCACGCGCAGCGGCGCACAGCACCCGGCCTACGACATCCAGCTCTCGGGCACGGGGGATCTGGTCCTGACCGATCTGCGCTCGACGGGCGCGCGGCTGGTGATCGCCGAGGCCGTCGAGGGGCGGATCTTCGTGCGGGACGCCGCCGGGGCGCTGGTCATCGAGCTGACCAAGCAGCCCGGCCGGGCGGCGGAGCTGGGGCTCTCCGAGGGCGATTACACCGTCACGGTCAAGACCCGAGGATCGCTGCGGCGAGGGCAGATCGCGCTCAAGGCGGGCCGCGCGGTGACGCTGACGGCGGCGCAGTTGCGCGAGATCGCGGTCGAGGAGACGGTCGCGCGCGGCGAGCCGCCGCTGGAGCAGCCCGTCGAGGGCGGCGATGACCAGGGCGCGGCGCCCCAGGAGGCCGAGTACGTCCGAGTTCCCTTGAGTCTCTCGATCCTGCCCGCTTTCTCCTTTCCGATCTCGGGAGAGGGGCAGCGGGAGCTGTCCCACGTCAGCGTGAGCCTCGGGGTGGGGCAGACGGATCGACTCCAGGGGACGCAGATCGCGGCCGGGGCCAACCTCGTCAACGAATCCGGGGAGGGCGCGCAGATCGCCGGCGGGTTCAACCTCGTCCAGAAGGACTTCTGGGGTTTTCAGGTCGCGGGGGGGTACAACCTCATCGTGGGGGAGGCCCTGGGGGCGCAGATCGCAGGCGGGATCAACCAGATCGAGGGGGAGGGCAGGGCGGCGCAGATCGCCGGCGGGCTCAACCTGTCGATGGGGGCTCTGAACCGGGGCGCGCAGGTCTCGGGGGGGCTCAACTACGCCCAGGGGAGGCACGACGGGCCGCAGGTCAGCGGCGGCGGCAACCTGGCGCTCGACGGCGCGCGCGGCGTGCAGATCGCGGGGGGCTTCAACTACGCCGGGGAGCTGAGCGGCCTGCAGATCAGCGTCATCAACGTCACCTCCGGTGAGGTCCAGGGCGCGCAGATCGGGCTGGTCAACATCGCCGGGGACGTCAAGGGCGCGCAGATCGGGCTGGTCAACGTGTCCAACTCCGTCGAGGGCGTGCCGCTGGGCCTCTTCAACTTCGTGCGCGAGGGCCAGATCCACCTCGAAGGCTGGACGGGCGATGTCCTGCCCTTCAACGCGGGCCTGCGCTTCGGCAGCGCGCACTTCTACACCATGTTCGTCGGGGGCCTCGATCCGCTGGAGTCCTCCGACGGGCAGGCGCGGCGCGACGTCGTCTGGATGCTCGGGCTCGGGCTCGGCGCGCACATCCCCGTCCACGATCCTGTCTCCGTCGACGTCGACGTGATCGCCGGGCAGCTGCGGCTCAATGACACGCTGGACCACACGAACATCCTGACGCAGCTGCGGCTTTCGGTCGGGGTCGAGCTGCTCGAGCACCTGTCGATCTTCGGCGGCCTGTCGCTCAACGTCTTCATGGCCGACCAGTTCGACCGCGAGCGCTTCCGCCTCGGCCCTGGGCTGGCCAACCCCGAGACCGGCGAGCAATCCTCCGGCCTGATCTTCTTCAACGAGCGCGGCGACGACGGCGAGCGCAGCGGCACGACCCTCGGGATCTGGCCCGGCTTCTTCGCCGGCGTCCGCTTCTGAGCCGAGTTGAGCGTCGGGCTGTACGCGGACCCTTCGCGCGTCGAGGCCATGAGTTGAAGGAAGGTCTTTTGAGCCAGGGCTTCCGGTGGTAGAGTCCGTGGCGCTTGAAGGCCATCAGGTGCTGCGAGGCCCTGCCAACTCTGGAAGCGATCATGACCTCCAAATCTGCTTTGTCCTTTGTTGTCGCGATCTTGCTCTCGACGCCGATCTTCGCGGCCGCGCAGGACGAGGACTTCGCGGCGCCGAGCGAGACGCAGCTCCAGCTCTTCCAGGAGGGGGCCGAGGCCTTCAGCTCGGACGAGTTCGATCGCGCGATCAAGCTCTTCAAGGCCTCCTTGCTGGTCGGCGAGTTGAACATCACCTACCTGAACCTCGGCCGGGCCCACTTCAAGCTGGGCCAGTGTCAGGAGGCTCGCGAGGCCTTCGCCAAGGTCCGCAAGGCCCCCCGCGTCCGGACGCCCTCGCCTGAATCGGTCATGGGCCGGCTCAACGAGTACGTCGTGGAGCTGGACAAGGACTGCGGTGTCGTCTCGCCGATCGACCCGGTCGATCCGGTCGACGCCAACGTGGTCCCTCCGAAGGACGATCCCCTGAAGGCCGTGGGCGGGATGCGGATTCAGATCCAGAAGGGCTCGGGCTCCTTCGACGTCGATCTGGCGCTCAGCGGCCAGACCTTCCGTTGCCCAGGGGTGGTCACGAGGGATCAGCCCTGCATCTTGAGCAACCTGCCCACGGGCGAGGGGGTGATCCAGGTGACGGGTGACATGGAGCTGGCGCAGGCCTTCGTGTTCCCGATCAAGGGGGCGCTGGTCGAGATCCAACCGCGCAGCCACAAGGCGTTGACGACCGGGAAGTGGATGATGGGCGTCGGCGGCGGCCTCTCGCTCCTGGCGATCATCCTCCTGGCGACCACGGAGGGGGAATCCCTCGGCGCGAGCGCCGCGCTGGGGTCGCTCGGGACGATGGGCCTGTCGCTGGGCGGGGTCACGGCCCTGATCGGCTACGTGATCCAGGACGAGGGCGGCATCTTCGTGACGCCCAACCGCTGAACCCCGCGCCCGGCGCGCTTGCCCCTTCACCGCTCATCGATCTCTACGATCCCGCCCCGCCGGCCACGTCCACCCGCCTTGATTGTTCACGATGGGGTCACCGGCCAGCGATCCCGCCAATGGCTCCTGCGGCCCACCTGCGAGGGCGTTGTTGATCTTATCGGTGATGTCTCGTATTGCCGATATTGCGCTTCAATAATATCTAATTTTGGTGATCTATCATTTTAACGCTGTCTCGGCGTTGTTGAGTGTCGTCTGGGCACCTCGGGCCTGCAAACTACCCTGGCCCATCGATGTCATCGAGACGGGGTGCGCACTTCGCGGCGAGCGCCAGGAGCGCGAACAGCAGAGTGGCTGAGGCGACCGCGCCGACCTGGAGCAAGGCTGAGAGATCGTCGCTGGCCATGAGCGAGAGGAGGAGCAGAAGCGCCGAGAAGCCCAGCCGCCCGACGAGGCTTTGGAGCGAGAGGTAGGTCGCGCGCATCTGCGGCCTGACGTGGGGCGCGATCGCGGCTCGCATCGGGGCGCTCTGGAGCGCGCGAGGGATCGAGCGGCCCAGCAGGACGAAGGCGACCACCGGATGGACAAAGAGCGCCATGAGCCCGACGAGGCCGACCTGGAGGCCCACCGAGAGCAGCAGATGCCTGACCAGGCCCAGCCTGTCTGCGAGGCGCTGGCTGAAGGCCGCGGCGGGGACAGCGACGATCTGGACGAGCGCCAGGTGAGCCCCCGCGATCAGGGGGGTCAGGTCGCTGGGGAGGGCGGCGCCCTCAAGCAGGTCGAGGTAGGGTTGGTAGAACTCGTAGGGGACGTGGTTGATGACGGTCGCCGCGACGCTCAGGGCGAAGAGCCACCCGAGCCTCGGGTCGCGTCGGGCGAGGTCAAGGCAGGTCCGGAGTGTGAGGCCGAAGCTGTCCGAGGCCTTGGCGGTCTCATCGACGGCCAGGAAGGACAAGGCGGCCCCGAGCGCGACGAGCGCGGCCAGCGCCGATGCGGCGTAGGCCAGGCGAAGATCGAAGAGGCCGAGGCCGCCGCCGATCAGCGCCGCGGCTGCCCCGACGCCCAGCGAGAGGCTCTCCAGTCGTGCCTCGCGGGCCCCATATTGATCGCCGAGCGAGGCCGCTTCGAGGCTGGCGAGGTGGAAGCTGGTGTCCGTGCCTGAGTTGAAGGCCAGCCCGGCGGCGAGCGCCACCTGGGCCAGGGCCAGCGCCCAGAAGCCATCGCTGGCGGCGAAGACGACGTAGGCGCCCACCAGCGAGGCCGCCGCGAGGATCAGGGTGGCGCGGCGCCCGACGCGGTCGGAGAAGTAACCGGAGGGCAGCTCAAGGGCGACGACGGCGGCGTAGTAGAGGGCTTCGAGCGCGAGCGCCTCGGAGAGCGAGACGCGCGCTGTCAGGTAGAGGAAGAAGATCGGCATCCAGGCGAAGGCGGCGATCCCGGCGACATACCAGGGGAAGAGCGCCAGGTTGCGGCGCGCCGCCCTGTCGGCGCTCACGTCGCCGAGCCCCGGTCGCGGATGGAGCCGAAGCGGAGCATGACGGCGGGGACGACGACCATGTTGAGGGCGGTGGAGGAGATCAGGCCGAAGAGGATCACGATCGCCATGGGCGCCTGGATCTCGCTGCCGGGCTCGCCGCTGGCCAGTGCCAGGGGCAACAGGCCCAGGCCCGAGGCCAGGGCCGTCATCAGGATGGGGGCGAGGCGCTCGGAGGCCCCCCTTCGGACGGCCTCGGCGGCGTCGGTGACGCCCTCCTCGTCCATCAGGTGGACGATGTGGGTGACCATCATGATCCCGTTGCGGGTGGCGATGCCGAAGAGGGTGATGAAGCCGATGATCGAGGCGATGGAGATCACCCCTCCGGAGACGAACACGCCGACGATCCCCCCGATGAGGGCCAGCGGCAGGTTGAGCATCACGAGCGCCGCGTCGCGGGCGGACGAGAGGGCGACGTAGAGGAGCAGGAAGATCCCCAGCACGACCAGCAGCCCGAGCCAGAAGAGGGTCTGCGCGGCCTCCTCGGCGGCCTCGAACTGCCCGCCGTACTCGACGTAGTAGCCCGTCGGCATGGGCACGGCCCCTTCGACCTTCTTCTGGATCGCGGCCACCACGCCGCCCAGGTCCTGGCCGTCCCCGACGTTGCACATCACGACGATCTTGCGCTGGCCGTTCTCGCGGCCGATCTGGTTGGGGCCGCTGTCGCGGTCGATCCTGGCCAGGGCTTCGAGCGGCACCCAGGCGCCGGCGGGCGTGGGGACCATCGTCTGGCGGATGGCCTCCAGATCCTCGCGGGCGGCGTCGGGGTAGCGCACGACGAGATCGAAGGCGTAGGGGCCGTCAAGCACCCGCGAGACGGTCCGGCCGTAGAAGGCCGTCTCGATGGTCTCGGCCACGCCGCGGACGGTGAGGCCGTGCTGGGCCAGGGCCTCGCGCTTGAAGCGGATCATGGCGAAGGGCAGGTTGGACTGCTCCTCGGCGGCCAGGTCCACGACCCCCGGGACGCCCTCCATCTGGGCCTCGACCTCGGCGGCCAGGGTGCGGAGCCGGGCGAGGTCGGGGCCGACGATCTTGACGGCGATGTTGGCGCGTGTGCCAGAGATCATGTGGTCGATGCGGTGAGAGATGGGCTGACCGATGATGATGTTGGCGCCCGGGATGGCGCCAAAGTCCCCGCGCAGCGCCCCGAGCAGCTCGGCCTCGCCGCGCTCCAGCATCGACAGCCGGACGTCGATCTCGGAGGCGTGGATGCCCTGGGCGTGCTCGTCGAGCTCGGCCCGGCCCGTGCGCCGCGAGGTGGCCACGACCTCGGGGTGGGAGAGCAGGATCTTCTCGACGGCGTGGCCGAGCTGGTTGGACTGCTCCAGCGAGGTGCCGGGGAAGGTGACGACCGAGATCGTCAGCGCGCCCTCGTTGAACTCTGGCAGGAAGGATCGCCCGGCGAAGAAGGCCGCGGCGCTGGCCGCGATGACGGCCGCCAGCGACAGGCCCACCAGGAGCGGCCAGGCCTTGAGGGCGCGAGCGAGGATGGGGTCGTAGAGGCGGCGCAGGACGCGGATCGGCGCCGGCTCCTGGCGCTGGCGCACGGCGCGGCTGGTGGGCAGCAGCAGCGAGCAGAGCGCCGGCGTCACCGTCAGCGCGACGACGAGGGAGGCCGCCAGCGACACGACGTAGGCGAGGCCGAGGGGTTCGAGCAGGCGCCCCTCGACGCCTTCGAGGAAGAAGAGGGGCAGGAAGACCAGCACGATGATGAGGGTCGCGAAGACGATCGAACTGCGGATCTCCTTGCTGGCCTCGAACACGATGGTCAGCGTCGAGGCCGATTGGGGGTCGGCCAGGTCTGCGCGCTCGCGGAGCCTGCGGACGACGTTCTCGACGTCGATGATCGCGTCGTCGACCAGCGCCCCGACGGCGATGGCCATCCCGCCCAGGGTCATGGTGTTGAGCGAGGCCCCCAGGGCGTCGAGGACGAGGACGGCGGCGACGAGCGACAGGGGTATGGCCAGGGCGGTGATGAGCGTGGCCCGGCCGCTGAGCAGGAAGAAGCCGATGATCAGGATGACGAGCAGGGAGCCGTCGCGCAGGGCGTGGCTGACGTTCTGGACGCCGGTCTCGATGAAGTCGGCCTGTCGAAGCAGCCGCCGCTGGAGGACGACCCCCTTGGGGAGGCTCTTTTCGATGTCCGTGAGGACCGCGTTGATGTCCTCGGTCAGCGCAAGGGTGTTGACGCTGGGCTGCTTCTGGATGCCCAGCACGACGCCAGGGGCGGCGTTGATCGCGGCGTCGCCGCGCTTGATGGCGCTCCCCACCTCGATGTCCGCCACGTCCACGACGCGGATCGAGGACTGGCCCCGCGGGCGGATCACGGCGTCGGCGATGTCCTTGATCGAGCCGACGCGGCCGAGCCCGTAGATGAGGTACTCCTGGCCGCCCTGGGCGTAGAAGCCCGCCGAGGTGTTCTCGTTGGCGGCGGCGACCGCCTCGACGACCTCGTCGAGGGTCACGCCGTGCTCGATCAGGTCTGCGGGCCGGACGCTGACCTGAAACTGCTGGACGCCGCCGCCGATGGGGACCACCTGGGAGACCCCGGGGACGGCCAGGAGCCGCCGTCGCACCTCCCAGTCCGCGATGGTGCGCAGCTCGCGCGGCGAGAGATCCTCGGAGCTGAGGCCGATGAAGAGGATCTCCCCCATGATGGAGGAGATGGGGGTCAGGACCGGGGGGTCAAGCTCGGGGGGCAGCGAGGCCTGCACGAGCTGGAGTTTTTCGGCCACGATCTGGCGGGCCATGTAGATGTTCGTGCCCCATTCGAACTCGACCCACACGACGGAGACGCCGACAGAGGTCGAGGATCGCACCCGCCGGACGCCGCCGGCGCCGTTGAGCGCCGACTCCAGGGGGAAGGTGACGAGGCGCTCGACCTCCTCCGGGGCCATCCCGTGGGCCTCGGTGACGACGGTGACGGTCGGCGCGGTCAGGTCCGGGAACACGTCGACGGGCATCTCCTGCGCCTGGATCGCGCCCCAGACGATCATGGCCGCCGCGGCGACGAGGACGAAGAGGCGGTTGTGCAAGGACCACCGGATGATGGCGTCGATCATCGCGCGCGCTCCTCAGTGTGCGTGGCCGTGGCCAACGGATTCCGTCGATGTCGACGCCAGCTTGACGACATAGGCCCCTCGGGTGACCACCCACTCGCCCGCGGCGAGCCCCTCGGTCACCTCCACCATCGCCCCATCGCGGACCCCGAGCTTGACGGGCCTGCGCTCGAAGGACTCGCCGCCCGTCTGCACGTAGACGACGTCGATGCCGCCGTCGTCGACGAGCGCGCCGAGGCCCACGGCCGGGACCTGCCTGGGCGCGTCGGAGATCAGGTGGGCCTGAGCCCGCATCCCGGCGAAGAGCGCGCGCGCCTCGTTGTCGATCAGGAAGCGCACCGGGAGCGCTCGCGTCGAGGGGTCGATCTCGTCGCCGATGGACACCAGCCCGGCCCGGCCCACCTCGAAGACCTGATCAAGTTGATCGAGCCTGAACCAGGCCCCCGAGATCTCCCCCAGCCGGCCCACGTAGGCCTCCGGGACCTCCACGTCGAGCCACAGGCGCCCCCGGTTGACGACGCGCGCGACGGGCTGGCCCTGGCTCACCCACGTCCCAGGCGCCACGAAGAGCTCCGCCAGCGTGCCGCCGATCGGGCTCGGCACGGAGAGCGCCTCGACCCGGCCCTGGACCTGCTGGCTCTGGCCCAGGCTCATGCGCCGGCGCTGGGCGCTGCGCAGCTCGGCCTGGGCTTCGGCCAGCGCCGTTCCTGCTCCATCAAGGCGACTCTGCGCGACCACGCCCTGCTCGACCAGCGGCTTGAGCCGGTCCACCTCCCGCTGCGCGCCCTGGACGCGGATCGAGGCCTGCGCGAGGGCCAGATCCAGCGAGGCCAGATCCTCGGCGCTCTGCGGGACCGTGCTCAAGGTGAAGAGCGCAGAACCCGGCGCGATCTCCGCCCCGATCGCCGGCAGGCTCCCCCCGACGCGCCCGTCCCGGGGGGCGGTCAGCGTCGCCTCGGCCTCGCTCGGCAGCGTCAGGCGGGCGAAGGCGGGGATGTTCGGGCGCATCGGTCGCACCTCTATCTGCTCGATCTGAAAGGGGATCTTCCACTGCTGCTCCAGCAAGAAGGAGATCTCGCCGGAGGCCTCCTCTTCCTCGGGAGCGGCGGCGTCGGCTTCGGCTCTGGACGCAAAGACGTTGGAGCGGCCCATCTGGAAGGCCTCCGATCCACCGGGCGACTCCAGGCGCAGCGCGACGTCCCGAGGCCCAAGGTGGACGGGGCGGACCACGGGCCGGAAGATCCCCGGGATGGAGGGCTTGTCGATGGAGAATTTCTCCACGGGGTGGCCGCCGCCGGAGAGCTCCACGGTGACGGCGCCAGCGTCGAAGGCGAAGTGATCGCGGATCCGGGTCAGGTGGGCGGCGAAGGGGCTGTCTTCACCTTTGACCAGGGCCGGGAACTCGACGAAGAGCTGCGCGGTCTCCCCCCACAGCGTCACGACCTCGGCGGCCCCATCGCCCCCATGCCCGTGTCCACCGCCGTGTCCGTCGCCGTGTCCATCGCCGTGTCCACCGCCGTGGTCATCGTGCCCGCCGCCGTGTCCTTCTGGGCCATGATCGTGGTCGTGATCGCACGCGGCGACCAGCAGAGCGGCTGAGATCCCCAGGAGGGGAAGGAGGGTCTGTCTCATGGTGTCACTCCCCGTCCTTGGCGGAGGTCAAGTTCGATGGCGGCGCGGCGCGACTCCCACTGGAGGTCGAGCCTGGACAACTCCAGCTCGGCCTCGCCCTCATGAGCTTCGAGCAGCTCCGTCAGCGTGGCCTCGCCGGCGGCGTACGCGATCTGGGCCAGCCGGGTCAGCTCGGCGCCGCGCTCCTGCCCGGGGAGCTTCGCGAGCGCCTCGATGGTCTGGGTCAAGCGCTCCTGGGCGGCGTCCGCAGCCCGCTCCTCCTGGGTCCGCAGCAGGTTCAGCTCGGCGGACAGCTCGGCGCGATGCGCCCTCAGCCGCTCGATCTTCGGCGCGTCCGTGTCCCAGAGCGCCAGCGGCGCCGAGAGCGTCACGATGAAGCCGTGCCCCGCCTCCCCGGCGTCCACGAAGCGGTAGCCCGCGCCCACGGCCCACCCTCGCAAGGAGGGCGATCCCAGCGCCCGCTCCTGAGCCGAGAGCTCAAGGCCGAGCGCTTCGAGCCGCGCGAGGCCAGGCAGCGCGAGCCCTCCCCGCTGGGTCGGGGCCTCCGGGGCGAGGTCGCCCTCGATCGAGGGCCTCGACGTCCAGGGCACCCAGCGGCCAAGCGCGGACCACGCCTCGGCCAGCCTCGCCTGCTCGCTCGCCCGCTGGGCGTGGGCCGTGTCCAGCGCGCGCTCGACGCGGCGCACGGCGTAGAGCGAGGTGTCTCCGCGCGCCTCGCGCGCCGAGGCGGCCTCGACGCCCTCGCGCAGCCGCGCGATCCAGCCGTCGAGGACCTCCAGGCGGCGCTGCCTGAAGAGGACCTCGAAGAAGGCCTCGCGGACCTGCGCCGCGATCTCCAGGTTCTGCGCCTCGGCCTCGGCCCGCAGCGCGGCCTCCCGATGGGGCAGCGCGTCGCGCACGTGGCCTCGCCAGCCGCTCAGATCGAGGGGCTGCTCAACCGTGGCCGAGAACTCCGAGGAGGCCACGTCGACGGCCCCGACCACTTGCTCGAAGCTCAGCCCCAGAGTCGGGGTTGCGATCACCGTGTCGATCGCGGTCTCGGCCTGCGCCTCGCGCAGCCTGCTCGCCAGGACGGCCGCGCGGTCGGGGTTCGACAGCGCGCGCTCGACGGCGTCGACCTCGGACCAGGCGCCCTCCTGCCCGTGTGCGATGGCCGGAGCCAGGACCATCGCGGCGGCAAAAAGACGACCGGCCATCGGATTTTTGGATGAAGTGAGCCCCATGGGGATGCCTCGGCGCCTCGTTGTCAGTGCAGCAGGTGGTTGAGGAGGTGTTCGATGGCGGTGTGGATGGGGCCGGCGCCGGCGGCGACGATCCCGGCGGCCAGGGCGGCGGCGATCGGCCGGTTGCCCCCGCGTCTGGGCGGCCCGAGCAGGTAGAGGATGCGGGCTTCGAACTGGCCAGAGGCCACGGAGAGCCCCGCGTCCGGGATCGTCATGTTGAGGCGCGCGACCTCGGTCAGCGCCCTCGCCATCCTCACCGGCCCTCCGGTGAGGTCAGCGGCGCGCTCATCGCAGGCCTGCTCGCAGGCCAGCGCGAGCCCTTCGAGCAGCGCCGCGGCGATGGCGGGCGGCAACAAGGCGGCGGCGAGCCTGTCCGCGATGGCGAAGGCGACGTCCTTGCGCTCGATGTGGGCGCGCTCATGGGCGAGGATCGCGTCGAGGGTGTGCTGGGAGGCGCGCTCCATCAGGCCCGTGCTGATCATGATCCTTGGGGCCTTGCAGCCGACCGCGAGCGCCATCGGCTCGGGGTGATCGAGGAGCCTGACGTCGTGGCCGAGGCTGGAGCCGCGGCTGACCGACAAGAGCGCGCGGGCAAGGCGGCGTTGGGACACGAGGCGGCGCGCGCCGGGGATCAGGGCGAGGGCGGCGGCGGCGAGCAGGGTCACGGGCGCGGCCCAGAAGAGCGCGCCGCCGGTGTGTTGGGGAGGGTGCAGGAGGCACAGGTGGTGGTGATGGCCGTGCGAGAGGCAATGATCCCCGCTGGACAGGAGCGCCCCGACGAGGCCAGGGGTGAACGCGGCGCAGATCAACGCCAGCGGGACCCAGAGGGGGGCGTAGATCCAGGCGCGCGCGGTCCAGATGCGGCTGCTCGCCGAGGTCGAGGGGTCCGCGCCGGCCAGGCGCGGTGCGAAGAGCGCCACGCACAGCCAGGTGATCGCCGTGAGCGAGACCCAGGCCACCGAGACAGACTCGAAGAGGCCGCTCATTCATCCACCCCGTCGAGGCGAGCCGCGACCATCTGCTCAAGCTGGCGCAGCGCCCCTTCGCTGTGCCTTTCGGCCAGATCGACGAAGGCGGCCAGGAAGCCCATGCCGTCCTTGGATCCGAACTGCGCGGTGATCTCGCCGATGAGCTGACGCTGAAGCTCGGTGCGGGTCACCGCCGCGCGATAGACGTAGGCGTGGCTGACCTTCTCTCGCTGGAGCAGCCCCTTTTCGAAGAGGCGCTTGAGCGCCGAGGAGACGGTGTTGATCGAGCTCCCTCGGGATGGACCCACGCAGGCGTGGACCTCCTTCGGGTTCAGCGGGCCCTCGGACCAGAGGGCGTCCAGGACATCTCGCTCCAGATCACCGAGCGCAAGATCCGTAAACTGCATCATGGGTTTCACCTCCGGCCCTGTCGACCTGGCCGTCGGCTCATCTTAGGGGGCCAAAAGTCCGACCGTCAATCGTTTTTTGGGAAGATCTGGCCTGCGGTGATCTTGACGCGGGTGCTGGCGCCGATCTGGACGGGTCGGTCGGCGGGGATCCAGGTGCGCAGGCGGTCGTCGCCGAGGCCGAGCAGGATCTCCAGGCGGTCGCCGAGGTAGGTGGCGGCCAGGATCAGGGCGTCGGGGCCCTCGTCGGCCGGGTCGCTCAGGCGGACGGCCTCGGGGCGGAGCATGAGCTGGGCCTGGGCGCCGGCGGTCAGGGTGTCGTCGATCTTGACGGCGCCTCGGGGAAGGCCGAGGCGCTGGCCGTCGCCGAGGGTGATCTCGACGAGGTCGTCGGAGATGGCGCCGAGGGTGACGGGCAGGAAGTTGGCCTTGCCGATGAACCCGCCGACGAAGGCGTCCTCGGGGCGCTGGTAGACGGCGGCGGGCGGGCCGGCCTGGTGGATGAGGCCGGCCTTCATGACGACGATGCGGTCGGACAGCGCCAGCGCCTCCTCCTTGTCGTGGGTGACGTAGACGACCGTGACGCCGATCTCCTTGCGGATGCGGTCGATCTCCTGGCGCAGCTCGACCCGGAGGTGTGCGTCGAGGTTGGACAGGGGCTCATCGAGCAGCAGGACGCGGGGGCGCATGACGAGGGCGCGGGCCAGGGCGACGCGCTGCT
>SXGS01581776.1_pt1 | contig 19500 bp, 19 predicted proteins | sample 3174681 | NCBI WGS metagenome assembly SXGS01 (sample SAMN11356861, study PRJNA531348) | freshwater metagenome | isolation source: freshwater sample F1-80 | place: China: Fuxian Lake, Yuxi | collected 2017-12-25 | reverse complement strand
GCCCCGCTCCAGACCAGCGTCCCACAGCCCGAACCGCTCAGCGGACGCCGCCCCGAGAGGTTTCCACCCTTACAGGGAAGTATGACCGCGCCACCCGGACAACGAACGTCCGGGTGGAACACTTCTCGGCCTCGCGCCGATGAGTTCCACCGGCCCACCCCGAGATCATCGTCATCCTTGGGCTTGACCCGAGGATCCAGCGGCGTAGATGCCGCAAGCAGTTCTCGTGAAGCGCGCCCGACCAAGCCAGTTGGGGCGACGCGCCAGGCCGTTGTGAATGGATCCCCGCTTTCTGGAGTGAGATGACGCCCAATGCGACTTCTGCGGGGATGACGATCTCGGGGATGTGCGCACGAAGGACAATCGCCCGAAGCGCGGGACGCCGTGTCACCAGCCACCCCAGGAGACATCGTCATCCTCGGGTCAAGCCCGAGGAAGACGAAGTTCGAGGGGTGGGCCGGTGGAAACCAGGGCCGGTGTCCGAGAGATAGCGCGTCGTTCGGCCCGCAACGTCCGGGTGTGGCGGGGGATCTGGCGCCGCGTCGGCGACACCGAGACGGCCGCGCGGGATCGATACGGGGGTTCGCGGCTCGGTCGGAGCCTCGCCCTTCCACGCGATCAATCGTTTGAATGAGGCTCTCGACAGGTTCTGCTCTCAGGGGTGGACTGCTGGAGACGGTTCGTCCCCTGGTTGGCGACGCCAACACGTGGGCTCAGTACCTGCGCCGGGAGGTCACCGACTCCTGATGTTAGAATCACTCTCGAAAGAACGGGAGGGCGAGGCTCCGACCGAGCCGAGAACCGTCCTCCTGATCCCCAGCCGCCGAATTGGGGTCGCCGACCGAGCCGACTGTGGCGGCGACCGCCCTGCCCCCCGGGACCGCGGGCATCTTGCCGGCTCGGTGTGCGCTCACTTCACGTCACAGGTGAGCCTTCGTGTAGCAGGCTCACCCAGTGCACCGAATGCGGCGGCGAGCGCCTCACTCGCCGCCGCAAGAGAGATAAAGGCGGAGGATGCGAAGCTCCCGATAGGGGATGCGCTCGTCCAGAGCACGGAAGGCGGTGCTGAGAAGCGGCGCGCCGTCGCGCAGCACCGCGAGGGCGCGTGTCTGCTCCGCCTCGGTGAGGTCGACCTGTGCCAGCACCCGATCCGGATCCAGGGTCATCCCGGTTGCGCGGGCATCTTCCAGGTGTTTCACGACGGTCTCGGGGCGGATGGATTCCTCTTCCGAAATGCGCTGTATGGAGAGGCCGGAGCGGAAGCGCTCCACGATTTGTCGGGAGCGCGGGCCGAGGATCGGTGGATTGTCCGCCGGTCGAGCGGGGGCCGGCGGCGCGGCTGGAGTCGAGTCGCCGGCGAACTCGGCCAGAGTCGCCAGGATGCGCGAACCGTAGTGCTCGGCCTTGCGCCGGCCGATGCCGTAAACCTGCTCCAACACCGAGGCGTCGCGGGGCATGCGGAGGGCGAGATCGAGGAGCGTGCGGTCGGAGAAGACGACGTACGGCGGCACGTTCTCCTCTTCCGCGAGTTCCCGACGCAGCGTTCGGAGCGCGGCAAGCACTTCCGCAGAGGCTTCCTGGGAAGCGGGAGCGCCGGCCTCGGCGGCCGCAGCTCGGGTGGAGCCGCCCGACTGAATCGGCATCGCCACGAGAACCGGGGCGCCGGCGAGCACGGCACGGGCGTTCGGCCCGAACGCGAGGGTGCCGAACTCCGGATCTTGCTGGAGGATCTCCTGCTCCAGGAACTGGGTCACCAGAAAGCGCCAGCTCTCCGCCGAGCGCCGGGAGCCCTGGCCGTAACATGGGAGTCGCTCGTGGCCGCGCTCCGTCACTTCGCGCCGCTTCGAACCGCGGATCACATCCACCACATAGGCGGAGCCGAAGCGCTGGCGCGTGTCCCGAACACACGTGAGCAGAAGGCAGGCGTCTTCCGAGACATCGACCTGCTGCCGGCCCGCCGCATCGGCACGGCAGTTGTCGCAGTTGTCGCAGGCCGCGGCGGGTTTGGGGTCGCCGAAGTACGGCAGCAGCACGGCTCGCCGACAACTCGACGTGCGGGAAAACTGCTCCATCCCGCGAAGCCGTTCCATGCGGCCGGCCTTTTCCCCCTCGTCGCCGGTTCGGATGAAGTGGAGTTGGGTCTGAATGTCGCCCGGCGAGTGCAGGAGCATGCAGTCGGCGGGAAGCCCGTCGCGACCGGCGCGGCCGACTTGCTGATAGTACGTCTCCAGGCAGGCGGGGAGCGCGTAGTGGATGATGAAGCGCACGTTCGACTTGTTGATGCCGAGCCCGAACGCCACGGTGGCGACCATCAACTCCACGTCATCTCGGGTGAACTTGCGCTGGTTCTCCCGGCGAGAGGCGTCGTCCATGCCCGCGTGATACGGGAGCGCGGGGAACCCGAGCTCGGTCAGGCTCGCCGCAATGGAGTCGACCTGCTCGCGGGTGGAGCAGTAAATGATTCCGGGCTGGCCCTTTCGGCGCGCGAGAAAGTCCCGAAGCTGCCCCAAGCCCCGCTCTCGCTCCCGCACCTCCAGAAAGAGGTTGGGGCGATCAAAGCTGGAGACGAAGGTTTGCTCCGGCTGAATTCCGAGCTGGGTGCGGATGTCGTTCTGCACCCGAGGCGTGGCAGTGGCGGTGAGCGCGAGGCAGACGGCGCGGGGAAATCGCGTGCGAAAGTTCCGAAGCGTGCGGTACTCCGGCCGAAAGTCGTGTCCCCACTCGGAGATGCAGTGCGCCTCATCGATCGTGACGCAGTCGACGCCGCGTTCCTGCAGCAGATCGAGGAGATCCAGCCGCTGGAGCGACTCGGGCGCGAGGTAGACGAGACGAGCCACCCCACGGCGGATCAACTCCATGCCTTGCGAGTACTCGGCGTAGCTGAGCGAGCTGTTCAGGCAGACCGCCGGAACGCCGACTTGCAGCAGTTGATCGACATGGTCCTGCATCAGCGCGATGAGCGGCGAGATGACCACGGTGATTCCGCGCCGCAGAAGCGCGGAGAGCTGGTAGCAGAGCGACTTGCCGGAGCCGGTGGGCATCACCGCCAGCACGTCGCGGCGATTCAGGACCGAGCGAACCACATCCTCCTGAAGCACGCGAAAGCTGTCGTAGCCAAACACCTCTCGGAGCAGCCGCCGCGCCTCAAGCATCGGATCGGCGTCGGATTCCTCTGCTGGGCGGGCTGCCGGAGCCGTGCGCGACATGATCTCCAATTGGGCGCAGAGCACGCCGTCGGGATCGATGTGGGTGACGGGAATGCCGGTTCGCTGCAGCAGCGGCCCGATGCGGCGGCCTCGGAGGCAGTTCTCGGCCCGTCCGTCCGCCCCCAGAAGCACGAGCCGCATGCCCTGCCGGTGGGCCTTTTGCAGCCGGTCGATACCATCCTGGAACTCCGCCTCGGCGGCGTCGTCTCCCATCGCTTCGGGCCGCCCCAGGCGATGGCCCTGGTAAACGTAGCGAATTCCGCTGGCAGGGAGATCCTGCTCGAGCCGATCCCGGTGAAACGGCTTCCGACCCGAGGTCGGGTCGGGCCGGATGTCGACGACCACCGAAACTCCGTGGCGTCGGAGGAGCGAAATCAACTCCTCGACGGTCCGGTCTTCGCACCCCACGGTGAATACAGGCGGCACGGCACGGCTGTCGATCCACTCTCCCGCCACACGAACTCCCCTCGCCCGGCCCGTCCGGATTCCAGCGTCTCTGAATCCGATCGCTCTCGAACAAAGTCCATTCGTGCGGCGGGAGGGCAATCCCCTGCCTGCGGACCCGGCTTTAGTGAATGGCGAACTGCTGGCGAAGGGCGCCCATCGCGCGCTTCTCCATCCGACTCACCTGCATTTGGGAGAGGCCGAGCTCTCTGGCCACCTCTCGCTGACTCAGACCCTGGAAGTAGCGCAGTTGCACCATGCGCTGCTGGTTCGCGTCGAGATGCGCCATGGCCTGATCCACGCTCAGCCGATCGTCCACCCGTCGAAGGCCCGGTTCCTCGGTCCCGAGCGCCTGATCCAGGAATGCCGGCCGGCCGGTGTCGCCGGAGTCCATCTCACCGTCCAGCGAGAGAGGGCGGCTGGTTTCGTTCAGACGCAGGGCCTCTTCCACCCGTTCCACGGGCGCCTGGAGGGTGTCGGCGATCTCCGCGGCGGTGGGGGTGCGACCCAGTCGCTCGGTCATGGACTGCTGGAGGCGTCCGGCCTGCTGGGAGAGTTCTTGCATCCCACGCGGCACATGGAGGGCCCAGCAATGATCTCGGAAGTACCGTCGAAGCTCGCCGAGGATGGTGGGGGTGGCAAAGGTGCTGAACCGATGATGCGTGCTGGGATCGAAGCGGTCGACCGCCTTTACCAGGCCCATGAGCGCCACCTGAAACAGGTCCTCGTTCTCGGCGCCCCGACGGGCGAACCGGTTGGCCAGCGAGTAGGCGAGGCGCTGAAACTGCAGGATGATCTGCTCGCGGGTGCGGGGGTCGCCGGTCCGAGCGTAGTCCGCCCACAGGCGATCGGCGGTCCGGCTATCGTCACTAACGTGCAGCATCGTACTTCTCCGAGGTCAGAAAGACAAAAAACCCCCGCGCCATCCCACTTGGATGGAACACAGGGGCGATCTGGGCCCGCACCCACCGCCGGCGATCAGGGCCGGTGAGGCAGGATGCTATTCCGCTTTCAATGAACAGGGACGCAGGGATGGGGCCTCGTTGACGCAGTTTTCGAACCGTCGCGAAAAACTTTTTCCCGCCTGCCCGAGTCTCCGGGCGCCATCCCCGCTCGCCAGGGGTGACGCCGTGTCCCGTCTCCCCCATAATTGCGCGGGCCGATCGCCGTGGAACCGCTCCCGACGAAGGCTGCCGAACGATGCAGCAAGCACGAATACTGATCTGTGAGGATGAAGGGCTGACGGCTCTTCGACTGAAAACCAGCCTGAGGCGCCTCGGCTACGAGGTGGTCGGCGAAGCTCAAGACGGCCTGGAGGCGGTGACGAAGGCTCGGGAGCTCAAGCCGGACGCCATCCTCATGGATGTGCACATGCCGGGCCAGACCGGAATCGCCGCCACGGAACAGATCATGCTGGAGCGGCCGACCGCCATCGTGATGCTCACGGCCTACAGCGAGCGGGAACTCGTTGAGTCGGCGCTGAAGGCCGGGGCCTCGGGCTATCTGGTCAAGCCGGTGAGCGACGAGCAGATCCAGCCGGCGCTGGAGGTGGCGCTGAACCGGTACAGCGAGCTCACCGATCTCCGCGAAGAACTCGCGGACTTGAAGGAAGCCCTCGAAACGAGAAAACTGGTGGAACGCGCGAAGGGAATTCTGATGCAGCGGTTCCAATTATCTGAAACTGAAGCCTACAAACGGCTTCAGAAGTTGAGTAGAGATCGGCGTCAGTCGCTAAAGCTCACCTCAGAGCAGTTGATCGCCGCCGCCGAGCTCCTCGGCTAGACCTTCTTCGAATTGAATATCGTTCCGAGCGCCCCTGACTGTCGCTCGGGACACGGGGCCTTGAACGCCCGGGTAGAGCGCCGCTTCTGCGGCAACGCGCTCTGCCCGGGCGTTTCCGGCTTTCTGGAGCGAAAACTTAGGGGAAACAGACCGATGACCGAGCAGCGATCGGACGCGATGGGCCGCGAGCACGAAGCGCTCCTCAACCGGTGCCTCGCCGGCGACGATGCCGCCTGGCGCGACTTGATGGCCTACGTTCGGCGCGAGGCGCTGGATGCCGCGCGCTGGCGGTACCATCTGAGTCGCGAGGACAGCGAAGATCTCGCTCAGGTGGTGCAGATCCGAGTGGCTCAGCGCATCACGCAGATTCGGGACCGGGGAGCGTTCTCGTACTGGCTCCGCCGGCTCATTCACTGCGCCTCCATCGATCTCATGCGACAGCGCCGGTCGTGCCTCTCGCTCGACGAGCTGCTGCAGCCGTCGAACACCGGTTTCGTGGAGCCCGCGGCAGCCGACGAGTACGGTCAGGTCGATCTTCGCGCCGATCTGGATGAGGCGCTCTCCCACCTGCCGGACCGTTATCAGGAACCGATTCGTCTGCACCTGCTCGACGGGTTTCCGCAGGACGAGGTGGGCCGAATCCTGGGCCGTCCCCGCAGCACCGTGGCCAGTCAGATCGAACGAGGGCTTCGTCGGCTTCAGCGGAACCTGGCGTCTGTCCCCACCGGTTGGGCGTAGGACTTCGGCTCAGGCTCGCTTCCCCCTGCACAATCTCGCATCGGCTGCTCCCCGGCGCGGTCGGGAAACCCTCTCTCGACCGCGCTCTCCTTCGGCGACGCCGCCCGGCTGATCAGCGGCCTCCTCTTCACGACCCGACGGGCGAAGCCGGGCACGGATTGCTCAGCGACACTAGGGCTCGCTACACTGTCATCGGGCTGCGGGTCCGCCGGCGGCGCCCTGGGAACACGCACGGTAGCGCGTGTCCGCTTGCGTTGCCGGCCGGACATTGAGCCGGCACCGAGTCTGCGTCGTCACAGCGCTCGGTGAAGAGCATCGCCTTCGGGGCCTCCTGCGGAATCGTCCGTGTCGCCCGGTCGGCGAGAGGCCTTTGGGACGGCCCGGTTTGCCATGTCGGAAACGGTCACCCTTTACCGCCCCACGGGCCCCGAAGAGATCGAACTCGTTCGGCAGAGCGGCTTCAAACGCTGGCCGCCGCGCCTGTTCTGGCAGCCGATCTTCTATCCGGTAACCAACGAAGCGTATGCCGCCGAGATTGCCGGAGACTGGAACGTGCGGGACAGCGGGTACGGCTGCGTCACGCGGTTTCGAGTTCGCAAGGAGTTCATGGATCGCTACGAGATTCATCAGGTCGGCGCGTCTCACCACACGGAGTGGTGGGTTCCAGCCGGAGAGCTCGAAGCGTTGAACGACGAGATCGTCGGAGAAATCGAGATCATCGCGGAGTTTCGGCGACCGGAGGCGGGATGAGCGACCGAGTCGACCTGGATCAATTGCTGCGGCGCGAGAATGAGCAGACCGAGTGGAAGCGCGGCGTCGCCGATGTCGATGACGTCCTCAGATGCCTCTGCGCCTTCGCCAACGACCTGAACAATCTGGGCGGCGGCTACGTGGTGTGCGGCGCTGAAGAGTCTCGCGATCCGTTCGGCTTTCCGCAGGTGATCCGGGCCGGGCTCGAAAGCGCTCGCCTTCGGGATCTGGAGGGGCGGGTGCTGACGGCGTGCCGCGAGCGGGTGGATCATCCGATCGCGCCGCTGCTGGATGAGATTCCGACACACGATCCGGCACGACGGATTCTGGTCTTTACTCAGCCCGCCACTCGACACGCCCACACCCTGCGATCCAGGGACGATACCGGGAAGTACTACGTGCGCTCCGGAAGCTCCACGATCGAGGCTCGAAACGGGCTGATGCGGGAACTGCTGGTTCGGAAAGGCGCCCTGGAGCCGTGGGACCATCGAACCTGTGACGGCGCCACCTCCGCGGATCTGGACCTTCTGGCGGTTCGAGAATGTCTGAACCGAGCTCGCCTGCTGGATCCGGACCAGGGGCTGGAGCCCTTCCTGTCGGCGGACCGGAGCCTCAGTCCGTTCAGGCCGCCCCTCTTCCGACGGGAGCCGCTGACGGGAGCGCTCCGCCCCAGAAACTTTGCCATGCTGCTCTTCGGACGCGAACCAACCCGCTGGATTCCCGGCGCGGCGGTGCTGTTCTCCCGCTACGACGGACCGGACCGCTCCGAGCCGTTCGCGGAGCGCCACGAGATTGTCGGAAACCTGCCGGTTCAGAGGGATCGACTGAGCGCACTGCTCGCCGCGGAGGCGGTGACGTTCTTCGACAAGCGGGATACCGAGTCTCCGAACGGCGTTCGCTACCCCGTTCGAGCGCTGTACGAGGCGATGGGCAACGCGCTGGTTCATCGCGACTACGAGCGGGTGGAGCCCACACGCTTCACCGCATTTGAGGATCGGCTGGAGGTGGCGTCCCCGGGGGGACTGCCGCTCGGCGTGGATTCCGAGTCCTTCCGAACGGGAAGGGCCGGCGCCCGGTGGCGCAACCAGGCTCTGGCGTGGATCCTGAGCCGGCTTCAGAGGGTTCAGGCGGAGGGTCAGGGGATCCCCACGATTCTGAGAACACTTGCCGAAAGCGGCTGCCCGCCGCCTCTCCTGGAGGATGGCGCGACTCGAGTTCGCTGCGTGCTGCCGGCGAGCCCCGCTTACCTGTCGCTCAAACGTGCATCGAAGCTGGATGCGGGCTCCCCCGACACCCGCGCGATGCCGCAGCCGGGATCCGCGTGACGCACTCCGAAGCGGAGCATCACGAGACGCTCATCATCGGGGGCGGTCCGGCGGGGCTGCCGCTTCTGGTGGTGCTGGCGGGCGGGGTGTGGCCCCGGTATCGACGCTGTCCGCGATTGGAGGCGGCGGCGCCCGATCTCGCCCGCCGGCTGGCGGCGCTCCCCGGTCCGCTCACGGAACTGGATCTGGAGCAGGTCGCGCGGGTGGTGAGACCGGTGGATCTCTTCAACCTGCTCCACCGACCCGAAAACGGCCCGTCCCCCCCGGAGCGCATGGGGATGGACTTTATTCAGGGGGCCCGGCACGACGCGCTGCTGCTGACGCGGGGCAACGTGGGCGGGTTGTGGAACGACGTGCCCCGGCGGCTGCTCACACTCTCGCCGGCACACTGGATGGAGTTCGCCTTCCACCCGCTTACGGTGTGGGCCAGGGAGAACGGTCGAGACCTGGACCCCGAGGCCCTCATCATCAAGCAGGACCTGATCGACTATTACCACTCCATCCCCGAGCGCTTTGGAGTCTCGGATGCAGTCGTCACGAACTGTGACGTGGAGCGCATCGAGCCGGACCCGGCGGGCTTTCGGGTGACGACGAGTCGGGACGGTCGACCGCGGTGCTTCACCTCGCGACGGTTGGTCTATGCGGGAGGTCAACGCTCCCGTCTGCGCCGGTTGGGCATCCCCGGCGAGGACCTACCGATCGTCTCGCAGCGCTACGACTCCCCGGAGTCGTTCCTCGGGGATCGCGTGCTCGTGGTGGGGGGCGGCCGCAGCGCGGACTGGGCGGCGACCGAACTCTTCGATGCCGGACGCACGGTCCACTATGTGATGCGTCAGCCCGCCGCCAACCACTACCGGCTCGTGTCGGACAGCCTGAACCTGCCGTACTATGCCCGTCTGGCGGAGATCCACCGCAGCGGCTCCCCTCGCTGGCGCGTCTCCTTCGAAACGCACCTGCGAGCGGTGAAATCGGACGGCACGCTGACACTGGAGAACCTGAGCGGCCGATGGACCGAGTCCGCCGACCGGGTGCTGCTCGAGATCGGGGGCGACGTGGACTACTCGCTGTTCCACGGCTTTCCCCCGTTCACCCTGGTGGAGAAGCGGGATCGGTATCGGTATCAGTGCCACCAGTTGGCGGTCCACCCGCACAACCATGAGTCCGTCGACGCGCCCAATCTCTATGCCGGCGGTTACCTCGCCTCCGGCATCAACAACGTCGTCGTCGCCATGCATGGCGCCACCTACGTCATCGCCGCCGACATCCTCCAGCGCCACCGGGCCTCCGAACATCGCTGAAGTGTCGCCTCTGGCGAACTGCCGGCCGGCGTGCGTCCGGAAGAAGCGGCCAGGAGAACGCGTTGAGCGGGATGAACGGGCAACGTGGCATGGCGGCGAGACGAGGTGCGTGAAATGGCGGAGCGGATTTATCGGTTCGGGATCGTCGGCGCCGGGCTCATTGCGCCGACCCACTGCCGCGCCATTCGATCGCTGCCGAATGCGGAACTGACGGCCTGCTGCGATCTCAATCGGAGCAAGGCGGAAAAACTGGCGGCGGAGCAGGGCATTCCGTCGGTCTACACGGACTACCACGAACTCCTCGCGCGGCCCGACATCGATGTCGTGGAGGTGGTGACGTGGAGCGGTCTGCACGCGGAAATCGGGTGCGCTGCCGCCGCCGCGGGGAAGCATGTGCTCTGCACCAAGCCGATCGACATCCGGCTGGAGCGGATCGATGCGCTCATTGCCGCCTGCCGTGCCGCCGGAGTGAAACTCGGGGCCACCCACCAGTTTCGGAGCTACCCGGCCTATCTGCGACTGAAGCAGGCCATCGAGGAGGGGCGATTGGGACGGCTCCTCATGGGCTGCGGCGTCGTGAAGTGGTGGCGCTCGCAGGAGTATTACGACAGCGCGGCGTGGCGCGGCACGTGGGAACTGGACGGCGGCGGGGCGCTGATGAACCAGGCCATCCACTATGTGGACCTGCTCACCTGGCTCATGGGACCGCCGGAGTCGCTACGCGGTTATGTCGACACTTTTTCCCACGCCATCGAGGTCGAGGACTGCGCCTCCGCCGCCATCTGCTGGAAGAGTGGCGCGCTCGGCAGCTTTCTCGGCGCAACCTGTACCTACAAGGGATTGCCGGCCCGCATCGAGATCCACGGAGAGCGGGGCAACGTGGTGGTGGAAGGCGAAGAGATCGCGCTGTGGGATGTGGATGGAGAGCCGCTCGAGACGGGGAGCGCGGGTCGGGGGAGCGTGCATGGTCCCGGCGGCAGCGGCGAGGCGGGAGTTCGAGCACACGCAGCGCAGATCGGCGATTTCCTGGCCGCGATCGACGAGGATCGCGAGCCCGCCATCAACGGCGAGGAAGCGCGCCGGGCCGTGGAGTTGATCGTCGGGATCTACCGCTCGGCCCGGAGCGGGGAGAGCGTTCGATTCTCGTGAGCCGGAACGCGGCGAAGGCGTCCGGGGATGAGCTTCTCTAAACGGCTCGACCGTCGGTCTGACAGGCGGGGCAGACGGCGGTGTCGCCCCGAAACGGCACGCCGCACCGGGAGCAGGGCCGGCCGCCGTGACGAAGTCGCCAGTTCCGGAGCTGGGCTTCCCGCACCAGGGCCCGGCGGATCGATTGGGAGAGTTCGGGATCGGCGCACGCGGCGGCGGCTTCGATGTGGGCCAGTTCCTCAGCGCTCAACTGGATGCTCCGGACGGTGGCGGTGCCGCCCTCGGGCTCCACGGCGTCCGGACGCTCCGAGCGGTCCACTGTAATCCGAACGTTGGTCACGACGCTTCTGCCGAGTCGTTCGGTGAATCGCCGAACGAGGGTGGGACGCATGAACTGAAGCTCTTGATGCCAGGCGTCGCTGTAGGCGACGACATGGAGCACCCCGCCGATGAGCCGTTACGCCCGAGAGGATCGGGCGGTCTGCTCGCCGACGATTTCGGCCCACAAGGCGACGGCGCGCGCCTCGATCACCGGCTCTTCGAGATCCAGCTTTCGAACGGTGTCTTGAAGCACCCCGGCCAGTGAGTAGAGTGATCGCGGTCGATTCATCAAAGCGCCTCCCCCGGGGCCCTGTCCGCTGGATTCAAGCTCGGAACCCCTCCCACAGCCTCGCGCAGTGGGCGCTCCTCATAGAATGACCGAGGAAAACGCACCCTCATCGCCCAAAACTGGAAAGGCAGTGTTGCTTAAACGAGTCTGAAATCGTGCCCCCGCGCATCCAGATCTACTCGCCCGCCGTCCTGGGCCTGGCGGTCAGCTTCCTCCTAGTCACCTGGCTGATCGCCAGGCTGGTCCCGCAGGATCGGAAGGGGCTGCGGGTCGCCTGGATCATCCAGTTCGCTACCGTCCTCACTCTGTGGGTGTTCGTCTCCGTGACGGGCTTGCGGGAACCGACGGGCGGGCTGATTCCCATCTTTGTTTTGGTCTACGGCGCCGCGGTGATGCACGCATTGGGCATCGCCACATTTCGGTACTTGCTGCCGCGACTGAAAGTACACGCCCCCCGGATCGTTCAGGATGTGGCCATGGCGGCCGCTTATTTCGGCTGGGGTGTGGTGAACCTGAGCTGGAACGGGGTGAACATCAGTTCCATTGTAGCGACGTCGGCCGTTTTGACAGCGGTCATCGGCTTCTCGCTGCAAGACACCCTGGGCAACATGTTGGGCGGCCTCTCGATCCAGATCGACCACTCGGTGGAGGTGGGAGACTGGATCAATGTCGAGTCCGTGGAAGGTCGGGTGGTTGAGATCCGCTGGCGCTACACGGCTTTGGAGACACGAGATTGGGAGACGATCATCGTTCCCAACAGCTTCCTGGTGAAGAACCGGATCCGGGTTCTGGGCCGACGGGCGGGGGAGCCGGAGTTGTGGCGAAGGCGGGTTCGCTTCAACGTCGACTTCCGCTTTTCGCCGGACACGGTGATCAGCACCGTTGAGCGGGCTCTCCGCATCGGCGCCATTCCCCGAGTGTCCCCCGTTCCGGAACCGCACTGCATTCTGGTCGAGTTTCAGGAGAGCTACGCCGTCTACGAGGTGCGCTATTGGCTGACCGATCTGGCGGCAAATGATCCCGGCGACTCCGAAGTGCGCATCCGCATCTTCAACGGTCTGCGGCGCGCTGCCATCTCTCTTTCCATTCCGGCCCAGGCGGTGTTCGTTACCGAAGAGACGATGAAGCGCAAGGCCCACAAGCGAGAGGAACTGCTCTCGGCGCAGTTGAAGGCGCTGGGGCACGTGGACTTCTTCCAGGGCCTGACCGAAGAGGAGATGCGGCGCCTGGCGGAGCGGCTTGTTCCAACGCCGTTCTCCCGGGGCGAAACCATCACCCGGCAGGGTGACACCGCCCATTGGCTCTACCTCATCATTCGGGGGACCGTGGAAGTGGTGGTCACGGGAGCGGACGGAAGCTCACTTCATGTGGCGAACCTCGGTCCGGGACAGTTCTTCGGTGAGATGGCGCTGATGACGGGTGAGCCCCGAAACGCGACGGTGCTTGCGAGCAGCGAGGTGGAGAGTTACCGTCTCGACAAGGAAGCATTTCGAGAGATCATTCAGACCCGCCCCGAGCTGGCGGAGGAGATCTCCACGATGCTCGCCCGACGACGCACGGAACTGGAAGCAGTCCGCGAGTCGCTCGACGCCGCGGCCCACCGCGAACGCCTCAAGTCGATGCACTCCCAGATTCTCGATCGGATTCGCTCCTTCTTCAGCCTCCAATGAACCACGCTTCAACCACGCTCCAACTAAGTGAAGCGATCTGAGCTGCCGGCGCCGCGCGGGGTAGGAACTGTCCGGAGGGTCACCTCGCTCGGAGAGGGGACTGCAACGGTCGCCGGCGGTCCGCGGTGTCCGCACAAACCCCGGTTCGAGTGAAGGGCCCGGATCCGCGAAGGTCTTTCTCCCGGCTCCATCCGATAGCTTGAGGGCTGCGACGCGTTGCTGCGCCGGGAATGGACGAAGACGGGAGTCGGACGATGCGGTGGGATCGACACCTGGAAGAAATGGAAGAACTCGGCTACACGTTGATCCGCGGCTTGATCGACCGCGAGACCACTGCCGAGATCCGGGATTACATGGATCGAACGATCGCCGCCGGGCACGTGAAGGATCCGAAGCGGGGCAGTTCGCAGTTTCACCATCGCATCTGCCACCCGATGGATGGCGAGCTCACGATTCGCCTCGCCGCCGATCCGGTCGTTCGAGATCTGGTGACGCAGGCGCTCCGGGCGGAGAACCTGCGCCTGCGGCAGCAGATGTTCTTGCTGACCCAACCCTGCGGAGAGCCCCCGCCCAGTCGCGCGGCGGGCTGGCACGTGGATACCACCTTCCTTCCCGAGGAGTGGCTCGACGCGCCGCGGAAGACCTTCGTGCAGCTCTTCTACTACTGCAATCCCGTTCATCCCGGCGGGGCGGCGACCGTCGTCGTGCCCCGCTCGCACCACCTCACGCTGAAGGCGGCGGGGGAGGCGCAGTGCCGCACGGAGGAGGACCGCTGGGCCTTTGCTCGAAGCGTGGTCGCGCGTTCCGGCGTCGACCTGAACGACGCCGTGGAGCTCTGCTGCGAGGAAGGCGACGTGGCGCTCTTCAATCCGATGCTCCTGCACTCCGGGTCGAACAACACCACCGACACGCCCCGCTACGCCTTCCACTGCTCCTTTCACGACGCCTCGGCCCATCGAATTCGCCATCTGCCGGCGCCGGTGTTCTACGATACCTTTCCGGAGTCGATGATGTCGGGGATGCCGGAAGCGCTCCGGCCGATGTTGGAACGCTGAGAGCTCCCGCAACAGCAGAGAGATAGAGGGATGTCGAGCGATGCCGCTGGTCTCTATGACCCAACTGATGTCCGACGCCCTCGCCGGAGGGTACGGACTGGGCTACTTCGAGGCCTGGGATGCCTACTCGCTGGAAGCGGTGTGCGATGCCGCCGAGCGGGAGAAGTCGCCGGTGATTCTGGGCTTCGGCGGCATGATGGCCAATCCGGAGTGGCTGGATCGTGGCGGCGTCGAGACGCTGGGAGCGCTCGGGCGGTCGCGTGCTGCGTGCCTGACACAGCCGACGGCGCTCTTGTTCAATGAGGCGCAGACGCGGGAGCAGGTCGACCGCGCGATGGACTCCGGCTTCACCGCCGTGATGCTGGACACCTCAACCTGGCCCTCCGCGCAGGCGATCCCTGTGGTGGCGGAGATCGTGCGGGCGGCACACCCTCGAGGGATCGCGGTGGAGGCGGAGCTCGGCTGCCTCCCCAACGCCACGGAGGGCGGCATCGACGTTGAGGGGTCCGCACTCACTCAACCGGAGGACGCGGCTGCCTTCGTTCAGGCGACGGGGGTGGATTGCCTCGCGGTGTCGATCGGAAACGTGCATCTGCTGACAGCCCACGCGGCGCCGGTGGACCTGGATCGGTTGGGCCGGATCCATGAAGCGACACCCGTGCCGCTGGTGATCCATGGCGGAACCAGCTTCCCCACGAAGCTGGTGGCGGAGGCCGTGAAGCGGGGGACCGGGAAGTTCAACGTGGGCACCACGCTGAAGCGCGCGTTCTGGACGGCCGTTCGGGATGAAGTGCGACGGCTTGAAGAGCCCCTGGACGTGCACCGATTGATGGGATCTCATTTTGCCGAGGACCTTCTGGAAGCAGGGAAACAGGCGATGACGCTGCGAGTTCAAGAGTTGATGCGGGCCTACGGCAGTTCGGGGCGAGGACGGGTTTCCGAATGAGCGGAACAGCCGTGGTTGAAACCGAGATCGAGCCGCTCTCCGGGGAGGATCGCTGGTCGCTTTACCGACAGATGCTGTTGATCCGGCGCTTCGAGGAGCGGTGCAACGCACTGTTCCTGCAGGGCAAGATCCCGTCCACGCTCCACCTGTACATTGGCCAGGAAGCGGTGGCGGTCGGCATTTGCGCGGCTTTGAGGGTGGACGATTACCTCACGAGCACCCACCGCCCCCACGGCCATGCCCTCGCGAAGGGGGTCTCGGCCGGACCCATCATGGCGGAGCTCTTCGCGAAGTCGAACGGCTGCTGCAAGGGGAAGGGCGGCTCCATGCACGTGGGCGGGATGGAGGTCGGCATGCCGCCCGCCATCGCCATCGTGGGCGGCGGCGCCCCGGTCGCGGCGGGCATGGCGCTCTCGTCGAAGATGCGCCGCTCCGGGCAGGTCACGGCATCCTTCTTTGGAGACGGCGGCGCGAACGAGGGCGCGGTCCACGAGGCCATGAACATGGCCGCCATCTGGAGGCTGCCGGTGCTGTTCGTGTGTGAGAACAACCTGTACGGCGCCTCCACTCCCGTCGGGCAGACCGTGGCGGTGGAGAACATCGCGGATCGGGCGGCGGGATACGGGATGCCCGGCGTCATTGTCGACGGCAACGATGTGCTTGCAGTGCGGGATGCGGCGCTTGCGGCGGTGCGGCGGGCGCGGGCGGGCGAAGGACCGACGTTGCTCGAGTGTAAGACCTACCGGTTCTGCGGCCACTCCCGAAGCGACGCCTGCAACTATCGAACCCGCGACGAAGAAGCCGCCTGGAAGCAGCGCGATCCACTTCTGGTGCTGGGGGCCGTTCTGGCGGCCGCGGAGGATCCGCGATTTGAGGAGATGGAGCGCTCCGTGTCGGAGGAGATCGACGCGGCGGTCGCCTACGCGGAGGCCGGGCCGGACCCGCTCCCGGAGGATGCGCTGCTTCACGTGTACTGGGAAGGCGAGTGAGATGGCGCTGCTGACGATTGCCGAGGCGCTCCGCGAGGGGATCCGAGAAGAGATGCGGCGCGATCCCACCGTGTTCTGCCTCGGAGAAGACATCGGCGTGCCCGGCGGTTTCGGCGGGGCTTTCACGGTGACACTAGGTCTCTCCGAGGAGTTCGGTCACGAGCGGATCCTCGACACGCCCATTTCGGAGATCGGCATCGCCGGGCTGGCGATCGGCGCCGCGATGACCGGGATGCGGCCCATCGCCGACGTGCAATACGGCGACTTCCTCTTCTGCATGATGGATCAGCTCGCGAATCAGGCCGCGAAGATGACCTACATGTCCGGTGGCACGGTAAAGGTGCCCATGGTGATGCGGGCGCCCGTGGGCTCCACCCGGCGCGGCTCGCAGCACGCCCAGAGCCTGGAGGCGTTCTTCACCCACATCCCGGGCCTGAAGGTGGTGGCGCCCTCCACGGCTTACGACGCCAAGGGCCTGCTGAAGAGCGCCGTGCGGGACGACAACCCGGTGCTGATGTTCGAGCACAAGTTGCTCTATGGCAGCAAGGGCGGCCGCTCCGAGAAGGGAGCGCTCAGCCCCATCGGAGAGGTGCCGGACGAGGACTACACAGTTCCCATCGGCAAAGGAATCATCCGCCGCCCCGGACGCGATGTGACTGTGGTCGGTAAACTTCTTACCGTCTATCGGGCCCTCGGTGCCGCGGAGACGCTCGCCGCACGGGGCATTGAGGTGGAGGTGATCGATCCCCGCACGCTGGTGCCGCTCGACATGGAGCTGATCCTGGAGTCGGTCCGCCGGACGGGCCGCCTGGTGGTGGTGGAAGAGGACAACCGCACCCACGGCTGGGCGGCCGAGGTGGCGGCGCAGGTGGCGGAAGAGGCGTTCTTTTACCTGGATGCGCCGATCAAACGGGTCTCCGCGCCCGACACGCCTCCACCGTTCGCGCCCCCGATGGAGGCGCTCTACGTGCCCAGTGAACAGCGCGTGATCGACGCCGTCCTGTACGTACTCGGAGAACCGCCGGATGCCCGCTGAGGTTCTGGCGCCGCCGCTCGGCACGAATGTCGACACACTGCTGCTGGCGGAATGGCATCGCCGAGAGGGCGCCGTCATCCGCGCCGGCGATCCGTTGTTCTCGGTGGAGACCGACAAGGCCACGTTAGATGTGGAGTCGCCGGCCTCCGGCACACTCGGTCGGATCCTGGTTCCCGCCGGCTCCGACGTGCCGTCGCTGACCCGAGTGGCCTGGATCTTGCTTCCCGGCGAGACCACCGCCGACATCCCATCCGAGGCGACCCCGGAAGCGATTGACGGGCCGGCGCTCGCGACGGGAGCGGCGGTGACCGCGGCGGAGTCCGCGCTGCCGCGAGGCGACCGTGTCTTCATCTCCCCTCGGGCCCGGCGACTGGCCGAGACGGAGGGGGTGGCGTGGGAACTCGTGGCTCCCACGGGCCCCGAAGGCGCCGTGATCGAGCGCGACATCCGGGCCGCCCTCGCCGCACGCGGCGACGAGAGCGGGCTCCTCGAGCGGCTGCCTCTGGACGGCATCCGCGGAGTGATCGCCCGTCGGATGGCGGAGAGCGCCGCGTCGGTGGCGCCGGTGACCCTGACCACCGAGGCAGACGCCACCTACCTCGTGGAGCACCGTGCCGCACTGGCGGAGCAGGGGCTCAGGGTTTCTTACAACGACCTGCTGCTCCACCTCCTCGCGGGCGTTCTGCCCCGCCATCTCCGCCTCAACGCCTCTCTCCGGGATGCGCACATTCACGTGTGGAAAGAAGTGCACCTCGGCCTGGCGGTCGACACCGACCGGGGCCTGATGGCGCCGGTCCTGCGAAATGCGGATTGCAAAACCCTCGTCGAGGTTGCCGCCGAGACCCGCGGCCTGATCGCCTCCGCCCGAGCCGGCACGCTCCGCCCCGAGGCGCTCCGAGGCGCCACCTTCACGCTCACCAACCTCGGCATGTTCGGGATCGATGCCTTCACGCCCATCGTCAACCTGCCCGAGTGCGCCATCCTGGGGGTCGGCCGGATCAAAGAGGTCCCCGCCGTCGTTGACGGCCGCATAGAAATCCGCCGCCGCGTGTGGCTCAGCCTGACCTTCGACCACCGCCTGATCGACGGCGGCCTGGCGGCCCGCTTCCTGCAGGATCTGGTCCGCGGCATCGAGTCGCGCCGTGAGCATGTCGTTGCAATCACGTAAGCACACCTCTGGATTCCACCTGGCGCCTGAAGAGCACGTCATTGCCAGGAGTGATTGACGACGGAAAGCGCGCTATCGCGAGCCTCGTCTTCGGCTCGAAGCACAAGAGCGCCGGGATGCGAATCACCGAACGACGCGGCAATCTACGAGCGCCGTGCTTCCCGGTTTGGACTCAGGAACCGTGCGTAGGCCGACGCCGACGCCAAAGAGCCCGGGCCCCCGGTGCCCGCCTGCCATCCCCACTCGCCATTCGCCATTCGCACCGCCCCTCGCCCCCGAGTGAGCCGGACTCTCATTCCCCCGTCTCAACGGGATAATCTAACTAGAGAACGCCACCCCACGAGGTCGACCCATGCCTGCCATCACGCTCGAGGTTTCGGAACCGGTTGCGGCGCAGCTCCGCCTGAGGCATGGCCAGACCGGGCAGATCCTGGAGCGGGGTCTTCGCGCCGTGGAGGCAGAGGGCGAGCTCGGCTATCAAAGTGCCTCGGAGGTCCTGGAGTGCCTCGCCCGGCTTCCTGAGCCGGCGGAGGTTCTGGCGCTCCGAGCCGCGCCGTCAATGCAACAGCGCGTGCAGGAGCTCATCGAGCGCGAGCGAGACGGAAAGGCCAGCTCCGAGGAGTTGATTGAACTCGAGCACTACCTCTACCTGGACCATCTCGTCCGGATGGCGAAAGCACACGCCCGCTCCCGCCTTGTCCGAGAGTGAGCCGAAGCCACATTCCCAGCGAGCTTCGCCGCCAGGTTTACGACCGCGCCGGCGGCAGATGCGAGTACTGCGGAGTCTCGGAGGCCGATACCTTGCTGTGTCACCAGGTGGATCACGTCATCGCGGAGAAGCACGGTGGCCCCACGGAAGCGGACAATCTGGCGCTGTGCTGTCAGCAATGCAATAGCCGGAAAGGCAGCGACATCGCTTCGCTTGATCCGGATTCCGGTTTGCTGGTTCCGCTCTTTCACCCGCGCACGGACCGCTGGCCCGAGCATGTTCGTTTCCACGACGGTTGGCTGCTGCCTCAAACCCCTGCCGCCCGAGCCACAGCACGGCTGCTTCGTCTGAATGATCCCCGCCGGATCTCGGAACGAAGGTGCCTCCTCAACCCGGGGCCGAACCGTCCCCCGGCAGTCCAGCACTGAGAGCAGAACAGGTTGGGGCAATGATCAAACGATTGCTAGCACGGGGGCGAGGCTCCGACCGAGCCGCGCACCGGCGTCTCGATGCCGCACGGCCGTCATGGGGTCGCCGTAGCTGAGAGCGATCACGGTTCAACCCGAAAGAGCCTCGCGATCAATTCGTCCGGTGAACGAGGCCAACCGCGTCTCATTGACCCTGC
>SXGS01079721.1_pt1 | contig 19507 bp, 15 predicted proteins | sample 3174681 | NCBI WGS metagenome assembly SXGS01 (sample SAMN11356861, study PRJNA531348) | freshwater metagenome | isolation source: freshwater sample F1-80 | place: China: Fuxian Lake, Yuxi | collected 2017-12-25 | reverse complement strand
GAGCCCCTCGGGCACCGGCGACGAGCGTCGCGCCGGCTGGGAGGAGGCGTGCGGCCTCGACGAGGCGACGCGCGCCGCGCTCTCGCTCGCGACGGAAGACGGCGTGGATGCGGGGGCCGCGTGCGCGACGCAGCTGCTGTCACAGCCCACCGCCCCCGACGCGATCGTCTGCGCCAGCGACTCGCTCGCGCTCGGCGCGCTGATGGCGGCGACCGCGGCCGGCCGGCCCGAACTGCCGATCGTCGGCTTCGACAACACGCCCGTCGCGCGGGCCATTGGTCTCTCGAGCGTCGACCAGCCGCTCGACGAGGTCGTCGCTGCCGCCCTTGAGCTGCTCTTCGGCGAAAGCGGTGGCGACGTGCGAGCGAATCCAGACAGCAACGAGGAGCCGACGAATCGGCTCCTCGTGCCTCGACTCGTCGAACGCAGGTCTAGCCACCTTGCGCTCGGCGGAACCACCGGCGCCTGAGGGCTCCGGCAATCACTCATCGAAAGGAATCACTGTGAAGGCATCACAATGGACCGCCCTCGGGTTGACCGGGGCGCTCGCCGTCACTCTAGCCGCGTGCGCGCCGAACGGCGAGGGCAACGGCGGTGAGAACGGCGGCAACGGCGCGAGCGGCGGCGACTCGCTGAGCGTGCTCATCGCGTCGTCGGGCCCCGCCGAGGCGGGCTACTACCAGGAGGCCGCTGCGCGATTCATGGAGGCGACCGGCACCGAGGTCGAGATCGTCGTCGCGAACGACCTCATCCAGCAGCTGGGCCAGGGCTTCGCCGGCAACAACCCGCCGGACCTCTTCTACTTGCCCTGGGACCAGTTCGAGACGTACGCCAGCCAGGGCTTCCTCGAGCCGTACGCGGGCGACCTCGCCAACGCGGGCGACTTCCTGCCCGCGCTCGTCGAACAGTTCAGTTACAACGACGAGTTCTACTGCGCGCCGAAGGACTTCTCGACCCTCGGACTGCAGATCAACACCGAGGCCTGGGAGGCAGCGGGGTTAACCGACGCGGACGTGCCCACAACGTGGGATGAACTTGCCACGGTCGCTGAGGCGCTGACCGACGGCGACCAGGTTGGTTTGTCGATGGGTCGTGAGTACGCCCGAGTTGGCGTGTTCATGAACCAGGCCGGCGGCCAGCTGGTCGACGGCGACACCGTCACCGCCGACACCGCCGAGAACGCGGCCGGACTCGAATACCTGCAGGGCCTCATCGCTGACGGCTCGCTCGTGTTCCCGCCCGACCTCGAGGCCGGCTGGGGTGGCGAAGCGTTCGGTCTCGGCCGCGCCGCGATGGTCGTCGAGGGCCCGTGGATCAACGGCGCCATGGCGAACGACTTCCCCGACCGCGAGTTCATCTCGGTCGAACTGCCGGCAGGCCCCGGTGGCCCGTCGACGTACTCGTTCGCGACCTGCTGGGGTATGCCGATCGACAGCGACACCCGCGACTCGGCCACGGCCTTCGTCGAGTTCGTGACGACTCCCGAGGAGCAGCTGCTCGCCGCCGAGGCGTTCGGCGTCATCCCGTCGACCACGGCCGGCGCCGACACCTACGCAAGCCAGTTCCCCGAGAACGCGGCCTTCGTCGCCGGTGTCGACTACGCCGTCAGCCCCGTCGCCTTCGCAGGAGCGGCCGCCGCGGTGAGCGAGTTCAACACCGAGCTCGAGAACATCGCGAACGCCAACCCGTCGGCACTGTTGGCCGGTCTGCAGACCAACCTGCAGTCGGCTCTGGACAGCGCCCGAGGCTGATGTCCACCACCCGCGCCAGCGCGCGCCCTCGTCGCGGCGGAGGAATCCGCCGCGGCGAGGCCCGCGCGGGCTACCTCGTCGTCACCCCCGCGGTGGTCATTGCCGCGGTGTTCCTGCTGATCCCGATCGCGCTCGCGTTCTGGGTGAGCCTCAGCGACTGGAATGGTTTTCAGTCGCCGCTGAACCCGCGCGTGAACTTTGTCGGCGCCGACAACTACGCAGCCATCACCACCGAGGACGGCCTCGCCCAGCGCAACTTCGGCCGCGCCGTGCGCAACAACCTCTACTACGTGCTGCTCGTCGTGCCACTGCAGACCGCGCTGTCACTCTTCCTCGCCGTGCAGGTCAACCGGGCGGTTCTGCGTGGCCGCGGGTTCTTCCGCACCGCCTTCTACTTCCCGTCGGTGACCAGCTCGGTCGCGATCGTCATCGTCTTCCAGTTCCTGTTCCTCGGCACCGGCGCCGTGAACCAGGTGCTGCGCGCCTTTGGGGTGCAGGGCCCGAACTGGCTGAACGACTCCCGCGGCGTGCTGCACATCGTTTACGGCGCGTTCGGCGCCGACGCGGCGCCCTCCGCGCTCGCCGACGGCGGGATGCTCGGAATCAGCTGGTGGGACTGGCTCGCCGGCCCGTCGGTCGCCATGACCGTGCTCATCATCCTGGCGATCTTCACCACCTCCGGCACTTTCATGCTCTTGTTCCTCGCGGCGTTGCAGAACATCGGCTCGGAGATCGACGAGGCCGCCCTGATGGACGGGGCGAAACCTCTGCGCAAGTTTTTCTCCATCACCCTGCCGATGTTGCGACCGACGCTGTTCACCGTGCTCACGCTCGGGCTGATCGGGTCGTGGCAGGTCTTCGACCAGATCTATGTGCTGGGCGGTGGGGCGAGCATCCTGACGCCCGCGTACCTGTCGTACGAGACGTCGTTCAACGAGTTCCGGTGGGGGCAGGGAGCGGCGATCGCGTTCATCCTGTTCGTCTTCATCATCGTGCTGACGCTCCTGCAACGGTGGATTCTCCGCGAGCGCTCACCGAAGAAGCGAGGCTTCGCGCAGCGGGCCGCCGCACGCAACCTCAGCGAGGGAGGAGTCCGATGAGCGCCCCCGCGCCCGAGGTGCCGAACGCACCGAAGCAGTCGCGCACCGTGTCGGCGAAGCCGCCGAAGCGCCGCAAGCGCATCGGCGCGAAGGCCCGCAGCAGCATGCTGCTCGGCTACCTGATCTTGATCGGCCTGGCGCTGATCTACATCTACCCGTTCCTGATTTCGATCTCGGGCTCGCTGAAGACGGATGCGGAGGCAACGCAGGATGCGCTCGGCCTGATTCCGCAGACCATCACCTTCGCGGCCTACGAGCGCCTCTTCACGCGCGAGCCCTTCGCGCTGTGGGCGGGCAACTCGATGCTGGTCGCCGTGTGCGTGACGGTCGGCCGCGTACTGTTCGACTCGATGGCCGGGTACGCGCTGTCGCGCCTGCGGTTCCGCGGACGCACGATCATCTTCGCCGCCTTCATCGCCGTGCTGTCGGTGCCGGGCGTGGTGCTGCTGATTCCGCGCTTCCTGATCCTCAGCGAGCTGGGGCTGTACGACACGTACGGCGGCATGATCATCCCGCTGCTATCGACGGCCGCGGGCGTGTTCATCATGAAGCAGTTCTTCGACTCGATCCCCGAATCGATTGAGGAGGCCGCGAAGATCGACGGTGCTGGCACGTTCCGGCGCTTCTGGTCGGTCGTCTTGCCCATGGCGACGCCCGCGCTCGTGACGATCTTCATCCTGAGCTTCCAGGGCTCGTGGAACGAGCTCGGCCACTTCATCGTGGCGCGGCAGAGCCCCGAGCTGAACACGCTGACCGTCGGTGTCGCGCAACTCGTGTCGGGGCAGCTGGGTGCGGGCAACCAGTTCCCGCTCCAGTTGGCGGCGGCCGTGCTGATGAGCATCCCCGTCGTGGTGCTGTTCTTCATCTTCCAGCGCCGCATCATGAACACGACGGCGGGGGCCGAAAAGGGTTAGCCACTCGGCAGGTCTGCCACCCTGAGCAGGCGGATGAGGCCCGTGTCGTTATCGAGCGCGCGGGCTTCGTCGCGGTCAGCACAGGCGACAGCGATCACGTTTTCATCGGGAGCGAGAGCGCAGTCGTAGACGCTCAGGATGCCCGAACCTGGGTGCCCCGGGGGAGCCGACGGGCGGTAGCGCACGGAGAGGGAGCCAGCTGTCCCGATGTGTGCGAGCGTGCCCGAGAACGCCAGCGCGACCCAGATGTCACCGGCCCGACCGGCAGAGATGCCATCGGGCCCGCTTCCCCTCGGAAGAGCCCACTGTCGCGTGCTCCGTCCGTCGACGTCGACCGTGCTGAGCCGATCGGCGAAGGTCTCTGCGACAATCAGGTCGCCAAGCCGTCGATCAGCCCCGGTGGGGAACACGAACGTGGGTGACGTATTCGTGACCGCGCCGTCTGGCGTGATCCGGAACAGCGCAGACGGCCGCGGTTCGTCGGTGTCGGGGTCGAAACCGTAGCCGCCGACCCACGCTGTGCCGTCCTCGTCGACGTGCATGTCGTTCAACGCGTGGTCGGTGAGGGACGAGAGCGTGGTGTACGTCGCCACCACGCCATCCCGTACGACGAGAACGCGTCGCTCCGTGCAGTCAACGGCGAGCAGCGACCCGTCGGGAAGCCATCCCAGCCCTCCGGGCATCGAGGGGCCGCCCCCAGCGCTGTCGAGGACGACGTCGGCGGGCTGACCGGGCACCCACCTCATCACCCGCGCGCGGAACATGTCGCTGAACCAGAGCGCGCCGTCCCGCCATCGCAGCGCCTCCGGAAATCCCAGGCCGGTGAGTTCGGCGTCAATTGCGGAAGTGGTCACGTGTATCAGAACGTGCTCGTCAAGCCACCGTCGACGGTGACGATCTGGCCGGTGAGGTAGGTGTTCTCGCGACTACTCAGCCACGCAACGGCATCCGCAATTTCCCCGGGATGGGCTGCTCGTCCAAGCGGGAGGAGTCCGCCCTCGGAGTAGCGGGTTCGGAAAGCTTCTGTGTCGGTCTCGTCGACGCCATCGGCGTTCAGACTCATGGGGGTGCGGACGAAACCGGGTGCGACAGAGTTAGCCATAATTCCCCATCGCGCACCATCCAATGCGACAGACCGGGTCGCCGCATCGAGGCCGGCCTTGCCCACGTCGTAGGCGATGCAGTCGCGCTGGGCGAAGCGGCCGTGCACGCTCGACACCGTGACGATTCGACCGAATCCTTGCGTGCGCATGACGGGCAGCGCCTGGGCCATCAGGTCGATCGGCGCTTCTAGGTTCACCGCCCAGATCGCGCGCCACGAGTCGAGATCGCGATCAGCGAGCGGCGTGGCCCGAAAGATCCCCGCTACACAGATCACGGCGTCCAGGCCCCCCAGCATGGCGGCGGCCCGGTCGACCACATCGGCTCGTTTCGAGGCGTCGCTGAGGTCGCACACGATGCTCTCAGAGTCGGTGGAGACCCGGTCGACGCCGACCACGCGATCTCCACGGGACCGTAGTCGAGCGGCGACGGCGGCACCAATGCCACTCGCCGAGCCCGTCACAAGCGTCCGCAAGGGTGAGGAGTTCATGGCGTTCCTTCCGCACGTTCGCACACGAGGGATGTGCTGGTGGTGACTGACATGCCCGGCGCGAGCTCTATCGCCTGCCCGCCGGCGATCCCCGCACCGTGGGGTGTCGACGTGGGCTCGATGCCGAGCGCCACCACGTCTCCGTTCCAGGGGGCCTCCTGCGTAGCCCCCAGCTCCGCCCACAGCAGCGCGTGCTTGAGGCCCGACCACGAGACCGTGGCCGAGAGTTCTCCAGCGCGCGCGGTGACGGATCGCACCGAGGGCTCGATCAGTGCCGATACCCGTGCAGGGGTGTGTCGGTCGAGCGTCGCCCAGGAATCCCTCAATCCGGCATCGGCCGGGGCCGGCAATCCCGCATAGTCGAGGCTGCCGATCTCTGCGGGAGGCAGCGTCAGATCGATGACGTGATCTCGGTCGAGGGCGGCCGCGACGAAGCCGCTACCGAGAACAAGATGCTCGGCGAGCTGAACATGCCGCGTTGACCTTCCCGCGTTCGTCACCGTCGTGTGGACGGCGGTCTGGCTTCCGTCGCTGAGCTGCCAGCGTCGAGCAATTCTGAGTGCTCCGTCCGGTGAGCGCCACTCCAGCTCCGCCGAGGCATCGGTGACACGGAGGACCCGCCACGGCGTCAAGGACGCCTCGCCGTGAAACCACGGAGACTCGGGGGAGGGCTGACCGGTCGAGGGGGCACACAGCTGCCAGCCTCCGCGCCAGCGATCCACCCACTCCGCTTCCGTTGCTGCGGCGTGACCGACGCGAGGGGGAGCGTCAGCCCACGGCGTGCTCGCGAGGATCGACACGCCGCGCCACGTTAGGGTGCTCAGCGCGGCACCCTCCTCGGGCAGCAGTTGGGCTGTCAGCTCGCCAGACTGCAGGGTCAGCGAAGCCGGCGCCATCGCACCACATCCTGCAGGGCGCTCATCGCTAGTCCTCGCGCAATCCGCCGAGTGCCTTGATGAGCGAGTTCTTGCCATCGAGGACGACCCGAAGCATCGCTTCGGCGGCGTCCTCCCCGTTTCCCCGGTCGATCGCGCGGTATACCGCGGCGTGCGTCTCCACGTCTTGGACCAGCTCGTCATCGTCTTGCGTCGCGGCCTGCTGCACGGTGAAGGTTAGCTTCATGAAGTCGGCGACAACGTTGCCAAACTGCCGCAGCAGAGCGTTGTGACTGGCGGCATAGACGGCGAGGTGAAACTCGACGTCAGCAGTGGCGTAGCCGTCGCGAGAGTGGGCATTCTCGGCCATCGCGTCGATGGCGGCCGACATGCGTCGGTGATCATCCATCGTCGCTCGCCCAGCGGCCAGGCGAGCAGCGGCGGGCTCCATGATCTGCCGCACCTCTACGAGGTCGCGCATCACGATGTCGCCCGTGCCCTCCTCGTGGTGCCAGCGCAAGATGTCGGTGTCGAACACGTTCCACTGGTCGCGAGGGCGAACGCGCGTGCCGATCTTCTGGCGAATGTCGACGAGGCCCTTCGCGGCGAGCACCCGCATGGCCTCGCGCACGGAGGTACGACTAACGCCGAACTGCTCGACGAGTTCCGCTTCTTTGGGAAGCGCAGCTCCGGGCGCGACGGAGCCGCTCACAATGTCGCGGCCGACTTGGTCGATGACGACTGCTTGACGGCCACGCATGCTGTACCCGCTCGTCGTCGACGCATCGAACACTTCGCTGGTCATGGTGGCTCCTGACGGCGTCCCTCTAGACAGTTTCCTTCACCCTAGGCCGTGATTCGGGGCTCGCGAACGCGAGGGTGCCGTCGATGCGAATCTCCACGTGACGCAGATACCGCTCGAGCGCCGAGAGATTGACGTCGATTCCGAGGCCGGGGGCGTCGGGAACATGGATGAGCCCGTCGCCGTCGAGCGAGATCTTCTGGTGCGAAAGGTCGAGCGCCAGTTGCTTCGGCTCGACGGGGTACTCGCAAATCCGGTGGTCGGCGAGTCCCGCGAAAGCCTGCATCGACGCCGAGAGCGCGAGGTGGGATGTGAACGTGTGGTTGACGAAGGTGACGCCGTTGGCGACCGCGTGATCGGCAACCGTCTTCGATGGCCCGATGCCGCCGATCCGGGCGGAATCGACCTGGATGAAGCGGACGCCGCCGTAGTCGATGAGGTTCATGGCCATGTGGGCGGTGTGGGCGCCTTCTCCTCCCGCGATGCCCACGGGGCCAGCCATGTCTGCCAGCCGCGCGTGGGCGACGTAGGCGTGCGGGAGGAAGGGCTCCTCGAGCCACGTCGCTTTGGCCTCGCGCAGCGCATCCAATCGCGCCGCCGCCGCACCGATGTCATCACCCCAGATCTGGCCGGCATCGATTAGCAGCTCTGCGTCGTCGCCGAGGCCCTCACGCGCAGCCGCAACATGATCGGCGTCATCCGCGGCGTCGCCGGTTCCATAGGCGCCCCAGCCGAACTTGACAGCACGAAAACCGCTGTCGCGGGCCGCTCGTGCGCGCTCGAGGGTGTCGTGAGGGGTGTCTCCCATGAGCATCGAGGCGTAGGGGAGCTTCGGGAATGCCCGGCCGTACCCCAGCATCCGCCAAATCGGTTCCTCGCGCTGGCGACCAAGAGCATCCCACAGAGCGATTTCGATGCCCGACCACGTGTGGGCCGCTTGGAGGAGATCCATGCTGTTGCGTTCGACGAGCTTGGACATCCGCGTGATGTCGTCGGGGCCGTTCAGTTGCTGTCCCAGGACACTTGCGGATACCGGTTGGCAGACGCCGTGCGAACGGGGAGTCACAAATGCGGCGATTGACGTCAGCGGCGACGCCTCGCACTCGCCCCACCCGACAGTGCCGTCACTGCCGACGACGCGAACGAGCAGGGCGTCTTGGCTTCCGTCTGCCTCGAGGGTGACCTCGGGCATCGCCGCGTAGAAGAAGTCGACGGAGTCGATTCGCATGAAGTCCGCCCTCTTTCTTGGGGTCCTTCGCGTCGGGTAGGCGCGAACGGCGCATACCGGCGCCATTGCCAGGAACACTAGCTTACATCATACATTTGATGCGATTCATGGCACGCTCTCGGTAACGATTTCAGTACGAGGCCTGTCGGTCAGAACTGAAGGTATGATCTAATGACACTGCGGGCGGTGAACTGCCGCCCGAGATCGGGACGATGATGTCGCAGTTGAGATGTAGAGCTTTGGCGCCAGGCCAGCTGTCGTTCTCCTGCGCTGTTCCCACCGTGCGGCCACCGCACACTTTGGCGACCGGCCTCCTTAGCGGGGCCGGATCCTCGGCTGGACGACCCGCCCGGCCGTATACCCCGACAGGAAGGACACAGCGATGACTATGCGTGCAGCAGGAGCACTGACGCTCGCCGCCGGGCTCGTCATTGGCCTCGGGGCGTGCGCCCCAGCGAGCGATAGCGGAAACACGGACGGACAGCGGGAGCTCGTCATTTGGGACACCGGCATCCTTGGCAAACTGCTGGACAACGGTGAGCCTGACCTCGAAAATTCGTTCCTCGATCAGATGGCTGTGGCCTTCGAAGAAGCCAACGAGGGCGTCACTGTCACGGTCGTGCAGCAGGGCGGTGACATCACGGCGAACAGCGCGCAGTTCCAGGCCGCCTCTATTGCTGGCGACGGGCCGGACATCCGCATTCAGTACGCAGGCGGCCCGACGCTCAGCTTTGCCGAGTTCTTCACCGACCTCGAGCCTCTGCTGACCCCCGACATCATTGACTCGATGGCCGGGTTCAACGTCAACCGAGAAGGCTTCTCGCCCGATGGCCGAATCCTGGGCATGCCGTATGGCGCGGGCAACCTCTTCACCGTTTTCCAGAACCATGCCGTCCTCGAGGAGGCGGGACTCGACCCCGCTGACACCCCTGACTCGTGGGAAGAGCTCATTGCGAACGGACAGCAGGTCGTTGACTCCACCGACAAGGACGGCTTCTGGGTTGCCAACCTCGAGGGATACGTCGGCGCCTGGATGATCTCGGCGCTCGTGGGTGGAGAACTCGGCGAGACCGTCTTCACGCAGATGTACGCCGGCGACATTCCCGTCGACGACCCCGCCATGGTGAAGGCCTACGAAGCGTTCGCCGCCTGGGGAGCCAGCGGGCTCACGAACCCTGACGCCGGTCAGGTGTCGAACGGTGACTCGACCGCCGGCGTTGTAAGCGGCAACAGCGCCTACTACCTCGTGGGCAGCTGGGAGAACAACAACATGCTCGACGCCTTCGGCGAGGACGGCGTCAGCTCGTTCTTCATCCCCGTTCTCGAGGGTGCGCCGAACCCGGCCATCGGGGCTGGCGGCCCGGAGATTTCAATCTCCGTGACGGAGTACAGCGAGAACAAGGATCTGGCGGGCGAGTTCCTGCGGTTCCTGGCCGACCCCGCCAACCAGGACATCTTCGTCAAGCTCAACCAGACGCAGGGTTCGAACCACCGCGACGGTGACCCGGCCATGATCGAGAACCCGCTTCTGCGCCAGCAGTTCGAGCAGCTTGCGGACGCGACGGACGGCGTCACCTTCGCCTTCGACAGCGTGATGCCCCAAGCGACGATCGACCTGTTCTACCGCGTGAACGCTGGCGTGTTCTTGGGCACGATCACTCCGCAGGATGCGGTTGCGCAGCTCAAGGCGTCGTACGAGTCGGAGATCGCAAACCAGTGAGTTCCCTGTCGGTCGCGTCGTCCGCGAGAGTCGCGTCGGCGACTCCCGCGGGCGGCGCGCCGTCGTTCCATCGCAAGCCGGGGGCGTACCGCCGTCGCGATCGCATCGTCGGCCTGCTGGCTGTCCTCCCTGCGCTCCTCGTCGTCGTCGGCTTCATGGCGTTTCCCGTCGCGTTCGCGGTGTTTATCTCGTTCACGCGCACAAACGGTCTCAGATTCGAGTGGATCTGGTTCGACAACTACACCCGCATGCTCGCCGACCCGATCGTGCATCAGGTCTTCCTCAACAACCTGAAGTTCCTCGTATCGGTACCGCTTGTGATCTTCGCGGCACTCATCACCTCGGTCTTGCTGTTCGAGCGCGTTCGAGGGTGGAAGTTCTTCCGGGTGATTTTCTTCCTGCCCAACGTGCTGTCAGTTGCAGTCATCGGCATCATGTTCCGCAATGCGTTCGGCTACTACGGCGGCGTGAATCAAGCGCTCGGTCTGTTCGGTATCGAGCCCGTTCAATTCTTCACAAACGGCACGACGGCGATCGCCATCATCGTGCTTGCCCTCGTGTGGTCGGGCTTTGGTTACCAAGCCCTGCTGCTGCTTGCCGGGCTCACCTCCATTCCACCATCGGTATACGAGGCGGCGGCACTCGACGGGGCGGGGTGGTGGAAGCGTCTGTGGTTCATCACGCTGCCGAACATTCGCCGCGTCCTGGGGTTCGTGTTCATCATCAATGTGCTGTACACGTTCAGTTCGCTCTTCGGCTTCGTTTTCGTGATGACAGCCGGCGGTCCCGGGTTCGAGACGACGACGATCGACTACCTCGTATACCTGCGGGCGTTCTCCAGCACCAACCTGGGGTCCGGCGCGGCGCTTGCTGTCGTGCTCTTCCTCTTCATCGGCATCCTGACGCTGATCCAGAATCGCGTCTTTCGTTTGGGCCAGGAGGACTGATGAGCGACGTTATGAGCAGTCGACTGTCGGGTCGGCGGTCGCAGTGGCCCATCTTCCTCGGCCTCACGCTTCTGGCCGCGACGATCATTTACCCGTTGTACTTCGTCATCATCACCTCGATGAGGCCGAACGCGGACTACCTCCAGGACCCGTTCGGGCTGCCCGGCGTGTGGACCTTTGAGAACTACGCGACCCTCGTGAACGTCTACGGGGTGGGGCAGGCATTCATCAACAGTCTCTACGTCAGCATCATCGCGGTGCTCATTCAGCTCACCCTGGCGAGTGTTGCCGCCTACGGCCTCGCGAAGTTTCCCGTGCCTGGGACGCGCTTCATCACGGCGACCTTTGTTTCCGTGATGCTGATCCCGGGACCCGTGCTGATCATCCCCATCTACCTGATGCTGTCGAGGCTGGGACTCGTCGGTAGCCATTGGGGCTTGATCCTCGTGTACGTCGCGACTGGCCTCCCGTTCGCCACGTTCTTCTTGACACTGACGTTCCGCGCTATCCCCGACGAGGTGCTCGAGGCCGCTCGTATCGACGGTGCAGGGTTTTTCCGCACCATGTGGTCGATCATCCGGCCGATGGGGGCGAGCGGGATCGCCACGCTCGCGGTGCTGCAGTTTCTCGGCGTGTGGAACGAGCTGATATTTGCCGTCATTCTCATTCGAGATGAGTCGATGAGGTTGCTGACGCCGTCACTCGCGAACATCGGCGAGCGCTTCGTCACGGACCAGCCGTTGGTGTCCGCTGGCCTGTTCATCACCGCCTCGGTGCCGCTGATCCTGCTTGCCTTCGCGTCGAAGTACATCATGCAGGGCCTGCAGGTGGGGGTCAGTCGCTGACCTCGTACCAGCCGCGCGGGTGGAAGGTCGCGTCTAGCGCGGGGCCGCGGCGGCGCGGTGCTGCCCACAGAACGGCGTTCGCGAGCACCTGGCGCACGGCGTCGTGGTGATACACCGGGTACTCCTGGTCTCCGGGTGAGAAGTAGAAGACTCGTCCGTGCCCGCGGAACCACGTGGCTCCCGACCGGAACACCTCCCCGCCCGAGAACGACGAGAGGAAAATGAGCTCATCGGGTGCCGGCACGTCAAAGAACTCGCCGTACATCTCCTGCTGATCGATGATGATGGGATCGGGAACACCCGCGGCGATCGGATGATCGGGCGCGACGGTCCAGACCACCTCACGGTCGCCGTCGTTGCGCCAACGCAGCGAACACGTGGTGCCCATCAGCGCGCGGAAGATCTTCGAGTAGTGCCCAGAGTGCAAGACGATGAGCCCCATGCCGCCGAGCACGGCCCGGTGCACACGCTCCACCACCTCGTCGGCGACCTCGGGGTGCGCTTCGTGTCCCCACCAGAGCAGAACGTCCGTCGCGTCGACGGCGCTCTGTGACAACCCGTGTTCGGGTTCGTCGAGGGTCGCCGTCCGCACGTCGACCGCGTTGCCGTGGTGAGCGCGGAGTCCGTCGGCGATTGCCCCGTGCATCCCGGTGGGGTAGAGGCGCGCGGTTGTGGAGTCTGGGTAGTTTTCGTGGCGGTTCTCGTTCCAGACCGTCACGCGCAGGGGTGCCGTCATGGGTTCTCCTCGAGGCGGATCTCGCGGCCTTCTGCGGCCGACCGATAGCAGGCGTCGATGATTTCGGTGCGGTGCAGGGCAAAGTGACCACGGTGATGGTCCCACTCACCGGATCTCACGTGCTCGATGAACTCGCCGATCACGACGGGATGCTCGCCGCCAGCCACGTGAACGTTCGGTCTCATCGTCATCGGCCGCCCGGCGACGTCCCGGAAAACGGAGAGCGTGCCGTCGCTGGCGTAGCGCGGCACAAACAGTCGGAGTCCCGCGTCGACCCCAAGCAGTTCGATGTTGATGTCTTCGTCGTCGACCGCGTGTGACGCCCAGGTGATTTCGAGTGTCGCGCTCGAGCCGTCATCGAACCGAAGCAGGGCGCTGGCGAGGTCTTCGACCTCAAAGGCCCCGCTGTCGCTCAGCATCTGCTCTCGGTGGTCCATCGCGCCGTAGCCGGCGCGGCCAAGCTCGCCATGAGCGACCGCGCTGACCGCTACGACGCGTCGGTCGCCGAGCAAGAAGAGCAGCGAATCAACGATGTGGGGACCGAGGTCCATGAGCGCACCACCGCCGGCCATGCGCTGGGACGTGAACCAGGACTGTATACCCGGGATGCCCGCGCGTCGCTTCCACGAGGCACGGGCGTGGTAGATCCGGCCGAGTCCGACCTCTTCGATATACCGCATGGCGTACTGAACGTCAGCGCGGCGCCGGTGGTTGAAGGCAACCTCGAGCACGCGGTCGTGGGCGATGGCCGCCTCGACCATCTCGCGGGCCTCTGCCGCAGTTCGGGCCAGCGGCTTCTCGCAGAACACGTGCTTTCCGGCGCGCAGTGCGGCGATCGCAATCGGGTGGTGCAGCGCGTTCGGCGCCGCGATGCTCACAATGTCGACGTCGTCGCGGTGGACCAGATCTGCCCAGTCGTCAACGAGCGTCGTGATGTCGTACCGTGCGCCGAGCTCGGCGCGGCGCTCACCCTCTTTACCCGCCAGCGCAACGACGCGGACGCCGGGGATCGCGCTGAAGGACTCGAGATGCACAGCACCCATGCCAAGACCGACGATGCCGACCCGTAGTGCGCGGTCGGGTTCTGCGGTGGGTCGTGGGGGAGCGATCATCATGACCTCACGGTGGTGCGGACGGAAAACCATTAGGTATGATGTAAAGACTACAGGCAAGGATCCCCATGAGTGACGCAATGGTGCGTGCCCGATCAGAGCACGGCGGTCGAGTCGACGTGTCGATCGACGGCGCCACGATCAGCGATGTCAGCCCGATTGCCGTCGAAATCGATCGAGTTCTCGTATCGGGAATTCGCGCCGTCAGCGTCGCGCCCGAGCATCCGAATCGAGCAGCGATCGAGGGCTACCTCGACGCCGCGGACACGCAGGTCGCCGTCGCCTGGGGTGCACGTCGTGTCGGGGCCGGCAGCGTGTGGGAATGGACTCTGCGTCTGCGCAACGAGGGACCGAACGCGGTCACGATTACCCGCATGGACCCGCTGGCCCTCAGCCTGGGGTCGGGATGGCGTGTGCACGCGTACCGAAGTGCCTGGGGCGACGAGTTCCGCCCCTTCTCCGGGCATGCGGGGCACGACACCGTGCTCGAAAGCCGGTCGGGCCGCAGTTCGCACGGCACGGTTCCGTGGATCGGGTTCGAGCGTGGGCAGGGCACGGGGCCCGGCGGCGGCGCGTCCCCGGCCGCTGTCACCGTTGCTCCGGCCTATAGCGGAAACTGGCATATTCACGCGCTCGCGGGGGGCGCTGTCACAGCGGGGATCTCGCCCTGGCAGTTCGCTGTCGAGCTCACGCCGGGCGAGACGGTCGTCGCTCCGAGCGTCGTTGTAACGCTTGCATCCACCCTCGATGAGGCTTCCTTGACGCTGCAGCGTGCTGTCGCGGAGGCGTGGCTGCCGCGCACGCCAACCACCGACGCTATCCCCGTCGAGTGGAACCACTGGTGGCCCTACGAAGACCAGGAGGTCACGGAGGACGTCATCGCGGCGAACGCCGACGCGGCGAGTGAGTTGGGCTTTGAGGTCGCCACCGTCGACGCGGGCTGGTTTGGCGCTCCCGATGCGGGGAGTGTGTGGAGCGAGCAGCGCGGTGACTGGTCAAGCGTGAACACTGTGCGGTTCCCCGCAGGGCTCGCCGCGCTCGGCGACCGCATTCGACAGGCGGGCCTTGAGGCAGGCATGTGGATAGAGGCCGAGGCCGTCGGGGCCCGCTCCGCGTTGCGGGCGAGGCTTCCCGATGCGATGGCGCACTGCGTCGAGGGCCGTCGCCACGATCCCTCGTACCGCCTCATGACCGAGTCGCTCGATACCGACGATCCGACCTTTCTCGGCTACGTCTGCCTCGGCTCGGAGACAGGCCGCCGCCACGTGCGGCAGTCCATCAGCGACCTGATCACGACGACCGGAGCCCGCTGGATCAAACTCGACTTCAACATCGACCCCGACGGTGGATGCACAAGGACAGACCACGGGCACGGCTCGGGGGACGGGCTCTTTCGCCACTACGAGGGCCTATACGCCGTCCTGGACGAGGTGCGTGACCACCATCCTGAGGTCCTGATCGAATCGTGCTCGTCGGGAGGGTTGCGGATCGATCTCGGCCTCGCTCGTCACGTGCACACGTTCTTCCTCAGCGATCCCGATTACACGGAACACCACCTCCAGGTGTTGTGGGGCGTGCGAAACCTCGTGCCGCCGGCGGGAATCCTGCACTGGTCGTGGTCGCAGTGGCGCGGTGACTACCCTCCGGCGCAGCGCGACTGGGCGCGCGTGACCGCCGCCGAATTCGACACGATGCTGCGCGCCGCGATGCTGCATCGCTTCGGCGTGAGCCTGCGCTTGCCGGAGCTGTCAGACGAACTGCGAGACCGGCTTCGTGTCCACGTTGCGCTGTTTCGCGACGTCCTCGCGCCGCTTGTGCGGGATGGGGTCCTGCGGCCGCTCACCGGGACCCCCGAGCGCGGTGGGTACGGAGAGCGCGCGCCCGCCATTCAGCTGGAGGCGCCCACGGGCGAGAGCATCGTCGGAGTCTACCTGCTGGACGGGGCCACACGACCGGACCGCGTGCATCCTCACGTCGACAGCGCCACCGTCTACGACGTGACCAATCTCGCAACGGGTCATCGCGAGCGGGCGACAGCGGGCGCGCTCCGAAAGGGCGGAATCGCCCTCGACGGGCCTGCCGATGTGACCTCCTGGCTGTTCCAGCTGACCCCGGCCACGTGACGTTCCACCCCACAACGAAAAGGACACCATGCACAACGACCACGCGCTCGTCGAGGCCCGACTTGACCGCTTCGTGCGTGACCACGTGCATCCGGCGGTGTACCGCGACCCGCGATCGGTGACCGTCAGCGCCTGGCAGGTGCCGAGAGAACCGGTGCCGTTCGCGGAAGCCGTGCAGAACCCGTTTGAGCCGGTGGCGGTTGGCTGGCGCTGGGGGCGCGCCTGGTCGACGGTGTGGCTGCACGTGCTCGCCGACCTCGACCCCGACTGGGTAGCCGCCGCTCGCCGGGCGGGGGGCGCCGAACTGCTGGTGGACTTCGGCTACAACCGCAGCCGGTCTGGCTTCCAGGCCGAGGGGCTCGGTTATCGGCCAGACGGCACCGTCCTCAAGTCGATCGCTCCGCTCAATTCGTGGCTACCGGTTGACCTCGACTCGGACCGCTTTGAGGTCTACATCGAGGCGGCCGCGAACCCCGACGTCGCGGGGGACTACACCTTCGAGCCAACGCCGTACGGCCAGTGGGATACCGCGCCGGACGAGCCGTTGTATTCGCTTGCCCAACTCGAGCTCGCGATTCGCGACCTCGAGGTCTGGGAACTGGCGCAAGACATCTGGACCCTGCGTGGGCTGATGCGCGAGTTGCCTGAGGGTTCGTCGCGCCGCCACAACATACTGCGAGCGTTCGAAGACTGCCTCGACCTCGTGGACCCGGACGATGTGTCCGGGTCGGCGGCGGCTGCGCGGCGGCGCCTCGACGCGGTGCTGAGCCAGCCAGCGGCCGCGAGTGCGCACAGCATCCTCGCGACCGGGCACGCGCACATCGACTCTGCCTGGCTGTGGCCACTGCGGGAAACGGTGCGCAAGTGCGCGCGCACGTTTACGAACGCCATGAGCCTTATGGATGACTACCCCGAGTTTGTCTTCTCGTGCTCGTCGGCCCAGCAATACGCATGGATGAAAGAGCACCACCCGCAGGTGTTCGCACGAATTGCCGAGAAGGTTGCCGCCGGTCAGTGGGTACCGGTCGGTGGCATGTGGGTCGAAAGCGACACGAACATGCCGGGCGGCGAGGCGATGGCACGCCAATTCATCGCCGGCAAGACCTTCTTCTTGAGCGAGTTCGGGGTCGACTGTCGCGAAGCCTGGCTGCCTGACTCGTTCGGATACTCTGCCGCCCTGCCGCAGATCGTCGCGGAGGCCGGTGAGCAGTTCTTTCTGACCCAGAAGATCTCGTGGAACCAGATCAACCGCATGCCGCACCACACCTTTACGTGGGAGGGCATCGACGGAACCCGAATCTTCACGCATTTCCCCCCCGTTGATACGTACATCTCTGAGTTGAGTGGCGCAGAGCTCGCCCACGCTGAACGCAACTTCTCGGAAAAGGGGCGCGCGAGCATGTCGCTCGTCCCGTTCGGCTGGGGCGATGGGGGCGGTGGTCCGACCCGGGAAATGGTCGCCGCGGCCGCGCGCACGGCCGACCTTGACGGGTCACCCCGCGTCACCATCGGATCACCCGCCGAGTTCTTCGAGGCGGCGCACGCTGAGTACCCCGGGGCCCCCGTCTGGCGGGGCGAGATGTACCTGGAGTTGCACCGCGGCGTCTTCACATCGCAATTGCGCACAAAGCAGGGCAATCGGCGCAACGAGGCCCTCTTGCGCGAGGCCGAACTCTGGGCGACGACGGCCGCCGTCCGCGCCGGAGCCGAGTATCCGAGGGAGGCCCTGCGCGATGCGTGGCACACGGTGCTTCTCTTGCAGTTCCACGACATCTTGCCCGGGTCGTCGATCGCGTGGGTTCATCGCGAGGCGGAGGAGCGCCACGCGACGGTCACCGACACGCTGAACGCGACGATCGAGCGCTCCATTCGCGCGCTGGTCGGGCCGAGCGACGCGCCGGATGCTCGCCCTCTGCGGGCGAACGCGGTCGCCTCCGCTCGGGGGGAGGTCGCGGCCCTGGCAATCGGGCACGACCCGGCTGACCAGTCGGCGACCGTCACCGTGGACGAGGGAGAGGACGGCGTCGTCCTCGACTCGGCGTCGCTGCGCGTGGTTATCGGTCGCGATGGTCGGCTGCGGTCGCTCCGCGGCCGTGATGGGCGAGAGGCGATCGCGCCGGGCCACGGTGCCGCCGCGCTCCGGCTGCACCGCGATCTGCCGAACCTCTGGGATGCCTGGGATCTGGACGAGCACTATCGCCGCACGGTGACGGAGCTGGCAGCAGAGCACGACGGGCGTGTGGAGCGTGGCGACGACGGCTCCGCCACGGTCGTTTCTCGGGCAACGATTGGCGCCTCTCGCGCAACGCCCACCGTGATCGAGCAGCGTGTGACTCTTCGGCCGGGATCGAGCGAACTTGACCTCGAGTACCGCATCGACTGGCACGAGACCGAGAAGATCCTGAAGCTCGCCTTCCCCCTCGACGTGCACGCCGATGACGTGGCCGCCGAGACGCAGTTCGGCCACGTTCGCCGGCCGACGCACACCAATACGAGTTGGGACGCCGCGCGCTTCGAGGCGTGTCAGCACCGATTCCTTCACGTTGCCGAGCCCGACTGGGGTGTGGCCATCGCGAACGACTCGACGTATGGGTACGACGTTGACCGCACGACGCGCGCAGACGGCGGCACGACGACAACGGTCCGCTTTTCGCTGCTGCGTGCGCCACGATTCCCCGACCCGGACAGCGACCAGGGGATGCACGTGCTGCGTTTTCGCATTCGCCCGGCGGCATCGATTGGCGACGCCGTTCGCATGGGTCAGGCGCTCGCGACTCCGCTGCGGTCGGTCGTCGGTACCCATGCGGTGGAGCCGCTCGTCTCGTCTTCTCACGACGCCGTGCTGATCGACACCGTCAAACTGGCAGAGGACGGCAGCGGAGACGTCATCGTGCGCCTGTACGAGTCGCAGGGCAAACGCGCCAGCACGGAGCTCACCGCCGCCTTCTCGCACCGCGCTTTGGTGCTGACGGATCTATTGGAGCGGCCCCGCAGCGACGCTGAACCCAGCGCCGACGGTGTATCGGTGTCGCTGACGTTCCGTCCCTTTCAATTGCGCACCGTGAGGTTTGTCCGGTGACCGCTGTCGTTCCGCAAGCGCTCACCGACCCGGGGCCCGGACGCTTCGCGCGCCCAGCACGCGCCACGCCTCCGTCCACGGCCCGCCGCGTCGACCTCAGTGGTGAGTGGGAATTTCGCTGGCACGCCGATGCCGTCGCGGCTCCCGCCCCCTGCGAGGGGTGGGGCGACGCAGGCCGCGTGCTGGTGCCGTCCAGCCATGTGATGCCGATCCACGATCAGACGGTGCAGGGGGCGCACGGCGCCCCCGCCTACACGAATGTTCGGTTTCCGTTTCCCGTCGACCCGCCATACCCACCCGCGGTCAATCCCGCCGGTGACTACCGCACCCGCGTGTATTGGCCGGGAGCCGTGCCGTCCCGGGCGGTCCTGAGGTTCGAGGGGGTCGAGGGGGCGGCCGACGTCTGGTGGGACGGCCACTACCTCGGAAGCACGAGGGGAAGCCGGCTTCCCACAGAGTTCGCGCTCGACGGAGTGCTGGCGAACGACAATGAGCTCGTCGTTCGCGTGCACCACTTCAGCGCGGCGTCCTACGTCGAAGACCAAGACGCCTGGTGGCTGCCGGGCATCATCCGCGAGGTCGTCGTCGAAGAGCGCCCCGTGCGCGGTATCGACGCGGTACGAGCGAGCGCCGAGTGGAGCGACGGCCGGGGCGCCCTGCGGGTCGACGTCGACCTCCCCGACG
>SXGS01682609.1_pt1 | contig 19513 bp, 37 predicted proteins | sample 3174681 | NCBI WGS metagenome assembly SXGS01 (sample SAMN11356861, study PRJNA531348) | freshwater metagenome | isolation source: freshwater sample F1-80 | place: China: Fuxian Lake, Yuxi | collected 2017-12-25 | reverse complement strand
CGCGCTGACTAGCGAGCCCGGAGTGTCCTTGCGAACGACCAGCGCGAGCGTGCCGGTGTCGCCGGAGACGTGCGCTGTGTCTTCGTTGTATTGAACGCTGCTCCCGCCGCCCCCGCCTGGGTTCACTACCTTGACCAGGAGCGCGTTCGTGGCGGCATCGATCCAAGCGTGTTCGCGACTCGGGCCGCCGATGATGGTTGTGCTGCGAGAACTCAACTCAGGACTCCTGCGATGCGGGTGATGCGCATGCCAACAGAGCAGCGACAGTTGATGACTTCTTCCGGCGGCGCATCCGGATCGCCCGGATACTTCAGCTCATTGCCAGCACCGGAGAGGAAGGGAACGCCATAGGGACGAGTCTGGCCGTTCATCGGCGCATGCGATGTGCGCACACGTTCATCCGCCGCCGTGTTCCATTCCTGCGACAGCGAATCCGGTGAAAGCTCACCGCGGGCGATGGCCTGATCATACATCTCCTTGACACCTTCGTGGGTGGAACGGAGCGCTTCCGTGCGCGCGATCGTCTCCGCGCGCATGGACAGCATCTTCGCGCGGTAGCGCGACACCATCTTGTCGATCTGATCGGGGCTGAGCGGGCGGTTCGCATCGAGCGCAGCTTGAATCGTTCGGTCGAACCTCTTGTCACGAAGCATCCGCTGTAGGGCGGCCGGGTCCAGATCCTGGAGCGCCCGCTGGTAGTTCCGCACCGCCCGCTCCTGGAACGGAGTGAGGCCAATCGAATCGCGGAACAGCTTCGCGATCTCACGCGGGTTGACGCCGCGTTGGATGCCGTCGAGGATGATGCCGCGGACAAGATCGCGCTGCGACGCAGAGAAGCCCTGGACGAGCCTCAGCATGTTGCGTTGCATGGCGTTGACCGCGCTGTAGTTGACCCTGTCGAATACCAGCTGAACCTCCCCCAGGCTCCGCCCAAGGAAGGTCGCGGTGTCGCGCGCAGCGGCGATGAAGGCATCCTGGTAGGCTTCGCCGATGATCGGCGCTGCCTTCAGCGCTTCGTCCAGCGCCGCTTCCCAGCGCCCCTTCCCGATCGCATCGGCGATCCCTTCGAGCGTGAGCTTGGACTTGATCGCGGCGATCATCCGGGCGAAGGCATTCGCCAACGCCGGCTCCGCCGCAGCAAGAAGCTGCTCAATCCGCTCCGCGGGATCGACGATGTCACTCACAGGTTGCTACAGGCACAGGTGTAGGCTGCCGCCGCCGGGTCGCGGTCGACAACCTGGACCACGTAGGTGGTCCCCTCGATGGTGATGTGGTCGTCCTGCTCGGGCTTCGAGGCGCCACCGTTGATGGTGTCGCCGATCAGGACGATGGTGACGTTGCCGTCGCTCACGAGCGAGCCGTTGAACTGGCGGTTCGCCTGCCGGTCGATGAAGCCCCGGCAGGGGTAGCTCGTTGACGTTGGGTTCGTCCCTCCGGTCAGTTGACCGGAGGTCCGTGTGCCGCTCGTGAACTTCGTCAACGTAGCGTCGAGCACTCCGGGACCGATGTTGTCCCGGATGAGGCCGCTGATGTCGACGCCGAACAGAGGGTTGCCCATGGATCAGCTGGACAGGTTGCCCAGATCGACGTAGAAGATGTCCACGAAGCCGTCGACCGTGACGGACGAGTCCGCCGTGATCGCCGCCGCGATGTTCATGTAGAGCGCCGTGGAGGCGGCATCCACCACCTTCTTCGGGAAGGTCGCCGTGCTCTGGTCGTTGGTGTGCTTCTCGAAGTCGACCGCGAGCGCATCGGCCGTGATGGCGGTGCCCTCGATGTAGTCGATCATCGCACCCGACAGCGTCGCGTTCGACGCGACCGCCGAACCGACACCCATCGTGATGTCCGTCGCGGCGACGATGCCGTTGGTGTTGCCCTGCTTCGTGACAACACAGTCGACCTCGATGCCGAGGATGAGCATGTTGCGGTCCGGCAGGTCACAGAGCTTCGTGCCGCCGTAGTCCTGGGCGTTCGCGACAGAAATGGCGAAGCCACTCAGCGTCAGACGGCACTTGCGCACCGCGCAGAACTGATCGTTGACACGAACACCCGTGCCGGGCTCGCTGATCGGGACGGTGACGCCGTCCTTCAGCAGGGGAACAACAAGCGGTCCGCGGATCTTCTCACTCATGGGTCTTGCCCTCCTGGGGCTTCTTCATCACGACGAAGCCACGCTGGCCCGTCTGGGGGTGAACTGTGGCCATCACTTCGTAGTCCGAAGTGACATCCACCAAGTCGGTCTTGCCCTCCACGGCCGCATGGACGTGGAAGCGGTCAGCACCATCCTGCTCATAGAGCATGAGGTGGAGCTTGACCTTGAGTTCCATCAGGCGAACCCGTTGTCCAGCTTCCAGTCGTCCTCATCGAACGAACTGGAGCAGCCTGTGCCCGTCGCGACGCCTGCGGCTCCCGCCGTCCCCGCGCCGCTGAAGTAGCACTTCAGGTAGTCCATCGCCGTGATCGGGAGTCGCGTGTCGGACGCGGAGCCGATCGTGGGCGAGAAGAAGGTGACGGACGCCGAGCCGGCGACCGCTTGCTTGATGTTCGAGCCCGTGCCCGTCCCGCTCGCGAGCGTCGAGTCGACAAGCAGCCGGCCGGCGAGCCAGAACGTCGCATGGGCGATCGCATCCGGAGTCGTTCCGTCCGTGACGGCGACGCCGCGACAGGTCGCCCCGTCGCGCGGCCACTCGCGCGGCTGCGTGCTCACCGTCTTCGCGCCGGAGAAGTTCGCCCCGACGGCGCGGTCAATCCAGTCCGACGCCATGACGAGCGCCTTCTGGCGGTTCGCCGTTGTCGCCGCGGTCCAAGCGGTCGCTTCCGCTCCCAGTCGACCGTTCCAGAACGACGTTGCGTCAGCAACCGGATCCGCCGTCAGCGCATAGACGCTGAAGGTGTCGGAGCCGATCGTGACGGTAGAGACAGTGCCCATCAGCGCTTCCCTCCCTTCTTGGGCTTCCGCTTCTCGACAGGTTCCTCCGGCTCCTCCGGTTCCTCACCGTCGGCCGGCTCCTCACCCTCCGGCGGGATGCCCGCCGCCTGGTTCTGGAACGCTTCGACCATCTCCTCATCCAACTCCGGAGCCGGAGACAGTCCGAGGATCGCGCGGACTTCGTTGATGGCCGGGTCGTTCGGCATGAGCGTCGCGCCCGCCGTCGCCATGTCGCGCAGAGCGGTCGTGACCTGCTCGATGTCGCGATACTGGATCTGCTCCACCTGGAAGTAGGGCATCAACTCACGGCTGAAGCCGTTGAGGTCCATGAGCGGGCCGATCAGGTCGCGCGTGAACGCTTCGCTGATCTCCTGGAGCGTCGACGAGACGGTGAGTCCAAACGACTGTGTCTTGTCGCGCGACAGCGCGAACGAGCCGGTGCTGTCCGAACCGAGCAACAGCTGCTCGACGCCGAGCACGCGCGCCATCTCGCGGTTGAGTCGTTCGATGGCCTTGGCCATCTCGGGCTGGGAAGTCGTCCCGCCCTGGAGGAGTTCGATGCTCCACTGCTTCTCCGCGATGGGCGTCTGCTGCTCGCCCGAGCCGCGCCAGACAGCGGAGTCAAGCACAAGCCCCGTCTCCTTCCCCTTCAGAGCGTTCCGCACGAACGTCTCGATGGGAGCGCGGAGGTCATTGACCTGGTCCTGGGTCAGCGTTCCGCTGTCCACCATCTTCTGGAGTTCCGTCAGCGGACCGCGGCCGATGGGCACGCCGCGCAGGTCACGCTCGAAGCCCCAAGCCTCCAGGATCTCATACCGTTCGAGCGTCGCCGCCTTCGCGACGAGATGGCGGAACAGGCCCACCCCCTCCGGCGAGTCGTCGAGGCTGTCGTCCACGAGGTAGACGAGCTTGCCGCGCGGCAGATACAGTTCTTGCTGGGTCTGGGGATCCGTCTGGAGACAGCCCAAGACAGTGCCGGTGCGATCGGTGTCCCACCGTTCGATCGTGCGCTGGGGCCGCGACTCGACATCGAGCAGGCCAATCGAGCCGTCCTCACGCTTCTTCGCGGTCCACTCCTGGATGCTGAACCCGTAGAAGCGGAACATGGCGGCGCGGCGCACGATCCGGTGCCACGGCGTCACCATGTCGTTGCGGATGTCCTCGATCAGTTCCGCGATGCGCAGCGCTTCCTCGCTGTCGTCTGCCGGGATCACCTTCCATCCCGCGCGGGAGACGAGATTGAGGAAGAAGCGGACGCCGGCCGCGACGATCGACGTGTTGGCCAGGACGTTGCTGAACGTCCGGTATTTCTCCAGCCCGACTAGCCGACGGTCCTTCTCGTTCGTGACGATGTAGCCGCCGTAGATTGCGGTGCCGGGAGCACCCACCGCCACCATCGGCGAGGGGTTCTTGTTCGCGCTGGTCGCGAGACTTGGATCCAAGCTGGTCATCCGGTCACCACTTTGCTGGGCGATGTAGCGATGGACAGTTCGGGCTCCGTCAGCAACCTCGAATAGGCGCGGCTGAAGGCGTCGATCTGATCCTTGAACTCGGAGCCTGGGAACAACTCAGCTTCCGAGAAGAAGACGTCATTCCAGGCTCCACGAACAACGTAGACGTTACCGGCTTCAACCTGCGCAGCGATAGGGATTGCTCTGTCATCCTTGTCGCCCGTCTCCGCGGAGAAGTGGAAGCGGTAGCCGTGGAGCTTTGCGGACAGCGCCGCCTTCTGGGCCATGCCGGCCTGGCCGGGATCCTGCGGGATGGAGATTGCTGTGCGCTTCCCGTCCTTCTTCGCACAATCCAGGATCATCTCGTGGACTTCGTTCGGCGACGCGCGCCGCCGAACAACGTCCATGACGTAGAGCTTCCCGGCGACGAGCCGCAGCTTCAAGCCCACAGTCCAAGCGGCGTGGCGCTTCGTCGAGGCGGCAAGGTCCCAGCCGCGCACGGTCCGTCCCCCTTCGGGGGCCGCGTCGATCATCTCGAAGTTCGAGCGCTTGAAGAGTCCGCCGCCGCGCGGCGCAGGACGCTGCTGGAGTTGGGCAGCCTCAGCGTAGGAACCGCCCTGGGCGCGGAACGTCTCCTTCAGCTGTTCGACCTCCGCGCGCCCGAACCGCTCTGGCCAGAGCAGCTGGCCGTCTTCGCTTCGCGGGTCGCTCCACTTCGTCGCCCGGATGATGCACTTGCGCGCCGGCTCATACTCCATCGGCAAGATCAACTTCTCCCAGCTGTCGCCGAGTTCCTTCAGGATCAAGCCGCTGATGTCGCGTTCGTGGAGACGCTGCATCACGACGACAATCGTCGACTCCTTTGCGTTGTTGAGACGAGTCGGCAGCGTCTCCGTGAACCAGCGCAGCGCTTCCTCGCGCTTCTTCTCGGACTCCGCCGATTTCACGTCATGCGGATCGTCGATGTTGATGCGGTCGCCGCGGTAGCCGGTCAGCGCACCGCCGACCGACGCGGCGAGCCTCCACCCTTGGTGACTGTTCTGGTAGTAGGTCTTCAGGTTCTGGTCGTCCTTGAACCGGATCGGCCAGAGCCGGGAATACCACTCCGACTGGATCAGGTCGCGGCAACGCACCAGGTCGCGTGTCGCGAGTCCCTTCTCATAGCTCGCGCTGATGTAGCGGAGCTTCGTCATGCCCCTTGGGCCCCACTCCCAGGCTGGCCAGAACACGTTCGTGGTCAGCGACTTCATACAGCCGGGAGGGACGTTGATCAGCAATCGCTTGATCTGGCCCTTCGAGACAGCTTCCAAGTGGTGGCAGATAGCCTCTACCGGCCACCCATAGACAAATGGCGTCTCTGGTTCGAGATGCGGCCATGCGAGCTTGATGAAGCCGAGCAGACTGTCGGCGGAGTCTGCCTTGTCCAGATCGTCGCGGATCTTCGCGCGGTTGGCCAGGGCGTAGTCGATCTGGTGCTGCTTGAGGGGGATCACTCGGGGTTGCCCTCCGGTTCCACCTCATTTTCATCACCTTCCCCACCGTCTCCACCTACCACCCGCGCTTCCGCGTCCTTCACGACCGGCTCCAGGCTGATCTTCGGCACGGACAGATCCTCATTCGCCTGCCCAAGGAGCACGCGGAGCGCTTCGCGCTGGGCGGGGGAGAGAAGCGAGACGTCAACCTTGTGGTCGTGCGTCACGTTCACGTCCGCCGTCACGGCGACTGAACGCTGCTCCCGGTATTCCGGGATGTGCCGCTTGGCAAGCGCGAGCAGGAGCGTGTCGGAGAAGCGGCGGAGCGAGATGACTGCGCCGTTCGGACCGAACCGCTGTTCAACTACGCCTTCGATCGCGCGCCGCTTGATCTCGTCTTCGATGGCGTCGCGAAGATCCTGTTCAGCTTGCGCTTCCTCGACAGCAAAGTCAGGGTGCTCCCGGCGCCAGCGGTCAATCTGGCGGGTCGTCATCCCGACGTAGTTGGCCGCGCAAACGCGGTCCCCATACTTGCGAAGGTGGGAGAGGTAGCGACGACGAAGCTGCGGGTGCGCAGCAAACCCGTAGATGACCCCGGTGGTCACCCGGTCGTTCTCGCGGAAGGGTTCTGGAAGCGCGCTCATGGTTCTTCGCCGAGTGTATCGGACGTTGAGCAAGATGGGGAAGTGCCGTTGCTATGGGAAGTTCCTCGCCGGGGGCGGAGGGACATTGTTCTTGGTGGATGGGTGTAGGTGGTTTGTTACACATTGTTGTGTGGTTCCTTGGACCCTGTGTGTGGGATCGGCGTATGGGCACCAAGTGCCACGTCGAGCCGCGCCACCAGCCCAGATTTCGGCCATGGCGTCTCGATTCGAGACTTTGCTAAACCACCCATCCTATGTGGAGTTCCACCAAGCCAACAACGTATCACGTGGAACCCTCGATACTATGTGGAGTTCCGCCACGTTGAAGAAAGTCCCGAGACGAGACGTTGAGGAAAGTCCCCCTTCGGGACTCCCCTTCCTATGTGGAGTTCCTGGCGCCATGCCCAAGGGAGGGGCCACCCGCCAGGGGGATTGTGGTTTTCCCGTTCCGGGACGACGTTGCGGAACCACCCATAGGAAGGGAGGTTGCGGCACTTTGCGGAGGGGGCCTTGGCCCCGCAACCTGGCATGGGCTAGCCCCGTCCGCCCCTTCCTACCGCCAGTTCCAGCACCCAGGTTGGCACCACGAGGAACCCACGGGATCGTAGCGCTCCCTTAGTATGTGGACTTAGGGCGAAAACGGGCTCGAAATGCCCACCGAAAAGGCGCCAGCATAACGAACCCACGGTGCCGTAACTCCACATAGTATGGGAACTTCCCCCACCTTCCGTAGGTTTCTTCTTCTTCTTAAGTTAGTAGAAACCCTATAGGCTATAGGGCTCCCGGCCCCGGCGACCGCGGTGGGCTCCCCGCGATCACGCGGGAACCTGGGAAACCCACGGAAGGTGGGGGAACCTCCGTTCGCGTGTGGACTTACGGCACCGTGGGTAGCCGTTCCAGGTTGACCGCCCTTCGTCACCTTCCGCCCGTAGGACCGGCGGAAGGGAGGGCGGCCGGCTCGGATTCCGCCCAGCCGTATGCCCGGGGTTGCCGGATCGGGCGGGGAATCGAGGGACGCGAACGGAGTTGCGAAAGAAGGCAGCGCCGGGCACAGACGGAGTTCGTGCCCGTGCCACCGATACTATCGACGGTTCCCGCTCGCGTCTAGTTCCCTCCGTCACGAACTTCCCACGCGATGGGGAGTTCCGGACCGCCGAAAGAAATCCGGCCCTCGCTCTAAAGTTCGGCCCGGTCCCGAGCCGATAGAGGGGCTATGGAAACCCTCGCCTGTGACGTCTCGGTCGCCCTCCGCCGGTTCGGTTCGGACTCGCCGGAGTTCGATTCGGCCCTAGTCGCCCTCGCCGCCGCGGCCCGGGCGGAAGGGCTCCGGGGCTCCGCCGCGGTCGCGGTCCTTTCGTCGGCGATCCGGGCCGGGCTCCCGGCCCCGGCTTGCCCGGTCGTATCGGTCGCGGTCGCGGCCCTCGCCGTCTCGGAACGGGATTCCGCCCCCTTGGGCTAAAGCCCGGTCCGGATTCGGCCGATACCTTCCTCGGAGAACAAACCCGATGACCACGCCGCTTACCTTCCGTCTCGATTCGGACCTGTGGGAGTTTGCTTTTAACGGGGCCGAACGGCTCCCGTCCGGGGGCGAACCGAAGTTCGCCGAAATCGCCCTCGCCGGGCTCCCGGAAGCGGCCCTAGTCGCGATCCTTACCGGCGACGGCCGCGGCGGACTCGCCGTTGCGATCGAAGGGACGACGGCGGACGACGAAACCGTTTCGGGCGACCTGTGGTTGGGCACCGCCGTAACGGAAGCCGGGGCCGAACGGATCGCCGCGGCCCTTCTCGCCGGCTCGCCGTCGATCGAAACCCTAACGTCGTTCGGTTTCCGGTTTCGCTAGCGAACGACGGGCCGGGTGCTGGGCTTGCTAGCACTTCGTCCCGAAACGAGAAACGAAGAAATCCGGCCCCGTCTCCTAAAGTTCGGGCCGGATCTAACCGATAACTCCGGTATGGAAATCCTCGCTCGCCGCCTTATCTCGCTCGCCGCCCTCGCCGCTACGTTCGGCGTCGCCCTCTCGCTCGCCGTCGTCTTCGCCGCCTGAAATCGAAGGAAAAGGCTAAAGCCGGAGCCCCGGAAACCCGATAGGAACGCTATGGACCCGATCCTTAACCTTTCGCTCGCCTTCGCTAGTTCGGCCCGGGACGGAGCCCTTTCCGCGGCGGACCTCGAAACCCTTTACGAACTAACGGTCGCCGGGATTATCCGGGCCGACGAACTGGGGAACGTCGCTACGTCGGCGATCCTTAACCGATTCGCCGAATCCCTCCGGGATGCGGCCCGTCGAAACGGTTTCGACCTCGATTAAGGCTCCGGTCCTATCGGGAGTTCCGAGAAATCCGAGAAACAAACTAAAGTCCGGGCCGCTCTATTCCGATAGAGGGGTTATGGAAACCTTCGCTCGCCGCCTTATCTCGCTCGCCGCCTTCGCCGCCGCCTTCGCCGTCGCCCTCTCGGTTGCCGTCGTCGCCGCGGTCTAAGGAAATCGAGGAAATCGACTAAAGCCGGGGCCGGATTCGGCCGATAGAGTTAGGGAAGGAAGAAAGCTATGGCAAACCGTCCGATCGTCGCGTCGTATATCGCTCGCTCCCTCGCCCGGGCCGTAAAGGGAGGGGCGATTTCCGAAAAGGACGCCGAAACCGTCGCCCGGATCGTCGGCGAAGCCGCATTCGGCCTCGATAGGGGGCCGGATTCGATCGAAGCCGGGGCGAACCTCGATAGGCTCGCGTCGCGAGCCCTTTCGGATTTCGTAAATAGTCTCGAAGCGGAACTGGAGAAGTAACGGTTTGCGGCCGTTTCGTTTCGAGACTATCCGGCCCAGCACTTGCTGGCACGGCCCGTCGTTCGCTAGCTCCGCCGTCGGTCGGCCCGTTTCGGGACGATCGACGGCGAGCGAGCCGGCCCGGCCCGTCGTTCGCTACCGGCTCCCGGTTCGGGACGATCCGGCAGGGGCTCGGCTCGCCCGGCCCGTCGTTCGCTTCCGGATCCCGGGGCGAGACGATCCGGCCGCGGCCCGGTTCGCCCGGCCCGTCGTTCGCTTTGTTCTCGGTTCGGGACGATTCGACCGCGGCCCGGCCCCGGTCGGCCCGTCGTTCGCTTCCGGCCCCGGGGCCGGCTCGGTTCGGCCGGTCCCGCCGGCCCTTCCGAGACGGGGCCGGGAGCGAGCCGGCTTGGGCAAGCCGGCGAGGATCGCCGGAGGGGCGGACGATCGGAGGGGCGACGGTCCCGGGGCAGGGCCGGGCAGCCTAGGGCACGGCTCGGAACTCCCCATAGGATGGGGAGTCTCGAAGCGGGACGGGGGGGCCTGGAAGTCTCGGATCGGGACGTTGTGGAGTGCTGGCGAGAGGGGCCGGGAGCCGGTCCGGCGGTCCCGTCGGCCGATCCGCAACGGAATCTAGCGTCCACATCTGCCATTTCGTTTCTAGCGTCCACATTTGCCATGGCACCATTTTCTCGAATCGAGATGCTGGCAGCAAATCTCGAAACGAAACTCCCGATGGTCTTGCTAAAGCCGGGGCCGGATTCGGCCGATAGAGTCCTTGGAGAAACGAAATGGAACTGACCTTCAACCCGAACCTCTGGCGCGCGCTGTCTGGTGCTGGCCCCTTCCCCGGCTGCCCGGATTCCCGAAAGGGCGGACCGATCGCCGGCCCGTTCTTCGCCGAACTCCCGTTGGGCCTGGGCGACGAATACGACGGGGCCAACGCCGTTCTCTCCGTCTCGTTCACGGACGGTTCGGTTGTCGTCGGGATCGACGCGACGCCCACCGACGGTCGCCGTGCGTCCCTCTCCGGGACGCTGGTGTTGGGCCCCTCGCTCCGGCCGGAAGCGGCGAAGGCGGTCGCCCTCGCCCTAGTCCGGTGGCACGCGACGAAGGCGGAGTTGGTGGCCATCGGTTTCGAGTTTTCGGAGGTTTGATCCCGGAACGGGACGAAGGGAAAGCAAACTAAAGTCCCCAGCACTTTCATCCGATAGAGTCCTACATGACGACCAAGTTCAAGCGCCTCAAGTCCCGCCGCGCGGCCCTTCTCCGGGAACTCCGGAAGGAACGGGAGGTAGACCGGATCAGCGGAGTCGGAATGCTCGCTCCGGGGATGATGAGCCCGGAAGCATTCGACCTGGCGATGACCCGCCAACGGGACGAACGCGAAGCACGCGACCTCAACATCGGCCGCAAGCACGGTTTCGTCCGGTCGAATGACCCGGCGGACGAAGGCTGGAAGCCGGATCCGGCGAGCCCCGTCTGGGAATCGGCCCCGGCTGGTAAAGCCGGGCGCAAATCGAGCCGATAGAGGGAGCATGAACACCGCCGCAATTCTCGCCATCTGGCCGCGCGCAACGCCGATGAAGACTTCGGCCGGAGCGCTCCGCCGTCTCCGCCAGTTCGTAGGGCTCGCCGGAGTCGAAACCGTCGCTGTCCGGTTTGGTGACGGGTGGGCACCGCTTGCCTTCGTCTCGCCGGAGGGTGAGATGCTCGCCGCTTCGATCGCCCGGGGCGGAGTCTTTGTTACGAACGATGCCGCGGCCTGGTCCCGAATCGAGAAGTGAAGGACGTTGCTAAAGTCCGGAGCAAATCGAGCCGATAGAGGTAACATGAGCAAGCCCTACGCTGTCCGCTGGTCCGAAATCGACCGGAAGAACACCCGCCGCGAAAAGGTCCGGGAGTTCGGTTCCCGTGCCGCCCTCGACAAGTTCCTGGATCGGCTCCGGGAGGGCGACGGATTCGAGGCGGTGCTGGCCGTCTCGGAGCCGGTCGCGGGTGACCGCCTCTCGGCGGAGTCGATCGAGAAGGGCGACGTGATCGAAGTCGACCGTTTCGGCGAAGCCCGGAACGGCGACGACGTGTGCCGCGTCGTGCGCGGCCCGAAAAAGGTCCGGGGTGAGTTCGTGCTCTACGTCGTTCCGACGACGGAGCCGGCGGAGAACGACGAACTTGCTTGGGCCAACGGCGATGTCGAGGAACTCCCGGCCGCTCCCCACGACACCTTCCGTCTCGTTTCGAGAACGAAGTGATGGTGCTAAAGTCCGGAGCAAATCGAGCCGATAGAGTTAGCAGGAGAACAAACCAATGAGCAACATGAGTTACTGCCGATTCGAGAACACCGCCGGTGACCTCGATGACTGCCTGAGCCAACTGAAGAATCTGCTCGGTGAGGGCGACGATCGGCCGGAGGAAATCCCGGCGCACCACCACCAGGAGCGCGCGGCCCGTGTGCGGCTCGTGGAGTTGTGCCTGGAGGTGGCGGAACTGTTCGAGGGTGCCGCCGACGACGTGGACCCGGCTCGGAAGATCAAGGCGATCATCGAGGCGAGGGAAGCGGCCTGGGCGGCGGAGCGGGATGAGGAGTGCCCGGACGAAGACGAAGACGACGAAGACGACGGCGACGACGAAGGGGAGGGCGAAGCGTGAGCCCCTTCCTTCTCCGTCGGAACGCTCTGGCCGTGCTGGCCCACCGCCTGACGCCGCGCTGGGGCCGGAGGGCGGAAAGTCTCGAAAGGCTACTCCAGCGGATCGCCGTTCACTGGAGAGGCTACCGCTAGGGAAAGTCTCGCAACACGACTTCGTGCCACCATGGTGACTGGTCGGCCCGTCATTCGCTAGTTCCGCCGCGGTCCGTCTCGCTCCGAGACGGACCGCGGCGAGCCATCCCCAGTCGGCCCTTCGTTCGCTAGTCCGTCGCCCTTCCTCCGGTCGCGTCGATCGGACCGCGGGAGGGGCGACCGCGCCAGCCGCGTGCCGAGCCCTGCCTTGGGCTCGACACCCCAGGGCGATCGGCCCAAGGGGAGTTTGCGGCAGCCGCGGGCATGCGGTGGAAGTCCCCATAGTATGGGGAGTCTCGAACCAGGACGGTTGCGTCCTGGTTCGAGACTTCGTAACCAAGAAACCCCAGCAACGTCAGCAAGTCGAGACTCCCGGCCCTTCCGCATCTATATCTAGCGTCCACATCTGCTGGTCTCGTTTCTAGCGTCCACATTTCGAGAACAAAGCTAAAGCCGGCAGCACTTTCATCCGATAGACTCCGGTATGAAGACCAAGACGATCAGCTTGATGGGGCTGTTCCTGGAACTGGAGCGCTGGGCGCTGAAGCAGCTGGAGAAAGTCCCGGCGTCCGCTCCGATCGCCGTCCAGATCACGGAGTCCATCCTGGCGATCCGTCACGACGTTCTGGAGACGCTGAAGGCGGTCAGCACCATCGATCCGAAGACAGGGCGGAGTCCGTCCATGTCCTGGACTCGCCGCGATGAGATTGCGGCGTTCATCGCCTGCGTCAACGGGCGGTTCCTCTCGTCTGCCCAGCCGTTCGCCCGGCTCGTGCGAAAGGGCTGGATCAACGTCCAGATGGACGGCTCGATGACCGCGGCGGAGGATCGGCCGGTGAGCTGCCCGTCGTGCGGTCGCCCCTCCGCCGGGAGTCCGTCGACCAACCTGTGCGGGATCTGCCTGCTGAACCGGAAGTGAGTTTGTTCTAAAGTCCGGAGCAAATCGAGCCGATAGAGGAAGCATGGCCCACACCTACGACAACACCCCGATCATCATCAACGGCAAGGGAGTCTCGATTCACACCAAGCTGGCCGAAGTCCCGGTGCGCAACGGCGTGCTCGTGCTCGTCCACCGGACTCCCGGCTGGGAGCCGGCGGGAGCGGGCACCCGAGACGTGGGGGAAGCGTGGGGTGCGTTGTTCTACGCGAAGGATGGGACGACGCACGGCGCGTGGTTCAAGACTCCCGGCGAAGCAACGGAGAAGCACCGCCGGATGGTCGCGTTCAGCAACGAGTGATTCCCGAATCGGGACGAAGAACAACGTCGCTAAAGTCCCCAGCACAATCAGCCGATAACCTTCCTACCATGAGCACGACCAAAGCAGCCAGCCTGAAGAAGAATCCCGCGGCGATCGTCCTGACCTGGTGGGAAGTCTCCGCCGCGGCGAACGGCAACGAGACTCGCGAGTGCTGGGAGCGCTTCTCCATCCACGAACACGGCAAGGCGATGCGCCGGAAGGCGAGGGCTGCCCTCCGGAAGCTGCTGGGGCTCCAGTTCCAAGGTTCCTACCGCGGCCTGGAGGGCATGGTGGTGTCGACGATCCGTTGCGCGGAGGAATACTGAGATGGACGGTCCCGAAATGAACGTTGCTCCGCCTTGTGAGTGCGGCTGTCCGGATGCCTGCTGGCACGGCGAGCCGGACGGAGGGCGGATCTACTGCTGCGACTCCTGCCTTCTGTTCCTGGAAGGTCCGGTGCGGCTGGAGACGTTCGGCAGCATCCAGGACGGTCGCGTGACTTTGACTAAAGTTGCCCCGGCAAACGGTCGATAGAGGGAACATGAGCAAGACGAGCTACAAGGTGGTGATGGTCCGGATCGACGGCCTGACGGCGACGCACGAACTGCCGGACCACGAGCAGGCACTTGCCTGGTCAAAGGAGCAGTTGACGCGGTCGCTCTGGGGCCGACACCGGCCGGTGGTCAAGGTGTTCTTCGCCCACGACGGCCAGCTGGACGAGATGGACGTGGACGCGATCCGGACGATGGGGAACGACTGAGCGTCCACATCCCAGAGGAACGAACAATGACGAACTCGAAACACGATCACCAGTTGTTGCTGACCCTTCTCGCCGGGATCGGCTCGCCGGACGAACTGGAAGCAGTCTTCGCCGCGGTCGAATCGACGGCCCGGAAGATCCGCGACAAGATCAGCGGCAAGCAAGCAAACTCCCTGGCCTACTGGGGTGCGGCTACTCGGCTCGCCGCCGGAGCGAAGCACGAACTGAAGGAGATTCGGTCATGAGCAAGCGCAGCGAGGAACGGAAGGCGAGGGTGGCGCGCGGCGAGGAACTTCTGAAGCAGGTTATGGGAAGCTCAAACCTGTGGCGGAACCGCCCCGTCCAGGAGTTCCGGAAGTTCATCGCCCAGGACCGGATGCGCTCCGGCTGGAATGGAGTCTCGAAGCAAGACGTGAGCGACATGCTGCTGGCGATCAAGGACCGGGGTGTCTCATGAGGATCCTCCGAGACGGCGAACGCTCGCCCCTTCCGCTCCCGGCCGACGGCCAGCTGGTCGTCGATCCGAACCGCGACAGCTACCGGGACGCAACCGGCATCTACGTTCGGGCGGTTCGGCTCGGGCGGTGGGGGAGCCACGACATTGCGACGCTGGAACTGCCCAGCCTGGTCGCCTTCCTGACTTCCGCCCCCTTCGTGGGGGTCAACTCTGTTCTCGCCCTCCTTGGGCACAGCGAGAGGGTTTGCGAATGATCATCGACCGATCGACGTGGGCGAAGGGCGACCGCATCACCTGGTTCGAGCAGCCCAAGCGGGAGCGGTTCCAGCGGACCGGGACGATTGCTGGGGTCCACTGGTCCAAGCGCACGGGGCTCGCCTGGGCTGTTGAGGTAGATCCGGACGGAAGACACACCGTTGTGAAGCCGGAGCACTCGCCCTTCCTCCTGATCGCCTTCAGCGACGTTCGCCCCGGATCCGTCATCCGGCTGCCCGACGGTGGGCACGGAGGGATCGCCCTACACATCGTCAGCCGCCAGGACATCAACACCCTGGTGGCCAACACTGGCCTGGACCCCACCCCCACGACATTGGTGATTCGACACCCGGATACCGAAGTGGTCTTGGTGCGTCCGCCGGCTCCCTGAATCCGTATCTAGCGTCCACATCTGCCATGTCTACCAAGTTTGAAGTTCGCTACATCGGCGCGCGTGAGAGCACGAAGGGCTCGCTGGTCTACGGCTACCAACGTGTGGCTGGAGACGGCCCGGTCTTGTGCTTCAAGAAGCCCTTCAAGTTGTTCCACCGCATCGGCGACGTGCTGGAGGTAGAGAAGGACGGCGAAGACACTTACCGGCCAGGCAAGGAAGTCTTGCGTCACGTCGACTCGCCGGAAGACGAAGTGGCCGACATCGCTGCGAAGCAGGCCTGTCGAGCGCTCGCCGTCGCGAGGAAGCTGGCTGGGAAGAGTGATCTGGCGGAAGCAATGCTGCCCCTCCAAGCAGCCTACCGGAAGCTGGCGCACCAACAGCGAGCCGCTTTCATCACCTGGGTTGTCATGCGAATCGAGTCCTGGAACTAGCGTCCACATCCCAGCAATCGTCCAGCACCACAAGAATCTTCTACCGCTCCACTTGCTGGACGCTAGGCTTCCGACGTGATCCACATGAGCCAACTCCTGGATGAGCTTCGCGAAGCCCTCCGGGACCCAACCCCTGATCGTTTCGTTTCGGTCCTCATGAACATCGTGGACCTGCGCAATCGACAAGCGAGAGAACGCAAAGAAGCATTCAAGAAGCTGTTCGCCGGAACTCCGCTGGAGGTTTCCGTCGATGATCCCGAGTCCGAACCAGCAACCCAAGAACCCGAAGAACCCGAAGAACCCGAAGAACCCATGACTGCCCAACCTGCCGTCACTACTCCTCCCCCGTCGATCGTCCGCACTGGCCAACAGCTCATCCTCCCGGAGGGGATGGACTACAAGTCGGCCATCGACCTCATCACCCGTCGCGCCGAATACGAGCAGAAGGTGACGCAGGTGTTCGAGCAGTTCGACGTGTTCCCCCTCGATGGGGCCCACGCACTGTTCCAGGTGCTCACCGCTCGCTACGGCTGGGTGGAAGGTGTGCCCACGCCCGGCTTCTTCGGCGACACTCCGCCGACGATGATCAGCGTGCGCGTCTCGCTCACCAAGAACGTGTCGGTGCCCTGGGGCGACATCCGGCTGCCCAACGTCGCCGGCATCATCTCCATCGGCGCGAGCAAGAAGGACGGGCGCGTCATCTTCTCGCTCCTGGCGAAGATCCGCCGCCAAGACGAGCCGACGGTGCGCGCCATCTTCGATGAGGTGAAGGAGTATCTGCGCACCCACTCCATCTACCAGGGCAAGGCCATCGCCGTTCGCTTCTTCGACGACGAAGGCCAGAAGCTGGAGATGCCGGAGCCGACGTTCATGGACACGCACGTCGATCCGGAGTCGCTCATCTTCAGCGCCGACATGGAACGGCTCGTGAAGACGAACCTGTTCACGCCGATCGTCCGCCACGCCGATCTGAAGGCGAACGGGATCCCGCTGAAGCGCGGTGTCCTTCTCGCCGGCACCTACGGCACGGGCAAGACGTTGTCGGCGAAGCTCGCGAGCAAGCTGGCCGTCGAAGCCGGCATCACGTTCATCTACGTGCGCCGGGCGGAGGAACTGGCCCACAGCATCCAGTTCGCTCGCCAATACAGCGAGCCGGCGGTTGTCGTCTTCTGCGAAGACATCGACAGCGTGACGGACGGCGAGCGGGACACGGACCTGAACGACATCCTCAACACCATCGATGGCGTCGACACGAAGGGGATGAACCTCATCACGCTCCTGACCACCAACCACGTCGATCGCATCACGACGGCGATGCTGCGCCCCGGTCGCCTGGACGCGGTCATCGAAGTGCCGCCGCCGGACAAGGAAGCGCGGGTGAAGCTGCTCCGCTACTACGGCAACGGGGCGATCCCGAAGAACGCGGACCTGTCGACGGTCGCGGACGAACTGGATGGTGCGATCCCGGCCGTCATCGCCGAAGTCGTCAAGCGCGCGAAGCTCCACCAGCTGGCGCTCCAGAAGCCCGGGACGCCGATCAAGGAACTCTCGCCGGCCGCGCTGCTCGACTCGGCGAAGACGATCGCCGGTCAGCGCAAGCTGCTGGAGTTGGCCGAGAAGCGGGAAGCGCTGGTGGTGGAGGGGGAGGAGTAGGCCCCCATGGTCGTCATCTATGGCGACCAGCCGCCGATCGCGGTTGTCTGTCTCGCGAGAGAAGACAACCGCTACACGGTGTCTGCGTCGCACGTCGATCAGCATTGCCGTATCGACCGGGAGTTGATCCCCAACTGGGGCGCTCTCACCAACGACACGGACTACCAGGGCAAGGACTGGGCCACGCCGGAGGAAGCCTGGGACGCTGCCCAGACGATGCTCCGGCGTCTCCTGGCCTGGGGCTGGGAACTCCGGAACCCCGACAACGTCGTCATCGACACCTACGGGAAGCCGCTTCACCCGGCGAACTGACGGTCATGAGCAAGCTCACCCAAGCGTTCGATCCAGACGGCACCTGCGTCTTCTCGACACCGGACCTTCTCCGCGTCCGGGTCGGCGGTGACTTCTACGTCGGCCAGAAGCGCTACATTGTTAGCAGCGTCGTCACGTCCGGCGAGGGGAGCCATCTGATGATCCGTCTCCGGGAGCCCGACGATGCGGCCCAAGCCACGTGAGATCATCCGTGCCGCGCAACGCTACGCGGCACGGAAGCTCACCGAACTCGCCGAGCATGCGACGCCCAACGAGCCGGACCTGCTCGACGATGAGGGGCTGGCGCGCTTCCGGGCGGAGTTGGTAGACATTGCGGACAAGCTACTGAGGAAAGCAGACGGACGGGTGCGCCCTTCCGTCCCTGTTCGACTTTGCGCAGCCTGCGGTGGGAAGCTCTATGGTGGGCGTCGCAGCTGTCGTTGTGGATGCTGGAACGGACCGAAAACATACTGACCATGGCTTACAAACCAGGCGACCGCGTTGGCGCCATCTTCAACTCCGATCCCGAGACTGTCCGCATGTTTGGCTGGGGAGTCTATGACGGCGAACTCCCCTGTCCCCACATCGGGGGACGGAACAACCCCAGGATCACTCTGGACGACGGCGCGGGAATCGTCTGGGGCTGCGAGTCTTGGTGGGGAGACGAGACAAAGATGCGCGCCTGGATCGGCAAACGGAAGATCCAGCTTGTCGACCGGGAGGGGAAGGACCGCTGATGTTCTGGTGGCTCAGCTTTGCTTCTGACTCCGGCTTCCTCGGGGCGACGATCGTCAAAGGAGCCTACTTCACGGAGGCAGTCCAGGAAGCTCACCGCCTGGGAGTCAATCCCGGCGGGGAGGTTCAGGGGATGCCTCTGGAGAAGGCACAGACAGAGGCTGACTTGCTCCCGTTTGTCCCCAACAAGCTCTACTCGAAAGCCGACATTGACGCCATCGACAAGGCTGTGAAGTGGTGAGCGAGCCGCGCTGGGAATCCCGCTACCGTTTGTTTGAGTCGGGAACGTCGATCATCCCTGATCCGTTCCTCGAACTTGAGCAGGAGGTAGGCCACAAGCCCCAGGGGCTCTGGTTCACGCCGTCTCCGACGGACTGGACAGAGTGGTGCGAAGAGAACATGCCGCACTGGCTTGAGGGGAAGACTCTGGGCTGGCTCGACGTTGACCTCAGCCGGATGCTCGTCATCAGCGAGCCCGGAGCGCTCCTGGAGTTCACCGCGCGCTTCCTCGACAGCGAGATGGAGAAGCGAATGAGGTTGCTCGGGGTGAGGAGCATCGTCAGCTTCAACATCGACTGGCGCGCCGTCGCGGAGCAGTATGACGGCATTGAGATAGCTCCCTATCAATGGGGGCTCCGCCTCGATGAGCGGTGCCATTGGTATTACACCTGGGACGTTGCGAGCGGATGCGTTTGGCGCCGCCGGAGCGTCAGGGAGTCGAGATGAACAACTGTCCAACCTGCGGTCAACCTGTCCCCTCTCCCGAGTCCTGGCCGGACTGGCCTTTGTTCTTGAAGCTCATCCGCGAGGGTCCGCCGCGGAGGGCGGTGCGCTGCCTGCTTCTGAACGCGGTCGCCAGTTTCCGGGACGACTACCCCGAGACGACGGTGGAGAACGCCATCGGCTTTGGCTCCCTCCGCAGCCGTCGCAATGTCGGCAAGGCTGTGATGAACTACGCGAACGACATCATCAAGGCTTGGCGCTCGCGCCGGACCTGAGACGGACCAGCCGCATGCCCTTCCGCAGTTCCGGCCGGAACTGGCGGAGGTAGGCTGCGGCGCTCGCCTTCGTCTCATAGACCGTCAGCCCCTGCCCCGGCCGCCAGAACGGCTCCCCCGTCTTCCGGGAGACGACGGCCCACAGAACCGTCTCGGGACTCATCCCCCGCTGCCCGGCGCTGCCTGATCCGGGGCGGGGGCGGCCGGCGAGCCGGGCGCAGGGGCGATCGGCTCGGGGCTGG
>SXGS01614886.1_pt1 | contig 19513 bp, 19 predicted proteins | sample 3174681 | NCBI WGS metagenome assembly SXGS01 (sample SAMN11356861, study PRJNA531348) | freshwater metagenome | isolation source: freshwater sample F1-80 | place: China: Fuxian Lake, Yuxi | collected 2017-12-25 | reverse complement strand
GTCTCGGTGCGGTTGAGACCGACATCGATGACGCTGGCGCCGGGCTTGATCCACTCGCCCTTGACCAGCCCCGGCACGCCTACCGCCGCCACGACGATGTCGGCGCGACCCACCACTTCGGCCAGATTGCGGGTGCGGCTGTGCGCGACCGTGACGGTGCAGCTTTCGCCGAGCAGCAGCTGCGCCAGCGGCTTGCCGACGATGTTGGAGCGGCCGACGACGACGGCGTCCATGCCCGACAGGCTGGGATGGATGCTCTTGAGCAGAATCAGGCAGCCGAGCGGGGTGCAGGGCACGAAGCCCTCGCTGCCCGTCGCCAGCCGCCCGGCGTTCACCGGGTGGAAACCGTCGACATCCTTGTCGGGATCGATCGCCTGGATCACCGCCTGCGCGTCGATCTGGCCCGGCAGCGGCAGCTGAACGAGGATGCCGTCGACGGTCGGGTCCTGGTTGAGCTGTTCGACGAGCGTCAGCAGCGTCGCCTGATCGGTATCGGCGGGCAGGCGATGCTCGATGCTCTCCATGCCCGCTTCGCGCGTCGCCTTGCCCTTGGAGCGGACATAGACGCTGGAGGCCGGGTCCTCGCCGACCAGCACGACCGCCAGCCCCGGCGCGCGGCCGGTCTGTTCGCGGAAAGTCGCTACCTGGGTGGCGATGCGGGTACGGAGGCCGGCGGCGAACGCCTTGCCGTCGATGATCGTGGCGCTTGGGGTCTCTGGGGTCATGGACATTCGCCATAAAGCGCCTGCGCGATACGCGCCAGTATGTGCGGGTCGCCCGCGACATGCAGGCGCTTCAACCGGGCGGTCTCGCCGGCGATGATCGTCACCGCCCGCTCGGGTACGCCGAAATGTTTGGCCACCAGCGGGATCAGCGCCGCATTGGCCGCGCCGTCGACCGGCGGTGCCGACAGGCGCGCGGCGAAATGCTCCTCGGTCCCGGCGGTCAGCGCATCGCGACCACCGCGCGGCGTCACCCGGACCGCGATATGGATGCCATCATCGCGCAAGGTCCAGGCAGGCATCAGCCGACGACGACCGCGCCCCCATACATCTGGTTGGCGATCGCGGTGTCGAGAATCTTGCCCAAGATGATCACCGCCAGCAGCACGACCATCGGCGACAGGTCGAGCGCGCCGAAATCGGGCAGGATGCGCCGGATCGGCCGATAGAGCGGATCGGTCATCTTCTGCAGCGCGTACCAGACCGAACGGATGAAATCGTTCGAGGTGTTGATGACGTTGAACGCGATCAGCCAGGACCGGATCGCCTGCACGATGATGATCCACCAGACGACGTTGAGGAGAATCTGCAAAATCTGAAGGATGAGGATCAACGGAGGACGCTCCCGATGGCAATTGGCCCCTATCTAGGGCGCGAGGCCGGTCGGGGCAACAATCACGCCCTCCGGTCCTGACGCAGGCGGAACGAACATTGGGGCCCGCGCGTCCCGCTTAACATGGAACAGGTGGCAGAGCGTCGGGGCAGGCGGCGGCATTGGGGGCGGATCGCGATCGGAGTGCTGATCGCCTTGCCGCTGATTCTGTTGCTGGTGCTGGCGGTCTTTCCCTGGGGCGTCCTGCGCGGCGCGGTGACGCGCGAGGCGACGGCGCGGTTCGGTCGGCCGGTGACGATCGGATCGGTGCACCGGGTCGACGGATTCGGCTTCCACCCGGTGATCGCGGTCGAGGATCTGCAGATTCCACAGGCCGCCTGGGCGGGACAGGGCGATTTCGCACGACTCGCACGGGCCGAGATCCGCTTCTCGGTCTGGCCGCTGCTCAGGGGCGATTTCGTGCCCGAGGACATTCGCGTCTCCGCTCTGCGGCTGGCGCTGGTCCGCGACAAGCAGGGCCGCACCAACTGGTCGCGCCCCGGCGAGCCGCAGGGCGGCGGCAGTTCCAGTGACCTGCAGGGGCTGGTCGTCACCGATGGCGTGGTCAGCTACCGCGACGCCAAGGAGGATCGCGAGGCCGTCGTCCGCATCGCCGCCGACCCCGATCACGGCCTGAGCGCCGTGGGGCAGGGCAGGATTCGCGGCGCCCCCGTCGCCCTGCGCTTCACCGGCGCACCGGTGCGGCCGGGGCCATGGCCCTTCAAGGCCGCGATCACCGGCGATCGGCTGACCATGAACGCGCAAGGCACGATGGACCGGCCGCTCGACACCGATGCGATGACGCTCGACCTGACCGCGCGCGCCGACGATCTGAAGCGCATCGACGCGGTGATCGAGGCCGGGCTGTTCCAGACACGGCCGGTCCAGCTGTCCGCGCATGTCCGGCACGACAATCCGCGCTGGACGATCACCAATCTGAAGGGGCGGATCGGCCGTTCGGACCTGGCCGGGCGGCTCACGGTCGACAAGAAGGGCGGCCGGACGCTCCTGGATGGCGAGGTGACGGCGGGGCAGCTCGACTTCGACGACCTGTCCTCGGCACAAGGGCGCACGGAGGCCGCCGCGCTCGAACGCCGGATCGGGCCGCGCCTGGTGCCCAATACCCGGATCGACATCGGCAAGATCGACACGACCGACGGCACGATCCGGTTCAAGGTCGGCCAGGTGGTCAGCGCGCAAGGCCCCTCGCCGATCACCGGACTCGCCGGTCGGATGACGATGGACCACCAGCGTCTGACGATCGACGACATCCGCATGTCCTTGCGCGAAGGCGTGGTGCGCGGTCAGGCGGTGATCGACCAGCGCGGCGGCCGCCCGGTGCCGCAACTGGCGCTGAACCTGCGGCTGTCGGGGGCCAATGTGCTGTCGCTGTCGGGGCAGACCGAGATCACCGGACAGGTCGCCGCGCATGCCAAGCTGACCGGCATCGGCGAGACGGTACGCGACGCGATCGGCCGCTCGAACGGTCGGATCGGGCTGGTCGTTGCCAACGGCACCCTGCCCGATCGCTATGCGGTGGCGCTGGGCTTCGATGCGGGGGCGGCGTTCATGGGCGACAGCGGCCGCGCGAGCTTACGCTGCATGATCCTGGGGGTGGACATGAAGGGCGGCACGGGGCGCGCCGATCCGTTGATCGTCGACACCTCGCGCAGCCGGCTGGAGGGGACCGGCACGGTGACCTTTCCCGAGGAGCGGCTGGCGCTGCGGCTGACCGGCGTAGCGAAGCAGGGCGCGACATTACAGCTCGCCGGGGCCGCCACGGTGACAGGGACGCTGCAAAAGCCCGACCTGGTCATCCCCCGCGAAGTCCGCTCGGTCGGCAATATCTTCAAGTCGATCGGCCGCGCGATCACCGGGGATACCGGACCGAAGGCGCAGAACGCGGCCTGTGGGGCGTTGGCGCGGCAGGTGTTGCGGTAATACATCCCCACGTTCCGTTCAGATCAAATCCCGAACCCCGTTCCGCCTAAGCGAACTCGAAGGCCACGCTTCAACCTTCGCCAAGAGGGATGCTTGGTTACCCGATTCCCTTGGCCTTCGACTTCGCTCAGGCTGAACGGAGGTGGGGTTACGCCCCCTCGGCCTTGAGCGGCCTTGCCAGCAGTGCTCCGATAACCTCACCGACCGCCGCCCCGTCCAGCAACCGGCACACCGCCTCGCATACCGGCATATCGACCCCGGCCTCCGCCGCCGCCTGGCGCAGCACGGGGGCGGTGAACGCCCCCTCCGCCACCGTCCGCCGATCGGCCAGCAACTCCGCCGCCGAGCGCCCCTGCCCCAAGCCGACGCCGAGCGAGAAGTTGCGCGAGGCGGTCGACGAACAGGTCAGCACCAGATCGCCTAGGCCGGACAGGCCCGCCAGCGTCTCCGCCCGACCACCGCGCGCGAGCCCGAACCGCGTCATCTCGGCAAAGCCGCGCGCGATCAGCGCGGCGCGGGCATTCTGGCCCAGCCCCGCGCCCTCGACCACGCCGCAACCGATGGCGAGGACGTTCTTGATCGCGCCGCCGATCTCCGCACCCGTCACGTCGTCGGTGGCATAGGGCCGGAAATGCGGCGCCGCGATCCGCGCGGAAAGAGCCTTGCGCAGGTCCGGTTCCTCGCAGGCCAGCGTCACCGCCGTCGGCAACCCTGCCGCCACCTCATGCGCGAAGGTTGGGCCGGACAGAACCGCGATCGGCGCGCCCGGATGGATTGCCCGCGCCACCTCGCCGACCAGCCGCCGTGTCCCCGCCTCGATCCCCTTGGAGCAGAGTACCAGCGGCTTGGCCCCGACCGGCATCGTCGCCAGCACCGCCCCCACGGCTTGCGCGGGCGTGACGACGAGCAGCGCGTCCATCTCCGCCATCGCCGCCGGATCGCTCACCGCCTCGATGCTCGGCGAGAGCGCGATGTTCGGCAGGTAGAGCGGGTTGGCGTGGGTCATGTTGATCGCCTCCGCCACCGCCGGATCGCGCGCCCAGATCCGCACCGGCCGAGCCCCATGCGCCGCCACCTGGGCCAGCGCGGTGCCCCAGGCGCCTGCGCCGATCACGCCGATCTTCATGCTTTCACCCCCGCGCCGCGCACGGCTTCCGCCGCCGGGTCGAGCGGCCAGCGCGCCCGTGCGGGCGTGTCGAGCGGATCGGTCAGCCCGTCGCGGAACCGCTCGACACCCGCCCAGGCGATCATCGCGGCATTGTCGGTGCACAGCCAGAGCGGCGGCGCGACGAAGCGCAGGCCGTGCTCGGCCGCCAGCCCCTCCAGCGCGCCCCGGATCACGCCGTTCGCCGCGACCCCGCCCGCCACGACCAGCGCGGTGACGGGCGGGACATTGGCCAGTGCGCGGCGGGTGCGGTCGAGCAGGCAGTCGACCACCGCCTGTTGGAAGGAGGCGGCAATGTCCTCGGGCGAATGATGCCCGATCGCCCGCGCCACCGCGCTCTTCAGACCCGCAAAGGAGAAATGCGGTTCGGCCGAGCCCTTCAACGGTCGCGGCAGCGGCACCGCATAGGCATTGCCCTCCCGCGCCGCCGCCTCGACACGCGGGCCGCCGGGATAGCCCAGGCCGAGCAGCTTGGCCGTCTTGTCGAACGCCTCGCCCGCGGCATCGTCGATCGTCGTCGCCATCCGGCGATAGCGCCCGACGCCCTCGACCAGCAGCAGTTGGCAATGCCCGCCAGACACCAGCAGCAGCAGATAGGGATAGGCCAGCTCGCGATCCGACAGGCGCGGCGACAGGGCATGGCCCTCCAGATGGTTGACCGCGATCAGCGGCTTGCCCGCCGCATGGGCCAGCGCCTTGCCGGTGACGAGGCCGACCATCACCCCGCCGATCAGCCCCGGTCCCGCCGTCGCCGCGATCGCGTCCACCTCGGCCAAGCTCACGCCCGCATCGGCGAAGGCGGCGGCGACCAGCGGCTCCATCGCCTCGACATGCGCGCGCGCGGCGATTTCGGGGACGACGCCGCCGAACGGGGCGTGCGCCGCCTCCTGCCCCAGCAGCCGGTGCGCCAGCACGCGGCCGTCATCGGTGACAAGCGCGGCGGCGGTCTCGTCGCACGAGGATTCCAGTCCCAGGATCAGCATGGGTCCTCCATACCCGCCCGCTGACAACTTGTCGAAGGGGGGCTTGATGCGGCAAAGGCGGAGCCATGGTTCGTTTCCGGCTCGGTACGCGCGGCTCGCCGCTAGCCCTCACCCAGGCGCATATGGTGCGTTCGGCACTGGCGGGCGCGCAGGGGTGGAGCGAGGACGCGGTTCAGATCGTGCCGATCAAGACCACCGGCGACCGGGTGCAGGACCGCGCGCTGGCCGAGATCGGCGGCAAGGCACTGTGGACCAAGGAGCTGGACCGCGCGCTGTACGATGGCGAGATCGACGCCTCGGTCCATTCGATGAAGGATGTCGAGACGATCCGGCCCGACTGGCTGCACATCGCCGCGATGCTGCCGCGCGCCGATGTCCGTGACCGGCTGATCGGCGCGGAGACCATTGCCGAGCTGCGCCCCGGTGCGGTGATCGGCACCAGCAGCCCGCGCCGCCGCGCCCAGATGCTGTCGCACCGGCCCGACCTGACCATCACGCTGCTGCGCGGCAATGTCGACCGGCGCCTCGCCGCCGTGACGAACGGGGAAATCGACGCGACCCTGCTCGCCGCCGCCGGGCTCGACCGGCTGGGGCGTGAGGTCGGCCATGCGGTGCCGACCGATCAGATGCTGCCCGCCCCCGCGCAAGGCGCGGTGGGGATCGAGACGCGTGCCGACGATGCGGCCGCGACCATGTTGATCGCGTCGATCGACCATGCCGAGACTCATGCCTGCGTCATGGCGGAGCGGTCGTTGCTCGCGGCGCTCCAGGCGGATTGCCACAGCCCGGTCGCGGCGCTCGCCTCGCTGTCGGGCGAGATGCTGACGCTGCGCGCCGAATTGCTGGCCGAGGATGGCTCGGCGCGGGTCGGCGGCTGGGTCGAGGGGGCGCTGGACGAGGAATTGGGGCCGAGGCTGGCGACCGATCTGCTCGATCGTGCGCCGCCCGAGGTCCGGCGGCTGTTCGCAGGGCATTGAGCCGCCCCGTGACGATCGTCGTCATCCGGCCCGAGCCGGGCAATGCCGCGACGATCGCCGCATTGCATGATGCGGGGCTGGCGGCGCGGTCGCTGCCCCTTTTCGTTGCCCAGGCGCTGGACTGGACGCCGCCCGATCCGGCGGAAGTCGATGCGCTGCTCTTCACCAGTGCGCAGGGCGTCCGGCTCGCCGGCCCCGCGCTGGCCAGCCTCGCCGCGCGACCGGTGATCGCGGTCGGCCCCGCCACCGCCGCCGCCGCGCGCGCCGCCGGCCTGTCGGTGGTACTGACGGGCGACACCGATGCCGCGGCGGTGGTCGCGGCGGCGCGGGCGGCCGGTTTCGCGCGACTACTTCATCTGGCAGGGCGCGACCGGGTGGTGACGGACGCGATGATACGCATCGTCTATGCCGCCGAGCCGATCGTCATCCCGCCCGACACCGTACGCGATCTGGCCGGCACCATCGTCCTGCTGCATTCGGCCCGTGCGGCGGCGCGGCTCGCCCAACTGGTCGAGGATCATGATGTGGAGCGGGCCGCCATCGCGCTGGTCGCGATCAGCGCCAAGACGGCGGCGGCGGCCGGACCGGGGTGGCGCGCGGTGGCGCTCGCCGAGGCGCCGCGCGACGATGCGATGATCGCCGCCGCGCGGGCGTTGACCCGGACAGCCGCCACGGGGATAAGCGGCGCATGAACGACTTCGCGCCACTCGACCGACCGCGATCGCGCGGCCCCCGAACGGGCGCGACCATCGCGCTGATCCTGCTGGCCTTTGCTGCAGGGCTGATCCTGATGGCCTATGCGATGCGCAACCTGTCCTGGTTCGGCGGCACCACCGCCAGCACCCCCCGCGCGGTCACCGCCAAGCCCGGCACCGGCACCACCGCCAATTCGCCCGGCAGTGATGCCGCCCGCGCCGGCACCGATCCGATGACACTGGCCACCCGCGAAGCCGCCTTGGCCGCGCAGCTCGCCACGCTGGAGGCGCGCGCCGCCGCCATCGCCACCGATTCCGCCGCCGCCGGGGTGCAGGCCGGTCGTGCCGAAGCGATCCTGGTCGCCGCCGCCACCCGCCGCGCGATCGATCGCGGCCAGCCGCTCGGCTATCTCGAGGAACAGCTGCGCATCCGCTTCGGCGCCAGCGAGCCGCGCGCGGTCACCGTGCTGGTCATGGCCGCGCGCCAGCCGGTCACGCTGGAGACGCTGCGCCAGGGGCTGGACACGCTCAGCCCCGAACTGGTCGTCAACGGCAATGACGGATGGTGGGAAGGACTGCGCCAGGAACTCGGCCGGCTGATCGTCATTCGCGAGGCGTCCGCGCCCTCGTCCAATCCCAATAGCCGGCTAGAACGCGCGCAGCGGTTGCTCGACAGCGGTCAGGTCGATGCCGCCCGGGCCGAGGTCATGCGGCTGCCCGGAGCCGGCGGATCGGCGGCGCAGACATGGCAGCGGGCGGCACGGCGCTATGTGCTCGCCCGCCATGCGCTCGACCTGATCGAGAATGCCGCACTGGTCGCCCCGGTCACGGCGCCGGCGCCCATCGTGACCAGTCCGGTCGTCGGCACTCCCGACACCGCGCCCGACGCAGCCCCTTCGCAAGGCTCCGGCGACCAGGCGGCACCCGCCCCCACGCCCCAGCCGGTCGCACCCTCCATCTAGTTGAGCAATCCGGGATTTTCCCGGATGCCGCGCGGGCCGCGCCTGATCCAGACAGCATGTCATGACCGCGCTGCCCCGCCCGTTCCGTTTCGCGGTCGCCGACATGGGCGATGATGCCGGGACCGCGCGACGGGGAATGGCGCGGCTCGATCGGCGGGACTGGTGGGCGCTGGCGCTCTACGCGCTGGCCTTTGCCGCCGCGCACCGCGTATCGCATCTGTGGAGCGGATCGGGCTTCTATTCGCTCTGGTTTCCCGCCGCCGGCCTCCGCCTGGCGCTGATGTGGCGGATGGGCGCGCGGCTGACGCCGTGGATCGCGGTGGTCGAGGTGCTGGACAATGTCGTCCTGGGCTTCGTCTCGCTCGACCGGGCGGGGGGCGTGATGACGATCTGGGGCATCATCCGCCCCGTTTTCGCCTATGGCCTGACCGTCGCGGGCATCCGCTGGCTAGCCGGGCGGCGGCACGGCACCTTGCTGAGCGCGCCGATGCCCTTCGGGCTGGCCGCGACCCTGGCCCCGCTGGCGGGGGCCGCGCTGGCGGTGCCGCAGGCGCTCTACAATCCCGAACTGACCGGCGTGACCAATATGCGCGAGGTCATCGTCTCACTCTCCGCCTTCGTCGTCGGCGATCTGCTCGGCACGCTGTTCGTCGCGCCGCCGCTGCTCTGGCTCGCCGATCTGGCGCAAGGACGGGGGCGGCAAAGACGCCCCGCGCCGTCGCTGGCGGTGCTGGCCGAGGCGCTGGGCGTGCTGGCACTGGGGCTGGGCCTGTCGCGTCTCCTGACCGCCGGGGGGCTGGGGGTGCAGCCCGCCCCCGTGCTGGTCGCGGTCGCGTGGATCGGCCTGCGCTTCGGCCGCGCGGCCGCCTGGGGGGCGCTGCTGATCATCGTGCTGATCGTCCTGCCCGACACCGCCGGCGCGATGGCGACGCCCGAGCGGCTGCAATATCATCTGGCGCTGGCGACGATCGTGGTCGCCGGTTACCTCGCGGGCAGCTTCGCCGATGCGCAGGCCAGCGCACGCGCCACGCTGGAGCGGCGTGACCGGCTGCTCTTCCAGGCCGAGCGGCTGAAGACCCTGCGCGCCATGTCGGTGGCGGTGATCCATGAGGCGAGCCAGCCGCTCTCCACCCTGGCGATCGAGGCGCGCCACCTGCGCCACCTGACCGCCGACCTTGGGGGCGATCTGGGCGGCGGGGTCGCGGAGAGCGCCGCGCTGATCGATCGCAAGGCCGATCATCTGGCGACGATGATCCGCCGCCTACGCCGCTTCGGCGGCCATGCGGCCGACCGTCCGCAGCCGGTCGCCATCGCCGCGCTGATCGACATGGTCGCCCCGCTCGCCCGTGCCGAGGCGCGCGATGCCGGGGTGGCGCTGGAGATCGCCCCCGCCACACCCGACGCCTTCGTCCTGGCGCAGGAGGTGGAGCTGGCGCAGGCGGTGATGAATCTGGTCCGCAACGCGGTGCAGGCGGCGCGAGACCTGTCGCCCGCGCCGCCCGTCACGCTCTCGGCCGGTGTCGCGCAGGACCGCGCCATCCTGTCGGTGACGAACCGCGCCGCCGCGTCCCATGCCCCCAAGGATGGCGGCATGGGTGTCGGCACCTTCATCGCCCGCGCCATCGTCGAGGCGCATGGCGGCACCCTGTCGCGCACCCGTCTGGCCGATGGCATGGTCCTGGCCACGCTGTCGCTGCCGCTGGTCGAGCCGCGATGACGCACCCCCTCCCCGATCCTGGCCCCGACCTTGCCGGTGCCGTCGTCCATGTCGTCGATGACGATCCCGATCTGGGCGCGGCGATCGCACGGATGCTGGCGCGGCAGGGCTTCGTCACCCGCGCCTTTGGCGATCCGGTCGATCTTCTGGGTCGCTATCCCGCGATGCCGGCACATGCGGTGGTCAGCGACGTGATGATGGGCGATCTGGACGGGTTCGGCTTTGCTGACCGCCTGCGTGCGCTGGACCCGCATGTCGCGATCCTGTTCATCACCGCCTGGCCGACCACCGCGCATGCGGTCGATGCGGTGCGGCGGCATGGCGGCCTCGACTATCTGGAAAAGCCGATCGACGAGGCGCGGCTCGGCGCCTCCTTGCGCGAAGGCATCGCCTGGTCGCGCGAGCGGCGCGCGGCGGCGGCGCGGCTGGCGGACCTGTCCCCGCGCGAGCGTCAGGTGTTCGATTTGCTGGTGCAGGGCCATGGCAACAAGGCGGTGGCCGGCCTGCTCGGCCTGTCGCCCAAGACGATCGAGGACCACCGCGCCGCCGTCTTCGCCAAGACCCGGACGCAAAGCGTGGCGCAGCTGATCGCCCTGTCGCGCTGATCCGTCCGGCCTTGCGCCGGGACGGGGAGCCCGATCCGCCGCCCGGCGTTCGAACCCCATGCCATTGCCGGAGATTTGCGGATGATCACCTCCAACCGCGCCAGGGCCTGGATCGCGGCCTGTGCGCTCCTGCCGCTGCTCGCCGCCTGCGGGAACGGCGGCGAGAGCCGGGACGAAACCTATACGGTGCGCACGCCCGGCCCCACGCCGTCAGCCAGCCCGACCAACGCGGAGGCCCCCGGCCCCGCCCCCGCCTCTGGGGCGACCGCCCAGCCGATCAGCCGCCCCGCCGAGCCCAAGGGCGTGCTCGCCTGTTCGGCCGAGCGCGGACAGGTGGCGGCGCAGCGGCTGGTAAAGATCTGCACCTCGGTCTCCCCCGCCACGCATCCGCCGTGCAACGTCGCCAATAGCTGCGCGCTGATCGAGGACGAAATCGCGCGCAGTTGCGCGCTGCTCGGCGACGATGCGGCGATGACGCCGGGCTGCTCGGTCGATTCGAAGAGCGATGCGGCGGCCGCCGGCGTGGTCCGGCGCTATTATGCCGCGATCAACGCGCATGACTATGCGACCGCGTGGCAGCAATGGGGGCCGGACGGCCGCCCGGGCCAGCGCTTCGCCGACTTTCAGAAGGGCTTTGCCGACACCCGCGCGACTCGCGTGACGATCGGCCGCATGGCCCCCAGCGAGGGCGCGGCGGGGTCGGTCTATGCGACCATCCCGGTGACGGTCGATGCCCAGCTCGACAATGGCCGGCAGCAGCGCTTCACCGGCCAATATGTCGTGCGGCGGGTCAATGACGTGGACGGCGCCAGCGCGGAGCAGCGGCGCTGGCATATCGATTCGGCGACGTTGAAGCCGGTGGGGTAATCCCTTGGCCTTCGACTTCGCTCAGGCTGAACGGAGTTTGGGGCAATGTCCCAGCCTCCGTTCGCACTGAGCGAAGTCGAAGTGCACATACCGACGCCGAGGGCCAATCGACATTCGTCCTATTCCTCCCTTGGAAGGGGAGGTGGCATGCCGAAGGCCTGACGGAGGGGTGTCCCGCTATCGAGAGGGGGACACCCCTCCACCATGCTCCGCATGGTCCCCCTCCCCTTCCAGGGGAGGAATGACGGCGGCAGTGTCCAAATGTCGATCCGGCCTAGATCGGATGCCCCTCGGTATCGCGCAGAACCTCGCGCCGGCCGACATGGTCCGGGCGCCCGACGATGCCGTCGGTCTCCATCCGCTCGATCAGCCGGGCCGCCGAGTTATACCCGATCCGCAACTGCCGCTGGAGCCAGGAGGTCGAGGCCTTCTGGCTCTCGCACACCAGCTGGATCGCCGCGCGATATTGCTGGTCCTCGGCCGAATCCTCGCCCGTGGGTGCGCCATCGAGCGCGAAGCTCTCCGCCGGTTCCTCGGTGACCGAAGAGATATAATCGGGTTGGCCCTGCGCACGCCAGTGATCGGCGACGCGGTGCACTTCGTCATCCGAGACGAAGGGCCCATGGACGCGCACGATCCCCTTGCCGCCGGGCATGTAGAGCATGTCGCCGCGGCCCAGCAGTTGTTCGGCGCCCTGTTCGCCCAGGATAGTGCGCGAATCGATCTTCGACGTGACGTGGAAGCTGATGCGCGTCGGCAGGTTCGCCTTGATGACGCCGGTGATGACGTCCACGCTCGGGCGCTGCGTCGCCATGATGAGGTGGATACCCGCCGCACGCGCCTTTTGCGCCAGCCGCTGGATCAGGAATTCGACTTCCTTGCCCGCCGTCATCATCAGGTCGGCCAGCTCGTCGACGATCACGACGATCTGCGGCAGCGGTTCGTATTCGAGCTTTTCTTCTTCATAGACCGGCTGGCCGGTCTCGGGGTGATAGCCGGTCTGGACCTTGCGGCCGAGCGGCTGGCCCTTGGCCTTGGCCGCGCGCACCTTGTCGTTGAAGCTGGCAAGGCTGCGCACGCCGACCGAGGACATCTGGCGATAGCGGTCCTCCATCGTCTCGACCGCCCATTTCAGCGCACGGACCGCCTTGGCCGGATCGGTGACGACCGGCGAGAGCAGATGCGGCATCGGCGCCAAGTCGGCGACCACGGAGTCGCCCGCGATATTCTTGCCCAGGATGATCGGAAGTTGGGCTGCCTGATCAGCGAAGCTCTGCGACGCGACCAGTTCGTGCAGCGACACCATCTCGCGCTTGGCGTTGGGCAGTTCGATACCGATGACGTTGCGCCCCGGAATCACCGCGACGCGCGCCGAGATCGCCGACATGTTGCGCGCAATATCGTCGGCCAGCGCGATGACGCGATTGGCCTTGATGCCGGGCGCGTGCTCCAGCTCGTACATGGTGACGACCGGGCCGTGGCGCACCTCGACGATCGCACCCTGTACGCGGAAATCGTCGAGGACATTCTCGAGCAGGCGCGCATTGCGCTCCAGCGCCGCTTTGTCGACCGTCCCCGCCGAAGAGGGCGGCGCGGGGGTCAGCAGGTCGAGGCCGGGCAGCTGATAGGGCGCGTCGCGATCGGCGGCGGCCTTGGGCCGGGCGGGGGCGGGCGCGACCTGGCGGTCGGCGATGACGGGGGCGGGGCGATCCTCGCGCACCGGCACCGCCTTGCGCGCCAGGGTCAGCGGTTCCTCGTCCTCTTCCCCGTCATCGTCGTACAGCGCGCTGTCGTCGTCATCCCACGGCACGCCGTCCGCGTCCTCGCCCGAGGCGGTCCGACGCCGCCGCAGCCGCGCCAGCCCGCGCTCGGCCAGATCGAGTTCCAGGCTACGGCCCCACAGATACGCCCCGCCCAGACCGAAGGCGAGGCCCGCCACCGCCGACCCCCAGGTGACGACCGCCGGCTGGCCGCTGAACGCCAGCGCCCAGTCGACCAGTCCGGCGACCGACAGGCCGATTACCCCGCCCCAGCCGGCGGGCAGCGCCAACACCGCCGAGTCGGAGACGAAGGACAGCGCGCACGCCATCAGCGCGACACCGATCACCGCCTGGCGCAGCATCCGTACCCAGCGCCCCGCCGGCCGGTCGCGCCACAGCCGGGTCGCGATGATCGGCCCGACCGGCAGGATCAGCGCGACCGCCGGTCCGAACAGGGTCAGCGCGATGTCGGCGATCCAGGCACCGGGCAGCCCCAGCCAGTTGGCGGGCACCGCGCCCGAGGCGGTGTTGAGCGCAGGGTCGCTCGCGCGGTAGCTGGCGAGCGCCAGCACCAGCATCAGCGTGACGGCGAACAAGGCGATCGCCGTGACCAGCGCCCCGCTGCGCACCGCCCCCGCCTTCACCGTCTCGCGCCATAAAACGGGCTGCGCGCGGCTGGCCATGGCTGTTGTCCTTCAGGAATGTCCGAAAATCCGGGAAAATTCATCGCCTCTGACGGTTTCCACGTCAAGGCGCGAGGGACGGCGGATTGTCGGCCCCCGCATTGTTTGCGACCGCCTGACGGTCTAGGAGCATGGATATGGATAGCGACGTCATCATCCTCGGCGGCGGCCTGGTCGGGGCGACCCTGGGCGTTGGCCTGGCCGCGCATGGCCTGTCTTCGATCATCGTCGATCCCGCCGATCCGGCGGTGGTCCTGGCCCCGGGTTTCGACGGGCGTGCCTCGGCGGTCGCCTCGGCGAGCTGGCGGATGCTCGATGCGATCGGCATCGGCGCGAAGCTGGCGGGGCAGGGTTGCGAGATCCGGCACATCCGGGTCAGCGACGGGCTGGAGCCGGGCGCGCTCGACTTCATCCCCGATGCCGATGACGGCGCGCTGGGCACCATGTTCGAGAACAAGCTGCTGCGCCGCGCGATCCATGCGACCGCCAGCGAGGCCGAGCTGGTCGACCTGCGCATGCAGACCCGCGCGGTATCGGTCGAGCGCGGTCCGGCGGGCGTCACCGCGACTTTAAGCGACGGCACCACCGTCCGCGCGCCGCTGCTGGTCGCCGCCGAGGGACGCCAGTCGCCGACGCGCGAGGCGGCGGGGATCAAGGTCGCGCGCTGGTCCTACGACCACAAGGCGATCATCAGCGCCTTCCACCACGAGTTCTCCCACGAAAATATCGCGTTCGAGATCTTCTACCCCAGCGGCCCGTTCGCGCTGCTGCCGCTGCCTGACGATGACATCGGGCACCGCTCGGCGATCGTCTGGTCCGTGCCGGGGCGCGATGGCGACGGGATGCTGAAGCTGTCCGACCGCGCCTTCCTCGCCGAGGCGGAGAAGAGCATGGGCGGATTCCTGGGCACGTTGTCCCATGCGTCCCCGCGCTCCGCCTATCCGCTGGGCTTCCACCGCGCGGCGACGATGAGCGGCGAACGGCTGGTACTGGTCGGCGACTCGGCGCACGGCATCCACCCGATCGCGGGGCAGGGCGTGAACCTGGGTTATCGCGACGTCGCCGCCCTCGTCGAGGTGCTGGTCGAGGGCAAGCGCACCGGCATGGACCTGGGCGATGCGGCGCTGCTCCAGCGCTATCAGCAATGGCGCGGGCTCGACACGCTGATGGTGTCGGTCGCGACCGACAGCTTCAACCGCATCTTCGGCATACCCGGCAAGACCGCCAGCGCGGTCCGGCGGCTGGGCATCACCGCGATCAACCATATCCCGCCGATCAAGAACCGCTTCATGGCCGAAGCGCGCGGTGAAACCGGACAATTGCCCCGGTTGTTACAGGGCGTGATGGTCTGAACCTCCATGAGCGAGATGGCGATGCGGCCCGACATCATTCCCTGCCTCCGGTACGAGAATGCGCCGCACGCCATCGATTTTCTATGTGACGCCTTCGGGTTCGCACGGCAGGCGGTCTTCGCCGACCCCGACGATCCCAACATCGTCCATCACGCGCAGCTGGTCCGGCAGGACCGGATGGTGATGGTGTCGAGCGCGCTGTTCACGCCGCATGCCGCCGTCGCCGGGTCCCGGACGCCGGCCCAGGCGGGCGGGGTGACGATGGAGCTGTATCTCGTCGTCGCCGATGTCGATGCCCATGCGGCGCAGGCCCGCGCGGTGGGCGCGACGATCATCGCGGAGCCGGCGGACATGCCCTATGGCGGCCGTGGCTATGCCGTGCGCGATCCGGAAGGCCATATCTGGAGCTTTGGCAGCTATGATCCCTGGGCCTGACTATCCCGGCCATCCCACCCGCCCCACGCGCGGGCCGATCCGCGACCGGCGTCAGCGCGGCGTCGCGCGCGGCATGGGCGCGGCGCTGTTCGTCGTCATCCTGACCCTGATCGTCAGCTGGAGCTTCGCGCCCGTCCTGTCGCCGACCGACCGTGTCCTGCGCGCGGTCGCGGCGGCAACGGTGGCGGCCTTGTGGCTGGCGGCGGCGATCGGCCATGTCGCCGCGCTCCGCTTCGAATCACCCGCCGACATCGATGCGGCGGCGGGGGGCGGCGGTGATTCGCCGCGCATCGCCATCGCGCAGGCGGTGTTGCGCAATACCCTGGAGCAGGTGGTGCTGGCGGTCCCGGCCTATATCGCGCTGGCCTGGGTGGTCGAGGGATCGGGTGCGATGGTGCCTATGCTCGCCGCACTGTTCTCGATCGGGCGGACGCTGTTCTGGGCCAATTATGCGCGCGGCGCGGTGGCACGGGCATTCGGCTTTGCGCTGGGTTTCTATTCCAGCGTCGCGGCGCTGGTCATCGTGCTGGTGGCGTTGGTCGGGCGGATCATCTGATCCATCCCGCCCCAACCTCCGTTCGCACTGAGTGAAGTCGAAGTGCATGCCCCACGCTCGCCGATAGGGATTCCCTTGGCCTTCGACTTCGCTCAGTGCGAACGGGGGTGGGGGATAGTGTGAACGGCGTAGGGGCTCAAAGCTCCCGCGCTTCCTCGACCAGCATCACCGGCACGCCGTCGCGGATCGGATAGGCGAGCCCCGCCGCCTCCGACACCAGTTCCTGTGCGGCCTCGTCATAACGCAGCGGCGTGCGCGTGACGGGGCACACCAGCCGTTCGAGCAACCACGGGTCGAGGCTCATTGCAGCGTCACCCGATCCTCGCCATCATGGCGTCCGAAGAATTGCATCAACTGGATGATCAGCTCGGCACGCTGTTCCAGGTCGGGGGCCTCCAGCAGCGCCTGTTTCGCCGCCACGTCGAAGGGGGCGATCTGGGCGATGCCGTTGACCAGGCTTTCATCGTCCAGCCGCCCGACCGAATCCCAGTCGACGGCATAGCCCTGAAGCTCGGCGAAGCGCCGCGATTCCTGCTCCAGCGAGGCGCGGCGGCCGAGCGACAGGAAATCCTCGTCGGCGATCGGCAGCAAGTCCGCCTCGACCTGACGGAACGGCGTCGTCACTTCCAGCTCGCGCTGGATGCGGAACAGCGACACGCCCTCCAGCACCAGATTGTAGCGGCCATCCTCCATCGCCTCGACCTCGGCGATGCGGCCGACGCAACCGACCTGATAGAGCGCGGGCTTGTCGCCCTCACCCGCCGGCTGGACCATGCCGATCCGCCGGTCGCGCGCCATCGCGTCGGAGACGAGCGCCCGGTAGCGCGGCTCGAAGATGTGCAGCGGCAAGGGCATCCCCGGAAAGAGGATCGCGCCCGCCAGCGGAAAGATCGAGAGCCGCGCCACCTGTGCTTATCCGAACAGGATGGCGGACAAACGCCGCCGTTGCTGCGACACCCAGGGGTCGGTCATGCCGACCACCTCGAACAGCTTGAGCAACTGCTGGCGCGCGGCGTCCTCGTTCCAGCCGCGATCAGCGGCGACGATGTGGAGCAGATTGTCCGCCGCGCCGTCGCGGTCGCCCGCCGCCATCTGCGCATTGGCGAGCGCAAACCGCTTTTCATGGTCCTCAGGGCTGGCCGCGACTTCGGCCGCCAGATCGGCATAGTCCGCCGCCGGTGGGGCCGAACGGGCGAGTGCCACGGCAGCGACCGCACGGTGGATGGCGGGATCGTTGGCGAGGCCTTGCGGAAGCGCCTCAGTCGCCGCTTCGGCTTCATCGATCCGGCCGGCGGCGAGCAGCGCGCGGATATGCCCCGACAGCACGGCGGGATGCTCGGGCGCCATGTCAAGCAACTGCTGGAAGATCGACAGCGCGCGCTCGGCGTCGCCAGCCTCCAGCACTTCTTCGCCCATCGCGATCAGCGGCTCCAGCTCGGCCGCCGCGTCCGCCGCCTCCGATTGGATCGGCAATTGCTTAAGCAGCTGATCGAGCATCGTGCGCAGCGCGCTTTCGGTGCGCGCGCTGGTCAGGTCGGCGACCAGCTGGCCCTGGAACATCGCGTAGACGGTCGGGATCGAGCGGATCTGGAATTGGTTGGCGATGAACTGGTTCTTGTCGGTGTCGATCTTGGCCAGCACGACGCCCTTGTCAGCATAGGCCTCCGCGACCTTCTCCAGCGTCGGACCCAGCGCCTTGCACGGCCCGCACCATTCCGCCCAGAAATCGAGGATGACCAGCTTGGTCATCGACGGCTCGACGACATCGCGGCGGAAGGCGGTGACGGCTTCCTTGTCGGCGGGCGACATTCCCAACGTGGCCAAAAGACGCTCCTTTACGTGTTGCTCGGCCCTATGTGGGCGAGCGGGTCCGGGAATGGAAGGTGGGCGCGTAAATCAGCCGTTCAGCCGCGCGATCGTGCGGTCGCGCCCGATCAGCGGGAGGAGCGCGGCCATGTCCGGCCCCTGCGCGCGTCCGGTCAGCGCGAGGCGCAGCGGCAGGAACAGCGTCTTGCCCTTGCGCCCGGTCGCGTCCTTGAGCGCGGCGGTCAGTGCGTGCCAGGGATCGGTCGTCCAGTCGATCTGCCCCGCAACTTCGGCGGCCTGCGCTAGATAGGCGCGGTCGTCCCCGGCCGGTTCGGGGGCCTCGACCGGCCCCTCGATCACTTGCCACCAGTCGGCAGCTTCGGCGACGGTATTGAGGTTCGGGCGCACCGCTTCCCATTCCGCTTCGCCCATGCCGGTCGGCAAACGGTCAGCGACCGCCGCATAGGGAGTCTGGTGGAGAATGCGCGCGTTCAGCTGCGCCAGCTCCGCCTCGTCGAAGCGCGCAGGCGCACGGCCGAAGCGGGTGAAGTCGAACCCGGCGATCAGCGGGGCCATCTCGGCGACCGGCTCGACCGGATCGCTGGTCCCGATCCGTGCCAGCAGCGCGCGTACCGCCTGCGGCTCGATCCCGATCTCGCGGAAATGATCGACGCCCAGCGAGCCGAGTCGCTTGGACAGCTTGCCCTCGTTCCCGGTCAGCAGCGCGGCATGGGCGAAACGCGGCAGCTCTGCCTTCAACGCCTGGAACATCTGAATCTGGAGCGCGGTGTTGGACACGTGATCCTCGCCGCGCACCACCTGGGTCACGCCCATGTCGATGTCATCGATCACCGAGGGCAGCATATAGAGCCACGTCCCATCGGCGCGGCGGATCACAGGGTCGCTCATCGTCGCGGGATCGAAGCGCTGGGGCCCGCGCACCGCGTCGTCCCATTCGATCGGCGCGCCGTGATCCAGCTTGAACCGCCAATGCGGACGCACGCCCTCAGCTTTCAACTTGGCCCGGTCTTCCTCGCTCAGCGACAGCGCGGCGCGGTCATACACCGGCGGCAGGCCACGCCCGAGCTGAATCTTGCGCTTCAGATCGAGTTCCTGTGCCGTCTCATAGGCGGGATAGACTCGGCCGCTGGCAACCAACTCGGCAAAGCGCGCCTCGTACAAAGCGAAACGCTGCGACTGGCGCACCTCGCTATCCGGGATCAGCCCCAGCCAAGCCAAATCCGCCCGGATCGCCTCGACATAGCGTTCCTCGCTCCGCTCGGCATCGGTGTCGTCGATGCGCAGCAGGAAGCGCCCCCCGGCCTTTTGCGCATACATCCAGTTGTGCAACGCGGTGCGGATATTGCCGACATGCAGCCGCCCGGTGGGCGAAGGAGCGAAACGGGTCACGGTCATGGCCTCGCCCATAATCGGGGAATCACCTTTGCGCTATTGTGACAGCGCGATTAAAGGGGCCGCGACTACGGGCTGTCTGCGGGGACGGGGTACGACCATGAAATTGATGACCGGCAATTCGAACCTGCCGCTAGCGAAGGCGATCTCCTCCTATCTGGAGGTGCCGCTGACGGAGGCGCTGGTGCGCCGCTTCGCCGATGAGGAAATCTTCGTCGAGAT
>SXGS01131329.1_pt1 | contig 19515 bp, 20 predicted proteins | sample 3174681 | NCBI WGS metagenome assembly SXGS01 (sample SAMN11356861, study PRJNA531348) | freshwater metagenome | isolation source: freshwater sample F1-80 | place: China: Fuxian Lake, Yuxi | collected 2017-12-25 | reverse complement strand
TTGGTGTCGCGGTCCTCCATCGGTACGACGTCGAGCAGCTGCACGACCTTATCGAGGAGTGCCGGCGTAGGGATGGTGAAGCGCGCATCTTTCATGTGATGCGCGTAGGTGGACTCCTCGCCGCCCAGAGTCTTGCCCAGGTCGTTGCGCAGAAACGGGAAGACATGATCGTTGACGACCTTGAACATCTCGGCCGGCGCAAAATTCTTGAACCGTGACCAGCGAAAATCCTCGTAAGGGCGTTTCTTGGAATCTTTACCTTCGGGGAAGACCCGCCGCTCCATCGGCTTCTTGAGCCGGGCGGCTTTGTTCTCTTCCAGCGTATGCAGATCGTCCAGCCGGCGCAGGAAGAGCAGGTAGGTGATCTGCTCGATCACCTCCAGCGGGTTCGAAATCCCGCCGGTCCAGAAGGTGTTCCAGATCTGGTCAATCTGGTTTCGGATGGTGCCGGTGATCATGTATCCGCCTTGGAAGTAATGACGAGGGTGTGGCCTTCAGCCGCAATATTCTCAAACAGACATGGAGGGTCTGGCAGGTGTGGCATGGCCCCCCGACCAGATGCGAACCTGAGTTTGTACTGAATTGAAGATGGATGCCAGGGTCAAGCCCGGGCATGACAGATATGGTGGGTCCGGGCGCCTGCCATACTGCAGACGCAAAGGGAGATAGAGAATGGCGCTGACACGCAGCTTCAAGGAGACGGTGCAGGCGCGCGTGGCTGAGGATCCGGCTTTCCGCAGCGCCCTGCTGCGCGAGGGCGTCGAGGCCCTGCTGGCCGGCGACGTGGATACCGGCAAGGCGATCCTGCGCGACTACTTCGAGGCGCCCCCCTCGCCCGCTCGCTTCTCGCGCTAACGCTTCGGGTTACGCGGAGCGCGCACCCAGCTCCGGATGGACCCCGTGTCTGCGGCGCACCACTCCGTGCTGCGCCGCGCACGGGGTGACGAACGTGCACGGGGTGGCGAACCCCGTTTATAGGGAAATTAGGAGGTTTATAAAAAACTTATAAACTCCGCGTCCCCGGCACGGTTGGCCGCCAGCTCATCCGCGACACGGGGTCGATCCTGAGGCGACGAATCCCGTCGCTTTCACTCCTCCGTGGCGCCCCGGGCGCCTGTCGTGACGAGGTCACGATCGCGGGACGCGAGATCAGGACGCTGCCCAGGTTTCCGGCGCACGCCCTGCGCGTCGCCGTTTCCGGTCTCGAACTCGTCGATGAGCAGGACGAGGTCACCCACTGCGAGAGAGGGGTGCTCGGCCTGGATCCCGCGCTCGGCGAAGAAGGTCCTGGCGATGCCCGCGGCGGACCGGGAATTTTCCCGGGTGGAATGGAAGGCGGGGTGCATGATGACCGCCCGTATCTCGTCAGGCGTCGTCACCCCGTTCTGAAGAGCCGCAGCGAGATGGCACGGCCTCTCCGCCGTCGGGTTCTGGGCGACCGGCGCCGCCGGGGCCGGCGATGACGCCATCAGCGGGAGCAGCGCAACCAGCGAAATCCACACCCTCATGTTTCGATCCTTCCGTCGGGAGAAATCCCGCGCCTTGAGCATGCCAGAGCCCGCGGGGGCGGAAATGACGGGCATCACACCCGGCCCGGGAGAGAAGCCGGGCGGATGGGGGCTGAGGCTGAGCGCCTGGCGTCATCCCGCCGCCATCAGGGGGCCGGGTCGGGATTGTTCCCGAGCTGGGCTCTGAAGGCGAATGACCGGCATCAGGCCGGTCCCCGCGTCAGCAGGCGATGACCATCACGCCGCAGCGCTGAGCGGCTTCCGCCAGAGCCCGGTCGCCGGTCGCCAGCGGCAGGCTCTCGCGCATGGCGAGATCGAGATAGGCCGCGTCGTAGGACGTCAGGCCCTCGCGCCGCGCAAGGCCGAGGATCTCCCGCAAGGCGCGCCGGCCGGTTTCCCCGTCGACGCGGATGTCGAGGGTTTCGATCAGGGCGAGGAACTCGCCGATCCCCGCCGCGTCGATGCGCTTCCTCCGCTCGGCCCCCGCCAGGACGTTCGCCACCTCCAGCGGCCAGATCGCCGGAACCTGGGCATGGCCCGGCCCCAGACGCTGCAGCACGGCCAGACGTTCGGGCGTCGCTTCGTCCTGGAAACACCAGGCCAGCGCCGTCGAAGCGTCGAGAACGAAACCGCTCACTTCCGGCCTTCGTCGCGCAGCGCTTTCACTGTCAGCCCGCCGAGAGTGTAGCGCCGGCTCAACGCCTTGATCCGTTCGATCGATTCTTCGCGGCGACGGCGGTCGGGAGCGGCGGCAATCGGCACCAGCCGGGCGACAGCCAAGCCCCGCCGGGTGATGGTAATCGTCTCGCCCTGGGCAACCCGCTCCAGCAGCGCCGAGAAATGTGTCTTGGCCTCGAAGGCGCCGACCTCTTCCATGGTGTTTTCCTGGTCTGCCAATGGGTTATAAACAGACTAGATGCCAACTAGTCTATATTTTGCCACACCGACTCTGTCAAGGCCTGGCCAGCCCCGCTGTCGCTTTTGACAAGCCAGAATCCGGCCGCATCACCCGCCGTGAAGACGATGGACCCGCTCGGCGGCGACGTTATAAGGACTTCAGAGTGCCGGGATCGGCCGTTTATAGGAAAGTCAGGAGCTTTATAAGAAGCCTGTAAATCTCCGAACTTCGCCGCCGCGTGAGCTGACCGGTCGCGACAATCTGCGTCGTGCCGGGGTCGATATCGAGGCGCCGACGCTTCCCGTGCCTGTCACGGGGGAGAGCGCACGGCCAGCACCTTGTCGATCCGCCGCCGGTCCATGTCGACGATCTCGAAACGCCAGCCGTCGATCGCGATGCTGTCGCCGGCCTTGGGGATGCGCGGCAGGTGCTGCAGCACGAATCCCGCGACCGTGTGATACGGCCGGTCCTTCGGCAGGGCCAGCGCGAGGGCGTCCGCCATCTGGTCCACCGGCAGCGCGCCGTCGACCAGCCATGAGCCGTCCTCGCGCCGTATGGCCTTGGGGACATCCGAGCCCAGCTCGGCGACGAAGTCCCCGGCGATGGCTTCGAGAATATCGGCCGTGGTCACCACGCCCTCGAACACGCCGTACTCGTCGACGACCAGCGCCATGTGGACCGGCGAGGCCTTCAGCGTCTCCAGCACCTCCAGCGCATCGGCGGAGTCCGGGATCACCGGCGCGGGCCTGAGATGCTCACGGGCCTGGACGTAGCCCCGGCCGATGCATCCCGCCAGCACGTCCTTCGCCTCGAGGATGCCCAGCACCTGGTCGATGCCGCCGCGTCCGACGGGAAAGCGTGAGTGCCGGCTGGCGGCGATCCGCGCATGAATCTCGTCATCGCCGTCATTCAGGTTGATCCAGTCGATGTCATGGCGTGGCGTCATGACGCTCTGGACGGAGCGGTCGGCCAGGCGCAGGACCCCGGCGATCATGTCCTTCTCGGCCTTGTCGACGACGCCGGCACTTTCCGCTTCCGCGACCAGGGTGCTGATCTCCTCTTCCGTGACCGTCCCGGCCGACGCCTCCCTGATCCCGAGCAGCCGGAGCCCGAGCCGGGAGGAGGCGTCGAGCAGCGTCACGACGGGCGAGGCGAACCGCGACAGGATGGTCATCGGCCGCGCCAGCGAAGCGGCGACACGCTCGGGGTTGCGCAGCGCGATCTGCTTGGGGATCAGCTCGCCGGCAACCAGCGAGAGATAGGTGACGACGGCCACCACGAGCACGACGGAAACGGCCTCGGCCACGGCCGGGGACAGGGACTGCGTCTCCAGGTAGCCGGCGAGGCGCTCGGCGATGGTGGCGCCGCTGAAGGCGCCGGCGAGAATGCCGATCAGGGTGATGCCGATCGGCACCGTCGACAGGACACGGCCGGAATCCCCGGCCAGCGACAGGGCCCGGTTCGCCCCGGAGATTCCGGCATGGGCCAGGCGCTGCAGGCGCGGCCTGCGCGACGACACCACGGCCAGCTCGGACGCGGCGAGATAGCCGTTCGCCACGATCAGCAGAAGAACGGTGGCGATTTCGATCCAGATCATCTCGTTGGCCTCGCTTCTGACTGCACCGGGGCGGCAAACCGGCGCCCCCGCTCCTGCGCACCGCACCCGACCCCTGACGATTTAGCAAGCGATCAGTTACGCTTGTTAATTCGGCAGGCAATTCATACACTAGTTAAGCCACTAAAGAAGTCGGCACAGCCAATGCGCCGAGCGTAAAACCCGGAGGAGGAAACCGCCAATGAGCATGACACGCCGTCACTTCAGCGCTGCTGTCGGCCTCGGCATGGCCGCCGCCCCGTTCCTGATCGGGGACGCCGGCGCCCAGATGAAGAACGTCACCTAGCATCCAGCCGAACCCCTCGGCCATCAACTCGTTCCAGGTCTTCATCGCCATCGGCGAAGGCTATTTCAAGGACGAGAACCTCAACGTCCGCGTGGAGACCGTCGACGGCTCGGCGCCGGTGCTGTAGGCTCTCGCCGCCGGCCAGGCGCATATCGGCCGCCCCGGCCCGGCCCCCGTACTCAACGCCCGGGCGCGCGGCGTCGACGTGGTGTTCATCTACAACGCGTTGCCGAAGAGCTCCTTCGGCGTCACGGTGAAGCGCGATTCGCGCTACCAGCAGGCCACCGACCTCAAGGGCAAGGTGATCGGCACGGGGACGCGTGACGGCGCCGAAGTCGGCTTCGCCAGGGCCATCTTCACCGATCTCGGCATGAAGGAAGGGACCGATTACACCTTCATCCCGGTGGGCGACGGCGGTCCGGCCGCGGCCGGCTTCCTGCGCAATGACATCGAGGCCTACATCGCCGCCACCAGCGACGCCGCCATCCTCAACCAGCGCGGCATGCCGGTGCGCGACATCACGCCGGAGAAGTTCAAGGGCTATTTCGGCAACGGCTACGCCGCGATGAACAGCTACATCACCCAGAACCCCGACGTGATCGAGGGCTTCGGCCGCGCCATGGTGCGGGCCAGCAAGTTCGTCATGGAGCCGGCCAACCGCACCAGGGCGCTGGCCCATCTCGAGGCGGGGAACCGGCAGGAAGGCGAGAACAAGGCCTTCGCCGCCGCCCTGCTCGAGGCCGTGCTCTACAAGGCGACACCCAACGATCCGTCGAAGGGCTGGGGCTACCAGAACCCGGTGGACTGGGAGAACTGGCAGAAATCGCTGCTCGCCGGCGGCGACCTCAAGCAGCCGCAGGACCTGAGCAAGGCCTTCACCAACAAGTTCGTCGAGGCCTGGAACAAGCCGAAATGACGGCAGTCGCCATAGCATCGGCCGGGCTCGACGCCCGGCCGGTGTACGAACTCCGCAACGTCACCAAGACCTTCGCCAAGCGCAACGTCCACGCCCTCGACCGGGTGGACCTGACCTTGCGCGAGGGCAGCTTCGCCTCGGTCATCGGCTCCTCGGGCTGCGGCAAGTCGACCCTGCTCAAGATCATGGCCGGGCTGCTGCCGCCGAGCTCGGGCAGCGTCATGCTGGCCGGCAAGCCGGTGACCGGCCCGCGCCGGGATATCGGCATGATGTTCCAGCAGGCGACGCTGTTCCCCTGGCGCACGGCGATCGAGAATGTCGTGCTGCCGATCGAGATCCGCGACGGCAAATCAGCCGCCCGGGCGAAACTTGACGAGGCGCGGGCCCTGCTCGAGCTGGTCGGCCTCAAGGATTTCGCGCAGGTCTTCCCCAACGAGCTGTCGGGCGGCATGGCCCAGCGCACGGCGATCTGCCGCATGCTGATCACCGAGCCGGCGGTGCTGCTGCTCGACGAGCCGTTCAGCGCCCTGGACGAGCTGACCCGCGACTTCATGAACATGGAGCTGCAGCGCATCTGCCTGGCGCGCAACGCCACCTCGTTCCTGGTGACGCACTCGATCCAGGAGGCGGTGGTCCTGTCGGACGTGGTCTACGTCATGTCGCCGCGGCCCGGGCGTTTTGTCGAGGCTGTCGCGATTGATCTGCCGCGGCCGCGTACGCTGGAGATGACCACCACGCCGCGCTTCGGCGCGCTCGTCGACCGCATCCGCAGCCGTCTCGACAAGGGAGCCTTCCTGTGACCCCTCCTGTATCGACGTTGGCCGCTTCGGCCCAGGCCCAAGCCGCTTCCGCGCCCGACACGGTATGGACCGAGGAGGTCTCGATCATCGACCGCATGCCGCGCGCGGTCGCCATGATCGGGCTTTTTGTCGCGTTCATCGCTGTCTGGCAGTTCACCGTCTCCGTCGGCCTGGTCTCGCCGATCATCCTGGCCTCGCCCTGGGCGACGCTGGAGCAGCTCCTCTTCGTCGGCAACAACCTGCTGGAAGGCGACTACATGCTGCGCGCGCTGTGGGTGACCATCCGGGAGGTGGTCTACAGCTTCGCCCTGGCCATCGCGCTGGGTTTCTCCCTGGGCGTGCTGGTCGGCGAGACCGGCTTCGGCGAGCGCGCGGTGATGCCCTATCTGGTGGCCATCGACACCATGCCGAAGATCGCCTTCGCCCCGCTGTTCATCGCCTGGCTGGGCTTCGACATCCATTCCAAGGTGGCGCTGGCCACCTTCGTCGCGACCTTTCCGATCGTGGTCGGGACCGCCGCCGGCCTGCATGCGGCGGATGAGAATGCGCGCATGCTGTTCAAGACGATGGGGGCTGGCCGGCTGCAGACCCTGATCAAGATGAAGCTGCCCACCGGCCTGCCGCATTTCTTCACCGGCCTCAAGATCGCCTCGGTCGGCGTCATGGCCGGCGCCATCACCGGCGAGTTCCTGGGCGGCGGCAAGGGCTTCGGCGAGCTGATTCGTGTGGCCGCCTCGCAGCTCGACACGGCGCGCGTGTTTGCGCTGATCATCTATCTCAGCCTGGTCGGCCTGGTCACCTTCGGCCTGGTTGTGCTGGCCCAGCGCAAGCTGGTCTTCTGGCAGAAATCGAGCGTGGGCGGCGACGCGCTGTAAGCGAAACGCGAAGCGCTTCGCGTCTGCGCCGCAGCGCTCGCTCCCGCCAACGCTACGCGTTGCGGGTAGAGCGCGGGAGGCGTTCCGGAGGGAGTTCTTCGTTCAAACAACAAAACCCACAACGCTGGGGCTTTTAGGGAGGAGAAGTACGATGTCACGCAGGAAGTTTCTGACCGCCGCCATGGCGGCTGGTGCTCTCGTCGCTTTGACTGTTGGCGCCGAGGCGCAGACCATGAAGGCCCCGAAGGGGCCTGTCGAGATCGCCACGGGCTCCGGCCCCGGCGGCACGCCCGATGTCATCTTCCGCAACGCGGTCAAGATCATGACCGAGCAGAAGATCATCGACATCCCGGTCGTGGTGCAGAACCGCACCGGCGGTGCGCATGCCAACGCCTACAACCACGTGCTGGGCAAGCGCGGCGACGAGAACCTGCTGCTGGTGCTGGCCTCGCCTGTTTTCACCACGCCGATCATGCAGGGCACGCCATCGGTCATCGAACAGACGGTGCCGATCGCCGGCTTCATCCAGTCCGAGCTGGTCTTCATGGTGCAACCCAACTCGCCCTTCCGCACGATGCAGGAGTTCGTCGAGGCGGCGAAGAAGGAGCCGCGGCGCCTGCGTATCGCCGGCGCCCAGGCCGGCGGCACCGACCACCTGGCCACCGCCCAGGTCGAGAAAGCCGCAGGCGTGCGCCTGACCTACGTGCCCTACGACAGCGGCTCGGCGGCGCTGGCCTCGTTCCTCGGCGGCAATGTCGAGGCGACCTTCGCCACGCTCGAGGAAGGCCTGCCGGTTTTCCAGACCAACAAGGCGCGCCCGCTCGGCATCCTCTCCGCGCAGCGCCGGCCGGAGGCGTCCTACGCCAGCGTGCCGACGATGAAGGAGCAGGGCTATGACATCGTCTTCGGCCAGTTCTGGGGCGTTTCGGCGCCGCCCGGCACCGATCCGGCGATCGCCGCCTGGTGGGCCGACAAGTTCAGGAAGGTCGTCGAGACCAAGCAGTGGCAGGACGGGCTCAAGGAGAAGTTCCAGCGCAGCGACTTTTACGCGCTGGCCGACGCCGGAGCCTATTTCAGGAAGGAACAGGCCACCTTCCGCGCCCTGATGGAGGATGTGGGGCTCGCCAAGAAGTAGCTGGATCGCGACGGGGGCCGGCAGCATGAGGTTGGGCGATATCGTCCCGGCATCGCTGCTGCTCGTGCTGTCGGCCGCCGTGTTCCTCGATACGCGAAACCTGGAATTCTTCGACGGGATTCCCGGACCGGCCTTCCTGCCGGTCTGGCTGGCCATCGCCGGAGGCGTGCTCTTCGTCCTGCGCCTGCTGGAGGCGCGGCGCCTGCCGGCGGGAAGCAGCGCCGACTGGCCGGACCGGGAGGGTCTGCAGCGTGTCATCCTGACCTTCGCGGGGCTCGCCGCCATCCCGCTGGTGGCCCCCTCCGTCGGCATGCTGGCCGCCATCGTGCTGTTCATCGCCTTCCTGCTGCTCGTCGTGCTGCGGCAGCCTCTCGGCCCCAGCCTGCTCACCGTCGCCGTCACCGCCGGCGTGGTCTACGGCATCTTCGTGCTCTGGCTCGGCATCGCGCTGCCCAAGGGCTTCCTGGGGATTTAAGGTGCTCGACTCCCTTCAACTGCTGGGGATGGGGTTCGAGACCTGCTTCACCCCGCTCAACCTCGCCTTCATCCTGATCGGCGTGGTGGTCGGCCAGATCATCGGCGCGCTGCCGGGCATCGGCCCGGCCGCCGGCATGGCTTTGCTCCTGCCGCTGACCTACGGCATCCCGCCGGCGACCGCGATCATGATGCTGGCGGGCATCATGTACGGCGGCATGTATGGCGGCACGCTGACCTCCGTCCTGGTCAACGTGCCCGGCGAGGCGGCGAGCGTGATGACCGCGGTCGACGGCCACCAGATGGCGCGCAAGGGCCGGGCCGGAGCGGCGCTGAGCATCGCCGCCATCGGCTCCTTCCTCGCCGGCGTCGCGGCGGTCGTCGCGGTGGTCTTCGTGACCCCGCCGCTCGCCGCCTTCGCGCTCAAGTTCAACGCGCCCGAATATTTCCTGCTCGCCCTGCTCGGCATCACCGCGACGGCCAGCCTCGGCACCAATTCCCCGACCAAGGCGCTGATGGGCGCGCTGCTCGGGCTGCTGGTCGCCATGGTCGGGGTCGACCCGATCCTCGGCACGCCGCGCCTGACCTTCGGCCAGAACGAGCTGATCGAGGGCATCGACTTCCTGCCGGTGGCCATCGGCATCTTCGGCATCGCCGAGGTGCTGGCCTCGCTCGAGCGTTCCGAGCACGTGCAGCCGATGCGCACCAGGCTGCGCGACATGTGGCTCACCGCCGAGGAATGGGCGCAGAGCCGCCTGGCCATCCTGCGCGGCGGGCTGATCGGCTTTTTCGTCGGCATCATGCCGGGTGCGGGGCCGACGATTGCGGCGATGCTGGCCTATGTCGCGGAGAAGCGTTTCAGCCGCCGGCCCGAGAATTTCGGCAAGGGGGCCATCGACGGCGTCGCCGCCGCCGAATCGGCCAACAACGCCGCCGCGCACGGGGCCTGCATCCCCATGCTGGCCCTGGGCATCCCCGGCTCGGCCAGCACGGCCGTGCTGCTCGCCGCGCTCATCCTGCACGGTATCCGGCCCGGCGCCATGCTGATGACCCAGCAGCCGGAGCTCGTCTGGGGCCTGATCGCCAGCATGTTCGTCGGCAACGTCATCCTGCTGATCCTCAACCTGCCGCTCGCACCCCTCTTCGCCTCGCTGCTGCGCGTGCGCTACGAGTATCTGGCACCCGGCATCCTGGTGATCTCGCTGGTCGGCGCCTATGCCAGCACGCTCGATTTCGGCACGGTGTGGATTGCACTGGCCTTCGGCGTCGTCGGCTGGTTCATGATCAAGCTCGACTTCCCGCGCGCCCCGCTGGTGCTGGCGCTGGTCCTGGCGCCGCTGCTCGAAAGCTCGCTGCGCCAGTCGCTGCTGCTGTCCTTCGGCAGCCTGTCGATCTTCGTCGAGCGGCCGCTGGCGGCGGGGCTGCTGGCCTGCGTCGTCGTCTCGCTGCTGCTGCCGGCAGCGGGCGCGATAAGGCGCCGCGTAGCCGGGCGGTAATCGACCGCGCTGGTTTTAGCTAAAAATCCCGCGAATCGAGGTTAGGATAGGGGCTCCCGTCCCTGAGCCCCTTCCGCCCGCCCCGCCCACACGATGTCAGCGACTGCTCCCGCCCCCGCTGCCCCCACAGCCGAAAAGCTGACCGCGGCCGAACTCAAGGTGCAGCTCGAAGTGCGCCTGGCCTCGGGCCAGGCGGCGGGCACCGTGCCGGCCGCCGAGGCGCTTGTTCAGGCCACACCTGACGATCCCAAGGCCTGGACCATCCTCGGGGTGGCGCTGCGCGCCAATGGACAGCCGGGGCCGTCGATCGTCGCCTACCGCCGCGCGCTGTCCCTCAACCCCGAGCAGGGCGGCGTGCTGTCCAATCTCGGCAACGCATTAAAGGATGTCGGGCGGCTCGACGAGGCGGTGTCGGCTCACTATCGCGCGGTGAAGCTCGAGCCGAAGAACGCCACGACCTGGCAGAATCTCGGGGTGGCGCTGCGCGAGCGCGGCGACCTGAGGGATTCGCTGGCCGCCTTCCAGCACGTGATCGCCCTAACCCCTGATCATGTGACCGCGCATACCGACCGGGCACAGATCCACCTGATGCTCGGCGAGTTCGCCGAAGGCTGGGAAGAGTTCGAATGGCGCTGGAAGCTGGCCGAGCTCAAGCCGCCCAATTATCGCCAGCCGCGCTGGACCGGCGAGGACCTGCCTGACGGCACTATTCTGATCTGGCCCGAACAGGGTTTCGGCGACACGCTTCTCGGCGCGCGCTATGTCCCGCTGGTCAAGGAACGCGTCGGGCGGGTGGTCGTGGGCTGCCAGAAGCCGCTGGCCCGGCTCTTCCGCACCATCCCGGGGATCGACGAGGTGCTGGTGGTCGGCGAGAAGCTGCCGACCTTCGACGTGCAATGCCCCTACCTCAGCCTGCCCGGTGTGTTCGGCACCGATCTCGACTCGGTGCCGCCGCCGGTGCCACTGGACGTCGCCGACGAGGACCGCGCGAAGTTCGAACCGGTCTTCGCGCCCTACGCCGACAAGCTGAAGGTCGGCATCGTCTGGTCGGGCAGCGTCACCTTCAAGGGCAACCATCTGCGCTCGGCCTCGATCGACCGTTTCCTGCCATTCGCCGAAGTGCCGGGTGTGCAGCTCTTCAGCCTGCAGAAAGGTCCGCGCGCTCCCGACCTCGACCAGATCCACGGGCGCTCGATCATCGTCGACCTGGCGCCGCATCTCGACGATTTCGCCTGCACGGCGGCGGCGATCGAGGGGCTCGACCTGGTGATCATGACCGATTCCTCGGTGGCGCACCTGACCGGGGCTTTGGGCAAGCCGGTGTGGAACATGCTGGCCTACGTGCCCTACTGGCTCTACCTGCGCGAGCGCAGCGATTCGCCGTGGAATCCGTCGATGCGTCTGTTCCGCCAGCCCCGCCCGGGCGACTGGGATTCGGTGTTCAGCGAGGTCCGGGAGGCGCTGACGGAGCTCGCCGCCGAGCGGGGGTTCAGGTGACCGACGCGCGCGCTGCAGGATCTGCCGGATCACCCCCACCCCATCCCTCCCCCCTCAAGGGGGAGGGGGAAGAAAAGAGAGGCGCACCTGCTGAATCCTTCCGCTCTCCTAAACCCTCCCCCCTTGCGGGGGAGGGTAGGGTGGGGGGTGGATTTCGGCACGGTGCTCGCCTCGTTTTTCTTATCGCAGCTCTCGCCACTCTCGCCTTCCCCGCCCTGGCCCAGGCGCCGAAACCCGCCCCGGGCCGCATTGCACCGGATACCGCCACCAGCCCCTGCCTGGGCATGCCGTCGACGCCGGCTTGCGCCACCGAGACGCTGCTCGCCTGTCTCGCCCGCGGCGATGCCGCTTTGTGCCGGGCGGTCGGCACGGTGTCGCCGCCGCAGCGCCCCGACGAGAGACTGCAGACCGAATACGTCCTGGAGCGCGTCTCGATCATCCGGCAAGAGGACGTGACCGACGATCTGCGCGAGGTCGAGTGGTTCAAGCCCGGCTACGCGCTGGTCGAGGCGCAGCGCCGCGCCTGCCCGCTCAGCGCGGCAAACTGCGAGGACGAGAGCTGGGAGTATCTGCAGGTCTATCTCCGCCAGCGACCGGACGCGGCCCCGCCGCTCTGGGACATCGTGCACTGGCGCGGCGAGTCCGAGCCTGACGTGCCGCAGGACCTGCTGGACGACACCCAGCGCAAGACGGCGCCGTAGGGTCTGATCCCAGTGGCCCCTCTCCGCACGAAGTGGGGAGAGGGAGGGACCCAACGCGTAGCGTTGGGAGGGTGAGGTGTCGTGCCGGAAGACCCTCACCCGGCTCGCTCGCGCTAACGCTTCGCGTTACGCGGAGCTCGCCACCCTCTCCCGCAATGCGGGAGAGGGTTGAAGCGCCGCCTCGCCCAGCGCGGAGAGGGGCTTTTGCGGAGATCCCGCGCGCCGCCTAGTATGAGCGCATGGAATCCTGGCTGCTTGGTCATGAGGCGGTGCTGCGCGGCACGGCGTTCGTCGTGCTGCTCGCCGGGCTCGGGCTGGCGGAAAGCCTGGCGCCGCGCCGGCCTCCGTCGGTGTCTCGTGGCTTCCGTTGGCTCAACAATCTGTCGCTGATCGCCGTCGACACAATCGTCCTGCGCCTGCTGGTGCCGCTGCTGCTGGTCGAATTCGCGATCGAAGTGCAGCAGCGGGGCTGGGGCCTGCTGAACCTGATCCCGCTCCCCGGCTGGGGCCGCGTCATCCTGGCGCTGCCGCTGCTCGACCTCGCCGTCTATCTCCAGCACCGGGCCTTCCACGCCGTGCCGCTGCTCTGGCGCCTGCACATGGTGCATCACGCCGATCCCGATATCGACGTGACCACCGGCGTGCGCTTCCACCCGGTGGAGATGCTGCTCTCGCTGCTCATCAAGCTGGCCGTGGTCGCGGCGCTCGGCGCGCCGCCGGTGGCAGTCGTGCTGTTCGAGCTGCTGCTCAACCTCAGCTCGCTGTTCAATCACAGCAACATCGCCCTCCCGCCTGCCCTCGACCGGGTGCTGCGCCTCGTCCTGGTGACGCCGGACATGCACCGCGTCCATCATTCGCAACGGCCGCACGAGACCAACAGCAATTTCGGCTTCAACCACCCGTGGTGGGACCGGCTGCTGGGCAGCTATCGCGACCAGCCGGAGGAAGGGCACCTTGGCATGAGCATCGGCCTGACCCAGTTCGCCGGCGAGAAACGCCAGTCGCTGCTCTGGATGCTCCTGCTGCCGGTCACCGGCGCCCCTCCCCGCGGCAGCGGCGAGGCGGGAAGCTAGAGTCCGGTCACGGGGCCGCCCCGGAAACGCGCCGCGTCGGCGCCCGGTGCCCACCCGCTCACTCCGTTCGCGGTGCTCCCCCTCCGCCGGAAGACCACCACAGAGCCACAGAGATCACAGAGATGACCGCTCTGTGATCTCTGTGGCTCTGTGGCTCTGTGGTGAAGATCGGGGTTTCCGAGTCACGCCCCTCTCCGCCACAAAGGCGCCACGCTTCGCGTGCGCCGATGTGGCGGAGAGGGTCAATCGAGGCGTCGACCGAGGCCTCGATCACCGAGAGGGCGGCAGGACACTATTGAGCGCCTAAGCGCCTGAGCCGGACGCCGTTTTCGGGGCCAGAGCGGCCCGCAGCATGGCGTGGAAGCCGGCGCGCCAGGGGCCCGGGGCGTGCGCCGTGCCGACCTGCCGGCGCGCCGCCGCGCGCAGCCGCGTGGCGAACTCGCCGTCGGTGGCCAGTTTGAGCAGCGCCGCACCGATGCCGGCCGTCAGGCTGGCGTCCATCTCGCGCAGCGGCTCGGGACGTTCGCGCAGCAGGCCCTGCTCGCGGTCCTCGCGGTAGGTGCTGCCGCGGCGGCCCGGCAGCACGATCCCGGTCTCGCCCTGGGCGATGAACTCGTCGATAGCCACGACGTCGGTGGTGACGATGACGGCGCCGAAGGCCATGGCCCGGAGCAGCGAGATGGTGTGCAGGTTGGCCGAGGGCAGGACGAAGGCGTCGGCGCGGGTCAGCAGCCCGAACAGCTGCGCATCGGAGACCGGGTTCTCGTGGAGCTCGATCTGCGGATGACGACGCAGGAAGGTGCGCATGCCGTCGTTGAGCTGGGCGGGCAGCCTGGTGCGCAGGACCAGCCGGGCGCGGGGACACAGCTCGAGGAAGAGCAGGAAGCCCAGCACCGCTTCCAGCCCGCCGCGCTTGAAGAAGCTGTCGCCGTCCTGGTGCCAGGAGTTGGTGAACAGCACGGTGAATTCGTCGTCGGAAGCGCGCGCGTTCTTGCGCGCCACGGCTTGCGCGGCCAGGGAATGCGCCGCCTCGTCGAGCGAGAGTCCGAGCGGCGCGTAGTGGATCTTCGCCGCCAGCCTCTCGTCGCGGAAGAGACGCGGCAGATCCTCCTGCGTGCGCCTTACATGGGTGAGGATGGCGCGGCAGTTCGGGTGGCGCAGCAGATGCCTGACCATGTGCCAGGCGGGTGTGGCCTGGAGGTCGATATCCCAGGTGCGGAAATGGCCGAAATAGGGCTCGAACATCGGCAGCAGCATCTCGACATGGATCGCCCAGGGACGCTGCGCCAGGGTCATCGGGCAGGTGTGGAGGAAGAGCAGGTCCGCCGGCGTGGCCATCTGCACCTGCGAGGCGAGATCGCGCGAGGTGATGAAAGAAGAAGCGGCGGCGCTGTCGACCCGGCCGCCGGCCACCAGATCGTCATGCAGCACGCCCGCCCAGTGTTTCACCGCGTCGAGCCCGGCCGGCGTGGCCGGCGAGAGATCACCGGTGAAGGCGAACTCGTCGGTGTCGCCGAGCAGGCTGACCGGCAGGGGATGACGCCCGTTCCAGGCGGCCAGGGCCGGGGCGTCCCATGGCGTGGCGATCAGGGAGCGCGAGATCATGGGGCGGCAGCGAATCCCGGCGACTGGGTGGTCGCAACTATATCGCGCTTCCAGCGTGGCCGGAGCCGGCCGCCCGGCCGCGAAAGAAACCCATGACAGGCCCCGCGGATTCCGCTTTCATGGGGCAACCCCGGGGCAGGCCCTCAGATTCGATTCAAGCCTTTGAAAAGACTTCAAAATAACCTCAATTATGGCGGAATAATGGCGCCGCCCGGCCGTTATCGATGCGTCGGGCCTCTTCCTGTTGGCGGAGGGGGGCCGATCGTCGGAGTGGACCGGTTGACGACCGTCTGGATGTCAGGCGCATGACCGGGAAACTCGACGACCGGGTGCAGGCCGAGATGGTGGCGCTGCTGCCCCGTCTGCGGCGCTTTGCCCGCGGCCTGACCGGCGTCGCCGACCAGGCCGACGACCTCGTGCAGGCGGCCTGCGAACGGGCGATCGCCCGGATCGAGCAATGGACGCCCGGCACGCGGCTCGACAGCTGGATGTTCCGCATCGTGCAGACCATCTGGCTCGACGAAAAGCGGGCGGTGAAGGTCCGCACCGGCGAAGGCCGCATCGAGGCGGCCGAGGCGGCGGAACCGGAGCTCACCGTCGACGGTGTCAGGCGGATGGAGGCGCACCTCACCTACGACGCGGTGCGCAAGGCCATCGCCAAGCTGCCGGACGAACAACGGGTGGTGATGATGCTGGTGTGCGTGGAAGGCCAGACCTACAAGGAAGCCGCGGATACGCTCGGTATTCCGATCGGCACGGTGATGAGCCGCCTGGCGCGCGCGCGTCTCGGACTCTCCCGTGTGATTGGCGACACAGCCAGCGGCAATGTGGTGCGCTTAGGATAAAGGCGGGATGAAAACCTCGCCCTCAACCGTAGAGTGAGGAAGCGAACTGGAGTCGGGCAGGTCGCGCTATGAGCAGAATGGATGACGTGATGTTGATGGCCTATGTCGACGGCGAAGTGGACGCCGCGACGGCGCGTGAGATCGAGGCGGCGATGGCCGCCGATCCCGCGGTTGCCGCGCGCGCCCAGCGGATGCGCGACGGTGCGGCCGTCACGCGCGCCGCCTTTGCCGACGTGCTGCACGAGCCGGTCCCCGACCGGCTGGTCGCCGCACTCGCCGGCGGCGGCGCCGGCGGCGCGGCCACCGCCGCGGCCGCGGCCAATGTCGTGCGTCTCGAGCCGCGAAGGACTGCGACACAGGCGCATGGCGTCATGGGCTGGGCGATGGCCGCGGGCCTCGCCGCGCTGATCGTCGGCTACAGCGCCGGGCGCTACACCGGCGGGGTGCCGACGGGCGATGCGCCCGTGCAGGTCGCCTCGACCACGCCGGGCGGTCCCGGCGAACGCTGGCTCGACCACGTCGCCGGCATCTATCAGGTCTACACCAGCTCGCTGGCCCAGAAGGACAAGCTGCTGGTCGATTTCAGCGCCGAGGACGTGCCGGAGCTCGAGAAGTATTTCGGCACCAAGCTCAACCGCAAGCTGGCGGTGCCCGACCTCTCGGCCCGCGGCTTCGCGCCGCAGGGCGGGCGGCTGCTGATCATCGGCGGCAAGCCGGCGGCGCAGTTCCTCTACACCTCGGCCACCGGCGATCTCGTCGCCCTGGTCGTCGCCCATTCCGACGCGCCCTACCTGCCGGCCCAGTCCGACCGGCGTGGCGACGTCAACATCGTGCACTGGCGCAACAACGGCTATGCCTACGCCTTCGCCGGCACGATCGATCACCAGAAGCTGCAGGACATCGCCGACCGCGTCTGGCGGGATCTGGAACGGGCGAGCTGACGTTTGGAACCCTCTCCGCCCTACGGCGCCTCGCTTCGCGAGCGCCAAGCGGGGGGAGAGGGTGCGAGCCTTGCGCTGCGTTGCGGGCCTTCAAGGCCCGCAACGGGCGCAGAAGACTGGGCGAGCGGGTGAGGTGGGTCTTACGGAACGACACCTCACCCTCCCAACGCTCACGCGTTGGGTCCCTCCCTCTCCCCGCTTCGCGCGGAGAGGGGTCTACTGCCTACTCCACCCTGGCGCCGGACTCCCTGACCCCCTTCGATCATTTCCCGGTCTCGGAACGGATCACCTGACCGAGCTGCTCCGGCGTGCCGGGACGCAGCAGAGGCTTCACGACGTCTTCCTCCAGTGCGCAAAAACGGGTAGACCCCGCGGAGCGGCGCGCATCATAGGGCGGCACCCCGACCCATGCATTTGTCATCCCGTCCCACGGGCCCACGGCCCCAGGATGCCGGCCCGATGAACCGGCAGGCCCCATGAACCGGCAAGCCAACGCCACGAACGGCGATGTCGAGGTCACGATCACCGCCATCGGCTCACAGGGCGACGGCGTGGGGCGCCACGCGGGGACGCCGCTCTTCGTGCCCTACACCCTGCCCGGCGACCGGGTGCGGGCGCGCCGCACCGGGCCCGAGCGGGCGCTGCCGCTCGAATGGCTGGAGCGCGGACCCGGCCATGCCACGCCACCCTGCCCGCATTTCGGGCCGGGAAAATGCGGCGGCTGCGCCTTGCAGCACATGACGGACGAGTCCTACGCGCGCTGGAAAGTGGAGAGCCTGGCCACCACGCTGGAACGCGCCGGGCTCCGGGGTTTCAGCCTGCTGCCCCTGGCGCGCACGCCGCCCGCCTCGCGGCGCCGGGCGGAGTTCCTGGTGCGCCTGGAGGGCGACCACGCCACGCTCGGCTTCCATGTGCGCGGCAGCCACGAGGCCGTGGATATCGGCCCCTGCCCCGTGCTGGTCCCGGCTCTCGAGCGGCTCCTCGCGCCGCTGCGGCAATTCTTCGCCGGGCTCTGGCCGCGCGCCGCCTTCGATGTGCTGGCGAGCGCGGTCGACACCGGCGTCGAGCTCGTCCTGACGCGCGCCCCGCCGGCGCCGCTCGCCGCCCGCTTCGCGCTGGCCGAATTCGCCGCGCAGCAGGACCTGTCACGCATCGCGCTGCGCGCCGGCCCGCACGCGGCGGCCGAGATCGTGGTGCAGCGCCGGCCGGTGCAGACAGGTTTCGGCGAGGTCGCCGTCGACCTGCCGCCGGGCGGGTTCCTGCAGGCCAGCCGCGAGGGCGAGCAGGCCATCCGGCAGATCGTGCTCGAGGGCATCGGCAAGGCGAAACGCGTCGCCGATCTCTACGCCGGCAGCGGTTCCATCGCCCTGCCGGTCGCCGCTTCGGGCCGCCAGGTCCATGCCGCCGACCGCAGCGCCGATGCCATCGCCGCGCTCGACGCGGCCGCCCGGCGCGGTGGCCTGGGGCCGCGGGTGAAAGCCGAGGCGCGCGACCTCAACCGCCGGCCGCTCTCCGCTGACGAGCTCGACGGTCTCGACGCCGTGATCTTCGACCCGCCGCGCGAGGGGGCAAGCGAGCAGGCGAAGGCCCTGGCCTACTCGGATGTGAAACGCGTGGTCGCGGTGTCCTGCAACCCGGCCACCTTCGCCCGCGACGCCGCCCTGCTGATCGCCGGCGGCTACCGGCTGCAGACCGTGACGCCTGTCGACCAGTTCCTCTGGTCGCCGCATCTGGAGCTGGTCGGGGTCTTCGAGCGTTAGCGTTTGATACAGCGAAAGCCGATATGCGCGGTCGAGGTATCGACGGCCTCGCCCTGACGCGCCGCGGGCCTGTAGCGGAGGCAGAAATTCGGCGCGCAGAGATACGAGCCCCCCTTGACCACACGCTGCTGATGGGCCGCCGATGCAGCGGGCGCGCAGCAGGACGATTTGACCGCGGCAGCAGCGGGAGACAGGAACGGGCTTGCCGTCCATTCCCAGACAGTGCCGATCATGTCATGCAGGCCGTAGCCGTTGGCCGGAAAGGCGCCGACGGGCGATGTATACTCGTAGCCGTCGAGGCCGAGATTCTCCCAGGGAAAGCGGCCTTGCCAGGTATTGGCCATGATGCGGCCGTCCGGCGTGGGCTCGTCGCCCCAGGCATAGGCCGCGCCGTCCAGGCCACCGCAGGCCGCAAATTCCCATTCGGCTTCCGTCGGCAACGCCTTGTCGGCCCAGGCGGCGTAGGCGCAGGCATCTTCATAGGCGATATGCACGACGGGGTGATCCTCCCGGCCGACGATGACGCTGTCCGGTCCCTGCGGATGGCGCCAGCTGGCACCGGGCCGGTACTCCCACCAGGCACGGCTGTCGCGCAGGCTCACCGGTCCCGGGGGCTTGCGGAAGACCGCGGAGCCGGGCACCAGCAGGTCCGGATCGGCATCCGGGTAGAGGGCCGGATCGGGCGGGCGCTCGCACAGCGTGACGTAGCCGGTGGCATCCACGAATTTCGCGAAACCGGCATTCGTCACCGGATAACGATCCAGCCAGAAACCCTCGACGGTGACCGGACGCGCCGGGCGCTCCTCGCGGTAGAATGCGTTCGATCCCATGAGAAACGTGCCGCCGGGCACCCGGATCATGTCCGGGTGCCCGGCGGACGCCGCTTCCGGGAGAAGCGTCCTAACGCTCATGCTTGACGCGATAGGCCTCGGCGCCCGATTTCGGGACGAAGTCGATAGGGGAGCCTGACGGGATCAGCTGCTCCTTCCGGGTGCTTTCCTCGAACGCCGCCACGGCGCGGTGCGCGTGCTGCATCACCCACCAGCGCACGTACTTCTGGTTGACCGGCTCGCGTTCCTTCGGATCGTCC
>SXGS01028175.1_pt1 | contig 19525 bp, 15 predicted proteins | sample 3174681 | NCBI WGS metagenome assembly SXGS01 (sample SAMN11356861, study PRJNA531348) | freshwater metagenome | isolation source: freshwater sample F1-80 | place: China: Fuxian Lake, Yuxi | collected 2017-12-25 | reverse complement strand
GTACGCTCGCGCGTTCAACCTGCTGACCTCCCCCGAAGCCAAGCAGGCGTTCGACCTCACTCAAGAGAACGCCAAGCTGCAAGACCGCTACGGCCGCAACACGCTCGGCCAGAGCTGCCTGATGGCTCGGCGATTGATCGAGCGCGGTGCTCGCTACATCACGATCAACCACTTCGACACGGTCTTCAATCTCTCGTGCTGGGACATGCACGCCGACGGCGGCGGCTTGAACAACACCTATCTCGATTACGAACGAATGCTCTGCCCGCAATTCGACTGGGCCTTCACCGCGCTGATCGAAGATCTCGGCTATCGCGGGATGTTGAACGACACCGTCGTCTGCGTACTGAGCGAATTCGGCCGCACCCCCGGCATCAACCCCCGCGGCGGCCGAGACCATCACCCTGGCGTCTGGACGAACTTCATGGCCGGCGGCCCGATCAAGGGAGGCCAAGTCATCGGCTCCTCGGACAAGCAGGGAGCACGCCCGCAAAACAACCCGATTGAGCCACCCCAAATCCTCGCCTCGATCTACCACGCAATGGGCATCGACCTCGAAACGACGATGATGCCCGGCCCCGGCAACCGCCCGATCCGCTTGGTCGAAGCGGAACCGATCGACCAGTTGTTCGGGTAAGTCTTCAGCGAGAAAGAGTTCATGCCCTCCAAGTCGTTTGTCCTCCTGCCTCGCAAGTTGCCGACGTCGCTGAGGCCGTACTTTTGGGATGTGCGGTTTGAGCAGCTCGATGGGCGGCGCGATGGAGACTTCGTGGCGGCTCGGGTACTGGAGTCGGGAAGTTGGCAGAGCATTCTTTGGCTTTGCCGAGCGGCGGGAGATGACGCCTTGCAGCAACTCGTGCGACACCGTTGTGGTCGCGGTTTGTCGCGCGGGCAGCTTCGGTTTTGGCAGATTCGTTGGGGATTACCGAAGCGGCTGGTGGATGGATGGCTCGCGAGAGAACCGCATCGCTTCGACAAGTCTCCGCAGCGAGCGGCCTCATGAGAGAGTGGCATTGCGATGTTCTGGGTTTGAGGCAACAGCGAGTGCTCCGCGAATTGGGGCCGATGTTGTGCGGTCAGGGAGCGTATCTCGCAGGTGGAACGGCGATCGCATTGCACTTGGGGCATCGAGTTTCCGTCGATCTGGACTTTTTCCAGAACAGTACGCTTGGCGATCCCCATGAGTTGGTCGAGCAAATCAAGCAGGCCGGCGTTCCATTTCAGAGTCGGCAACTCACCGACAAGGCGATTCACGGCACGGCGCGACAAGTGAAGGTCACGTTGATGTGGTATGCCTACCTGCGCATTCGCCGAGTTCGCCGCTGCTCCGAACTGAACTGTGATGTCGCCGCTCTGGACGATCTAGCCGCGATGAAGCTGGCCGCCGTTTGCCAGCGCAGCTCGAAGAAGGATTTCGTGGATGTGTGGGCGTTGCTCAACTCCGGGCGATCGCTGCGATCGATGTTGACGGCCTACCAACGGACGTTCGACGTCGCCGACGTGGCTCACGTCTTGTATCGTCTCGCCGACTTCGATGAAGTAGATCGCCAAGCCATGCCACGCATGCGCTGGAAGACGAGTTGGAAACAGATGAAAGACGATTTGAGCCGATCGCTCAAGTCCCTGCGAACGTAGATTCGGAACATTGAGCATGACGACATGGCGACCACGGCTCCTGACTACCGTTTTTCCGAGTCTAATTGACCGGGGCTTGGTCTTACTCCGAAGGAGTTGCGTCTCACAGCCCAGGGTTGTTCGCGCAGCGAGCTACCCTGGGTTGCGAAACCAAATCGTGCATGTACCCCGAAGGGGTTCCGTCATAGGACGTCTTCGCCTGACACAACCCTTTCAGGGTAGGGCCGCGAGGATTTCCTCATCCCAGGGTAGCCCGCGTTCGCGGGCAACCCTGGGCTATGTGACGCAATCCCTTCGGGATAAACGCAGAGGCTCACAAAGACTCTGGATCTTCTGGACCGTATTCGCATTCGTTGTGTCGTCGATGTCGTCCATCGCGGAGGCTCGTCCGCCGGAGATTCGAAACGTCAATGTGCGCGGGTTTCAGATCGGCCAACCGACGGTTGTGACGATTGATGGAGTTGATTTGCTGCCGGCTCCGAAGTTGTGGCTCAATGCGAACGCTGTCCAGTCCGCGATTGATGACAAGCAGAGCAACGCGAATCGCCTCGTGCTGACGGCGACGTTGCCGAATGAAACTGCTCCCGGAGTCGCTCAACTGCGATTGGCGACGAACGACGGTGTCTCGAACAGCGTGACGGTCGCGCTTGATCGGCTGCCGCAGTTGCCGATCTCGGAGACGATCGCTGCGTTGCCGGCCAGCTTGCATGGGTCGGTGCCGGGGAGCGGGGTCTCGAAGACGTCGTTCACGGGCAAGGCGGGTGAGGACGTGTTGATTGAGGTCGAAGCCAAACGGCTCGGCAGCAAGCTGCGGCCGGTGGTGCATCTTTATGACGCTCAGCGAACTCAAGTCGCCTGGGCGATGCCGTCGCGGACGTTGGCGGGAGATTGCCGCATCGCAACCAAGTTGCCGCGTGAGGGGCAGTACACGATTGAGATTCATGACCTGCAATATGCTCCGCCGGGAGTCAGCTTCTTTCGGCTGAAGGTTGGGCAGTGGCAGTTCGCCGATCTCGCATTTCCGCCGGCGGTGACGCGCGGACAGGAGGTCGCGCTGGAGTTACTCGGTGCGGGGGGCAATGGAAAATTGCCGTTCAAAGCGCCGATGGATGGTGATGTGATTCCGACTCCGTTTGCGAATCCGCAATTGGCGAGCGGATCGCCGCCAAGCGTGTTGCTCAGTTCGATGACCGAGTTGATTGAGTCCACCGTGGCGGCGGGCGGCTCGCCTGCCGCTTCTCAAGCCAGCAGCACAGGCGAGCCGCCTGTGCCTACGATGCCGGTCGCCATCAGTGGGCGGCTCGATGCGCCGGGGCAACTCGATCAGTACAAGTTCGCCGTCATGCCCGGAGCGAAGCTGACGTTTGACGTCTTTGCCGAACGGCTTGGTTCACGCATCGACGCGGCATTGGAGATTCGGAACAAGGATGGCGGAGTGCTCGCCAGTAACGATGACGGGCCGACGTCGATTGATCCGCGATTGGAGTTCACCGTCCCGGCCGGGCTCGACACGCTGGTTGTCGCGCTGCGTGACTCGCTGGAGATTGCCAACGATCAGGCGATCTATCGGCTCGTCGTGACCAATACTGACAAGCCGACGCCTGAAGTGACTGTCACCGCGAAATCGGAAGTCGCCAACATCGCGGCGGGCGAGTCGCAAATCTTTGAGGTGAATGTTGCCCGACGCGGCTACGACGGCCCGTTGCAATTGTCGCTGGGCCAACTGCCACCGGGAGTCATGGTGGCGGGAACTGAAATTCCAGCGGGAGCGAGCGGCACGTTGTTGATGCTGACGGGAGTTTCGGCCGGTGCAGGCGATACGATTCTTCAACTCGTCACGTCTCTGTCCGTGAAATCCGCCGACGGTTCCATCGCTGCCCGAGTCCGCACCGATTTGCCTCTCGATGACCGCACGCCCGTTTGGTTGCGCGAGCAGTTCGCGATCGCGACGACTCCGAAATCGGTGACGCCGTTTCAAGTCGCCTGGGCCGACGCTCAGCCGATGACGCAACTGGTGTTGATGAGCAAGCCGGCGATCCCGGTGAAGTTTGTGCGTCCGTCGGGAATGCTGGGGCCGTTGCGGCTGACGTTCACCACGTCGCAGCTTGAACCGCGAGTCAACAACCAACCGAACCTCGTGCTCGCGCTGCGTCCCGAACGAGTCGTCGAAGTCCCCGTCGATCCGCCCGTCGCTGCTGCGATCAATGCGCTGAAGGTTCTCGAAACTCCATTGGCGGAAGCGATCAAACAAGCGGCCGCTGCTCAGGGTGATGCCAAGGTCGCGGCTGATGCGAAGGTCGCCGATCTCACGACCAAGAAGGCCGCTGCCGAAGCTGCCGTGCGTGACGCCGAAGCAAAGGCCGCGTCGGCCAGCGAGCTCGCGCTGGTGATTCCGTCGGTCCTGCCAGAAAGCTCTTGCGACGTCGCGATCAAAGCCGAGCTGCTCAATCCCGAACGAAACGTCGTGTTGCGAACGGCGTACTCGACGGTGCGTCGATTGCCGGTCCTCAACCCGATCGCGGTAAAGCTGAGCGGCCCAACAACGATCGAACAAACGCTCGATCCCAAAACGGGAGCGGTCGTGAAGTTGACCGGCAAGATCGAACGGCTCGCTGGATTCAAAGGGGATGTGAATCTGACACTCACTGGCCAACCCGGCGGAGTCGCGATCACGAACGCCGCCGTCAAAGCGGATCAAACGGACTTCGCCCTCGAACTGCGATTCCCAGTTAATTTCATGGCCGGAGAAGTCAAAGGGATCAAACTGATCGCCACCGGGCCGGCCGATCCGCTGACTGGCAATCAGCCGATCAAGACTGAGGTCGAACTGATCGTGAAATTGCTGGCCGGATCATAGATCCAGACGCGTATGGCGGGCCTTTTTGCTTCAACAGATTCATTCTCCGAATGGTGAGATTCCAGATTGTGGCGAAGCAGTTCAGGCAAAAGACAGCGTCCGATCGGAGCTCACGCGAGTTCTGCAACAGCCAGTGTGAAACTTCACTCACGAAAACACAGCAAGCCGAGTTGAGGTGCTTCAGGAGTAGGTTCGCAGGTAACCGCGCACGCTGACTTTCTTGCGAGTGCTGTCGGAACTCATGTAGCGGACGGTGCCGAAGATGGGACGCTCTGGTCCCCAGGCTCGGTCGTAACGGCCGAGGGTCCAGAAGATACCGGAGTACGAGTTCGGGTTGCGGCCGTCGAGCGCGTACTTGTTGTTGAGTTCGATCATCGTGGCCAGCGCGTCGCGCGGCGTGGCCGACCATTCGAGAATCTTCTTGCCCCACAGCATTCGCAGGTAGTTGTGCATGCGCCCTTCGCGAACGAGTTGCGTTTGAGCGGCGTTCCAGAGCGGGTCGTGAGTCGCCGCTGTCGCAAAATCTTCGAGCGAATAGACGTGCTCGCGCGGATCGCTCTCGTGTTTGGCGAGCGTCGCTTGTGCCCAATCGGGTAGCGACTCGAATTGATCGAAATCGTCACGGTGCGACGACATGTTGTAGCCCAGCTCGCGCCACGTCACGAATTCATCCAGCCACGCTTCGGCCCCCGGACTGACGCCCCACCAACCTTCGCGCTTGCCGCCGGTCTTCTCGCCCAGCGACGCGGGTGACCACTCTTCCTGCGTCATCAATCCCTGAAACAGCTCATGCGGTGAGATTTGCCCGAAGTGCAGATACGGCGACAGACCGCTCCGATTGTCGGCATCCGGGTCATTCGCCCCGGCGGCATAGTGCGGCAGGCTGCGGTTCAGGAACCGAGCCAGCTTCTCACACGCGGCCGTTGTGCCGCCGCGAGTCTCGACAACTCCGACCGAATGGTCGATCGGCAAAGCCCCGAGCATCGCCGCATAGCCGCTCAATAATTTCGGTGCGGCGACCGGCCACCGCTGTGTGATGTCGCTCGGCACTCCTTTCAACGACGGTAGCTTCAAGCCTTTCAGCGGATCGGACTGCGGAAATTCGACCAGATGCGGCGGCAATTGCTTTTGCAGGAAGGCTCGAAACGAAAACGCCGTCGTGAAGACTCGGTCGGTCGCTCGCAGCGGCAGCAAGCCGTTCGAGTCCACCACTTCCAACCGCACCGCCAAGCGACTCGCCGCCGCTTCGACCATGCGAGGCAAGAAGAACGACGGAAAATCATCCGTCACGACCACACACGCCCGCGAGGCCAACGCTTCGAGCAACCCCTTGCCCACGTCGGCTCGCGGTTCGACATACGGGTAATAGACGACTCCTGGATTCTTCAGCCCGGCAACTCGCACCGCATTCTCCGCCATCCCGTCGATCACGAAACGGTGTATCCGGTCGCTCGCCCACCGATAGCCGATTCGCAATGGCTCGAAGATCACCAGCGGCTTTCGCAACTCAACGGCCAATTCGACCGCGCGTTGCAGACTGAAACTCGACGACAGTCGCCGAAACACGATCATCCAATACAGGACGAACTCGCCATCACCTCGGATCGGCGCGGTGTTGCAACTCTGAATGCGGATCTTTGGCACGCGTTCATTGTTCATCAGGAATTCAATCTCCAGAGAGTGAAGTTCAAGATGACGGCAAACGATGTCCAAGCCAGATACGGTGCCAGCAACAACGCGGCGGCGACGGATTTCTCTCGAAAGGCGAGGCAGGTGGCTGCGATGGAGAGCCACAGTGCGATGATCTCGGCGAAGGCGAGGCCGGGGCGGTGCAGGCCGAAGAACAGGAACGACCACGTCACGTTCAGCGTGAGTTGAATGCCGAACCAAGTCAACGCCGGTCGAGCGGCACGCCAGCCGTGACTTCGCCACACAAGCCAAGCGGAGACGGCCATCATGAAAAACAACACGGACCAGACGGGTCCGAAGAGCCAGTCAGGAGGATTCCAGCTCGGCTTTGCCAATGTTTGATACCAGCCGCCGACGGACGTTGCCGTTGCGGCTGCCCCCAAGCCAGCCGATGCGAAGCAGATCGCGATGAAGCCGATCAGCCACGCCACTTGTTTCAACGCTGAAGGCCGCCACGCTGCCGCGGGTTCAGCGGACTCGCGAGCGGTCGTTGCGATGCCGTGCAACATGCCGCCGAAGACGAACTCGTGCAGCGGATAGATCGTGTACCAGTAGGCCAAGCCGGTCAGGCCGACCGGATCGAAGATGGCAGTCTGTCGAATTCGCGAGCCGCTCGTTGTCGGCTCGACTTCAAATTCGAGCCACGCTCGGCCGGGGAGTTTCATTTCGGCGAACAGTCGCAGGCGGCGATTCGGCTCCAGCGATTCGACTCGCCAGCAATCGACCGGATCTCCGACTCGCAGTTCGATGGCGTCTCGCCGTCCACGTCGCAAACCAATTCCACCGACCAGCAAGTCGAGCCAGCCGCGTAGTCGCCACATCCAATTTCCGTAGTACCAGCCGGTCTGCCCGCCAATCCGTTGAATCGGAGCGAACGCCGCTTCGACCGGAGCGGTGACTTCGACTTCGCGCGAATCAACCAGCCGCGTTCCGAATCGGATTCCACCCCAACGTTTGGGATGCCCCGATGAACTGAGCGCGTCGGACCAGCGAGTGGCCGTCAGTTCGTGATCCTCGTTGACGAGCGCTCTCGCGATGGCCTCACGGACGCCGCGCGGGCGAATCGAGAACAGATCGCGGGCGTGTGAGTTCGTGACGACGGTCGGATTCCGCAGGCTGTCCACCAGCTTGCGGCCGATGCGGGCGTAAACCGGAGTCACCAGACCCAGCCACAAGCTCGACAATCGCGGCGAGAGAAACGGGACCGAAATCATCCAGCGTTTCAGACCGCGCTGCCGAGCGTACTCTTGCATGATGTCGCCGTAGGAGACTTGATCGGGGCCGCCGATCTCAAAGATGTCGCTGGGGCCGTCAGGCAAGTCGATCGCCGCCAACGGGTAGCTCAACAGATCTTCAATCGCGATCGGCTGCGACGGCGTCGAGACCCACTTCGGGCAGAGCATCACCGGCAGCTTCTGGACGAGTGCTCGAATCAACTCGAACGACAGACTGCCGGAACCAATCACGATCGACGCCCGGAACTCGATGACCTGGGCGCCGGACTCGCGCAGCACGGCTCCCACTTCTTGCCGACTGCGCAAATGCTTGGACAGCGACTGCTGATCGTCCCCCAAGCCGCCGAGATAAACGATGCGACGCACTCCATTCCGTTTGGCGGCTTCGGCAAAGTTGCGAGCGGCGAGGCGATCTTCGTCCTCGAAATCTTTGCCCGCGCCCATCGAATGCACGAGATAGAACGCTGTTTCGATCCCCGCGAAAGCCGAGTCCAGCGTCTCGATTTGCAGAACATCCCCGGCGACGACTTCAGTTTCAGGACCAACTCGTGACCTCAAGAATTCCGGCCGCCGAGCCAGACAACGGACTTGATGCCCACCCTGCTCAAGCAGAGGAATCAGCCGCCCGCCGACGTAACCCGTGCCACCAGTGACCAGAATTCGCGAAGCAACAGACATATTGAAACCTAAAAGACAATGAGCCGGAACGCGCTAGCGTTCGGTTCGAGCGTCTGTCGGCATTCCGAACCGGGGGCTATCGCCCTGCGGCTGATTGACGACGAACGATCGGCACATCCAATGCGAAAAACACCTGAGCCGAACTGCGGCTCAGGCGTCCTCGCGGAGTCGGCTGAAACTCCGAGAGTCCCAGCACAGGGCATCACACTCGATCGCCATTACGGACGACAAGTCGGCTGAGCCACCGAGTACGTCACTCGACCGGTTGACGGGCAGACGTGAGTGACATACTGAGCCTTTACCGGAGCCACATGCGATGTCTTGGTGGTCGCCGCCGGAGGCAGCATCACGCTGTCGATCACATGGATAACTCCGTTGGCCGCGTCGATGTCCGTCGCGACGAGTCCCGCACCGTTGATGGTTGCCGCACCGTTCTTCATCGCGGCGGTCAACATGCCTCCTTGAACCGTCTTCAACTCCTTCTTGCTGAGCACGTCGTTTGAGAACACGCGACCGGCGACAACATGGAACTTCAGGATCGTTGCCAACTTCTCTTTGTTCTCTGGCTTGAGCAGAGTCTCGACCGTTCCGGCCGGCAGCTTCGCAAACGCTTCGTCCGTCGGAGCGAACACGGTCAGCGGCTTGTCACCAGCCAGCACGTCAACCAATCCGGCGGCCTTCGCGGCGGCCAGCAGCGTCTTGAACGTTCCCGCCTTGTCAGCCGTCGCTGGGATGTTGTCGCCAGACGGCAGGAGCACTTGATCGACGACGTGAATGATCCCGTTCGAGCAATGAATGTCGGCTTTCACGACCGTCGCTTGATCGACCTGGACATTGCCTTCTTCAACCTTGATGTTGACTCGCTGACCATTCACCGTCGCTGCCGCATTTAGCTTCACGACCTGAGCCGCCGCCACCTTGCCGGCCACGACGTGATATGTCAGCACCGAGACAAGCTGAGCTTTGTTCTCCGGCTTCAACAACGTCTCGACCGTTCCGGCGGGAAGCTTCGCGAACGCTTCGTCGGTCGGAGCAAAGACCGTGAACGGTCCCTTGCCTTGCAGAGTTTCCACCAGTCCTCCCGCCTTCAAGGCCGCCGCCAGCGTCTTGAACGAACCGGCCTCGACCGCCGTCGTCACGATGTCCTTCTCAGCGGCATTCGCGTTCGAGACCGATCCTTGGACAACACCCATTGCGGCCATCGCCGCCACACTCAAGAAAAACCTTCGACTCAACATCACACACTCTCCTTGCTGGGGTTTTTGATTTGCGAACGCCAATTCGACAGAATTCGCTAATTCGTAAATCGTTCAATTCGTTCACTCCAACCAAACCGGAAAGAGTCCGGCGTCTTAACTCACATTTTTAAGAATTCTCGAAAGACCGCATTCAGCGAATCGCGGGGCGTTCGCTCGCGGTTCTCTGAATGTCCAAGGGCTATCGCGACCCGGCGAACGCTCGCCGCATGGCCGAGCCGTTCCCTGCCGTGCTCGGCACCGATTCCAACAGCCGATTCACCGTCTGCTCGCGATAGTCGAAGATCGCCTTCAAGTCGCGTCGCACCATCAATCGATGCATCGCTCGACCAATCCAGCCGAGCGGCAGACGGTAATTCACTTCGTCGATCATGCGCGTTGAGTCACCGACCGCTTCAAAAGTGTGTCGGTGATGCCACAGCACATACGGGCCGCGCAACTGGACATCGACGAATTCAAACGGCGGGTTCCAGACCGTGATGGCTGTCGTCCAGTTGATCGGCAAGCCGTGAACTCGCAACGCGTATTGAATGATCGTGCCGACTCGCATGTCGATGTCACCGGGCGTGAGGATTTCAAAGCGCAGCAACGGTGGCGTCAGCGTTTCGAGATTTCGTGCGTCGGCGAAGAAAGCGAAGACTTCGTCGAGCGGTCGGTCAATCGTTTGCTCACGGATCAGTCGATAGGTGTTCATGGCGTTGCTCAATTCGGCGACCACTTTTCGCAATTCGGGACTGCGCGGATATGGCCCAGCAAGTTGAAAAGCGTCACTATTGCTTTCAGATGTTGGCACGAGCCTTCAACACACCCAGTAGATTTCGCTCGATGTTTGCTGAGATTTCATCGAGAGGCAGGTGACTAAGGTTGGCTGCGGAAAACGGATTTTGTAACTCGATGCCGATTTGATCCAGCGAGATCAACGGATACGCAACCAGCATTGTGATCATCGGAACCAGCCAATCGTTACTGGTACGGTGCAGCAATGCAAATGGCAGGGTCAGCAGAAACAGAACGATGAAACGCCGAATCTTGATCGAATACACCAGGGGCAACGGCGTCTTGAGGATGCGTTCGCACGCACCAATGTGGTCGATCAATAAGGCCCTTTCTCTGTCCACCTGAATGAAAGATAAACGGTCCATGTTGGATTGGTCACAGGCTTCGCGCAAGAGGAGACCGAGCTTCAGGGCGACAAAACTTGGCGAATGGTTGGCTGACGCGATTTGGTCGGCATCCTTCTGGCCAATCAGGGCAACGACCTCTGGTGCGATTGGCTCGCCACGCAAGTTGTTCCGAGTGACGTGAGAAAATACCGCAGTCCAACGGACGATGTTTTCCCGCCACTCCGTATTCGCTGGGCCATACGCCAAGGCACTGATAACAAGGTTGCGGGACTGGTTGACGATGCCTCCCCATAGCTTCCTGGCTTCCCACCACCGGTCGTAGCCCGCGTTGGTTCGCAGAACGAGAAGCAACCCCAAGGCGGCACCTGCAATCTCGAACGGTGCAACCTCCAGTGCAATCGGCACTTGAAACGCCTGCTCGATCCACCACGCCAGTCCGCAAATAGCAGAGGCGATCAACCCGAATGTCAGGACAAAGGGGATCACATGCGGCGTAACCGAACCGTGCAGTGCGAATGCCTCACGCCAAAAACCTTGGCGGATTGGGGGACTCATGCTACCTCTCCTGTCGTTTATTCCGATCATATTCAAATTGTCATGGCTGTCCGACGACGTATGGGCGTTTCACTCGGCGGATACTGATATTCGGCGATAGCGACGAACTGACCAGTCGTGGAATCGAAGGCAAAGACTTCACCTGTTTCAAGCTTGTAGACCCAGCCGTGCAGATGCAGATCACCTCGCACCAAGCGCGAGGCAACCGCCGGAAGCGTTTTCAGGTTCTCCAGTTGGACCAGCACATTCTCTTCGATCGTCGCGGTGACCAATCGATCTCCGTCGAGATGACCATAGTTGTCTTTGACAATGCGTCGAGCCGTCTCGGCGTGCGACAGCCACGACGAAACAGCGGGGAGCGAAGCGACCAATTCGGGCTTCAACAACCCGTGCATCGCTCCGCAATGAGAGTGGCCGCAAATGATGATGTCTTTGACACCCAGGGCCGAGACGGCGAACTCGATCGTGGCGGCCTCGCCACCGCTCACGGTGCCATGTGCGGGAACGATGTTCCCCGCGTTGCGAAGGATGAACAGATCCCCCGGCTTCGATCGGGTCAGCAAATTGGGATCGATGCGGGAATCCGAGCAAGTGATGAACAGTGTCTCCGGATTCTGTCCCTTGGCCAGTTCCTCAAACAATCCCTGAAGCGGGCGAAAGTCCTGACTTCGGAAGTTGTGAATGCCTTGGATCAATTTCTGCATAATTCGGACCTTTCTTCTAGAATTGGGAGCGCCATTGCTCATGGAGTCGCTCATTACTGTAACGGCAGCTTGGGATTCAAGACGGCTCGCGGTGTCAAGGTTTGGCGATCTCCGCCGCTCGTGCTCGCTTCCGGACTGGAATCTCGATTTCAAAAAACCGTTGTGACTTCCAGACGAACGGGCTGTTGTAGCCCATCACGCGAACCTTGCCGTCGCGTTCGTATTCGGAAGCATTCTGAGAGAGCCAGGATTCCAACACCTCGATGTAGGTGGAAGCATTCGGATCGAAATCCCCCGTGAGACCGATGGCAACCGTGGACTTCGCGGGAATGTCTTCCACGATCACGCCTTTGCCCGCGTCCCCAAGCTTGCCCCAATCCGGCGCGCCGTAGAGGAACGCCATGTCGATCTGTTGGAACTTCTGATCGGCTTCGTCGTAGCGCATTTCGACGGGCGCGGTCATTTCGATCTTGTTGGACTTGATGTGATTGAACAACGTGAAGAACGCGTTGTCTTTTTTGGATGGCGCGCGGGCAAGGCGGTAGGACGGATAGTGCTTTAGCTGAATCTCGCCGAGTGCGCACGGCTCGGGAAACCCCTTGGGCAAGTCCGACTCTTTCTTGATGCGGAAGTTCAAAATCGTGGCCGACTCGGACAAGGCCGTTTGCAGCGATTTGACCTGCTTGCTGGCGTTAGATTCCGGTTGATCCAGAACCGTTTGCAGCTTTGTCGAAATCAGCAAATTGTTCGGGCGAGCCTGCATCACGGCCTTCGCGGCAGCTTGGAACGTGGCCAGTCGATCGTCCGTCGCTTGCGGTTTGGCATCGGCCAAAGCCCTGTCGATCAGCGCTACCGTGTCCGCCCCGGCCTTCGCTGGTTCTTCGGCTCGAAGAAGGCGGGCGGAAGCGATCATCATCGCAGTTGTTAGCGCCACACTCAGAGTAAGTTTCATGACGAAGGTCTCGCTCGTACTCAGATTCCAAAAAGTGGTCATTGTCTTCCTTCGTAACAGTGATTCGTTGGTGCTCGGCAAGTGTCAGCTCAGCTCGATTGCACGATTTGACCGTTTTTATATCAAAAACACAACAGCGATCTTGCAGTTTTTCTAATTCAAAAGGACTCGAATGCACGTTTTACTCGACCACACACAAGCGCAACGAGATTGTGGGAATTTTGGAAACAGGACGTTATGGACGTTTTGTTGTTGCAGTCCGAGAGTGATTGCGGTACTGTCTGACGACGTTCAATGTTTCCTTCCCTGACCGACCAAGCCAAGACAATGCGATGCAACAGCTTCTCTCACCCAAACAAGTTGCCGAAGCGATTGGGGCGAGCGAATCGTCGCTCAAGCGGTGGTGCGATCAGGGGCTGATCCAAACGGTGAAGACGGCAGGAGGACATCGGCGCATCCCGGTTCAGGAAGCGCTGCGATTCGCTCGTGACCAAAATCATGCCGTCGTCGAACCACGCATTCTGTCAATGCCGGCCAGCGAAGACCGGAAGGCTCGGCGCGTTGAAGGTTGTGCCGAGCGACTCGTCGAGGCATTACTGACCGACAACGACGCGGCGGCTCATGCGATCGTGTTCGATTTGTTTCTGGCGGGTCAGCCAGTGAGCCTGATCTTTGACGAAGTGATCGCCGTCGCCTTTCGCACGATCGGCGAGAAATGGGAGTGCCACGAAGCGGACGTCTATCAAGAGCGCTGTTCGTGCCAGATCGCGCTGCGAGTGTTGCACGAGTTGCGGTCCAAACAGGTCTCGCCGGAACGCGAATTGGTCGCGCTTGGAGCAACGATCGAGGGGGACCAATACTCGCTCCCGATCACGATGTCGGAGATGGTGTTGCGATCCGTCGGTTGGGACGCTCGATCGCTCGGTTCGTCGATTCCCTTCGATTCGATGATCAACGCCGTCAAGCGGCATGAACCGGGATTGTTCTGGCTGAGCGTTTCGTTCATTCCCGACGAGGCCAAGTTCATCACCGGATTCAATCGGTTGTTTGAAGCGGCGTCGAAACTCAACACCGCCATCGTGGTGGGAGGCCGAGCACTGACATCCGAGATTAGAACGAAGCTCCGCTATTCGGCCTTCTGCGACACGATGCGACATCTGGAAGAGTTCGCGAAGACGTTGCGACGGCAAGCGGAAGCCGTTCCGAAGAAAGCCCGCAAACCACGTAAGAATGCGTAACCGGAATGTCGGTCGCGGAGCGACCGACCTACGTAGCTCAGTCGCTCCGCGACTGAGATTCCCGACACGACGACAAAGAAGAAATTCCGCATGAACGTTTCAAGAAGTCTGACTGCAATCGTGATGGCCTTTGGGATCATTTCGGGGTCGGCATCCGCTGCCGATCTCGGAGTGTCGTGGCCGCAGTGGCGTGGGCCGTCGCGGGACGGGCAGGTACCGATGCGTCCGGCTTGGCCCGATCAAGTCGATGAAAAAACGCTCGTACAAAAATGGAGAGCGGAGTTGGGGCCGAGCTACTCCGGACCGATCGTGGCGGCGGATCGGGTGTTTGTGACGGAGACTCGCGGCAAGAAGACGGAGGTCGTGCAGGCGTTGTCGCGAGCGGATGGCAAGGTGCTGTGGACCGCCGAATGGCCGGGGGCGATGTCGGTTCCGTTTTTCGCTTGGGAGAATGGTGAGTGGATTCGTGCCACACCGGCCTTTGATGGCGAGTCCTTGTTCGTCGCTGGCATGCGCGACGTCTTGGTCTGTCTCGATGCGGCGAATGGCAAGGAACGTTGGCGAGTCGATTTCGTGGAGCGATTCAAGTCGCCGTTGCCGACGTTTGGATTCGTATCGTCGCCGCTCGTCGATGGCGAGCACGTTTACGTTCAAGCCGGGGCCTCGTTCGTGAAGCTCAACAAACGAAACGGCGAGACCGTTTGGCGGTCATTGCAAGATAGTGGCGGCATGAACGGCAGCGCGTTCTCGTCCCCGTTCAAAGCGACGATTGCCGGACAGACACAGTTTCTGGTGCAGACTCGCGAACGGTTGGCGGGCGTTGATGAAGAATCCGGCAAAGAGCTTTGGTCGCAGAAGATCGAAGCGTTTCGGGGCATGAACATTCTGACGCCGGTCGTCGTTGGCGACGCGATCTTTACGAGCACCTACGGCGGCAAGTCGTGGCTGTTCGATGTCACCCGCAGTGGCGATGTGACGGCGAATGACAAACAACTCTCCGTGACCGAGCGTTGGCAGAACAAGACGCAAGGCTACATGTCCACGCCGGTCGTCATCGACGGCCACGTTTACACGCATCTGAAAAACCAGCGTTTCGCGTGCGTTGAACTCGCAACCGGCAAGGAACGTTGGACGACTCCGCCGTTCGGCAAGTACTGGAGCCTCGTCGCTCAAGGCCGCAAGATTCTGGCCCTCGACGAACGAGGCGACCTGCTGTTGATCAACGCAACCCCGGAGAAGTTCGATTTGCTCGGCCAACGTCACGTCAGCGATTCGCCCACTTGGGCACACATTGCCGTCTGCGGCGACGAAGTTTTCGTTCGAGATCTCAAAGGGCTGACCGTGCATCGTTGGGGCAGCGTGACCGATGCAGGAGTCCCCGCGAAATGAAGATCGCAATTATCGGGGCGGGGATTTCCGGGCTGACGGCGGCGTTTCGGTTGTGTCGGTGGCACGACGTGACACTGTTCGAGGCCAACGATTATCTCGGCGGGCACACGAATACGGTTGAGGTTGAAGTGGACGGCGAGCGGCACGCGATTGACACGGGGTTCATCGTCTTCAACGATTGGACGTATCCGAATTTCATCGCCTTGCTGGACGAGTTGGGAGTTGCTTCGCGGCCGACGTCGATGAGCTTCAGCGTGCGGTGCGATGCGGCGAATCTCGAATACAATGGATCGTCGCTGAACGGGCTGTTCGCTCAACGGCGGAACCTATTGCGGCCGAGCTTTTATCGGATGCTCGCAGACATCATGCGGTTCAATCGGGAGGCTGTAGCCGACGGCTCCGTGACGGACGAGACGACCGTCGGCGAGTATCTCGCACGGCAAAAATACTCGCGTGAGTTTTCCGAGAACTACTTGCTGCCGATGGGAGCGGCGATCTGGTCTTGTCCGCTGGGGACGTTCGCGAATTTCCCGATCCGTTTCATCGTTGAGTTCTACAAGAATCACGGATTGCTCAGCGTGCGACATCGGCCAACGTGGCGCGTGGTAGAGGGAGGCTCGCGGACGTATGTCGCCAAGATGGCCGAGCGGATTATCGCGATCAGTGCGGCAATGACGCATCAGCCGGAACGCGCTAGCGTCCGGTTCGATCCGCCAGTAGCCGATTCAATGCCCAACATCCCACCGACAACCGGGGCTAGCGCCCTGCGGCTCAGCACGCCGATTGATCAAGTCCGCCGGACGCCGAACGACGTGACTGTGACTCCTCGAAGCGGGCGGCCGGAGCCGTTCGATCACGTCATCTTCGGCTGTCACAGCGATCAGGCGTTGCGAATGCTGGCGGACGCGACTCCGACCGAGCGGGAGGTGTTGTCGGAGTTTCCATACGGCCGAAATGTCGCCGTGTTGCACACCGATCAGTCCGTCTTGCCGAAGCGGCGGCGAGCGTGGGCAAGTTGGAATTATCACTTCACCGGACGGCCTTCTGACGTTGCGTCGCAGTCGGCGAGCGTGACCTATCAGATGAACTTGTTGCAGCACATCCGCTCGCGGCACACGTTCAACGTGACGCTCAATAGCGACGAGCAGATCGACCCGGCGAAGGTGCTGCGGCGGATTGAATATCACCACCCGATCTTCACCGTCCGGCGAGCCGCCGCACAAGCTCGGCATCGCGAATTGATCAACGTCAACCGGACATCGTTCTGCGGCGCGTATTGGGGCAACGGCTTTCACGAAGACGGCGTCGTGAGCGCACTGCGCGTCTGCGAAGCACTCACACCGAAGGAGGCAGGCCGATGAGGAGTTGCCTCTACGAAGGGACGGTACGGCATCGCCGGTTCACGCCGGTTGAGCATTCGTTTGCGTATCGGCTGTTTCTCGTCTTTGTCGATCTGGCGGAGCTGGATTCGCTGTTCGGTGGCCGAGGTCTCTGGTCCACACGCTGGCCGGCGCTCGCTCGGTTTCGCCGAGCGGATTATCTCGGCGATCCGTCTCGGCCACTGGCAGATTGCGTTCGCGATCTCATTGAGCAACAGACCGGACTACGTCCCAATGGACCAATCGGGCTGCTGACGAGCTTTCGATACTTCGGCTTCGAGATGAATCCTGTCTGTTTCTATTACTGCTTCGACGCATCGGGCGATCGCGTGGAAACCGTCGTTGCCGAAGTGAACAACACGCCCTGGAACGAGAAGCACTGCTATGTGCTGGATTTCGCCATCAGCCGGAACGCGCTAGCGTCCGGTTCGAGCGTCGATTGCGCATCCGAACCGGACGCTAGCGCGTTCCGGCTCATCAATTCCTGCGAGCATCCGAAGGCATTCCACGTTTCGCCGTTCATGCCGATGGAGATGACCTATCGCTGGCAATTGTCAGAGCCGGGAGAGCGGTTGTGCGTTCACATCGAGAACTTTTTGAGAGGCAGCGATGACTCGAAAGTGTTTGATTCGACGCTGACGATGTCGCGGCGACCGATCACGCGGTGGCAGTTGGCTCGTGCGATGCTGCGGTATCCGCTGATGACGATGCAGGTTTTTCTTGGCATCTACTGGCAGGCACTGCGGCTCTGGCTCAAGCGAGTTCCGTTTGTCCCGCATCCCCAACACACGCTGGCCGAAAGCCGAGGGCCGTGAATGTTTGATGTTCGCTCAGATCAAAGTACCAGACTCATGAGCCGGAGGGCGCTAGCCCCGGTTCGGAAGCGAAACAAAACACTCGAACCGGACGCTAGCGCGTTCCGGCTGATGGATCGAAGACAGAATCACACAATCACGAAGTCAGCATTCATGAGCACGATTTGCATTCAACCTTCCTCGAAATCATCCAGCGATCAGCACGGCAGCGGCGTTGGCCGAGTGACTCGATTGGCTCGGCGGCTGATGTTGGACAAGTTGCAAGATTTGCGAGGCGGAACGATTGAAGTCATCGACCCGTGCGGTGCGACGACGCTCGGTCAGGGGGGCGACTTGCGAGCGACGTTGCAGGTTCACGACGCGGCGTTCTTTCGACATGCGGTGCTCGGCGGGAGCCTGTCGGTCGCCGAGTCGTATCTACGAGGCGAATGGGACAGCGACGACCTGACGTCGTTCTTTCGGCTCTTCGTGCGGAACATCGACACGACCGACCGGCTCGATCGGGGCGTGTCGCGAATCGCGAAGTGGGGCAACCGGCTGTATCACGCCTGGCACGCGAACAGCAAAACGGGAAGCCAGCGAAACATTCACGCTCACTACGATCTCGGCAACGATTTCTTCCGGCTGATGCTCGACGACACGCTGGCCTATTCGAGCGGTATTTTTCTCTCGCCGACAAGCACGCTGCGCGAAGCGTCGATCGAGAAAATGGATCGGCTCTGCCGCCGATTGCAGCTTCAGCCGAGCGACCATTTGCTCGAAATCGGCACTGGCTGGGGCGGCTTCGCGATTCACGCGGCGACGAACTACGGCTGCCGAGTTACGACGACGACGATCTCGCAGCAGCAGTTCGACGTGGCTCGGCAACGAATCGACGAAGCGGGCCTCTCCGACCGAATCACGCTGCTGCTGCAAGACTATCGCGACCTGACCGGCCAGTTCGACAAGCTCGTCTCGATCGAGATGATCGAAGCGGTCGGGCATCGGTACTTCGACACCTACTTCCGCAAGTGCAGCGAACTGCTCAAGCCGGACGGCTCGTTCGCGTTGCAGGGAATCGTGATGCCCGATCGCCGGTACGCTCAGTATTTGAAGTCGGTCGATTTCATCCAGAAGTACGTCTTCCCCGGCGGCTGCCTGCCGTCGATGAGCGCGATGCTCGAATCGACCGCTCGTGTGACCGACCTGCGCTTCGTCCACGCCGAAGACTTCGGAACTCACTACGCGCAGACGCTGCGCGAATGGCGCAGCCGATTTCACGCCCGGCTCGACGATGTCCGAACACTCGGCTATCCCGACCGTTTCATCCGCTTGTGGGACTACTACCTCTGCTACTGCGAAGCCGCCTTCGACGAACGCTACACCGGCGTCGTGCAGGTGCAGTTCGATAAGCCAATGTGTCGCCGCGTAGGCGAGTCATTCCATGACTCGCATTCTCGATTGACCAATCCAACAACGTGACCAAGTCAAATGTAGAACTCTCTTCGACACATGAGCCGTTGGGCGCTAGCCCACGGTTCGGATCGCTCCGAACCGGCCGCTAGCGCGGTCCGGCTCATTGGTCAAAAGTGATTTTCAGCGACGCACTTCAAAGGAATCTCAGTCATGGAATGACTGAGCTACGTTTCATGAGCCTCCTCTCCCTCAGCCTCGATGCCGTTGAACGCGGCTTGATTCCCGACGCGATCACGCGAGCGGCCATTCGGCGTTTGTGCGAGCAGCGGTTGCGAGACTGCGATCGCGGCAACGAGGTCGCCAACTCGCGAGCGTTGCAGGCATTCGTCGAGACGATGCGTTCTGGCCCGATCGCGCCACTTCCTGAGAAGGCGAACGAACAGCACTACGAACTGCCGCCGGAGTTTTTCGCGGCAGTGCTCGGCCCGCATCGAAAATACAGCTCATGCTTTTGGGAATCGGAGACAAACTCGCTGGCCGAAGCCGAAGCGACGGCACTGCGCATCACTTGCGAGCGAGCCGAGCTCGCGGAAGGCCAGAACATCCTCGAACTCGGCTGCGGCT
>SXGS01444274.1_pt1 | contig 19532 bp, 14 predicted proteins | sample 3174681 | NCBI WGS metagenome assembly SXGS01 (sample SAMN11356861, study PRJNA531348) | freshwater metagenome | isolation source: freshwater sample F1-80 | place: China: Fuxian Lake, Yuxi | collected 2017-12-25 | reverse complement strand
GGCTGATGCTGGTGCCCCTCTCGAACTTTCTGTCCCGGGTCGGAGTGTGCACCTGAACTCGCGACGTGAGTACGCTCGCGAACGCCGTGCTCCGCTCGAACCCGGAAAGTTCAAAGATATGCGCATCATCCGTTACCAGGATCCCGACGGCGGGATCCACCATGCCGCAGAGCAAGCCGACGGCTCGGCGCTCCGAATCGAGGGCTGCATCTATGGCGACTTCACCGTAACATCCGAATCTGCCCATGTCGCCAAACTCCTGGCGCCCGTCGAACCTCGCGCGATTCTGTGTATCGGGCTCAACTACCGAAAGCACGCCGAAGAAGGCAAGCAGGCGATCCCCGCAAATCCGGTGTTGTTCATGAAGTCGCCCGGCGCCGTCCAGAACCCCGGAGATCCGATCGAACTCCCACGTGCGATCCACTGCGACAACGTCGACTATGAGTGCGAGCTGGCGATCGTCATCGGCAAGACCTGTAAGAACGCCACCCGCGAGAGCGCTCTCGAGTTCGTGCTCGGGTACACTTGCGGCAACGATGTGTCGGAGCGGCACTGGCAGCGGAACGGCGGCGGCGGTCAGTGGTGCCGGGGCAAGACCTTCGACACCTTCGCCCCGCTCGGCCCGGCGCTCGTCCTCAAGGATGAGATCCCGAACCCCGGCGCGCTGGGGATCAAAACCATTCTCAATGGCGAGGTGATGCAGGACTGGAGCACCGACGACCTGATTTTCGATGTGCCCTCTCTGGTAGTCTTTTTGAGCGCCAGCACCACGCTTCTGCCGGGAACCGTGATCTTTACCGGCACTCCCCACGGCGTCGGGTTTGCCCGAACCCCTCCCGTCTGGCTGAAGCCGGGCGACATGGTGACGATCGAGATCGAAAAGATCGGCAAGCTCACCAACCCGGTCGTCGAAGAGACCCTTTAGGCTCCGAGCATGCGCTGCATCGGGATCGACCTCGGCTCCACCTACCTGAAGGGGGCGGTGCTGGATACGGCCCGGTGCAGGCTCACCCACATTCGGCGATCCGCGTTTCCATCCCCAATTCAGGGACTCGGCGCCCTCCGTCGAGAGTACGATCCCGATCAGGTCGTCGCGGCTGCACGGGAGCTACTCAAGGGGCTCTCCGCGGTCGCTCCGGATGCCGTCACGATCTTGGTTTGCAGCCAGCTTCATGGGCTGGTGTTTTGCGATGATCGCGGCACTCCGCAGGGAAACGTGATCACCTGGCAGGATCAGCGCGCTCTGGAGGTTGACGCCGACGAGCAATCGTCCTTCCAACGGTACCGGGATGCGCTGAGCGAAGAACTCCTTGCCGAGTTGGGCAACGAACCTCGCCCCGGAACACCCGTCAATACGCTGCTGTGGCTCCAACTCCGGAGTCGACTCCCTCCTGACGGACTCATCGCGGCTCCCCTACCCAGCTTCGTCATCTCGGCACTGTCGGGCGAGCCCCCGCGCACCGATCCGTCTCACGCCTGCGGACACGGGTTGCTGAACATCGCCGAGGGCTCCTGGCACCGGGGCGCCCTTGATGCGCTGGGCCTCACCGCCGTCAGGCTCCCCGAAATCGTCCCCTCGGGAAGCCCGATCGCCGCCGTAAGGATATGTGGCCGAGACATTCCGACGCTCGCGCCCATCGGCGACTTCCAGTGCTCTCAAATCGGCGCCCTGCTCGAGCACGAGGAGCTTGGGATCAACATCTCCACCGGATCGGCGGTCATTCAACGTCAGTTCTCGCCCCGGTCCGGCAACTTTCAAGTTCGGCCGTTCATCGACGGGGAGTTTGCCCGCACGGTGACGCACATTCCCGGCGGACGCGCGCTCAAGGTGCTGGTGACACTCCTCACAGAACTGGGCGGACGGGGCGACGACCCCTGGCCCTACATCAACTCCCAGGCGGAACGGGCTGACCCGGCAGGTCTCATGGTGAGCCCAAGCTTCTACTACAGCGCCGTCGGCAACACGGGCTCCATCCTGGGAGCGAGGGAGTCGAACCTCAACGTCGGCTCCCTGTTTCGTGCGACCTACGTGGGAATGGCGGAGAACTACTACTCCTGCGCCAAGCGCCTGTGCCCGATCGGAGACGTCAGGAGATTGGTCTTCTCGGGCGGCGTGGCGATGAAGAACGGTCTCTTGCGTCAGATCATCACCGAGCGCTTCGGATGCGAAAGTCGCCTGGCGCCTTCCCCGGAAGATACCCTACTCGGTCTGCTGGTGTGCGCCGTCGCGCACGCGGAGACGGCTGGTTCCGTGACGACTGCAATCGAGCGGGTGCGAACCGCAATGGCATCCGACACGACGCTGCCCTGATTGGGGTTGGAGAAGCAGAGTTTGTCCCGACATTCCCGCCTTGAAGTCCTGAATCGCGTGTTGGAGATCGGATTGGTACCGGTCTTTCACCACAACGACGCGAGTACCGTTTGTGCGGTCGCATTGGCCTGTGCCGCCGCCGGAGTGACGGTGTTCGAGTTCACCAACCGGGGTGATCACGCAATCGACGCGTTCGCGGAGTTGCATCGTCGGTCCGGGAGTAGCCGGCGCGATCTCGTGCTCGGAGCCGGTTCGGTGGGCGACGCGGCGACCGCCGCGCTCTACGCGGCTCACGGTGCTTCTTTCATCGTCGGGCCGTCGTTCAATGCGGAGGTGGCGCGCTTCTGCAACCGCCGAAAGCTCCCTTACTTTCCGGGGTGCCTCACGCCGACCGAAATCTCGGTGGCAGAAGAGTACGGTGTGGAGATCGTCAAATTGTTTCCCGCCGTCACCGCCGGACCCGAGTTCGTCCGCGCCGTGTTGGGACCCAGTCCGTGGACACGGATCATGCCCACGGGAATGGTCGGTTTGGATCAGGCACAAGTGGCACGGTGGTTCGACGCCGGGATATGCGCGATGGGTGTGGGACGAGAACTGATCCCCAGAGATGCCGTACAGAGCGCCGATTACGAGGCCATCACGACACGCGCAGCGGAAGTTCTGGGGTGGGTCCGCGCCTCGCGGAAGTAGTGCCGTCCCGGCGGCGCCCTTGCCCTCGCGGAGGCACAGGCTGACAAGGACTCGAGGTCCGTGTCCGCGAATTGTGACTCGAATCTCGGAGGTATCTATGGACCGGACTCTCTCTCGCCGAGCATTTTGTCTTGGCGCCGCGACTCTACCAGCGGCTGCTTCGTTTGCTTCGCAGGATGCAGCAAAGACTTATCACTGGAGCTACCAGGCTCGCGTGGGAGACATCCAGCGCTACAGAACCTACATCCGGATCACCGGTCGTCAGGCCGACGACGCCGAAGACCTGCTGATCATGATGAAGAGCGCGTCCAAACACACGATCAAGCAGGTCGCCGAGGACGGCGTGGTCACCTACGACCAGAGCGATGAGAAGGCCGCATTCATTGTCAACGGCAAGCCGGTTGAAGACGCCAAGGCTCCAACCCGGCCCCCCGTGGTGGTCTCCATCAATCGGGACGGTCTGATCGTCAGTCGTGTGAATCCGTCGGCCGACCCATTCAATGGGCGGTATGAGAAGTCCATCATCGCGATCCAGTCGATGCCGACGCCGCCCACACCCGTGAAGGTCGGAGCGAATTGGACCACCCGGATGGCCAACCCAATGCTCAAGAACGGCGTCATTGATGTCGCCACTACCCTCGTTGGAGTTCAGATCGTGACGGGCCAGCCGGCGCTTAAGCTGATCTCGAAGATGGTCTTCCCCACCACCTTTGGCGCCAACGAAGCTGAGATCGTGCACTCGGAGTCCACCTACTACCTGCATGCCGAGACGTACGACCTGTTGCAGGCGGATTACCAGATCAAGAATCCCGCACTCCCCTTTCCGGGCCTGAAAGTGTTGTGCGAGGTAAAGGTGTTTCGGGTGATTGTGGGCGCCAACGATACGGGGGATCCGGATGGGGACAAGCTTCTGTCCCCGCCAAAGAAGATGTGAGTGGCCCTGACCGAACGTGTGCACTCGCGGGATCGGTCCGACAGGTCCTCATGGCTCCGCGCTTCAGCCCCCTCCAACCCCTTGGCCGAACGGATCCCGCCGATGAAATCGCCTTCGTACCCATCCCACAGCCGGGGCCCCGGGTGGGCGATTTGTCTGGCTCTGGGAATTTGAATTCTGAAAGCTACGAAGGTAACCTCTTCGCCGCTTCGTAATGCTGATAGCAATCGGGCCACCGGTGGGGGTGGTGTCCGATGATCCAACGCAGAACGCGTGAGGAGATTCAGGTTATGGCTCGGAATGCTCGCGTTGCCCTCGGGGCACTCGCTCTTTCCATGGTCCTCGCAGTCTCGGTGTGGGCCGCCGACGCGACCGGCAAGTGGACATGGACCCAGCGACGACAGAACAACGACGTGACGATGACGCTCGAACTGAAGCAGGACGGCGAGAAGCTGACCGGCTTCGTCATCGGTGGACAGAACGCCCAGAAGACCGAGATCAAAGAGGGTAAAGTCGGGAAAGACGGCGTCCTCTCGTTCGTGGTCGTCCGAGAGCGCAATGGACAGGAATTCAAGGTCGCCTACAGTGGCAAGGTCGATGGCGACAACATCGTCGGCGAGACCAAGATGACCATCCAGGGCGAGGAGCGCAAGCGCGAGTGGAAGGCTACCCGCGCCAAGTAGTCGTGCACCCGCACCCGTTGCAAAAACACCCCCGCCGACGTCCGGTCTGCGGGGGTGTTTTTGTCGGTGGCCTCCCGATAGTCCGACTCCTCGCGGCGCGTGTCGAACGAGGCCAACTCCCGTTATCAATCCAGGTAGGCCCCGATCAGGCTCGAGCATGACAGCACCCAATCCCACCCGCAGCACCCATCTCACCTACGCGGACATCAGAAGGGCCATCTTTCTGGTCGCCGCGCTTGTAGTCGCGTGGCATCTTGTGGAGCCCCTCACCACGCTGCTGCTTCTCTTCTTGCTGGTGCTCATCCTGTCCGCCGTCCTCATTCCCGTCGTTTCCCGGTTAGAGCGCCGAGGCGTCCCGAGAACCGCCGCCACGGTGGCTTTAGTGCTGTCCCTGATTCTGGTCGGAGTCGGCATTGGCGCTGTGGCTGTGCCTCCCCTCGTCGAAGAGGTGAGCAAATTTGTGACTACCATCAGCGTCAACCAGGGAAAGCTTCGACAGCTCTATGCCGATCTATCAACGAAGTACCCCGATTTCGCTTCCCAGATTCCGGCGCCGGAAGAGTTAGCCCGATCGTTGAGCCCCACAGTCGCCCGGTTGGCCAGCCAGGTGGGCCGCTACACTGCCAATGCGTTCGTCGGCCTCGCCTCCTCACTCCTGGTGTTGGTGCTGGTGACCTACATGGTCTCCCAACCCAAACCTCTCGTGACGGGCTTGCTCATAGCCACTCCGGAAGAGCTGCGCGGTCAGACGATCGTGGCGCTAAAGCGAATTCTCGTGCAACTCAAGAATTGGGCTTGGGGAAGTCTCACGCTCGGCGCGATCGTTGGAATCATGACGGGAGTCGGGCTCTTCGGGCTCGGGATCGCCACCGGGAAGACCATTCCCTACCTGATGCTCTTTTCAATGCTGGCAGGGATCGGAGAGATGATTCCGAATGTCGGACCGATCGTGTCCAGCATACCTCCCGCCCTCGTAGCCGCCACGATCGACCCTGTCCTCGGCCTGATGGTGCTCGGGCTCTTCGTCGTGATCCAACAGCTTGAGAATCACTTCATCGTTCCGACCGTGATGGGTCAAAGCCTGAATCTGCACCCGATCTCACTCACGTTCACGGTCCTTGTGATGGGCGCTTTGTTCGGCCTGCTTGGCGCCATCCTGGCGGTCCCCGTGTGCGCCATCATCAAGGTCTGTTGGGAGGAGTACTACGTCTATCCCTCTGCAGTCGACGTCGAGGCACTGGCGGCGGTTGCGTCGGACTTGATCCTGAGTGAACCTATCGATCCCAGGGCCGTTGTGGCTGTCATCCAGGCGACCGAGGCGAGACAATTGGATCCCCCGCCATGAACCGCTATCGGATCAGCCCGATCTGGGTCAGCACCCTCTGCGCCGCAGCCGCCCACGGTGGAGCACGGCAGCCCGTACTTCGAATCCTTCCCCCTCCCACCGTTCCCGCAGAGATCCGACAACTTCAGTCCGCGGTAAAGCGGCGACCGAGCGCCTTTCTCTACCGACGACTTGCCGACCGAGCGGCGACAGGTGGGTTTCACGCCATCGCTGCCGAAGCGTACGAGCGCGAGGCGGCGCTTCACCGAGAGAACGGTGATCCGAATGCTGCTGTCGCGGAAGAACTCAAGGCCGGCCGACACCGGACAGATGCCCGGCTCTTTGTTCTCGACACCCGGTTCTCGGCCCCCGTGCCGCCGCGGGCCCGTTTGGAGCCCGAGTACGGGACCCTGCTCGGAGCCTTCATCGATCGGGATGACCAATTGCGAACCGTGGTCAGTGACGAAAACTCGCAGACGCATCGACTCCCTGAGGAATTCGAGGCCCTCACGGGAAAGAAACACGCTTCCGTCTTCTGGTACCTCAAGTTCGGCCGGCCGTTTCCCAGCCGATGGGTTGCACGACTTCACCGCCAGGGCATCATCCCCCACATCGCGTGGGAACCGAGAGACCTGAGTGAAGTCACCGACTCCGCATATCTGGCTCGTTTCGCGGCGGCAGTTCGGGCGTCCGGCGGCCCGGTGTTCCTCAGATTCGCGGGGGAGATGAATGGAGCCTGGACCCCTTACCACGGCGATCCCGAGCGCTATCGAGCGGCGTTTAAGACCGTGTCCACCACGATCCACCGGTTAGCGCCGAACGCAGCCATGATCTGGTGCGTCAACAACGCCCCCGACGCCACGATCGACAGCTACTATCCGGGTGACGACGCTGTTGATTGGGTTGGAGTGAACTTCTACAACGTGCTGTACGCCTACAACAACCCGGGCCGGCCCGCAGACACGCTCCATCCCGCCGACCTGCTGGCGCCGGTCTATCGCCGCTACGCCCACCGCAAGCCGATCGCCATCTGCGAATACGCAGCCAGTCAGCAGTCCGCCGTCGATGGCCGGCAGCGACCCGACTATGCCGCTCGCCGGATGCGCGACCTCTACACATCCCTTCCGCGGCTATTCCCACGAGTGAAGCTCGTAGACTGGTTTGACTGCAACAATCTCCGCCACGCAGGTCCGACGCGTCAGCTCAACAACTATTCCCTCACCGAGAATCCCGCTGTCTTGGCCGCCTACCGCCGCGCCATCTCGAGCGAGCACTTCCTGAGCGGAGCGCAAGATCGGGCCTCATACCGGATCCGACCCATCCTCCAAAACGAGACCCTGCGGGGCCCGCAGCGATTGACGGGTTGGGTACGGGCGCCTGTCGCCGGAGCTCGAGCCTACCTCTTCGTGGGAGAACAGTTTCTTCGGGAAATCGAAATCCCCGGCGACGAAGAGGTCGAGTGGGCTCCCAGCGCGGGGCTCCGCACGGCTCCGCTCAGGCTGGTGGTCGTGGACGCCCGTGGAAGACTTCTGGGGGAACAGAAACTCTCAGTTCGTCTGGAGCCCCGGTAGGAGACGGGATCAGCGCCCCTTCGGTCGACACGGGGCAGGGATGGGGCTCACATTAGGGAACGTCTCTCAGTCGCTGCGCGACGGCGGCAGAGGAACCTCAAGACACATGCGCCTCGATGAACTGGACACGCCAACGCTTTTCGTAGACCTCGATGCGTTGGAGGGAAACCTCGATCGGTTTCAAAGCTACTTCACATCCCACGGCATCGGACTGCGACCCCATATCAAAACGCACAAGACGCTCGCGATTGCGCACATGCAGATGGCGCGTGGCGCCATCGGGCTGACATGTCAGAAGCTCGGGGAAGCTGAGGTGATGGCCGCGGGCGGCCTATTCCAGGACATCCTTATCCCGTACAACGTGATGGGGAGCCAGAAGCTGGACCGCCTCACCGCCCTCGCGTCATGGGCCAAACTCACGCTGGGCGTCGACTCCGCATACACCCTGAGGGGCCTGTCCGAGGCCTGCAGCCGCGATGGCGTGACCGTGGGCGTGCTCATCGACGTGGACTTCAGTGGCGCTCGAACCGGTGTAACTTCCGCCAGTGAGGCTGTGGAATTGGGCGTTCTCGCGCACCGGCTGCCGGGGCTCGAACTCCGGGGGATCATGGGCTTCCCCACTCCCCCGGAGATTCGTCCCCAACTGCAGGCCGTGCTTGCGGCGTTCGACGCGGCGGGGCTGCCCCACCCCACCGTCAGTGGCGGCAGCACCAAGTCTGCGCTATCGGCCCATTTTCTGCCCGAGCTCACCGAGTACCGGGCCGGAGAGTACCCGGTCGGCGGCGCAGGACACCTCTACGAGGGGCGGCACACCGTCGAGCAATGCGCGCTGCGGGTGATCTCTACCGTGGTGAGCCGGCCGACCCCCGACCGGATGTACCTGGACGCCGGCAGCAAGACGCTGAGCGCCAGTCTCGCCACGTTCCGCGGCGGACCGTGTGCCGGGCACATCGTGGAGTACCCGGAAGCTAGGATCCATGGCTTTTCGGAAGAGCACGGGCATGTCGACATTTCCGCTTGCGACCGAAAACCCGAGATCGGGGAACGGGTGCAGGTTCTGCCCGTGCATCCGTGCCCGTGCGTGAATGAGCACGACGAACTGGTGGCGGTTCGAAAGGGTCGGGTTCAGGCGGTCTGGCCGATCCACGCCCGGGGGAAGATCCGGTAGAGGTAGGGGCTGAGCAGAGACGCCGCCGACAGCTCACTAAGGCTGTCGGCGGCGTCTCAATCGGAGCCCCGGGGACGAAACTAGAAGTCGAACTGTCCGATATTCGACTTATCGAAGATCATCGGCTTACCGAGCAGGATCTCGGAGCCGTTGACCTTTACCTCGCCGAGACGCCCCGCCTTGAAGGCCGTGGCGCCTTCCTTCAGGTCTCCCTTGGAGACGGCTCGGGCAACGTGCACCGTCAGGTAGCCGAGATCCACCGGATTCCAGAGCACGACGGACTTCACGACGCCTCGATCCACGAACTCCTTCATGTCCTTCGGCGTACTCAATCCGACGACCGCTACCTTTCCGCTCTTGCCGGCCTTCTCAACGGCCTGCGCTGCGCCCGGGAACGCAACGGATGTCATGCCCCAGATACCCTTGATGTCCGGGTAGGCCTTGAGGATGTTGGTGGCCTTTTCGAAGGACGTGGTCTGAACCTCTCCGGCGTACTCAGTCACCACGATCTCAAGTTTGGGGTACTTCGCTTTGCGGTAGGTTTCCATCTCCTTCAACCACGCGCTCTGGTTCGGCGCGGTCGGAGAGGACGACACAACGCCCACCTTTGCATCGGCGCCGGCCTGCTTCACCATCTCATCGACCAGGGTCTCAGCAATGTCTTTGACCACGGCCTGGTTGATGAAGAACTGCCGCTTCGAGGCGGTCGGATTGGCGTCGGCGTCGTAGGTGATAACGGCGCAGCCGGCATCCCGTGCGCGGGCGAGCGATGTCGAAATCTGCTCCGGATCATTGCACGCCACCGCCACCGCCGAGAACTTGCGGAGCGCCCAGGTATCCACCATGGCGCTCTGTTCTTCACTGCGGTCCTCCACCGGGCCGTCGTAGGTCAGTTGGACGTCGCCCAACTCCTTCGCCGCCTCCTCGGCGCCCTTTTGGCAGGCCGTGAAGTACGGGATGCCCTTCTTCTTGGGCATCAACCCGATCTGGAGCGTGCCTCCCCCACTTGAGGAACCCGGAGCCGCCGGATTTCCGCTCCCGCCCGCTTCCGGTCCCGGGGCCGACGTAGAATCGGCGGACTGTCCGCCGCAACCGCCCAGCACGGCCACCGCACCGGCGAGAACAACGAGTGAGAGGATCCGACGCATAGCTGCAACTCCGCGGCTGAACAAAGGGGATATCGCGGGATTATAGCAAGGACGCCGCCCCCCGCCCCACCCGCGCTCAATTGTCGGACCGAATGAGAGGGATGCCGATCGCGGGGGCAGAAATCGTTGACAAGGGCACAGACGCCGGGAGACGTAACCATGGATCGACGAGCACTGCTGGGTGGAGCGGCAACGGCGTTAACGGGGGCCGTCGCCGAGGCACAAGGGCTGAACTCGCGGGTTCGCCGTGTCGGCCTCATCGGCTGTGGATGGTACGGCAAGTGCGATCTGCTTCGACTGATCCAGGTGGCGCCGGTCGAGGTCGTCTCGCTCTGTGACGTCGACAGCAAGATGCTCTCGGAGGCGGGGCAGATTGTGGCCGGTCGCCAGAAGTCTGGTCGCACGCCGCGCCTTTACTCCGACTATCGCAAGATGCTCGCGGAGAAAGATCTCGACATCGTCCTGATCGCAACACCGGATCACTGGCATGCACTGCCAATGATCGCGGCTGTTGAAGCGGGCGCGGACGTCTATGTTCAGAAGCCGATTTCCGTGGACATAGCCGAGGGGCAGGCGATGCTCGCTGCCGCCCGCAAGCACGGCCGCGTGGTTCAGGTGGGTACCCAGCGACGAAGCACGCCTCACCTGATCGAAGCGCGGAACGATATCGTCAAGAGCGGAAAGCTCGGCCAGATCCATCACGTCGAGATCTACTGCTACTACCACATGCGGGCCCGCGAGAACCCGATGGATGCGACGCCGCCGGCCAACCTCGACTACGAGATGTGGACCGGACCGGCCCCGATGCGACCCTACAACTCGCTCGTGCACCCGCGCCGCTGGCGGGCGTTTACGGAGTACGGCAACGGCATCGTCGGCGACATGTGCATCCACATGCTCGACATGGTTCGCTGGACCCTGGACCTTGGCTGGCCGACACGGGTCACTTCCTCCGGTGGAATCCTGGTGGATCCAGGTTCCAAGGCCAACATTTCGGATACTCAAATCGCCACGTTTGACTTCGACAAGCTGCCGATCGTGTGGACCCACCGCTCGTGGGGAGAGGCGCCGGACAAGAAGTATCCGTGGGGCGCCACGCTCTACGGCGACAAGGGCACCCTGAAGATGAGCGTGATGAGCTACGACTTCACGCCGGTGTCCGGGCCCGGCGCCATCCACAAAGACGTAACCTATGAATTCGAGCAGTATCCCGAAGACCGAACCGAGCAGGATCTGGAGCGCCACGTGGCCCCTGCAATCCGGGGACACATGCGGGACTTCCTCAAGGCGATCGATGCACGATCCAGACCCGTCGCCGACATCGAGCAGGGACACATCTCCACGACAAGCTGCATTCTCGCGAACCATTCCATGAAGTTGGGACGTTCTCTCACGTGGGATGCGGAACGCCAGCGCGTGGTAGACGACTCTGAGGCCAACAAATTGCTGCTTCGCCCCTACCGCAAACCGTGGATTCATCCGGCTCGTCGCGGATGAACACCATGGAACCGTCTGTATGGACGCCGTGTCGTTTCGTGGGGCCAAGCTGCAGGTAAACTTTCGAGAGTTGTTCGCAAGTCCCAAGTCCTCCAGGAGCATCGCACGGGACTTGCGACGGGGAATCGACGTACGGGGAACGAGAATGAAGTATGTAAGTCTCATCGCCGCCCTCCTGCTCCTCGCGAGCGCGGCACTGGCCGGCGAAAAGGTTCAAGACAAGGATACCGGGGTCGAGTTGACGGCGCCGGATGGCTTCAAAAAGCCCGAGCAAAACCTACCCTTTCCTGAAGTTGTGGGGGAGGTGAAGAGCCTGCTGCTTTCAGAGAAGTTCGAGAACGACAGCGGTTTCCTGATGCTTCATCGGATGCCGATACCCGGCGGCCTGTCGTATGAAGAGTTTCGCACCGGATTGGGCGACGGCATTCAGGAACGCTTCGGCGCCGCCTACAAGTTGCACAGCCTGAAGGACGAGGAGTTCTCAGGCCGCAAGGCGTTCGTGTACGACATCACGCTTCCCGGTGACGGCAAGCTTCCGACGCCGGACGGGACGAACAAGCACCGGCTGATCTGGGCCGTCTTCAAGGACGACGACAAACACGCGCTCGGCCTGGTGTTCCAGGCGCGCGAGGATCAGTGGTCCACCATGGAGCCCCGCTTCACCGCCACACTGAAGTCGCTCAAGATCGAGAAGAAGTAGCGGAGCGGGCGTCGCGACGTGGCGTGCCGGGACCGAACGACAGAAGAGCCTGGGATCGCGATGAACGATCCCAGGCTCTTTTCTAATTCCGCTGAACGGTTCGGTCTACAGGCAGAACCGCCCGTCAGGAGGTGTAATAGGGGTTTCTGCCGCCGGCGTGATCCGTGACGTCCAGAACCTCCATCACCTCAGGAATGGTGGACTGAAGCAACCGCTCCACCCCCTGCTTCACGGTGACCTTGGCCTGGCCGCAGCCCTGGCAGCCGCCGCTCATTTCGATGTAGGCAATGCCCTCCCGATATTCCATCAGGCGGATGTTGCCCCCATGGGATGCCACGGCGGGGTTGACCTGGTCATCCAGCAGAGCCTGGATCTGACGCCAGATGTCCCCTTCGGGGCCTTCCGGCGCCGGCTTCGGCTGCGGTTTCGGCGGGACGGTGGAAACCGGCGCCGTAAACTGGAACCCCGCTCCCGCCGCCGTTTCCTTGTAATCGAGGCTGGCCCCCGTCACATTGGGGTAGCTGGCTGCATCGACAAACACCTGAAATCCCTCGTAGGGGATGATGGTGTCATCGACACCGACTTTGCCGTCGGGTTCCAGACCCATGGCATAGCGGCCCCGAACTCGACAGGAGATTCGGATGCAGGGAGATGCGCCGGACTGTGCTTGAAGTACTTCGCGGATTTTTTGTTTGGCCAGATCACTGATGATCAGGACGGGAGCCTCGCTCTTGATGCCAAGGGGGATCCCTTCGCGCAAGGGGGCTGTCGCCGTTCCACTCATGGGGTGTTTCCTCCGACCCTGGAGCCAGCGCTAAACGCTGCCTTCGGGTCCCTTTCTTCTATCATACCAGCGACAGCGCCCCGATCGAACATCCGAGCCGCCGACCGAGTTGCATCTTCACTGCGGCGCCGCTAGCGCCGCGTTCGCAAGTCCAGTTCGACCCGAGTGCGGAAGAAGACAGTCTGCCCGTTGTCGCGCCGAGACCGGGCTTCGAACCAGAGCTCGGGTCGAAGTCCCAGAGCCGCGTCGGAGGCGATCTCGAGGCGGCCCGTGGCGTCGGTCTGGCCAGCAGGAATCTGAACCGGAGCAAACTTCAGTCCGGTGGCTCCCGAGACATCCACCAGTTGAATCTCCGCCTGCTCCTTCGTGGCAGCAGTCCGACCCAAACGGAAGGTAACGTCCACGGACGAGCCGGGGTACCCCCGGACGACCTCGGTGATGGCGGACAGGCTCATTACGGGGGCCTGAGTGCGAGCCACCACGTTCTTCGGCGCCGTGCGGAGAAAGTGGACTTCGCGGCCGGCGGCATCTCGGATCACTGCCTCTGCGCGAACGTGCGTCCGGGTGATCTCGTTCCCTCGCGGACCCTGAGGCAGATACATCGGAATGAACGCTTCCGACTTCCCGTCCGGGACTTCGATCGGCGTGTAGGTGATCCCATACGGGTCTCGGGGTTGCCGATCCGCCATCGAGATCCGCATCGGAGCAGTGAACCCGGGCTGCCGCTTGATGAACACGCGTGCCGGATGGATGGAGCCAAGATTCAGGAACAGGTATGAGTCGTCCGCGTCGAACTCGAATGGTGCCGGAGCCGTCACAGTGACCAGCAAATCTCCCCGCGTGCGCGGCGCGGCGCCCTGTGCCCAGTCGGCTGGATTTACCACCGCGAACACGGCTTCTCGCCGAAGCGTCTCATCGCCGTTCGCCGCCTCGGCAACGATCCGAACATCCGCGCTGCCTGAAAGCGCTGCCGCATCGGCTTTGAAGCTCAATCGGATCTGGGCCTGACCGGGGTTCGCCGTGACGGGCGCGCCGGTGACGCCGGCGGGAAGCCCCTCGGCCCACACTCGAATCGGCGCGGTCAGTCCCCCAAGTCGGGTAACGTCTACCTTGACGTCGGCCGCCTTCCCGGGCGCCACATCCACGAATTCCACCGCCGAAGCAAGCATGAAGTCCGGCTTCACGGCAGAGAGGGCGAGTGAGTACTCGGGCGCCTCCGGCATCTTTCCCGATCGGAGCAGCCGCACGCGAAACTCCCCGTCGGCGGGAGCCGTGAAGGTCAGAGCCGGATCCCGAGTTCCGGCGATGCCGTCATCCGCACTCGCGAGCACCTTGCCGGCGGGATCCAGGATTTGCACCCGCGCGTCCACCGCAGCCCCGAGTCGCTCGCACCAGGTTTCCACCCGATACGACTTGCCCGCCGCGAGAGACACACTGTGAACGGCGCCCTGCTCCCCCTGAAACCGGTCGGTGACACTCATGAGGGCGTCGCTCATCCCGGCATCCCGAGCGGCCAGAGTCGCCGGGCTCCCCGGCTCGGCGCGGACGGTGAGGCGATAGATGAACTGCGGACGACCCAGGTAGGCCAGATGGTGCAGGCTGATCGTGTGCAGTCCGGCGCGCTTCGCGGTGAAGCGGAGCGCCGGGTCCCGCCCGAACTGGTCATGCGAGACGGCGGCGACGGAACCCGATGGGTCCAGGATCTCCAACTCGCTGTCCAGGATGTTCTCGGTGGGGTCCGCCGTAGGCTGACCGAACTGCCCGCTGAAGATATTGGTGTCGACCGGCCCGCCGAGGCGAGCGGCGTAGACTTCCACCCAGATGCTCTGGCCGGACTGGAGATCCACAGAGAATCGATCCTGATCTCCGGAGAGGTCGAGGCGACCGTTGACGGTCACCGGCAGAGTCAAGGCCTGCGCCCGCAGGGAGTCCGCGCCCGGCTCGTTCTCCATGATCTCGGGTTCGTCGCCGACGACAAAGGCTCGACTGCCGGCGCCGCCATTCGTGGTTGCGATCCGGATCAGGCTGGGCCCCAGAGGCGCCTCCGGCGCAATCCGGATCTCTGCCTTCCGATCTCGAGCCTGGGGAGCGGACTTCAGCCCGGAAGCGCGCTGCAGATGCAGATCACAAAGGGTGGTGATGTTCTCGCCCTCCAGCTTCGCGGAAACAGTCGTTCCCCGCCGGCCGCCGGCGGGGAAGAGATAGACGTGCGAGGGTTCACTCTTCTGCGCAAACGCCGCCGCGGGGAGCAGCGTCGCCCACAGAGCCGCGGCCACTCCAAACTGCGGTGATTTCACAGGTGGTTTCCTTTTACAGCAGTTCTTGCACCGGGCTGGCATCGGCAACGATTGGGACCGGGCGACCGAGCGGTGTGTAGACGATTTGCTGGTAGTCCACTCCGAGGGCGGTGTAGATCGTCGCCATCAACTCTTCAGGACTCACAGGACGCTCCACGGGATACTCGCCGCTCGCGTCGGTGGAGCCGATGACCTGTCCCCGCTTGATGCCGCCCCCGGTGATGACGACGGACTGGCTCTGCGGCCAGTGGTCCCGCCCCGCATCCTTGTTCACTCGCGAGGTTCGGCCGAACTCACCCATCACGACGACCATCGTGCTGTCGAGCATGCCGCGCTCGTCGAGGTCCTTCAAGAGCGAGGTCAGACCGGAATCCACCTGAGGCAGCAGGTCATCCTTGAGGGTCTGGAAGATGGTGGTGTGGTTGTCCCAACCGCCATGATCGATGGAGACGAAACGGCAACCCGCCTCAATCAGCCGCCGTCCCATGAGAAGGCTCTGTCCGAAGGTGTGCCGGCCGTAGGAGTCGCGAACGGCGGTGGACTCCCGATGAATGTCGAAAGCGCTGCGGGCCGCCGGGCTCGTCACGAGGTCGAACGCCTTCTGATAGAAGGTGTTCAGCGCCTCGACCCGGGAGCTTGCCTTCTTGAGCGCCGCTTTGTTCTCTTCCTCGAACACGCCCCGGAGGGTGCGCCGGGCAGCCGCACGGGATTCCCCGACGCCGGGCGCCGCTGCGAGATCACGAACACTGAAACCAGGCGACGCCGGATCGCTCTCGATCACGAACGGCATGTATTCCGGTCCGAGGAACGCGGGGCCGCCGTAGGTGAGCAGCATCGGGAGGCTCACGAACGGTGGGATCCCCTTGCGGGCGCCGCGCTCACGCGTCACCACGGCGCCGGGGAACGGATGCTCGTTGTTCGGACGGGTGGTGGTTTCCTTGAACAGCGGCGTGGGATGCTTGCCGGTGCACATGTAGTGCGCGCCGCCGCCGTGTCCCGCATTCGTGTGGGTCAGAGAACGAATGATGGACATCCGGTGCGCCGACTTCGCGAGCTTGGGAAGGTGCTCCGCCACGTCAAGTCCGGAGATCGAGGACGGGATCGGCTTGAACTCGCCCCGGATCTCCGCCGCCGCATTCGGCTTGAGGTCGAAAGTCTCGTACTGGCTGGGGCCCCCCGCCAGGAAGATGAAGATGCAGTTCCGCTCGGCGGGAGGAACCGTCCCCCCCGGCGACTTGGCCGAGGCGTCGCGGGCAGCGAAGAGTTCGGCCAGACCCAAGCCCATCGGCCCGAGCACGCCGGCCCGCACCACATCGCGTCGGTTTACCCCATCACAGGTTCGAAACATCTCCCCGCCTCCTACTGCACGAACACGAACTCTACCGTGTTCATCAAAGCCCACAAAATGTCTTCCGCTGAATCTACGAAATCTGCGCCCGGAGCCTGCATCGTTTTCAATGCCGCCGCCTTCTCGCGTGCCGTCGGCCGTCGAGAGTAGGCCGCCAGGAAGATCTCTTCGATCATTCGGTCGCGCGAGGCGCCGGCTGCTGCCTGTGCGCGTATGCGACCGGTGCGACTGGAGAGCTGAGCCTGGATCTCCGGCGCGTTCATGAGGTGAAGCACCTGCGCGATGGTCGGCTCCTGGGAGCGCTCGCACTCGCAAGGGCTGGTGCGCGCCGGGCGACCGAACGCCGCCAGGAAGTACGACTGCCAGGGCAGATACCACTCCGAGTCCCAGATCTGAACCGCGCGCGTGCCTCGCGGCAGGCCCGGAAGCTGCAGCGGAGCGCCCGTGGCGGAGGCAATCGAGTCCATCAGCACTTCCGCCGACATTCGCCGGGGGTAGGCGCGGCTGTAGTTCTGCTCGTCGGTTCTGTTCGTCGCGTTCGGCACGCTGTCGAGCTGGTAGGCTCGGGAAGTGACGATGGTCCGGATCAGCTTCTTCACGTCGAACTTCTGATCCACCAGGTACTGGGAGAGCCCGCGGAGCAGTTCGGGATTCGAAGGCGGGTTCGTGTCTCGGAAGTCATCCACGGGCTCCACGAGCCCCCGGCCCATGAAGTGCGCCCAGAGCCGATTTGCCAGCATCTTGGATAGGAACGGGTTACGCGGCGAACAGAGCCAATCTGCCAGCGCCGTGCGCCGGTCCTCCGCCTCGCCGGCCACCGGCTGCTCTCCGAGGGGACGGGGCGCCACGGGCTGCTTCGTCTTCGGGTGGACCGTCTCCCCGGAGGGCGCCGATGCGAGGAAGGCTCCGCCGGAGATGCCCTTCTGCTGTAGACGCGCGAAGTATGCGGTGAGACCGTAAAAGTCTTCTTGCGACCACTTCTCAAAGGGGTGGTGGTGGCATTGGGCGCACTCGATCCGCACTCCGAGCAACACCTGGGACATGGCGCTCGCCGCCGCCTCGGGCTTGTCGACAACTCGGAAATAGTTGACGGCCCCGTTGACCTCACTGCTGCCCGAAGCGGTTACCAGAGTCCTTACGAACTGATCGAACGGCACGTTGGCGGCGATGGACTCACGGATCCAGGAGTAGAAAGCGTGAGCTCCCTTGGCGCCGAGCTTCTCCTTGTTGACCCGCAGAATGTCGGACCACTTCAAAGCCCACAGATCAGCATATTCGGGCCGATCGAGGAGCTTGTCGACCCACTTCGCTCGTGTCTCGAATGGGGTTCGATCCCCCGTCTTTCGCGACCGTTCGGCGTCGCACTCGGCAAGAAACTGCCGCGCTTCATCGGGGGTCGGCAGCACGCCGATGGTGTCGACAAACACTCGACGCAAGAAACGCCCATCCGCCGCCGCATCGGAGGGGAGAATGCGAAGCCTCTGCAGCTTCTGCCACACCGCCCGGTCGATGAAATTCTGGGGCGTGGGATAGGCCGCCATCGCGACGGGCGGCGTGCTGCGGGGGACTGCGAAGCGGGACGCGGCTACCTTGCCGTCGTACTGCGCCATGACGGCGGCTTCTCCCACCTGCTTCTCCAACAGAACCACGCCGTTCTCATCCACCGAGGCCACGCCGGGGTTGTTGGTCCCGTAACGAGCCCAGCGAGTCACGTCCCGAGTGCTTCCATCCGCGTAGTGCGCGGTCACCACCACCTGATGTCGCGCCCCGGAGGCCGCAGTGCGAGAAGGCGGCCAGATGCTGAGCCGCTGGAGCGGCGCGGTGTGCGCCGAATCTTGAGGACAGCCCGCGGCGATCCAATCCGACAGAATTCGGTAGGACTCCGACTTCTCTCTGAACCGGATGCCTCCCGCGTGGGGGATACGACCGGTGGCTTTTAGGAGCACGAGACTGCGCGCCGGCTCCATCAAGTTCACCCGACGCCCGCGTCGATCCGCCGTGAGCGCCTGGAAGTCGGCGTCCGGATTGTAGGCGAAAACCGACAGCCGGAAGCCGCCCTGCCCCTCGGCTTTCCCATGACACGGACCCGAGTTGCACCCTGAGCGAGACAGGATCGGCATGATGTCGGACGCAAACTGGTAGGCCCGATCAGGTCTGAGCCCTGAGACGCTCACCGGCACTCGAACGGCGCCGGTGGGACCCTGCACTTCGAGCGTGGTCGCGCCATTGCGCAGTCCCCGCACCAGCCCCTGAGCCGTGACCTCGGCCACTGTGGGGTCCAAGACCCGGTACCGAACCGCTGCGGTGAGATCCGGCTCCACGCCAAGAGCGGTAGGCGGAGCGGTAACGGCGACCTGCCGCGTTGGATCCGGCGCCACGAGCTTCAGTTGAGCCGGATAGACCGTCGGCTTCCGAACCGACGGAGCTGCCCCGGCCTGCGGCGCAGCGCTGCCGGGAGTGCAGAGCATCAGTGGCGCGACCGCCAGAACGGCCTGGTGGAGAGCAATTCGCATAGTTAGATCTGAGCCCAGATCCCGCCGATTGTTGCGGGCAAATCCCGAGATCCAATGCCGGTTCCGACGCAGGAGTTCCGCTGCGGCGGCGGTAAACGGCTTGCCGGTCGCCGCGCCTTGACGTCGAGGGGCGACGCTCCGGAGGAACGCGATGGATGAGATCAACCGCAACTGGACCGAAGTGCTTCCCGGGGTGCGCCGGTTTCGGGATAGCTGCAACGTTTACGCCATCAGCGCGCCCGGGGGCGCCATTCTGGTAGACGCCGGCTCGGGCGCCTGGCTCGGTCACATCGATGAGCTGCCGGCCCCTCCCGTGGCCATGCTGTGCACGCACCACTTTCGGGATCACTCCGCTGCTGCGGTCCGGGCCGCCGAGCTGGGGATTTCTGTCTACGTGCCGGAAGGGGAGGCGCTCCCGTTTTCGGACCCCGACCAATACTTCCGCGAACGACAGACCTACATCATTTACGACAACCTCTGGAACCTGAATGCGCCCATCGAGGGGCTCCAGCCGGCGGGGCTTCTCAGAGACTACGAGTCGCGCACTGTGGCGGGGATCGATGT
>SXGS01600464.1_pt1 | contig 19533 bp, 18 predicted proteins | sample 3174681 | NCBI WGS metagenome assembly SXGS01 (sample SAMN11356861, study PRJNA531348) | freshwater metagenome | isolation source: freshwater sample F1-80 | place: China: Fuxian Lake, Yuxi | collected 2017-12-25 | reverse complement strand
ACTGCTAAAGACAACGTCGGCGCCGGACGTGATGTCGCTGAGGGAGGTGTAACTGTTGCCGGGCGCCGGTGTCTCTGTTCTCGATACGGGACAGCGACCCGGTCGGAAGCGGGTCCTCCCAGCCCTCAACGTGGAGGCAACACCCATGACTCGGACTCGTTGCGCGCACCACGGCTTCACCCTGATCGAGCTGATCGTGGTGATCGCGATAATGGCCATTCTGACAGCGATCCTGTTCCCTGTGTTCGCGCAGGCGCGAGAAAAGGCACGCCAGACTCTCTGCAGTTCCAACATCCGCCAGACATCCGTGGCGTCCATCCCGTACGCACCGGATTACGACGAGACCCTGATCCGCCTGACGCGTTTCACCTGGCTCAGCGGCGCTCAGGGTTACGATGAGAGCTGGGACTGGCCCAAAATGCTCGAACCGTATATGAAGAACCGGCAGGTCTACGGATGCCCCAGCATCGGGCCGGAGTGGAAGCAATACCGGGCCGATCCTTCGCTCGGTTTCTGGTATGACATCTCCTACAACGGCTACGGCTTCAACGAATGCCTGAATCCGTTCCTCTGGACGGACCAACAGGGCAACATCTCCCGCAGACCCGTCAGCCTCGCGGAGATCGTCGAACCCTCCGCAACAGCGATGGTGGCGGACTCCACCCACCATCGGTTCGTGGCGGACGGCAAACGGCGGCGGCGGGTCGCCTGGGCCAATACCCCCGTCACCGACTTCGCACCGGCGAAGGCGGCAACCTGGAAAACGCGCCACGGCGGCGGCAACGCGCTCCAGGGAGGCAGTGGGGGCTCGCTCGTCGGCTTTGCCGACGGACACGCGAAGTACATGAACGCCGAAGCGATTGACGAACGGCTTGCCATCAACCCGTACTTCCCGGATCCCACCAGCAACCTCTTCAACACGAACTGCGGCTGCGGCGGTCGGCCCGGGATGTACGGCAGCCCCTCGAACTGCCCGTATCCGTACTGATCGGCCGGCGCCCCCGGGAACGCCGGCATCTTGCCGGCCCCGGCGCGGCGCCTATCCATACGGGCGCCCACCCGGGAACGCCGGCATCTTGCCGGCATCGGCGCGGCGCCTACTCGTACGGGACCGGTTCCGCCTGACCCGTACGGCTGCTCTTCTCCGCAGTTTCGATCACAGCGATCACGCGGCGCGCCTTTTCCGGGGTGATTTCCAGCGGAGCACCCTCCCCGAGGTGAGCCGCGATGTTTGTGTAATAGGCATTCCAGTCGGATTGGCGGTACTTCACCGGGAAGGTCGCCGTCCGTCCGGCACAGTCGCCGTACACGGTGAACTCGCCCTTCCCGCCTTCGTCCAGGATCGCGCCCTTCGTGCCCAGGATTCGGAAGCGGGGCTTCGGCGCCCGGGCGATGCTGCTGATCTGAAGATCCGCATAGGCTCCGTCCTCCCAGCGCAAGATCGCCTGCGTGTGGTCTTCGTTCGAAACGTGGTCCCAGACCCGCTTGTGGTAAAAGCCGGTCACGCTGCGCAGTGGGCCGGGATGCAGGCGCAGGATCCAAAACAGGAAATGCACGCCCCAGTCGTAGAACGCCCCACCGCTGACCTCCTTGCTGCTTCGCCACCAATCCCCGGGTCGCCCCCAGCCGCCTCCGTTTGCTTCAATGTGGAAAACGTCGCCGATCACGCCTTCGGCGATGAGGTCACACATGGCCACGTGGTCGCCATCCCAGCGCCGATTGTGAAAGACCGACAGCATGCGCCCTGCAGCGCGCGCCGCTGCGAGCATCGCGTCGGCTTCCGCCACAGTCAGACACATCGGCTTCTCGACGATTACGTGCTTCCCGGCAGCGAGGCACTGCAGCGCCAGCGGAGCGTGGGTATTGTGCGGAGTAATCACCGTCACGAGGTCCACCTGATCGTCGGCGAGGAGGTCCTCGACACGCGTGTAGGTGCGGAGCCCGGGGAAGTCGGCGCCCGCCTGCGCCATGCGCGCCGGGTCCAGGTCGCACGCCGCCACCCCGCCCATGCCCGGCGCCGCGTTCATCCAATTCAGGTGATTCTTGCCCATGTTGAACGCGCCGCCATAGCCGATCACCGCGCCGCGAATACCCACTGCCTGTCCCATACGCCCTGTGTTCCTCTCTCCATCGAGTCCCGCGTCCCTAATTTCCGACGCACACCGTGCAGTTTCCTATGCGAAACAGCGGGTCCCTCCGCAGGAATTCCCTGAGCCGAACCGCAATCTGTCTCTGCCCAGTGTGACACTGTCGTCCGCTGACGGGCCGGGAGACGTGAAGATCATGAGTACGCCACTGCATCGCCGCAAGTTTCTGCAGGGGACAGCCGCCGCCGGGACCGCGTTCTTCGTGCCGGGCCTGGCGGGGCCTGTCCGTGCTCAGGGCGCAAATGAGAAGCTCAACGTCGGGATCATCGGGGCCGGGGGACGTGGCGCGGCGAATCTGCGCGGGGTCTCCAGTCAGAATGTCGTCGCCCTCTGCGATGTGGACGACGAGCGGCTGAGCAAGGCCGCGAGGGAGTACCCGAAGGCGGCAACATTTCAGGACTTCCGCAAGCTGCTCGAACTTCCCGGCCTCGACGCCGTGACGGTGAGCACGCCGGACCACATGCACGCTTTCGCCACGGTTGCCGCATTGCAGTTGGGCAAACACGTCTACTGTGAAAAACCGCTCACCCACTCGGTCTACGAGGCGCGGCGGATCGCGGAAGTTGCCGCCGGCAAGAAGCTCGCCACCCAGATGGGGAACCAGGGCCACTCCAGCACGACCAGCCGGCGCATCGTCGAGCTGATCCGGTCCGGCGCCCTGGGACAAATCCGCGAAGTGCATGCGTGGACCAATCGCCCGGTGTGGCCGCAGGGGCTGGAGCGCCCCGCCGACACCCCGCCCACTCCCGGGTCGGTCAATTGGGACCTGTGGCTCGGCTCGGCGCCCGAACGCCCCTACAACCCCGCCTATCACCCGTTCAAGTGGCGCGGCTGGTGGGACTTCGGCACCGGGGCGCTCGGAGACATGGCCTGCCACGTGCTGGACGCGGCATTCTGGGCGCTGAAGCTGGGCGCACCGATCAGCGTCGAAGCGGAAGGGCCGAAGCCACATGCCGAAACCGCGCCGAAGTGGATGCTCATTCAGTATGAATTCCCGGCGCGAGGGGATCTGCCCCCCGTAAAACTCACCTGGTATGACGGCGGCAAGTTGCCTCCGGCAGAGTGGTTCGACGGTGAAACGGTGAACGACAACGGCACGCTGTACGTGGGGGAGCGCGGGAAGCTGTACGTGCCGAGCGAATACAGTGGCGCGTTCAAGCTGCTGCCGAAGGAGCGATTTGCCGGCTTCCAGCCTCCGGCCCCCTCCATCCCGGACTCGCCGGGCCATCACGCAGAGTGGATCGCCGCGTGCAAATCCGGCAGCCCGACCGGGAGCAACTTCGCCTATGCGACGGCGCTCACCGAGGCGGTGCTGCTCGGAAACGTGGCGTACCGCTGCGGCGAGAAGCTGACCTGGGACTCCGCCGCACTCCGCGCCACCAACTGCCCCCAGGCCGAGGGCTTTGTGAAGCGGGAATACCGCGGTGGGTGGAGCTTGTAGAGAAACAGGAGATATGGAATGAGCATACTGGATCGGTTGGGCGCTGCCGTCGGGATCGGAAACAGCACCGTGCAGATCGATCTGGATCCGGGCGACCTGGCATGGGGTGGGGAAGCACGCGGGACGCTGACGATCGCCGGTGGACACGTCGAACAGCAGGTGGAACGGATCCGCGTTTCTCTGCTTGAGAGATGGGAAACCCAGGACCATGATGGACCTACCGAGACCCACTACCGTGAACACTCTTCGGAGGACTTGCCGGGCGGTTTCCCTCTCCGTCCCGGCGAGACGCGGAAGTTCGCGTTTGCGATCCCCATTCCGATGGACCTCGCTCTCCAAAACCAGTGGCTGATTCGCGCCAGGCTGTCGGTCCCTGGAGGGGTAGATCCGCACGAAGACCACTACTTCCCGCTGCTCGCGCCGGCTCCCTTCGGAGAACTATCCCGGGTGCTCGCACAGGTATCGGGAATCCCTCCGCACGCATGGCACACGCACGGAAGCCATACCCACGTCGAGCATCGCCCTGACGGGGTTCTGAAAGAAAAGCTCGACGGCGTGCGCCTGGAAATGCAGCTTGTCGGAGACCGTATCGAGGGCTGGGTCGAGGTGAACCTGCGCGAGCACACACTGGCGGAGCATCTGCGTGCGATGGTCCACGCAGACCGGATCCGCTTCCCAATCAGTGTCCCCGCCGGCGACTGTACCGGGGCAGCGGCGCGCCTGTCGGAGATCCTGGAGCCGTTTCTCGCTGGATAGGAGCAAGAGCCGGCCGGCACACCAGCCGGCTCCTTCCTATTTCCTGACGGGGATCGCCTACTGATCCGTTCCGAAGAAGTCCAGGACACCGAGGGCCAGTTCCTCGGCGAGAAGGCGCTGGAAGTCGCGGGAGGCGAGCTGCGCTTCGTCCTGCACGTTGTCAATGAAACCGAGTTCGAGCAGCACGCTCGGCATGCCCGCTTCCCGGCAGACACAGAGGTCGCGATTGCTGCGGATGCCGCGATCGTTGTTGCTCGTGGCGGTCAGCAGGCGGCGATGCAGCGCCTGTGCCAGGCGACGGCTTTGCGGTCGGCGCCAGTGCCAGTAGGTTTCCACACCCCGGGCTGTGTTGTTGGCGGCCGATGAATTGCAGTGGATGCTGATAAAGAGCTCCGCATTCTGCCGGTTTGCCAGCGCCGGTCGCTCGGAAAGCTCGACGGCGACATCCGTCTCGCGGGTCATGATGACCAGCGCGCCTCGGGCTTCCAGCGCCTCACGGACGGCTTGAGCTGCTTTCAACGTCAGGTCCTTCTCGTAGTAGTGCGGGCCGCGCGCGCCGGCATCGGCGCCCCCGTGCCCGGCATCCACGACGATGACCCGGCCCGCCAGTGTGCTCGCGGGCTGCACTCGCAGCGGCGGCAGACGTGAAGGCAGCTCATTCGGATTCGGGATCGGAACAGCCTCGCCCGGTGTGAAGTCCTCCCGATCCAGCGTACCGGGCGTGCTTCGACTGGCAATGCGCGGGTTCAGGCGGCTGCGGCGCTGGAGAACCGCACGGAGATCGGCCACATCGCGCGCCTCGCTCAATCGGGTGCGGGCGGCAGGAGTCACCTCGACCTGCGCAAACTCCGCTCCCATCCCCACACGCAGCACGACTTGGTCCCGGTCCACCCGCACGGAACGCACGCGAACCCAGGGCCCAGCGACTTCGAGGGTCAGGCGACTGGTTCCGGGCACCGGCTGACCGCTGCGCATGGCCTGGATCTCCCCGTCCGCCTCCGGCAGTGAGGTCCCCGCGGCCCATCGAGACCTGGGGAAGTCCACGGCGATGCGGGCGGGAGCTTTCAGGTTCAACACCTGCGGTACAATCGGGCCGGAGGTGCGGATCCGCAGTTCCACCGCGCCGGTTTGAGGAACCAGATCTACGCTATTCAGTTCGACCGGGAGCGCGGCGCCCGGGGACTGCAACGGCTGCACACCCGGCGCCCGCGGCGCGCTGCGGCTCAGCGTCAGTGAGACGATGTTCTCCTGGCTGTTCCAGAAGACCTGGAAGGGAACCATCCCAGCCAGGCGTCGAACCGGCACAAACAGGTTGCCGCCCAGGTTCAGCGCTACGGCCTCCGCTCCTGTGTCGGGCACCTGCTCCAGAGAGTACACGATCGGCCACTCGGCGGTCCGAGCTCCCCGGATGTAGACCGACAGCACCTGATCCCGCCGCTGAAACGTCACCCCGAGGCGCTGGAGTTCGTGCGTGACGGGAGCATACAGTTCCGGCTCCCGCATGTTCCCGTAGGTCATGTAGAACCGGGCCCGCTCGCCCTCAATGGATAGGCGAGTGCCGGTCGCGGGGATCGTGGCCGAAGCCGGATGGGCCGACCCAGTCCATACCAGGAGAACGACGAGCAGGGTCACCGCGCGGACGTGGGGGGAACGCATAGAACTGGACTCCTCTAACCCTGTTGTTCGGCTGGAATCCTGCTGGGGCCTCCCTGGTTGAGGTTGGGGATTGGTGTCAATTCCGGGCAACAAGGGCATGATTCCCCATCTCGACGCGACCCCATACCTGCCGGCCCGCCACCCAGGTCGCCCGGCACGCGAATTCCGCGTCCACCAGAATTACGTCGGCGTCCTTTCCGGCAGCCAGGGACCCCTTGCGAGCTTCGCACCCTGCGACCCGTGCGGGGGTGAGGCTCGCCATGCGCACGGCATCCACCAGCGAGACGCCGGCAAAGTCCATCGCGTTTCGGACGGCGCGTTCCATCGTCAGGATGCTGCCCGCGATGGTCCCATCTTCGAGCGTACAGAGTGCGCCGGCCACCACCACCCGGTGAGGGCCCAGAGCATGCACGCCATCGGCCAGCCCCGTCGCGGAGAACGCATCGGTAATGAGTGCAGCGCGCTCCGGTCCCTTGGATCGCAGCGCCAGCCGGACGATGGCGGGATGAAGATGCACGCCGTCCGGAATCACCTCCGCCACCACCTCGTGGCGGGTCAGACAGGCCGTAATGAGTCCTGGATCCCGGTGGTGGATCGGCGGCATCGCGTTGAAGAGGTGCGTAGCGTGAGTCGCTCCGGCCTCGATTGCAGCCAGCGCCTCGGCGTACGTTGCATCGCTGTGCCCGAGCGAGGCGATGATCCCGCGGGACACAAGCAGCCTGATGAGTGCGATCCCGCCGGGAATCTCCGGCGCCAGTGTCACCACCCGGATCTGGCCTTCACCCGCAGCGAGCAGTTCCTCGACTTCGGCGGGGTCCGATTCGCGGATGCCTTCCGCCGGCTGCGCCCCCTTCCGCTTCGGGTTGATGTAGGGACCCTCCACGTGCAGGCCCACAATCTCGGCGCCGGGAGCCGGATCTCGCTGTGCATCCAGACAATCTTGCACCGCGCGCACGAGCTCGGTATGTCGTGCGGAGATGGTGCTCGGCAACCACGCGGTCGTGCCGTACTGCGGGAAGCGGCGGCTGATTCGGCGAATGCCCTCGGGCCCGCTCAGCATCACATCGTCCCCGTGGGCGCCATGCACGTGCGTGTCAATGAGGCCGGGCAGCACAAACATGCCGGTCGCATCCACGCACGCGGCGCCGCGGGGTGTGGGCTGCTCCGCCCGCGAGCCGACGAAGGTGAGGCGCCCATCTCCCATCACCACCAGACAGTCGCCGACCTCCCGGTCCGGGAGCACGGCCAGTCCCCCCACAATTGCCACGGTGCCCATCCGTACTTCCCTCACTGCGCCGGTGCGGTCCCTTCAGCACGGCGTTGGATTGCGGCCTGAAGCCGTTCCACATTCTCGTTCATGATCTTGCGCACCACCCCGCGAATGAGCGGGCCGATGGTGGGGATTTCCATCTCGTAGCGCAATTCACTCTCAAAGCGGGTCCCTCCCGCGTCCTCGACAAAGCGCCACAGCCCCCCGTACTCGGTGAAATCTCCCTTGATCTGGCGAAAGCGGCAGGTGCGCTCCCGATCATCCCAGAGATCCTCTTCGGTCCATTTCACGGTGAGCTTGAACGCTGGAATGAGGCCCACCCACGCCACCACCTGGCGGGCGCCGTCGGGAGAGGCTTCCAGAATCGTCGTGCTCTTCACGTCCGGCATGAATTCCGGAAAGCGCTCCACATCTCGTGCGATGGCGTAGACGGCCTCCACGGGCGCCTGTATTCGAATCTGGTGCTGCAGCACGGGCATGCGTTGTCTCCTCTCACGGAGTAGCGAACTCTGCGGACCAGGCCGGCCGCTCGACTTCCTCATAGATGCGGGCCAACTCCTCGGGAGTCACCTGATCCGGCTCGGCCACCACGCTGGCGGTGCGCAGCGCCCCGAGAAAGAACCACACGTTTTCCGGGTTGGCGGCATCCGTGGTGAACGGGCCGACCATCTGGATGCGCACTACCTGTAGCTCGGGATCGGCAGCACGCAGGTGATAGGCATACCGATACCCCTCCCGCAGCACGAGCAGACGCAATGCTGCAGCACTCCCGCGGTCACGGAAATGAGCCGGCGCCCACAGCCGGAGCCGTGCCGTATGCGGAGGCGGGTCGAGTTCACAGCGCACCACATGCAGGAGAGAACCACCGGGCGCCAACGACGAAAGCCGGGCCTGAATCTGTTTCTCCCGCCCCGTGTCCGCCGACATCCCCGTGCCTGTTCGCCGCCCGGGCGCCGGCAGCAGAGCAGCGGGGCGCGGATCGGCGTCGCGTCCCCCCTCCGACACGGTGACCAGCGTAGCGAGCACGAGGATCATTCCACACAGGGCCGCTCCGGAAATGGCCAGAATACGCTGTACCGATTCCCGCACGAGCATCCGGGTCGCTACCGGCTGCGCCCGACCGTGGATGACCGCTTCCCATTGCGCACGCTGCCGCCGGGCCTCGAGCAGTTCCTCGGCCCGCGCCAGGCGGGCTCGGTCCGCTTCCCCCTGCGGGTTCAACTCGATCGCGAGTTGATACCAGTGCCGCGCTTCGTCTACCTTCCCCTGGTCCAGGCACAGATCGCCCAACAGCGAGTGCGCAGTTGCATTCCCAGAAGCACGCTCCAGCACTCGCGCGCACTCTTCGGCGGCATCGGCCCATTGCCCGCGCATCCGGAGCAAATGCGCCCGTGCCAACAGCGGGCTCAGCTCCTGATCCGCCATCTCGCGGCAGCGTGGACACTCTCCCGCAAAGGTTTGGGGTCGGCGACACCGGGGACAAACGTAGAGATCCTCGTAGAGCGCCGCATTGGGGTCGCGCGGACCTCGTCTCATCTCTGCGCCTTTCGTAGAATCTGACGACGCCTTACCGGAAGCCAGGCAGCTCCCGGCTGAGTCCATAATTCGGATTCCAGCCGGGCGGAGCTGTCATCGGACCATCCAGTCCACCGCTGTTCGGGCGCGCCCCGCCCCGACCATCCGGCTGGCCCGGACTTCCGCCAGTAGCCATGCCCCCCGCCCCCCCAGCAGGATTCCCACCGCCGCTCCCGCTCCCCGGCCAGACTGCAGTGGGAACGGCGCCGGTCCCGGGCAACCCGCCGGATCCCGAAGGAGTTCCGGCGCCCCAACCAACCGGGGGAGCGGGTGCAGCGCCCGCCGGCGGGGCGGATGGCACGGCGCCGGCCTGCAGGCGGCGCAGTAGTTCCGCCGCCTGCGCCGCAAACTCGGTGCCCGGCGCCGACTGGACCACCTCTTTCAGGCGCTCACGAGCGCGGGCGGGATCGCTCCTGAGGAGTTCACTGGCCTCCTGATACCGAATAGCGGCGCGCCACAGCCCCAGGGACCTGGCCACGCCCTCCGCTTCAGAACGCTGGTTCGGGTCCGGAGCCAGACGTGCCTGCTCGGCAAAGCGGCGAGCCTGATCGAGAGACCGCACCCCTTCCTCATACCGGCGCGCGCCCGCCTGCACCCGCCCCAGGGCCAGGTACGCGCTGGGCGACGCGGGATTTGCCTGCAACGCCCAGGAACAGAGTTGCTCCCATTCCGGCAGATGCCCCGGATTCTTCGGGATGATCCCGGCGCCCAACTCCGACTGAACGGCTTCGGCCGCCGCCCACGCGCCGAGTCGCAGAACCGCGTCCCGTCCTGTCGCTGCCTTCCCCGCCAGCGCCCGGTACGCCAGGAGCGCCTCTCGATACCTCCGCGCCTGGAAGAGCCGGTCGGCACTCGCGCGCGCTGCACCGGTGGCGGCGGTTTCCGTGCGCTCCTGATGCGAGGACATGGCCTGCTGGGTGGTCCAGACCACACCCACAATGATCAGCCCGAAAACGACCAGCAGTCCCATCCAGCCGAACAGCCACCCGACCGTGCCTACGCCTCCCGCCCCCCGCGCGCCGGCCCCGTGGACCGGGTTGGGCGCCACAGAGTAGGGATCGGATGGCGCGAACGCACCGCCACCCGTCGGCGCGTTCGCGTTGCGCGACGGTTGGGCGGCCAGCCCCGGCGGCGGAAGAGGGGAGGGGATCCCCCCGCCCGGAGGGGGATAAGCGGGAGAGGGGACCGGGATGCCTGGCCCGGGAAACGCACCGCCGTGTCCCGGCGAAGGAAGCGGGGCGACCCGCGGCGGGGCTCCGGGAGCCCCCACGGGCGCCGCTGGCGTAAGCGGAGGCAATGCGGCGGCATGGCGCGGCGCCCGGCCCTGCTCGACCAGTCGCAAATCCTCAGCCATCTGGGCCGCCGAACTGTACCGTTGAACGGCCTCCTTGGCCGTTGCCCGCCGCAGTACCGCCTCCACACCGGCAGGCACGCCGGCCAGTGGGGGCAACTCACCGTTCATGATGTTGAACGTAATCGTGATTACGCTGTCACCGGAGAATGGCTTGCGCCCGGCCACCATCTCATAGAGCATGATTCCGAGCGAGAAGAGGTCGCTGCGGGCATCTACTCCCTTCCCCCGGACCTGCTCGGGCGACATGTAACTGGGAGTGCCGAAAATCTGGCCTGCTGCCGTGAGCGTCGGCTCGAAGGTAATGCGGGCGATGCCGAAGTCTGTGAGCACGACGCGCCCATCCGGCTCCAGGTGAACGTTGTCCGGCTTGACGTCGCGATGGATCACCCCGTGCCGGTGGGCGAATTCGAGGCCGTCCGCCACGCCCGCAGTAATGCGCAGCGCCTCGTTGAGCGGCAGCGCGCCCCGCTGGCGGACCACATCGCGCAGCGACTGCCCCTGCAGGAACTCCATCGCGATGAAGTACCGGTTGCCCGCCTGACCGTGTTCATAGATGCGGACAATGTTGCGGTGCTGGAGGCTGGCGGCAGCCCGCGCCTCCCGGGTGAAGCGCTCGATGCGTTCGCGGCGTCCCTCCCCCGTGAGGTTCGCCGGCATCTGCAGCTCCTTGAGTGCCACCCTGCGACCCGAAGCCGGGTCCACCGCCTCATAGACGATGTCGTTGCTCCGGGCCAGTTCCCGCAGGATCTGGTAGCGCCCCAGGGTGTTGCCGGCGACCAAACGGACTCCGTCCTTCCTCTACCGGCCCCAACCGAGCCCGAACAGCCCCCGCCGCCCCGCCTTCTGATCGGTGGGATCTTCGGGAGCGGTTCCGGCAGCAGGGGCCGCGGGAGGCGAGTGGCGCGCCGCCGGGGCTTCTGTGCTCGTAGTTTGGGCGGACTCCATCAGAGGAATCGCACCTGTCTCGTAGGAGTCCCACGGAGCGAGCTCATACACATCGAGCACCAGCGCCGTAATATTGTCTCGTCCGCCGTATTCGTTGGCGCGATCCACCAGCCGCCAGGCCGCGTCGGACGCCGAACCGGCGCCCAACAACTGTGTGATTTCCGCTTCGGGCACCATTCCGCTCAGGCCGTCCGAGCAGAGTAAGAAGCGGTCCCCCAGTTCCAACTCGATCGGCGCGACGTCCGGCTCTACATCCGGACCGCCACCCATCGAGCGCGTAATCACGTTGCGAAACGGCGACTGCTCGGCGTCCACCTCCGACATGTTCCCCGCCCGCACCTGCTCCGCCACCCAGGAATGGTCCTGCGTGAGTTGCTCCAGCCGTCCGGCGCGCAGCCGGTAGCAGCGACTGTCGCCCACCTGAGCAATGTAGAGGCTGTCATCTCGCAGCACAACGGCGGTCAGTGTGGCTCCCATGCCGCTCCGGCCGGCGACGTTGCGCGCCACATCCACCACATGCGCGTTGGCCACGCGGACCGCACGGGTGAGACTCGCCGGGATCGCGCTCGAGGTATCACGAAAGTAGGCCCGGATGAAGTGGTTCAACGCCAATTCGGCAGCCACCTGACCGGCAGTGTGCCCCCCCATTCCGTCCGCGACCGCATACACGCGACCCTTTTGGGCCAGCAGGTGGAGTTCTCCCGGTTCGAAGAAGTCGAACTTGTCCTCGTTGTTCTCTCGCACGCGGCCAAGATCCGTCTTCGCTCCCACGGCGACGCGGGCGTGGAAACGGGGCTGATAGCGCTGCGCCCAGCCCGCCTCCAGATCCTCGGTTTCGAACTCGGCTGTCTTTTCCTGTTCCTCTTGCATCGCCGTCCCTGGTTCTTCCCCTTTACAAAAGGGGCATCCCGACCTCCGGAGTGAGCCTTACCCGCCGCCGGAACTCGGGGGGAGTCGGACCGTCTCAAACGCGGAAGCCGGGTCCTCCCCACGAACAGTCTCGAATGTGGAGAGCATCTCCGTACGCTCGTCGGCCGCTCCGCCCGTCGGCGCGCCGATCCGGTAGGTGAACCGGGTCTTGCCGAGCGTGAAGGCCGTACCTTCCCCCAGCAGCACCGGAGCATTGGGCGCGAGACGCTGCCCGTCCAGGAAACTGCCGTTCGTACTGCCGATGTCCGTCAACTGTGCCGAACCGTCTTCCATGCAAAGTATGTCGGCGTGGCGGCCCGACATGAAGGCATCACTGATCACGATCTGGTTCCCCGAACGTCGGCCCAGGGTGTTTTCCCCGAGGAAGACTGCATGCTCCCGCCCATCCGGACCCACCAGGCACGCGACCGGCGCACCCCGCTCGGCCGGCGACTCCGCGGGCGCCGCCGGCGGAGGCAACTCGAGCGGGCGCTGACCGGACCCCGGCAGGTGTACCGTCAGGCGCACACTCCCGTGCTTCACCACGTCGCCCTCGAAGACTTCCACACGCTCACCCGGACTGACCCGGCGCGCGCCCACCGAGGTGCCGTTGCTGCTGCCCATATCTTCGACCCAGAGCCGGTTGTCCTCGAGGGTCCACTGCGCGTGGCGGCGCGAGACTGTCGGATGCCCTAGCAGCAATTCGCCTCCCTCGCGGCCGACCAGATTGACGCCGGGATTCAGGAGAAACTCCTGGCCCGACTCGCCATCCACCGCCCGGGGGCTGCTGGCTGCATCCGGCAGCGGCTCGACCGCACCAGCGACCGATGAGAACAACAGCCCGCAATCCTGACAATAGGGCTCCTGCGGCGGATTGGGGGTGTTGCAGACCGGACACGCCCGCGCAATGGCCTGCTGCGTGGCGTCGGAATAGGCACTGACACCGGGACCCGGCGTCAGTAGCTGCGTAGCATCGCTCACCGAGTAGCCCGACAGCGGCGCCGGGGATTCAAGCACAGTGCGTTCTTCCACGACGATCTCTCCCTACTTGCGCTTCCCCAGGTCAATGTTCAGCATCGTGCCGATGAGCGTCTTTTCCACATCGCCCGCACCGGTGCGGAGCCCCTGGATGGCCTGGCCTACTTCGGCGGCCTGATCAGACATCCCGGACTGCTGGAGCAGCATCTGAGTGCGCTGAAGATCCGCCATCGCCATTCCCGCCGTCATCTGCTGGGTCTTGAGGCCCATCATGGTGCGCTCAAGGTTACGGGAGGCGCGGGCCAGCTCCAGTTCACGCTGCACCGTTCCGTTCACGCCGCTCGCCACCAACGCCTCATCCGCCGCAAAGTGAAACACGAGGTCCGCTTCGACGCGCTGATTGAAAGCCCCGGTCACACAGTCATCATACAGGAGTTCGACACGCGCCACACGATATGTCCCGGCGGGTCGCCGCGCGAAGGCGAGTTCCACAAGCGTGCGCTGCGAGGCGCCCCGTTCGAGGTCGGGGACCGCAACCTCCACTGTCCGGGACCCAAGCTGGGGTTGTTGCCCGTACACCTGCCGCAGTTCTACCCAGCGTCCCAGAATCAATCGCAGGCGGATGTTGCGCGCTACGAGCGTCAGCAACTGCTCGAGTTCGCCGCGAAAGACCTCGGGGATGAGTTCGGGCCGCGCAATGTAGTGGTAGTTCCCGCCACCGCGTCGTGCCATGCCGACCAGCAACTCTTCGTTGTATTCCGGGCCGAACCCAAGCGCCGTCACCGAAATCCCCCGGCTGCGCTGCTCTGCCGCGCACCCGACGATTGAGGAGTAATCCTTAACACCGGCCGTGGGCTCCCCATCCGTGAGCACGATTACCCGGTTGACGTAGCCCTCCGCGCGAACCGACGCTACCTGCGACGCGCCGGCCGCGAGACCCTCATAGAGATTAGTGGTGTTGCCCGGCTGAATACGATGGATGTGCTCGCGGATGAGCGCTCGATTCAACACCCGCCGGGCGGGCATCACCACATCTACACGCTCTTCGAAGGTCACCACCGAGAGGATGTCGTTCTGATCGAGCAGATCCACCACGTGTCCGCAGGCACGTTTGACGTACTCCAGCGGCTCTCCCTCCATCGAGCCGCTCCGGTCAATCACCAGGCACAAATTCACCGGCGCCCGCCGCCCGGATACCATGCCGGAAGCGTCCACCTGGAGAATGGCGTGCTCGACCGAGTTTCGAAGCGAATGGGCGTACTGGTTCCCCGGAATCGTGACGAGTGCGAGTGCCTGCATAGAGCCCGCCATCGCCGTCCGCCCGGGATCAAACCCGATGCCGGGCGCCGCCGGGGCGCCATAGGGAATCTGTTCCCCGGGACTGATGATGCGTGTGCTTTCCATAGGGCTGATCCTGATCTCTCTTCCCCGCCGCTTCCCGTTTGTGGGCGCTCCGCCACAGCCCCGCTTTGGAGAGGGAGCCTTCCCTATTACTCCCACCCGCGGACCGGAACGGTCTGAACGCGCCCACATCCTCTAAGGGAAGACTAAAGGGCACTGCAAGTTCCGTTGAATGTGCGACTGCGTGGTCCGGTGCTACAGCAGAAGCGTCGAACCTTCACGGGCGCACTCGCTCTGAAGCGTGACTCCGCGCTTCTCCAACCCGGCGCGAAACTCTGTATGGATCGCCTCGACCTGTTCGTCGGAGTGATCCGGATCGTGATGAAACAGCACCGTCCGGCCCGGCATCGCGTGCGCCGCAACGGCCGCCAGTGCGTCACCACAACTGTGGCCCCAGCCGCGCTTCATCTTGTACTCCTGCTGTGAGTACTGGCAGTCGTGCAGAAGCACTGTGGCGCCTTTGGCGAACTCAGCGATCCGTAAGGCTTCGGCATCCAATTCGGGGTCGCAGGTCTCCGGGAGTAATTCGTTGTCCGGCGCGTAGACGACGGAGCGTCCCCCATATTCGATACGGTACGCGAGGGTGGTCCCGGGATGCAGCGTTTCCAGGGTGGACACGGAGACCCCGAGGACATCGTGCGGTTCGGTTTGCTCCTGCAGAGAAACGTAGCGCACCGAGGCACGAAAAGCCTCAATGGACACGGGGAAGTACTTTCCACCCATCGCATTGGCGATGGTCGTGCTCATGGCCGTGTCACGGTCTTCGGGGCCATAGATATGAATCTCATTTCCGGGTACATAGAGCGGCTTGAAGAAGGGGAGACCCTGCGTGTGATCCCAGTGATAATGCGTGAAGAAGAGCGCGATACGGAGCGGGGACTGGGAAATCAGATCATTTCCCAGGATCCGGATGCCCGTCCCTGCGTCGAACACAAAGTGGCGCTGACCGGGCAGCACCAGATCCACGCAGGAGGTATTGCCGCCGTACTTGCCCCACGCGCGTTCGGGCGAGGGAATGGACCCGCGGCAACCCCAAACGGTGAGGCCGAACTGGCGGCCCAGCACATTCGCCACCGTCTTGAGCAGAGCATCGGGAGTGAACGGCTTGACCAGATAGGCCGCCGCGCCCGCGGACAGCGCTGCCCGCTTGTCGGCATCGAAGCTCTTGGCCGAGGCCAGAATCACCGGAATCTCCGCGGTGGTCGGGTCCGCCTGAAGCGCACGGCAGACGTCTATGCCGTTGCGGCCCGGCATCATGATGTCCGAGACCACCACATCCGGCTTGAACTCATCAATGAGCCGCTCGACGTTTTCACCGGAGGCGTTCTCACGGACCTCATAGCCCTGTTCGGTCAGGACGCGACGAATCAGGGTCCGCACGACGTTGCTGTCATCCAGCACCAGGACCCGCTTCCCTACTGGACCACTCCCGGCAGCCATCTTCCTGATCCTCCGCAGGACACGCTCGTCCTATCACTGCCCTGTTATTCGCCCTGGCTCGCAGAATCGCCTTCCCGCACACTGAGATGCCGGACATCGTGCGCTCGCAGGCGGCGATACTGCCGGCTCGGGAGGGACCTTCCGAGTTGCTGTTCCAGAAATGCGGACGCCAGCACTACTGCCGGGAGAGAGATGCCGGTCCGCACGCCCATGTGGTCCAGGAAGTAGACCAGATCCTCGGTGGCCAGATTGCCCGACGCGCCCGGTGCAAATGGGCACCCCCCCAGTCCTCCGGCGGAACTGTCGTAGGTCGCAATTCCCGCTTGCAGCCCGGCAAGCACATTCGCCAGCGCAGTGCCGGACGTATCGTGAAAGTGCAGCGCGAGCGACGTCGTCGGGAGCCCGTCCCCCACGACCTCCAGGAGACGCCAGACGTCGGTGGGAACCGCCACACCCAAAGTGTCGCCGAGCGAAACCTCGTCGGCGCCCATCTCCAGTAGCGCCCCAGCAACATCACGCACCCGATGCGGATCCACTTCTCCGGAAAACGGGCACACAAACGCGGTGGAGACATACCCGCGCACGGTTACGCCCGCCGCCCGGGCGCGCGCCGTCACCTTCCGGATCGTCTCGAGCGAGGTACGGACATCCATCCCCAGATTGCGCTCTGCAAACGCGTCGGCAGCGGCGGTGAACACAGCAATGCGGCGCGCGCCGGCAGCCAGTGCTCGCTCCAGGCCCCGTTCATTCGGGACCAACACGGTCCAGATCGGCGCTTCAAGCGCCGAGAGCGCGGCCACGACCTCGGCGGCATCCGCAAGCTGTGGAACCCGAACGGGATGTACGAAAGAAGTCGCCTCCACTTCTGCAAAGCCGGCTTCCGCCAGCTTCCGAAGGAAGGCGACCTTGATCGCAGTCGGCATCAGTACCGACTCATTTTGCAGACCGTCCCGCGCGCCCACCTCCACGATACGTACAGCGCGTGGCCATCCGGACTGAAACTCAACCGACTGTGCGGCACCCGCCCGCCCGCCCGGCGAACTACGACAGCCGGGTCCGGGATCCGGAAGACGGGCCATCGCCAGCACTTCCGGCCGCTACAGTTTTTCGGAAATGGACTGCGCCTGGGCCACATCCACACGGATCCCAGGCCCCATCGTCGAGGCGACCGTAATCCCCTTGAGGTAACGACCTTTCGCGGCAGCCGGACGCGCTTTCAGCAGCGCATTGAGCAGGATGACAAAGTTCTCGACCAGTTGCTCGGTGGTGAAACTGGCCTTGCCGATGGGAGCCTGCACGATCCCGGCGCGTTCGACCCGGTATTCGACCCGGGAGGCGGTCTTGATCTCGCGCACCACGCGGCCGATGTCGTTCGTCACAGTACCGGCGCGCGGGCTGGGCATACGAGGCCCGAGGGTGCGCCCCAGCGCGCGTCCGACGAGCTGCATCATGTCCGGGGTGGCCAGCAGCACATCGAATTCCCGCCAGCCCTGCTGGATCCGCGTGATGAGGTCCGCTTCGCCCACGACATCCGCGCCGGCGTCCTCCGCCTCCTGCGCCTTCTCGCCCTTGGCGAACACTGCGACGCGCCGCACCTTGCCGGTGCCGTGCGGAAGATTCGTGTTGCCGCGCACCATCTGGTCACCGTGACGCGGGTCCACGCCGAGACGGATCGCGACATCCACCGTCTCGGCAAACTTCGTGGTCGCGGTCTTCTTTACCAGTTCGATGGCCTCGGCCACGTTGTGCTCGGCGCGCAGGTCAAGTCCCTGCACTGTCTCCAGGTAGCGTTTTCCACGCTGTGCCATGTTGGTCTCCTGTGGTACGTTACGGAGCGCCCGAAGGCGTTCCTCCCACGTCGGGCTCAGGGTACGGCGCCCCGAACAAATCAGCCTCGAATTTCGATACCCATACTGCGGGCGGTGCCTGCGATGACTCTCTTCGCAGCTTCCAGATCATTCGCATTCAGGTCCGGCATCTTCATCTGCGCGATCTCGGCGAGTTGGGCATCCGTGACGCTGCCCGCCTTTTGCCGGATGTTGGTGCCTGACCCTTTCGGCACCCCTGCGGCCTTCTTCAGCAATTCCGAAGCCGGAGGCGTCTTCAGGGCAAATGTGAAGCTGCGGTCCTCAAAGATGGTGATCTCGACCGGGATGACGGTCCCCACCTGCGCCGCTGTGCGCTCATTGTACCCCTTGACGAACTCCATAATGTTGATGCCGTACTGACCGAGGGCCGGCCCGACCGGGGGGGCGGGGGTGGCCTTGCCGGCGGGGCACTGGAGTTTCACCACCGCCATTACCTTCTTCGCCATGCGTTTCTCCTGAACCGTGCGGTACCGAGCGCCACTAGATCCGCTCGATCTGATTGAAATCCAGCTCGACCGGGGTGTCCCGGCCGAATATCGAGATCAGGACCTTTACCTTCTGCTTGTCCTCGTTGGTTTCTTCGATCGCCCCGTTGAAGTCGGCGAACGGGCCGGACGTGACGCGGATCACGTCGCCCTTGACCCAGGCCGGGCGCGTCTTCATGGCGCCCTCACCCGAAATCGCGGAGAGAATACTCTCGATCTCGTGGTTCTGGAGGGGCACCGGCTGATTGCCGGAACTCACGAATCCCGTGACGCCGATCGTATTTTTTACCAGGTACCAGGTCTGATCATCCAGGTCCATCTCAATGAGCACGTAGCCCGGAAAGACCTTGCGTTTGATGACCGACTTTCTGCCGTTCCGGTTGCGCGTCTCTTCTTCGACCGGTACGAGGATGCGGCCGATGCGATCCTGGAGGCGTAGCGACGCCGCACGCCGTTCGATATTGGTCTTGACCTTATTCTCGTGCCCGGAATAGGTGTGAACGGCGTACCAAGCTTTAGCCATGCGCTATCCCCCGCTTCTGTTGCCTTCTCGCGCCCGATGTGTGACGCGTCCCACCGGAGTCGCTCAGCGTTCTGCCCCGATCAGTCGCAGCAGGCCCTTGAAAACGAGCCCGAGCAACGTGTCGCAGACAGCTACGCTCACACCGATTGCGACCAGCAAGCCGAGCACCACCTGAGTCTGGGCAATGAGTTCCGGCTTGCCGGGCCAATGCGCCTTCTTCAGTTCGATCATGACTTCGCCCAGGTACTTGCGCACACGGCGCACCACCGGCGATCCGCTCACCCCGGGAGCTGTTCCCGCCGGGCGACCCGCATTCGACGGGCGCACCCGGGCTTCCCGGGGCGGTTTGGCCGTCGCCACAGCTTTGTCGGTGGCCATTCTCGTTCCTCTTCCGCGTCCTGAAGTCGGCAGGGCGGCCCCGGCCCGGCGCCCCGGGCAGACTGCTCGCATCCTGCAGCACACGCTGCTGCCCTCGCCTGCCGGGCGACGCGAGAACTCCGGCAACTCCCAGACAGGGGTTACCGGACCATTCTTGCGGTCCAATGCAAGTGAGTCAAATAATTACAGAGGAGAAGCACCCGCTCCTCCTCCGCTTCAGCGATTATACCAGCCGGGTGCGCTCCCGTCAATCCAGAAGAAGCAGCGGGATGCACGTCACATTGGTAGGAGGACGGAGAGCAAGTCGGATAGGCTTGGGTTGAGAATCGTCCTGCTTCGGAGTTCCTGATGCCGACACCGGAAACCCCGCAGGTGCGCCAAGCCGCCGACCTGCTCTGCTCTCTGTT
>SXGS01721819.1_pt1 | contig 19536 bp, 21 predicted proteins | sample 3174681 | NCBI WGS metagenome assembly SXGS01 (sample SAMN11356861, study PRJNA531348) | freshwater metagenome | isolation source: freshwater sample F1-80 | place: China: Fuxian Lake, Yuxi | collected 2017-12-25 | reverse complement strand
GAGCCTCGCCCTCCCGGTGCCGGTGACCAAGTTATGATGGACGCCAAACTTAATGACTGGCATTCCGACTTCGCTTTACGATCGACTTGGCGGTGTTTACAACATTGCCGCGGTGGTCGATGACTTCATCGACCGCATTATGGCGAATCCGGCCTTGAATTCGAACCCCAAAGTCGACGAGGCTCACCATCGAGTCTCCAAGCCGGATTTAAGTATTTGGTAACTGAGATGGTATGATGGGCGGCAGGTGGTCCGCAGAAATACACGGGAAGAACCATGCGGGCTTCACACGAGCATCTAGGAATCAACGAGCAGGAGTGGCAAGTATTCCTTAAAGATCTGCATGCATCGTTGGACAAGTTTGCGGTTCCAAACGCTGAGCAGCAGGAACTGCTAGCCATTGTCGAAAGTACCAAGGGCGAAATTGTCTTGAGTTAGACCGCTAGTGATTATTGGAACTGTACAGCATACACATCTGCGTTGGTCAGAAGAAAGCGCAGCGTGACAGTTCCACCGCTGAAGTTCGGCTGCTGCTTCCACGCTACTTTGCCATCCACTGCATCGCCAGTCAACGGTTCGGACGTGCCAATCAACGCTCCGGTGCCATCCAATGCTTCAATTGTCAGGCTGCCACCATCCCGAACCACATAGTTCAGTTGCAGCTTTGCTCCGTCGGTCTTCAGCGGTTTCGTAGTTACCGTGCCGCCCTGGCGACCGCCGCGCAAAGCCACAAAACCATCCGTGCGATATGTGAATAGCCGCACGCGTCCCGGAGTACTTTCGTAATAGTTCTCTGTGCCGTAGACGGCAATCGTATGCGGACGACCGGGCAGCGGAAACATGCCCCAGGCCATGTAGTTGCTGCGGTTATGATTGCGGTCTTTGGGAGCTGTTCGAGGAATCACGGGGTCCGCAGAGCGATGAAAATGCACTCCGTCACGACTGGTCATCAGTACCGGTTCGACTTGCTGAGACTGCGGTTCAAAGCGAGTCGGGAAGCCGACAAACAGGTGCGGTGCCCGAAAGTATTTCTGAACTGCGTTGGTATACAAATGCTCGGTTGGAGTTCCATTAGTGTACGTCAGATCAGCTTCGTTCTCCCACTTCAGAAAATCTTTAGATGTTGCCGTGCGGATGGCACGCACGCCGTTGCCAAAATAACGCCAATATGCTCGATATTCTTTCCGATCTTCATCCCAAAATGCCAGATTCTGACTGTCAAAAGCGCCGTTGGTGATGATTGGCTTTTCAGCCACCTGAGTCCAGCGTATGCAGTCCGGCGAATAGAACGGCGCAAGTCCGCGGCCGACGCCACCCAAGGCCTTGTATCGAGCCTCCGGCTTTGCATCTGGATTGTGATCGCGAAAGGCAAAAAAGTTGTGTGTGCCAGGCCCCAGCCAGATGATGTTGTTAGCCTTTGATCCCTGCCATTCCATCAGTTGCAGTTTGGGCTTGACCCAAAGAATACCGTCGGCGCTTTCGGCGTAACAAGTGACTTCGCGATGAACGGCTTTTTTCGCTTCATCGTGCTGCCAACCGCGGTAGACCATGCGGTACCTGTCGCCGTCCTGAAAGAACGAATAATAGCCGCTGGTGTTACCCTCCCACGATTCTTCGGTTTCAAACACCACGTCCTGAGCTTTAGGAAGGACCAAGTGCTGATTTGCGTCCCCTTGGATATCTGCAATCAAGAAGTCATCAACAAACAATTCCAGGCGCCGGCCAACATCAATCGCGTCAGCGCCGGAGACTGCCAGCGGAAACGACAGCAAACTTAGGACAACGAACACTGCGATGGAAGAGCGGAATGGGGTGAGCATCGCTTGACTTTCGAAGTGGTGAGAAACAACCAGGAGTGCAGCATGTGCAGTGGGCTCCTTAATGTTAACCCACTCATTCTATCCAAGAGCTGCGTTTCGTGTAACCAACGCCAGACACAATATGGCCAGAAGGTACCGACACGGCGTCCGGAGTTATGCATACAACTCTCGCGTTCGCTTGAGTAAGCGAACTAGCAAAGGTCGAGAGTTGCATCATGCAGTGGCTACATCCGAGGCTCTTGATGAATATCAATACTAACGGACCACGCGGAACTTCAAGGCTTGCCGTCTTCCCGTTGGCGCGCAGTAGCGACGATAACGGCTTGGTCGCATCGAGACGCTTGATTGGCATAGCCCCGTGGAGATCGTTGGGTTTTCCTTTGCCGTCCAGTCCGAAAGCGGTTGAATATCTTTTCGAGCGCATCATGCAGGTCCAAACCATATTGAATACGAAATCGATTGCATCCGGCCAAAGCGAGGCGGAGGCTTCGCCGCGATTGCAGTTAGCGGCCAAGGCGAGACAAAAAGACAACAAAGTGGAATTCGCGCACGTGGTGCACCGCGCGCTGATCGCTTTGCGATTGTCAAAATCCCCGAACGCGGCAAATCTACTTGAACAAATCCATGCGCAACATCCTGCCGAATAAGTCCGCAAACTCGTGCAGCGATAGTCCAGAGAAAGACGGCGTGCCACCCTACGCCGTGAACCTTCCAAACGCTGAGCAGCAGGAACTGCTAGCCATTGTCGAAAGTACCAAGGGCGATATTGTCTTGAGTTATATCATTGAGACAGGAAAAGAAAAATCCTCTCCTATTCCTGTCGTCAATATTCCTGTCTCTCTGCAAACGCTGGTCTCTCTGCAAACGCTGGTTCGCTCCACGAACCAACGATTGAACACGGAGCGATCCACGACAACGCCCGGATGCACCACAATTCTGACCGAGAATCTTAAAACGATGCTCAAGGAAGTTGGACCGGCTGACCGTCGGCTATCCCGGAAAGTCCGACAAGCACCGGGAAGTCAACCGTCTGCGCCACGAAGTGAACCGATCCGTCCCCCAGGGTGAACTGGGCTCCACCCGTATGCAGACTTCCAACCGGGCACCACCAACTTCGCGCACGCCCAACCTGTGGAGTATAGGGTGGGCTTGTCCACGTGGGATGAACCCATGGTTGGTGCCAGACATTGATGCCGCCACGGAGTGTGTTGTCCCCGTAGGCGGGATCACCGCCATTCATCACGTGGCCGCGATACGCCCAAGCGACCCCGGCGCCGTTTGCCACAAGTTGAGTGATTTCGGACACGGCAAACACATTCGATGTACCATCACTGATGTCCCCGAATTTGCAATTGCTCTCCCAGCCGAACATTCTCTCCGTTCCGCGACCACTGTTCTCCCGCCATGACCACATGCTCCACATGTTAGCCGCGTCAGTACAGAAATCATAATTGGTTTTTGAGGCGGCAATGCCGGTCGCTGGGCCGTAATGATAACCGGTCAGCTTCGATTGATTTCCCGCGCTGTCAGACGGACACAGGTAGACAGACAAGGCGATCTCAGACAGTTTTGCATTGCCGTTGGTGAGGGGATTGCCAACTAACGTACCGCGTACCGATCCCGCTGGATCGCCGAGGTGTGCCGTAAAGGACTCGCTATGATTAAATTGGTTGTACAGTGGTTGTTGTTCTAAAAAAGGTAGAATCGACACCAGCCCGTTCGACCCCTTCGCTTGACCATTGACAGGTGTTCGGCCGCCGCTGGCATTTTGATTGGCACCGCGGCCCGCGGCTGGAAACTTCTTGTAGGTGCTCTCGTAGTTGTGCAGTGCCAGCCCAATCTGCTTGAGATTGTTCGAACACTGCATCCGACGAGCCGCTTCACGCGCCGCCTGGACGGCTGGTAGAAGCAATCCAACTAGAACCCCAATAATTGCAATCACAACCAGCAGTTCCACCAACGTAAATCCAAATACCGCTCTCAGACGCTTCATGGTAATACTCCAATTTGTAGACTGCGGCAAAGTCAAGGACACCAAACGGTAATATACACGTTGGCGTGGCGGGAGCAATGTTTCTGACCAAGTTTTCTAGGAATAACCATTCGAGTGAAAGTCTATCCGAAAAAGGTAACAGGCTCTCTGGAAGCGGCTGGACTTCGTTGGGAGTTTGTGATTGATAGCTTCGATCCCAAGGGCGGTCACGAGGAGATATACTACGAGAACGCCGAGCAACGCAAGGTGACGCGACCCGTCGTCTGCCGGGGCGGAAACTACTTCGATGTGCCCGGCAACGCGCGCTGCACCGTCCGGCTGGGAATCCGCGGCGTGACCTACTCCGACTCGTGCGACGGCTTCGGCATGACTCAATAAGGGGTCAGGTACCGTTGTGCAAAGCACCCGAAGGGCCGTTCCGGCAACGGTACCTGACCCGTACCTGACCCCTTTTTGAACCATGCAGGACATCCAAACCAGAAAGGCTCCACGGCATGAAACCCACCCTCATTCTCCTCACCTCTCTCCTCGCTCTGTTCCTGCCTTTCACTGCATTCGCGCAGTCGCTGCCCGGCACACAACCCTTGGCTTCGAATCCCGACTTCTCGGCCGAGATGGTGGCGGGGATCGACAAAATGGCGCTGAAGCTCATCGAGCAGTCGAAAGCCACGCGCAAGCCGACGCGGGAGAAACTCAGAGCCGCTCTCGGCATGGTGGACGAACGCCTGCCCGTGAAGACACTCGAACTCGTGGGCGACACCGCCGCGCCCGCCCTGCTGCACGAGACGAAGCAAAGCCGCGTGTTCCGCGTGCGCTGGCCCGTCTTCGATGGCGTGCACGGCGAGGGAATCCTTATCCAGCCGAATGCCAAACCGCTCGCCCGGCTGGTGCTGCTGCCAGATGCGGACGATGCGCCGGAGAAGCTCGTCGACTCGCGCTGGCTGGCCGCGGGCTGCGAGGTGGTCATCCCCGCGCTGGTCAACCGCAGCACGCGTTTCAGCAAGACCGACAGCCTCGGCCTAAGCACTAACGTGCCGCACCGAGAGTGGATTTACCGCCAGAGTTTCCTACTGGGTCGCCACCTCATCGGTTACGAGGTGCAGAAGGCGCTGGCCGTGGTGGATTGGTTCAAGGCACAGCCGGAGCAGGTGCCGGTGATCGTGGCCGGACTGGGCGAGGGCGGGATGCTCGCACTGCACGCCGCGGCCCTGGATGAACGCATCGACGGCGTGTATTCCGCAGGCCACTTCGCACCGCGCGAGGGAGTTTGGCAAGAGCCGCTCGAGCGTAATGTCTTCGGCCTGCTTCGTGATTTCGGCGATGCGGAAATCGCTAGCCTCATCGCGCCGCGTCCACTCGTGTTGCAGCATGCCCGCTATCCCGAGCACACGGTTTCGATGACCGGCGGCCAAGGGAAGCGAACCATCGCCGCTCCCGGACGGCTCACCGCACCGGAGCGTTCCGCGTTTGATGCCGAGGTGGCGCGCGCCCGCGCTCTCGCGCCGCATGGTCGTGTGCTCGCCCTCGGAGCGGAGGGTTCGGACGAGAGCATTGTGCGCCATCTCCTGCCCGCCCCTGCGGCGGATGGCGTGATGGCCGCATTGCGCACGAAACCCAGTGCTCCGTCACTGGCTGTAGACGAGACCCGCGAGGAGCGAACCGTCCGGGAACTCGGGCACTTCACGCAGCGGCTGATCGTGACCTGCGAGGCGGAGCGCCAGGCGCGCTTTTGGGATAAGGTACCGCTCAAGCCGCTTGCCGCCTTCGAGGCGCACATCGCCAAGGAGCGCGACCGATTCTGGAACGAGGTCATCGGCCGATTGCCGGACCCGGACCAGCCCGTGAACGCGAAGAGCCGCCTCGTGCGCGAGACGGAGAAGGTCACCATCCATGAAGTCACGCTCGATGTCTGGGAGGATGTGTTTGCCTGGGGCTGGCTGTGCCTGCCGAAGGACATCAAGCCGGGCGAGCGCCGGCCCGTGGTCGTCTGCCAGCACGGGCTCGAAGGCCTGCCGGAGGACACGATCACCCAGGACCAATCCAACCGCGCATGGGGCGCTTACAAATCCTTCGCACTCCGATTGGCGGAAGAGGGCTTCATCACGTTTGCCCCGCACAACTTCTATCGCGGCCAGGACGCCTTCCGCACGATCCAGCGGAAACTCAACCCGCTCGGCCTCACGCTTTACAGCGTCATCAACGGCCAGCATCAGCGCATCCTAGAGTGGCTCAAAGCGCAGCCCTTCACGCAAGCGGACAAGATCGCCTTTTACGGCCTCAGCTACGGTGGGAAATCGGCCATGCGCATCCCCGCCGTGCTCACCGACTACTGCCTAAGTATCTGCAGCGGCGACTTCGACGAGTGGGTGCGCTACTGCGTGAGCACCGAGCTGCCCATTCCAGGTTACATGCACGCCGGAGAGTACGAGATCTGGGAATGGAATCTGGGCCGCACCTTCAATTACGGAGAGATGTCCGCCCTCATCGCCCCGCGCCCCTTCATGGTCGAGCGCGGCCACGACGACGGCTGCGGCACCGACGAAATGGTGAACTATGAATACGCCAAGGTCCGCCGCCTCTACGCCAAGCTTGGCCTCGCCGATCGCACCACCATCGAGCACTTTGACGGCCCCCACACCATCCACGGCGTGGGCACATTCGAGTTCCTTCGCAGCCAACTCCTCCCTTCGTCCACAACTCGCTAGAGCCATCATGAAACACACCATCTCGCTCCTCCACCCTGCTGCTCGCGCCACTGTACTCAAACGTCCTTTGGGGAGGGGAGCACTGAAACCGCGAAGATTTCCGCAAGTTCCTACAGTCTGCGTTCGATCCACTCCTTGCGATCACCTGTACTCGAATCCACCCCTTCGCCAAACAGAAAGCGGGGGCCGATATCGCAATCTGTGCGCGGCATGGTGACGAACTGAAACAGGCAGCGGCGGAAATTGGCGCGGGGCTCAACCGGCGAGTCGAATCCTGCGTGGTAGACATGAGCCAGCGCGGCGAGCCGCGGCGGCTGGCCGATTGGGCAATTAAGTCGCTAGGCAAGGTCGATATCCTGATCAACAACGCGGGCAGCAACCAACCGCAAAATTTGGTGGACATTACCGACGAGTCGTGGGATCGGATAATCGAGTTGAATCTGACAAGCTGCATGGCACTTGGACGAGCCGTCGCACCCGGCATGATCGCTCAGCATTGGGGCCGTATCATCCACCTGTCGTCGGTCATGGCATTGGCCTCGAACCCAGGTCGGGGTTGCTATTCGGCTACCAAGGCGGCCTTGATCGGAATGACCCGCGCTCACGCGTTGGAACTCGGCCAGCATGGAATCACCGTGAAGTGTCTGGCTCCCGGGCCGATCGCCACGGACTTGCCGATGAGTATTCTGAGCGACGCACAAAAAAAGAAATTCGCCGAACTGACCGCCGTGAAACGCTGGGGCGATGTGCGCGACATAGTCGGTCCGATGCTGATGCTGGCCAGCGATGCGGGGGCCTTTGTCACCGGGACCGTGATTGTGGCTGACGGCGGAATGTTGTGCCGGACGTTTGATTAGCAGCCTGTATAGCTTTCAGCAAAACTTGCCTTTCCATTCGCATGTGCTCGGAGGCCGACCGTTGGGAGTCGACGGATCGGTGGAGTGGGCTGTTCTTTGTGACTCCTGTTGTGACTATTTCTCGGTTCCGCGCAAATGTCTTTCGAGAAATGCATAGGCTTGCCGCCGAGCGACGTTCGGAAACGAGTGGGGCGCTTCGGGGTAGAGGGCTTGGAGGGCGGAACCGGCTTGATGCAATTGGTAGATCGGTCTTGCCGCCTCCATCACGTCGCGAACGCCCGATACGTCGAAGTCATTGTCGCCAGTGGCGGCGATCGCCAGGAACGGACGCGGGGCAAGCGCGGCGATCAATTCGTGAAAGTCGAATGGGAGTTTTTCAGGATCGTTGCCAAAGGCGCTCGCGATCAGAGGCATATAGCGCGGGCCGGTCCAGCTTGGGAGGTCGTCCTTGCGAAGGTTGGTGAAGCCACAACTCGATACGATCGCTTTGATGCGCGGCTCGAAAACAGATGTGAAGATCGCGTTGTGGCCGCCGAGCGAATGACCAATGCAACCGATCCGATTGGGATCGACTTCCGCAAGCGATTGCAACGCGTCGACGCAGCGCATGTTATCCCAGACCGCCGTCATCGAACCGCTCAGATAGCCGCGCTCGGGTTCGAAGTCGAATGAGTATTCACCAAACGACGGGTAATCGGGGGCAAGTGTGATGAAGCCTCGTTCGGCCAACTCCAGCGCGTACTTCATCGTCGGGTCGCCGCGCACGCCAGCCGGCTCTTCCTTGCCGACGTCAGTTGTCTGCTGGAGGCAGAGCACGGCGGGACGCCTTGGCGCATCCGATTGACTGGCCACTGGCAGGAGCAGATAGGCCGGAACGCTGTGGTTCTCGTCGGAACGAAGGACAACTTTCCGCCTCACAAGCGGACGCGAAACGTTTGGCGGGTCGAGCCGCACCTCTTCGAGCACTTTCAGTTCGAGTGGCACGCGGCGTAGCGGACTCGGTACCGAACCCATCACCAGTTGCAAGTTCTCGACGATGTCCTGCCGCCGCTTCTGCCAGTCGCTTGGCGTCCGCACTTCATGCCGCTCACCGTTTCGATCGAGCCAGTAAAGCAGGTCGTGGTGATTGCGATAGGAAACTGGCGGAAGTGCCTTTTCGAAGCGGCCCACGGGATATCCTGCGGAGTAGTCGATGACGAAATGGCCGTTGGTCGTGCGGTAACGTACGGCCTCTCGCAGGTCGAAGTCACAAAGACCGGCGCGCCGCCTCGCGTCGCTCCCATCCACCGCCAGAAACTTTCCAGCCACCGTCAGGACGATTTGCGTGCGGTTGCCTAGCGAGTGCCCCGCAGTGGTAAAGACCTTGCCATCGAGGTCAGCTTTCGCAACCCACTTCGCTTCGACGTCGAGCCCTGCTTTCATCCCGGGCATTCCTTGACCAGCGTTCTTCATGAACTCGACCATTTCCACTGCGTCGGCATACGGGCAAGTCGTATCCTCGACCCCGTGAACCACGACGATCTTGCTGGTTGCGCCGACTCGCTTCATCTCAGCCAGATGACCTGGATGTCCGACGAACCTCAACTCCTGCTCGTCAAGCGTCAGGTGATTCTTGCTCGACGCATCGCGGCTCCAGCGGGCATCGAGATTGCTGCCTCCGGGCAAATTGAAGGCGATATCGTCAGTCAGCTTTTTCATGCCACAAATGTCGATGACGCCCGCGAACGTGCGCGGCGCGAGCTTATTCGCCATCAGAGCAACGTTGCCTCCCCCAGAGCCGCCTGTGCAGAACAATCGTCCATCGTCATACGGCTTGCCACGCGACTTCAACTCCTCGCGCACGAGCCATAGCCCACGTAGGGCATCCAACGCTTGCAGGTACCCGAAGTCATATGGTTCGGGACCATCGATCGCGTCGGCCTTGCCGCTCTGCAGATAGTTGACGCAGACGGCAACAACGTCGAGCGTCCGAGCCAACTCGCGCGGATCAGCCGTGCCAGCACAATCGGTTCCGCCCCAGTTGTGCAGCGTCAACATGACGCCGGTTTGCTCAGTCACCTGCTCCAACGAACCGCCTGGATAATGGACGAGCACGCGCACCTTGCGCGGTCCCGGCCTTTGCGGCCACTCCTGCGCAGGAATCTCGACTGCGCCATCTTTCTCGGGCAACTTCGGCCAGTCTTGAGCCGAGGCTGGAATCGATAAGCAACAGCCCATCAACGCAATACTACACGTAGCCCATTTCATAGTGATGTCTCGCATGACTCAGCCCTCATGACTTGATAACCTCATCCCATGTCCGATCGGTGTTGGAACATTCAACAGGAGTTCTGTACAGCCAAGTGTGTTGTGAGCGATGAACGCCAATCGCAAAGCCGAGATTCCATGCGCGCCGTCGAATGCATTGGCGTCAGGCACGATCACTGGACCAGTATCGACCTGATAGAACATTTCTCGTTCACTGACATTGACTACTTTTACTGGATACTCGACCAGCACGCGAGCACCGTCAGAGGTCGCGAATTCTGTCTGCGAGACAAGCGGTCGATTGTCGAGCACTGCGGCGACAATTTCCTCGGTCGTCGCCAGGAGCTGGCCCGTTGACTCGCGCCGATCGATGCGTAGATCCGTGAACACTTCCGCCCATTTTCCGGTTTGACGCTCGGGCTGTTCGCCCAGTGTAGGTGGACTGAGCATGACGCCCTTGTTGTTACGATCCCAACTTTTGATAACTAAGAACTCATCGCTCGAAGCAACCAGACACATATCGGCGGCTGGATCGTGCCAAGTGTTTTCCCGTACGTGTACCTGTTCCGCTTGGCATGCGGCGCCCAGCACATAGTCCACCGCTCGCGCGGCCGATCCGTCACCGTGAGTAACCTGGCATCGACACTCGATAGGAAACCTCGCATTATTCAGAGTGAATGGCGGAGGCTGACTGACCGTCCTAGGTTGAGTCTGCTTCATATCGATCCGGATTCGCAAGAACGACTGGGTGAAATCGGTTACATGCATGATTCTTGGCGTAATACTCCATCAGTACTTCGGAAAGATGTTCGGGTAGCAGAGCAAATAAGACAATTCGGAGGGTCTAGCAGAGTGCGTCGGCTATAGTCTGAGCATCAGGTTTGACGAATCGTCGCGGACCAGCGGAGCCAGACTCTCGGCTTCCGCCAGCGATTCCGAGACCGGCTTTTCAAGCAGCACTTTCTTTCCGGCTTTGAGCAACTTCGTCGCAACACGCACATGCTCGCTCGTTGAACAGGCGACAACCCACGCTTCCGCTCCCGACTGGGCAATCGCTCGATCGAGGTCCAGCCAGCCACGCATATCTGGCAACTCAGTCTTCAGCTTGTCGAGACTTGCCTGCCGCCGCGCGACGACTCCCACGAGTTCGGCCTCTACCAAGCCAGCCAGCGTCAACGCATGCAGCCGACCAAAACGGCCGAGGCCGATGACCCCCAGTTTTACTGGCTGAAACATGGAAGATTTTTCCAGTGATGCAAAATAAATGGTACTTGACACGAAATGGCACTGTAGCAGATTTTGTCGATAACTGCATGGACTCCTTCGCTGTGTACCTGAGCGTCAGCGGCTTACTGGTGCGAAAGGCGAACTCATTTTTCGCCCGATGCTGGGTTTATGAACCATGCGACGATTGAGTATGGAGATCTAGCGACCGCGTGTTAGACTATTTGGCGGATACTAATGACTTGCCGATGGATCGCATCAGAGGACCAATCAATGCTAATGATCGCTGGTGCTGAATCAAACAAGGCGACGAACATGGCGAGATTCGTTGCCGGTTGGTTGCTATGTTCGGCGATCGCTCTATTTTCACAGTGTGCCTGGGCACAGGAGCACGGACCGACTTTGCAAGTGCGGATCGACGAACTCGTTGCCAAGCGATTGACTGAATTGCGGATCGTTCCGGCAAATATCAGTAGCGATGCGGAGTTCGTGCGGCGTCTGTATCTCGATTTGACTGGCATTATTCCTACAGGCGAGCAAGCCCGCAAGTTTCTGGATGACTCGACCGCGGACAAACGTCAAAAGTTGATTGACCAGTTGCTGGCTAGTCCTGAGTACGCAATTCACATGGCTCGCGTATTCGATGTCATGATGATCGAACGACGCATTCCAACGATTAAGTCGTACGACGTGCCCGATGGGCAATGGCGGGAATACCTGACTGCCGCGTTCGAGGAGAACAGGCCGTGGGATCGCATGGTGGGTGACATTCTTGGGAGCGATGGCGGCGACCAAGCGAACGCCGCGGGGGTCAAGTTCTATCTCGTGCGCGATGTCGCGCCGCATCAAATTGCGCGCGATGTTGGGCGACTGTTTCTGGGAGTGGATTTACAATGCGCCCAGTGTCACGACGACCCGCGCATCGAGCCGTATCGGCAGGCTGACTACTTCGGCATCTATGCTTTTCTTCAACGTGTGACGTCATTTCGTGACAACGAGAAAAAAATGTCGCTGGTCGGCGAGACCGCTGTCGGCAAAACGACGTTCGTGTCCGTCTTTACTACCGAGAACGGCGAGACGAACCCGCGTCTCCCCGGCGGCGAAATGGTCCCTGATCCCGAAGTGGAGAAGGACAAGGAATATATCGTAAAACCTGGCCCGAAAGATCGCGGAGTGCCAGTCTACAGCCGCCGCATGAAGCTGGCCGAACTTTTGCCCCGTGCCGAAACACGGGGATTCTCGAGAAATATCGTCAATCGACTCTGGGCACTGTTGATGGGGCGCGGGCTTGTGCATCCGCTGGATCTGCATCACGCGCTCAACCCGCCATCTCATCCCGAGCTGCTCGAGCTGCTCGAACGATGGTTCGTCGAACACAAACAAGACGTCAGGGCACTGCTGCGCGAGATGATGCTCAGCCAGACGTATCAACGATCGAGCTTACGTGGGATTGCCCTCCAAGCTGTCGAATCTGATCCAGGGCCTGACAAACTGGAGGTCCATCCCGCGTCAACATTTGCCGTTGCACCACTACGAGCCTTGACGCCAGAGCAGTTCAGTTGGTCCGTGTTGCAGGCGACCGGCCGCATTGAGCATCAGCTCAATCAGCGTGCCGCGACTGCTCAGACCGAGGACTCAAATTTCGATGATGCGTTACCTGTATGGAAAGTCCGTTTGAAACAGCTTGAGCCGCTTGATCGCCAAGCGCGGTCGATGGCTGCGGTTTTCGCTGGATTGCCTGGTCAGCCCGACGGAGATTTTCAGCCGGTTGTCGATCAGGCTCTACATCTGCTCAACAACCCGACGATGCTGACACTGATTCGCGACGAACCCAGCACATTGCTTAAGCGACTGACAACGATCTCCGATGCCGAACCGTTGGCTGAAGAGATGTACCTGAGCATCTTGAGCCGCCGTGCTTTCGCCGAGGAGATCGACCAAATCCGCGAAGCGCTCGAATCGAATAATTCTCCTGATGAACGCGGCGAGGCGCTAACGGCTTTGATCTGGGGATTGCTTTTGTCATCCGAGTTTCGGTTGAATCACTGAGGTGGAGTAGATTACGCATGTTGAACGCCACGCAACTCACGCTCTCACGTCGCAAATTGCTGGCCAGTGCGGCCGGAGCAATGGTCAGCAGCACGTTCACGACCGAGGTGCGAGCCGACTCGGCCAACACTCCGCGAAAGCAACTTTTGTTGCTCTTCCTGTCTGGAGGAATGAGCCAGTTTGAATCGTGGGATCCCAAGCCCGGTGCGAAGACCGGCGGGCCATTTCGCGCGATCTCGACTTCGATTCCTGGTGTGCGGATCGGCGAATTGTTGCCTCACTGTGCCAACAATTTGCACCGGTTGACCGTCGTCCGCAGCGTAAACTCCGGCATCGCCGATCATTTCCAAGGACACTACGCGCTGCAATCGGGGCGAATCGCGGCAGGCTATCCTGTGCTTGGATCGGCGGTCGCAAAGCTGCTCGAACGGCCTGACGATGTACTGCCCGGCTACGTCTCGATCCGCCGCGACGGAGCGAAGGCGTACACCGATGTAGGCGACGCCGGGTTCCTAGGCGCAAAGTACGAAGGGGTGCGGATTGTCAACAACCAACCCCCTGCCAATCTGGTCCAACCGCCAGCCGTCACACACGCGCTGGCCGACACCGTGGACCGAATCCGAGCGTCATCGGACGATCGTTTCCGGCGTGGTCGCGACGAGGTGCCAATCCAGTCCTACGGCACGACCTTCCATCAAGCCAAAGCGTTGATGCAGCGGCGCGAGATCTTCGACCTGTCGAAGGAATCGCCCGCGGATCACGAGCGGTATGGCAAGCACGAGTTCGGCCAACACTGCTTGCTCGCGCGGCGATTGCTGCAATCTGGGGTTACCTGCGTAAAGGTGACGCACTTCGATTGGGACGCTCACCAAGACAATTTCTATTGGCATCAAATCCGCTGTGCCGAATTCGATCGAACATTGGTAATGCTACTGGACGACCTCTCGCAGCGCGGCTTGTTGGAGCACACGTTGGTGGTGATTACTGGCGAGATGGGCCGCACTCCGCAGATCAATAAACTCGGCGGACGCGATCATTGGGGCCGAGCTTGGAGCATGGCGATGGCTGGCTGCGGTGTGAAGCCGGGAGTGGTCTACGGCTCGACCAACGACACAGGCACTGAAGTAAAAGACAACACCGTCAAACTTGGCGATTTGTTTCACACGTATATGCAAGCTTTGGGTATCGACTCGAAGTTGAAGTACAACATCGGTGGTCAATCGATCCCCGTCGCCGACCCTGCCGCGAATCCGATCGAGTCACTGCTGGCGTGACTACTATGCACATCGACCCAACCAAGTCTCGACAACTGGCCGAACACCAACACGACGCGCCACTGACGTGCTGTGCGTTCGATGCTTCAGGGCGTTTTGTCATCGCAGGCGGGCGAGATCGCGGACTCCTATGTCTGGACGTGGCCGCAGGCAAGAAAACTGTACTCGAGGGCCACGAATCGTGGATTGGTTCCGCGGTTCGCGCAGGTTCCGACCTTGTGCTGACCGCTGACTTCGCCGGTCGAGTCATCGCGTGGGACTGCGCCGGTGAATATCCCATGGCTCGATGGAACATCTCTGCTCACGCCAGCACGATCTACTCTCTGGCGACCAGCTTGGACGGCAAACTGTTCGCCACCGGTGACCGCGATGGCACGATCCGCGTCTGGCAAGCCGACAACGGTCAACGCAGGCATGAGATCGCGGGGCTTGAGCATCCCGTCTATGCTCTCGCGTTTCATCCCGACGGCGAGCGGTTGGTTTCCGCCGATCGTCAGCCGCGGAAGCCTCGAATAAAGTTGTGGGACTTCGTGACTGGCAAAGAGCAGCGCAGCATCGACGTGCCTCAACTCTCCGCCTATCGACGCGTCGAGGACATCGAATGGGGCGGCATTCGCGCGATCACACTTTCATCCGACGGCAATACACTGGTCGCTTGTGGGAGCAACGAATACTCCGGCCCAGCGTGCGCGCTACTGTTCGACCTCGCGGCAGGCGAACTGAAACGCAAACTCACTTCAAACCTGAAGGGTTTTTACTATTCGGCGAAGTTCCACGCGCAAGGGTTCTTGCTCACCGCGGGTGGCGACATCGGTAAAGGCGAATTGCGTGCCTGGGCTCTCAACCAAGACGAATCGCTCGCGACCGTCGCCATGCCCGGGCCATGCACCTCCATCGACGTCCATCCTCACGGACACGGTTTCGTGCTTTCGCAGATGATCGGGAAAAGCTCTTACCCTGACACCGGAGCGCTCACGCTGTTCGAATGGTCGGGGTGATCCGCGTTCCCTTGTCGGCGTGCCAGTCGCTAGCCCATAAGTCTCGCTCCTGATCATCATAACTGATTATCAGGCTTGATCCAATTCTGCGCCGGTTGCTTACTGCGAGGCCCAAGAGATGGCCTGGGATTCCGTTGCGACACCCGTACCAACTCCTGAGACTTCACCCGCCATGGCTGGCGCGATGGGGTCGTTTCGTGGCCGCACAGCCCTGGTCACGGGTGGAGCGCGCGGGATCGGTCCGGCCATCTGCCGTATGCTGGCGGCGGAAGGGGCTCGCGTCGCCATCAATTATGCTACTAACGAGCGTGCAGCGCAGGAAACACTAGATCTCGTCAGGTCGGCAGGGGCCCAAGGGGTGATCGTTGCGGGGGATGTTTCGTCCTTGGGACGCGTTCATGTCAACCATTTGCCCACGAAAATAGCAGCGACAACTGGCACAATTACGTAGCATGCTGAGCATAGAAAGAATACCCGCGAAGCATCGGACCTTTTTATTCCACCTTCTGTCGCTTCAACCGTCCACGAATATGTTTCGGCGCTTTTGGGCGTGAAGTTAGTCGCGTCCCACGCCACATTGTGGGCGGGATACAAGACGAAGCCGAGGCCGAGTTGTAGGAAGGCGGGCAAAAGAAACACGATTGAGAATACGGAAAGCGAAGCAACGCACGCGCAAGGCAGCGTGCCATTGCCCGACCCGATATTCCAGAAAGCGATAGGAGTCCTGATAATGATCTCGCGAAATCCGAAATTGCGGATCCATTACGATGATCGCGTTAAGGCAGAACTCGATCAGCGCTCCGCGCTCAAAGACGCTAAGACCGAGGGTTATGCGCTTGGTGAAGCCCGTGGTGAAAAGCGTGGTGAAGCCCGAGGACTAATTCAATTGATCGAAGCACTGGAGCAGATCCTAAAATTGCCAAAGAGCGATTTGGACGAGCTATCATTGATGGATCTCCCCAAACTCAGGAAACTTGCGACCAAACTCCAGCGCCAAGCTATGAAGTGATTGATATTCCAATCAAGTCACATCAACCGGTCGTTCGATTAAACGATTAGTCCGAGTGTTCAAAATTTGGTATTGCGGCTTCGACGATCATGCGCTGTTTTTCTGTTTTTGTTCCGCAGTTTGCCCTGGCCCTGCTGAAAATGGTAACCTTTCCAATCTCGGTCACAACAACAGAAAGACCATGCATCATTTTGGTACCCTGTTACTCGACTCGAAACTTTTTTTCGATCTCGTCCGGTAACTGAAAACCAATTCCAGGCGAGTCAGGGAACTCGATCCTTCCGTCCAAAAGGGGCAAACCGGCAGCCTGAAGATCGCGACGGAGCGGAGAATCGTAAACCTCGGCTGGCGCGAATTCGACTAGAGGAGTTACTGGCGAATAGGCCGCTAAATGGACGCTGGCCGTTCCGAGGATCTGGGTCGACCAATTGCCGGGACAAACGAGCGCTCCACGTGGGACGGCGAGGTCGACAATGCGTTTGGCTTCCGTCAGTCCGCCGCATGTCGACATGTACGGTTGAATCACTGAGACTCTTCCGCGATCCATCATGTCCAAGAATTCCCATCGCGTGACTCCATGCTCACCGGCCGCTAACGAAATCGACGTCAAATCAGCTAACTTTGCGTAGGGTTCAAAACAATCAACCGGAAATGGCGTTTCGAAAAACAAAATGTCGTATTGTTCAAGCTCACGACAAATTCGACTAGCCGTCGTAAGATCGTTTAGCAAGTAACCAACATCGACCATAAGTGGCAATTCGGCGCCGATTAGCTTTCGCGACCGTCGAGCTAGTTCGACGACATCTTTGGGAGTCGACATCATTGGCTCAACTTTGAAAGCTCGATATCCTATGTCGAGCAGTTGTTCGATGCGATTCAACTGCTGGGAGAACATCGGCTCCCCGCCCCAGACGTCGGAGACGATCGTACAGTAAGGTACAACGCTGCGTTGGCAGGTTTCGCTATTTCGTTGGAAGAAGCCACGTTGGACACCGCCCATGAGTTGCCACACGGGTCGTTTAAGGAGTTGCCCGTAGATATCCCAAATCGCGACGTCCAGGGCTCCAAGAATGATAATCTCCCAACCGCGACGATTCGTGTGGACCAACGAGTCCCAAACATGTTGCCAAAGCCGTTCGGGATGAGTGACCTCTTGCCCAATAAGCAATTTTCCGAAATGCGAGTCTGGTCCTGCCACCGTGGCCGCGACAACCCCAGGTGGAACTCGAAACACTTCCGAGAATCCGGTCGGACCATCATTCGTATGGACGCGCACACATGCCAATGGTTCAACACCTCCCTTGTCGGGATCGATGTTCGGACCATCGCCAATCACCAACGTCTCCAACCGCGATATTTTCAACACGAAGTTTTATTCCATTTCAAAGTGGTGGTTCGCTCCGCGAACCAACGCTTGATACGCGAATTAACGCTGAAAAATAAGTGCCACCCACATGTCAGATACCATTTTTGTCCACGGGTCATTGAAGGAATTGAAAGGCGTATAGCTTTGCATCGCGCATGATAAACCGCAGATGTATGGGTTTGCCTGCAAATTGCTTCAAATCGCCGTCTGCCCACCGCCAACCGTACGTCGCGCGTGCCCGGCGCGCCAGTATTGCCATCTTTGGGTGGCATCCAATGCCAAAACGCCTGTGCAAGCATAATATAAACATTGCCGGATTCACCGTAGGGAAAAACAGTCGCGCCATAGTAGTCCACCGGCGGTTCGCCGCCCGTGGTTGGATACGAAGCGCGATCCTTTTCGTCCGGCCAGATCGCCTGACCGGTGTTTTCAATATTTCGCAAGTCGATCAACTCGGCTCGCCGTACGCTGCGGAACCTCGCATTGACTTCAGCCATCGGAGCTTCGTTGGCGCCCAACTTGTGTCGCCCAAAGAACAGGTATCGCTGCTGGGGTTCATGTACGCCCAACATGGGCGTGAGTTTGTGGGGTGCGGAACTCGCGAGAGTTCCTAGTCCCTTGTGTTTAGTTCCGATGTTCTTATGAGAGACAGTTTACCAAATGGATAGGTCGTAAGAAAGCAACACGAGGCGAAGGCAACTGCAGGAGGGCGACCGACTGTGGGAAGGAAGCCTGCGAAGATGATCGGCAAGCCAGCAATGTATCGTCGCTGGACATCTTCACGCCAAGACCTGCGAGGCTACGTACAGAAACCACATTGAGGCCGACAGCTCTGGGCGAGCGTGCTTGAGAACGCGAAGCCGAATCGGAAACGGAGTGGAGGTAGATGTGGAGCTTGTGCAGGGACAACTCACGTTCTTATTTGGGGAGATCTGCAAGCGTACCCGTGAGTAAGGCTTGCCTGAAAGACGGGGCGATCGGTGCAACTCGACTCGTGCGAGCAGAAGTCAGCAGAGGCCGTAGTACCGACTCTCGAAATCCAATCGAGACGGGAAGGGCTGAACGAATCTTGTTAAGGAAGAACCATCCATGACCTCGAACCGTCCAAAACATATAGAAGCTAGCTCGACCGACCCTACGGGTGGCGACACGATAAAGCCCCGTGCTCTTTGGAATCCCAGCGTGGATCAATCGGACTCGGCGGCCGTGGAGAAGACAGCCTTAAGCGACCCTTTAGACTAACAATCTGGAGCAAGCTTGCTCTCAAGTTTCGAAACGCACTGTGTTTGCTAGATTACTGTGCGGACCCGCATGCTAGGTGTTGTGGGAGGGGTCCGGTGAAAGCCGGCCCCTATCCCGATCGGTTTGTTCGTCGCCATTTTGTTCAATACGGGTAATGGTCGCGAACCTCAAGTCATTTTATCTCGGACGGACGCTTGAAGTCGCCGCGTACGTTGAAAAATATCGAATATGGTTTCGTCTTAGCCGCCTTAGTTTTGGATAGTCGCTCAGATTTTATTGGTTTACCGTAGAAAACGCGAACCTTCGTTTTTGGATGATCCGGATCAGGTTCAAGTGTTTCCTTGGCGAATTTGAACCAGTCGAATACGACATCACCATTTTCAGCGTAGGTTGCGACGATGCATTGGTCTCCTGGTGAAAGATCGGTCGCCATCGTCGCTTGTAAGCCGGTAGTGTTCAAATCATAGAACGCATCTTTTCCGTAGAGGCCAGCGTGATCGCGACAACGGCAATTGTTGAAGTTGACTGTCATGTTTGGATCTTTAACTTAGGCGACGAACATTTGCCATCACCCGGCACGCGCGAGTAAGGCTTCCATTTCAAACCGGCCGATCGCGTGCTCGGCGGCGAGTAGTTTGGATTCTCTTGAGTTTAGGTCGAGGTTTGTGTTCTCTGTTTGCCGCCTGGTTTCCCGGCGGTGCCACAGTATATCATCCATACTCAATTGAGTGTCCGCACCCTCTCAGAACCGG